>Ga0163150_10002090_pt1 | contig 31873 bp, 21 predicted proteins | sample OliLakLV19P2IB_FD_148628 | JGI IMG/M metagenome (GOLD analysis project Ga0163150, IMG submission 148628) | Freshwater microbial mat bacterial communities from Lake Vanda, McMurdo Dry Valleys, Antarctica - Oligotrophic Lake LV.19.P2.IB | ecosystem: Environmental > Aquatic > Freshwater > Lake >...
AAGAGGGCGAATAATCCATCAGTTGGGCGAATACTGTGCGGCCATGATTCATCCACCATTCTGCGTTGCGACCGTACCCGGCCGTCCAGGCCCGTTTCCGCCCAAAAAACTTTCAAATCGAAAAATCCAAAAGCGCCCGCAAATAGCTGATACTAAGCGGCTTCCTGGTTCTCAAAAAAGTTTAGCCGGACACTAGTGGACGCGTTTCGCCTGGCAGCCCAAACTGTACATCGAAACCAGAGAAGTCGTCTTACTTGAAGAGGCTCAATGTTGCGCTCGCAATTTTACCGAAGTTGTTTCCAGTTAGTAGCTTACGGCTCTCTGGACCAGCAGGCCAGTTTCCATTTCTTGTAATGTCGCGCTCGGGGAGCCAAATCGAGACCAACACAGAAACGAAATCGCGGGGCCGCGCCAGTTAACGGATCTCCTTGCCGCTGCTACAGCCCCCCGAGAGTCCAAGCCCAACCATCCTGTTAACCAGGGAACGCTCCGCGCCCGCATAGTCAGCCGCAGTCGCAGGACGGAGGACTTGCGTTGAGGTGCCCACAGTCGCATAATAGGTCCATAAAATTGACCTTTTATGTACAGCCCTCAATCGCCACGCGAACGGCAGAGCGAACTCTATCAGCTTGCGCAATCGCAAGGCGGCTACTTCACCACGAAGCAGGCCGCCGCGCTCGGATTCACGAGCAACAAAAGGGTCTATCACGTCCGCGTCGGCAATTGGCTTCGCGAACACCGCGGAATCTATAAGCTGGCCCGCTTCCCCGAACCCGAGCGCTCGGACCTGACCTCTGGTGGCTCTGGTCGCGTGACCGGAGCGACCGGCCAACTGGGGTCTTCAGTCACCAAACGGCGCTCAGCCTCCACGATCTCACCGACGTAAATCCGGCCAGGCTGGATCTAACCGTCCCCATGAACTTCCGCCGCGGAGTCGCCACTCCGAAGGTTCTACGGCTGCACCGCGACGATGTCCGGCCTGAAGACCGGGAAACCCTCTATGGTGTTCCTGTGACGAATGCGATGCGCGCGATTCTGGATGTCTGGAAGGAAGGATCCCTCTCCAAGCCCGCTCTTTGCGCAGCCTTTCGCGAGGCGCTGAAACGAGGAACTATTACGAAGACGCAGGTCGCCACGCGGCAGCAGGATACGGAAAGCGCGCGAGTGCTCGCAGAGATTCGGAAAGGACTGAAGTGATTCCCAAAGGCAAATACGCTTCCGGCATCGCAATGCGCACCGCGCTTGAGTAACGCCTCAAGCGGGTGTCCCGTGAAAGAAGGAATTGATTTGCAACGTCTGCGTCGTCAAGTAGCCTTCGATCGGTTCCTTGCCAGGCTCTTTCGAGCGCCGAATACAAACTGGGTCCTAAACCTAAAGGGCGGCTACGCAATGGAACTGCGGTTCCAAACCGCACGCACCACCAAGGATCTCGATTTCACCGTGCGAGTCGCGCCGGCCGGGACCGACGACGTAATGCTCAAGGAGATCCAGGATGCAGGCGCCGTGGACCTGGGCGACTTTTTCTCGTTCCGCGTTGGTGAAACGATGATGGACCTCGACGGAGCACCCTATGGCGGAGCGCGCTATCCGGTGGAGTCCATCATGGGCGGGCGCACTTTTGTGAAGTTCCATTTGGACGTTGGAATCGGTGACGTTGTTCTCGATCCGTTGGAACCGGCCCAGATGCGTGACTGGCTTTCCACCTCAGTCGCCGGGGTTGCTCCCAGGGGTTGCTCCCCCGCGCGCGATGATTTCGCGAACTTTCGCTTTAATTCAAACGTGGGAATCCTACGCCGCCGGTGGTGATCGGCGGTGGCTACAGCCCCTCGTCGATGGCTCGGGGGTCACCTGAAAACCGGCCAACGGAAAGAGGCGCTCAGACAGAAGTCGGAGGCGAGGGATAAGCTCGCTCGACGTGAGCAATGTCTTGAGCGAAGACAAACGACAGCAGGTGATTGCGCTGGGCCGGATGGGTTGGCCGCTTCGGCGCATTGAGAAGACAACGGGAATCCGGCGAGAGACGGCGGCCGGGTATTTGAAAGCAGAGGGCATTCCGGTGCGACCGCCCGGGAGCTGGGGGCGAAGGCCGCCGGCAAAACCGGCCAACGCTCCGCTTGCTGCCGAGGTGACCGCCGACCCTGAGATTTCAAAACCGGCCAATGAGGTGACCACCGACTCCGTGGCCCCGGAGAGGAACGAAACCACTTCGGCCAGTGTCTGCGAGCCATGGCGGGAGCAGATCGAAGCGGACCTGTCGCGAGGCCGAAGGCGATCTGGCAGGACCTGGTCGATCAGCATGGCCTCACCGGGGCGTACGAAACGGTCAAGCGCTATGCCCGGAGACTCCGCGGTGCAAAGCCACAGGTTGCCCGCTGCGTCATCCTGACGCCGCCGGGTGAAGAAGCACAGGTCGACTATGGCACTGGCCCAATGGTTCGCGATCCACAGACGGGCAAGTACCGTCGCACGCGTTTGTTCGTGCTCACACTGGGCTACAGTCGCAAGTCGGTACGCCTGCTTTCATTCCGGCCGGGTACGCAGATCTGGGCCGAATTACACGAGCGCGCCTTTCAACGGCTGGGCTGCGCTCCCCGAATCGTGGTTCTCGACAACCAAGCGCGGCATGACATCCTTCGTGGAACGCGAAGCCGTGGACGACCAATCCCGCGTAGACGTGGTTGCTGAGAATCGAGAGCATCTGGCGAGCAGTCCAGTTGATCCAGCGGCACTACCCCGGGTCGAAGTTGTGTTTCACCTCAGGCAGTGCGATAAAAATAATCACGGCTGGTGTGAAGGCCCGCCGTTGACCGTCGCCTGCCAAGTCTCGATCTGCTGGCCGGGCCTTCTCCCTCCCGGCAAAGTCAATTCAAACGAGAAAAGAATATCGCGCCACGCTGTTCCGCGGCGACTCGCCTCATTTCAACATTGGCCGGTTATTTTCAGTTATACGGAAGCTAATCTTTTGAATCCAGGTCGATTTAATTTCTTCCAGACGAGAAATCTGTCCCCCCAGACTCACGCATCTGGGCCAGAATAGCCTCGGGAGGTGGCATTGAAGTAGCTCGTCACGACTTAGAAGACGCCTCAGCAATCCACTTCGCCAGGGCTCCCAATGCGATTCCTTCGTTCGCTTCGTAAGTTCCGCTGCGGTCGAGACACGGCATTTCCCTGCTGCCGGCATGGTGGAGCGCGACCACTCTCCAGTCCGTTGGCCCGAAAACCGGGCTGCCGGAAGATCCGGGCTCGGACGGAGTCCGGTAATGCACGAGCCTTTGATTTGCCGCGAGCAGGAAATTATCGTGCAGCGAGAATTCGAGACTGCGGCCGGCCGGACAGCCAATCATGTACAAACGGCTCGGGTCCTTCTCCTCCACACGGATCGGCTGGACGTCGATTTCCAGCGGCGTCACACCCGCCGGGAGTTCGGGCAACTCCAGCAGTGTGGCGTCGAGCTGGTTCACCGGCGAATGGAAAATCACTTTTCCCGCCGGCACTTTCTGATTCAACATCAGGAAGTTGACGGTCGCCTGCTCCGGCGTCAGGGCGCCGGGATAACGGTCGGAAGTATCTGGACCGATTACGTGGGCATTTGTGATCAACAGTGTCCGGTTTGGCTTGCCGGGAACCAGCTTTCCGATGTCCAGCAGCCACCCGGTCCCGTAGCCCTTCTGGTTTGTCTCGATACGAACCACGGATTCGGCTCTTCGCAGGCCGAGTTGGTACCACTCCAGTGCGAGAGACCCGTCGGCCCCGAACACTTTTTGCAGGTTGCTCTGCGCCGCTGAAGGCGAAACCTGAAGGGATCCGCCGGATCTGCTCAGTAACGCGGCACGCAGTTCGGGCAGGATTAAACTCCCGGGCTCGGAATCGGAACGAAGTTGCCAGACCTCCTCGAGTTGCCGGAGGCACGATGCGAATTCGAACGCATCCGCATCTTTCGAACCGGCAAACATCTTCGCGCGTTGCAGCGCGCTGTCGAAGTCGCCGAGTCCGATACAGGCCTCCATGCACGTTGCCTGTTCATACGCGTTCAGCTCTCCGCTGGTCGACTGCTCCTCACGGCGCAGCATGTTGTCGAGAATATCCTGGAGGATCTGCCTGGGATCTGACGTAAATCGGAGCCTGATACCGTCCCGCTCCGCCCGCAGCAGACAGGCGGCGACGTTGATTCCGTGCCAGTAATTTTTTGCTGGATTGACCGAATAACTGAGAAAATAGGTGTCCACCGCCTCCTGCAGCGACGCGACGTTACGCGGGTTGCCGGGGCAGTTCAGGTTTGTATAGATCTGTTTTGAGATCCTCCCAAGCAGACCCTGCGCTTCCTCCTGTTCCGCCGGTGGAGCCTTGTCGTCGCTGACGATGCCCTGGAGCACAAGTGCAGCTGCCTGAAAGACTCCCTGGTCGATCAGGGCCTGCGCATATCGCCGGCGGACCTGTGGACCGCGGAATCCCGCATGCAGAAAGGCCTCGCCGGCACGCGTCATTGCGCCGAACCGCCGCTTGCGCTGGAGCCGCATCAACGTGCGATTCGCGAAAGCAGGATCCAGCTCGGTGGTACCCTGCCCCAGACGCATGACCAGCGATTCCACCAGTGTGTCTACCGTCTTCCAGTCGAATGTTTCCAACGCAGCGTCGAACTGCGTCTGGAAATCCAGCTTGTCGCGCCAGGCCGGGCCGGTTATGCCACGTGCGCCAGTCGCCGGCCCGGCATCCACGTCGCCGATATCGAGATCCGCCGCCCCGCGAATCTCCGAAGGCGCCGCGCCCTCGAGCATGCCCCGACTTCTGGCCTTTGGATCATGTTTACGCAGACTACCGAAGTCGAGCCGTGTTTTCTTTTCGATCAGAGCTACGGGGACCTGGTAAGTGCGGAACTCGCCGAAAACGAATTCCAAACCGCGGATCATGTCTTCCTGGCTGAGGATATATGCCGTCGCCGATAAATTGCCGTCAGGCAACCGGAAGGCAATGATTTTCCAGAACTCCCGCGGCAGTTTCCTGCCATGAAAAACAGGATCGTCAGCCGCGAGCACGGGCCCGGTAAACACGGTCACCCGCTGCTTATCGCTTTTTAAGTGGAAATAGATATAATCTTCGAGATCATTCCACGTTTTCCTGTTCAGGTTTTTATGCTGAGGGCAGGAATTCGGGTAATGAAACGTATCTAACTCAGCCTGTTTGAAGTTGTCGCCCCACACCGGATCGATACGGCGCACCATGTGGCCGCGATCCAGCGGAGTTCCCGCGTAGTAGCTTTGGCCCACCTGCAGATCGCCGGCAAGCCGCGGATCCAGTTGCCAGGGATCGCCGGACCGATGCTCCTCCACCACGTGCTTTCCGTCGATATTCACAACGGCATATAGCGCGAGTTGCCTCTGCCGGTGCATCGCCACGCTGAAGTTCCTGTACCTGAGTACGGTGGACTCGGCTGAGGTCTTCGGGAGCGGAACGGAAATGCCCAGGAAATCCGTATCGTAGCCGTTGCGGTCTGCATAGTCTTCGGCGTTCGCTCGCCGCTCGAGGAATGCCGCGTCCTCCGCGCCGCCTCTGGATTCCAGCTCTGCCGGGCGCGTTTCGTCGCCGACAGCCTCACCCAAAGCGCGGCGGATACTGGCTGCGCTAACCATACGTTGCGGTCGCAACTGAAGTCCCAGAAGGTCTCCGGTCTCCAGCGAGACGATCGCTGCGCCGGATGCCACGTTTGGAACATCATGGGCGATTTCCTGGCCGGGAGGCGAGCATAACCAGCCGAAGGAGAGTCTGTAGCCGCGATCCGTTTGCGGCACCGTGCTTTCGTCACAGCGCACGACCCCAATCGCCGGATCGAGCGGCGCGGTTTGCGACAGCGGGATGAAGCTGCCGTTCGGTACAGGATACTCGAACGCCATGACGTCTTTGCCCTGATTTGGCAGTGGCTGAATCGAAACACCGTTGATGGAAAACGAGGTCGCGTCCATCAGGACTTCCAGAGGTGCGATCAGCCGGTCCGGAGCAACCGCGACAGCGGTACACCGCACGACGCCGTCCGCTGCGAGCGGGAACATGGAGGCTGTGGCGCGTTGCAGATCGAAACTTGCAAGCGCCAGCCTGCGGCTCCAGAAAGCGCTCGGCACGGGCGGAATCGTGTCGCCGGTAAATGGAAAATCTGAACGGTCGAGCACCTGAACCAGCCATTGCTCGGTATTCCTGAGGCGTGTAGCTGCGTCTGGGGGGCAACGGTAGTGCGCGAGACACGGCGGAGGCTCGACGTCATCGAAGCCAACGGTCAGCACTGTCTTGTGTGCCTCTGCAAACTGCTCGAGGTCTTTCTCAAGCCATGGATTCGTCCCAGCGGACAGCAGGGCCACTGCCACCGTGGCGTCGCGGAGCGATGCCGTGTCGACGATGCGATGAACGGTGAACCCACAGTTTTCGAGGCGCGTCTGGAGTTCATCTGTGAATGCTTCATCGCCAGGCGAACCCACGAGCAACATTGTGCAGCTATCCCCCCTGGCCGGTGCCTGCAGCCGGAGCCAGTGTCTGAGGTGAATAGGTTCGCCGATGCGTAGCTGAACCTCGGCATAGACCATGAATTCGCCCCATGCCTCGCTGCGTACGGCAAAACGCGACGCGCGATCGGTCCGACGGGGACGGGGCTCGGAGAAAGTGGGATGCAGGAGGTACTCGACCGAGGCAACCTGGTCCAGATCCGAATCCGGGCCGTCGAGGAATACCTCCCACTGCCACCACTCGGGGGCCAGCTGAACTGCTTTCTGGTTCAGGGAGAGGTCCATTGTCGTTCTCCTCAGGCGAGTTCGTCTTTTGTCAGTTCCACTGCCAGCAATTCTGGATTGACCACGGAGATGTATGTGCTTCCGGTATTGCCGCCCGTGACCTGAATTTCGATCTGTACATCATCGGGAACGCCGTGCACTGCGAAGCCAACCCCGGTGCCGTCGAGCCGGTCGGGCTTTGCGAGTGCCCAGTCCTTGACGACCTCGAACCTCCGTCTAAGCCGGTAGCGACAGGTCGCCCCGGGCATGTAGGCGTCGCGAGCAGCCAGCGGGGGCGAAAGCCGAATGAGCACGGTGCGGCCCGCCTGGTGACGCCAGTCGCCGATGATCTTCGACAGCTTCAGAAACGCAGGCACTGGATCGGCCGGATCGAACTTCACGTACTCTTTGTCTTCCAGGTTAACCCACGGAAAACCGTCCTGAACCACTGCGACTACGCGTTTTCCGCCCCTGAGGGCATCCGTGTATTCTCTGAAGATCCATTTGTGAAAATCGTCCGATTTATATGGATTAAGGAACAGAGCTACGAGTGCGTCGGACTGGGATATTCGCCTGGTTACCTCTGTCAGTATCGGCTCGGCTCCGAGATCCTCGCCCGTGACGCAGCTGAGGCAGTGGCTGTCCACAAGGCGCTTGAATCTGGCGGCCCAGGGCTCGTCATCCGGCCGAAATCGGTACGAAAGGAACAGTTGTCGCATTGCTACGCGATACCTACCCTAACCTGGCTTGCAATCCGAGTCAATCTGCCACCGGCGTCGCCCGGAAATAATTGCATCCTGGAAATCAGGAAATACCGGTGGCTGTACCGGAGCTTCCTTGCCCATAAGCGTCGCGGCCTTTAAAGCATTCGCATCATAAAGTCGTAGGCCGCGGTTCGTATTTCTGGTGGGAAATCATGGCCGCAGTCGGGGTGCTCGACCTGTATCCGGCGAGACGTACGAAACACCCTTCGATACACATCCTGCGCTGCCCGAACACAGTCGTCAACGCCCGACACGTCGAAGTTGGAATCACGCAGTGGAGCATTGATAAACAGCGGGCGCGGAGCCAGGCTCTGAAGAATCGCCGGGAAATCAAAGGGTACTCTTGCCGGATCCTTCCCATAAACCGAAGCAATGCGGGGCATGTAGCCGGCGTGGCTCCATCCGGCCAGGTCTCCGCCATAGTATTTCGCGAAAGATGTGAAGCCACAGCTTGTCACTACGACCTGTACTCTCGGATCGAAGGCTGCCAGGAACAGGGCGTTATGCCCGCCGAGAGAATGACCAATTGCAGCGATTCTGCGGGGGCTGACATTTGGCAGAGAACAGAGCAGATCCACGGCACGCCGGTGATTCCGAACACCCTTCATCGTCGTACTCACATACCCCATCGAATACGGATTCGTTTGGTAATCGCCAAACTTGGGGTAGTCCGGTGCAAGTGTGACAAAGCCTCGCTCGGCCAACTCGAGAGCGTAGTGCAGATTTGGTTTTCCACCGAGTCCGGCTGGTTCGGCTTTACCTGTCGCGGTGGTCTGATGCAGGCACAGCGCCGCTCTGTGACGGCCGTTGCGACTTCGCGGTGTAAACAGCCAGGCCGGCACCGCATCTCCGTCGCCCGATGAGAATGTAATTCTTCTTCTGATCCATCGCTCAGAAGCATACTCTTCCACGACTTTCATTTCAGGTGGATCCGCCGGCGATCTGGGAAGCGGGCCCATTACCTCCTGCATGCCGGCGAGGGTCGAGCGCCGCAGAGTCTGCCACTCCGCTTTGGTCGTGACTGGTTCCTTCGCTTTGGTGGTTCGGTTCTCTTCGTTCGCGGCAAGAAGGACGCATGCAAACTCCCTGCGCGTGTACTGCCCAAACTGCTTCATCTTGTTCCCCGTGCTACCGGTGTTCCACGCTGTGTTCAGACATCTGCAAGATTACGATATCGTTAGTTTAAGAAGAAATGAACAACCGCAGCTCGAATTCTGAGCCGGATTCAAGACCACCGGGACTACTTGCGCAAGTCCGAAACGTGGATCCAGGTTTCCGGTACCGTGTCGTGCGGCCTCAACGCGGCAATCGATTTAGCGCGGCGAAGTCGATCCCTGGCCTCGGCTCCATGCCCCGTCTTTTTCAATAGGAATGCGGAGCATTCGAGGATGGTAACCATGTACGGGTGGTCCGGGCCGAGCTGCGATTCGGTAATCGTCCGCGCCTGCTCCAGGGCGGCGCTGGCCGAATCCCACAGCTTAAACTCAGTGTGGATCATCGCCAGATTGATGTACGTGGGAATCAGATCGGCATGCCGCGATCCGAGGTTCTCCTGGAGCAAGGTGACGGCTTGCGACATCGCGTCCCTGGCATCGGTCCACCGCTTGCTTCGCCCGTGTATCACACCGAGGTTGGCAAGTATAAAGCCGCGACGGATCTTTCCATCTTTATCATTTCCAGCGACAGCAAGCGCCCGTTCAAAATGCATCAGCGCGTCTTTGTTATGTCCCGATTGTTGGTGCGCCGCGCCGAGCGTGAAGATGAAGTGTGCAAGGGCCGGGGTGTCCGGGGGATACGACTGTTCGGCCAGTTGCAGTGCACGCCGTGCGAGCGCTTCGGCCTGCGCGTTTCGCGCGCCAATGGTCAGGTAAAGTTCGCTCAGGTTCACCAGCAGGAGCGCCATGTCGCTGCCGCCCGTCCCGTTCCGTTCCAGCAGCTTCACACCGCGCAGATAAGCCCGTTCGGCTTCGGCGAGTTTGCCTCTGGTGACATAGTAAACGCCGATTTGGTTCCAGCCGAGCCAGGCCAGCGGGTGTGGCGCGGCAAGCTCATTGATCAGTTCCGGCGCCAGGCGGCCGGCGCCAGGCAGGTCTCCCGCAAAGGTCAACTGACGCATGGTCTCGATCAGATCGGCAACTCGGTCCACGTCGGCAGCGCACAACAGGAAGGGCGTAAACAGGAAAATCAATTGTTTCATATGGGTTTCTCCGATGCGGTTAAAACTTTACTGCCCATTAAAAGCCGCGATTTTCAGCGGCTTTCGGAAACGGACTGGCCGCACCGGGAGTAACGCTCCAGGTGCGATGCTGTCGGCTTCTACCTGCTTTAGCGCAACTGCATTGAGGAATGGGTCAAAAAATCTTTTGGCTTTTAGCATCGGCTGGCGCCGCCCATACGCGGGGGCCCCCCAGAGCCATTTGAAAGGCCCAAACTGGAATCGGCTCGGCGGGGTTGGACCTGTGCCAAACAGATCGCGACACCAATCGCTGCGCCTGCCTCCTGGCCACAGCCTTCCCGGGCCATGTCGATTTGAGCCGCGACGGCTACAGGGCTGGATCGCCCGGCTGAGGCGCTGGTCCCGTCTCCTCTAAACGCTCATTGCCGTTCGCGGCTTCTGGCTTCCGGCCCAGCAATCAGGCGCATCACCAATAAAGCGAACACCCCAGCGGCGATCAGCATGCCGGCGCTGCCAAGAATCGGCGCTACGCCCCAATCAAACTGCAGTGCCGGAATGAACTCGCCGAACCAGATCCGTTCGCGGATCGGTTGGCCGAATCCAAGCAACAGCAGCACAAGCGCCTGACCTTTCCAGCCAAATCGCCGTCCGATCATTAAAAGAACCAGCATTACAGCCACCCCGAGCAGTGCAGCTGCCACCCAGGTCACGGGTGAAAGGAACATTAAGGGATCGGGCTGCCCCGCGATTCGACTGCGCCACCACCCATTATTCCCTTCGACCCACAGCCTCCCAATCATGCCGAGTGCCCAAATCAAGCCTCCTCCCACCGCACCTGACAGCCGCGCCTTGCCGGCCCGGGCAAAATAAACTGCCGCACAAACACCGCAAATTGAGAGGCCAAAGATGTAGAGCAACAGTGGCGCTGGGAAGGCCGCGATACTCGCATCCCGGATCGCGGCCTGAATGTCATGGCGGGCTTGCAACGCTACGGCGGCCAGACCGAAAAGAAAAGCGATCAGGAAAACGACACCCATGGCAAATATTCCGGGATCCCGCCGCTGAAAGCGCCGGAAGCGCTCCCACGGAGTGGCCTCCCGGGCGCGAATGGCCCGATGTTCCAGATGCCGCTGAAGGTCTTCCGAAAAGGCCTCCGCCGAACCGTACCTGCCTGCTGGTTCTTTTCGCAGCGCCATCAAAAGGATGGAATCCAGATCTCCCTTCAGGCGCCTGCGCAGGCGGTCCGGATCGCCCTCTCTGGCGGCACTCACCATTTCAGGCGTGATCTGAGTTCGGTGGCCTCCGGTGGCTGGCACGGACGTTGCCACGACATCACTCGGACGAGCAGGCTCCACCTCCGCGATCACCCGGGCGACCTCATGCATGGCCGCACTCAACAGGCGGTACGGCCTGTGTCCGGTTAACAATTCATACAGCACCACGCCGAGCGAATACACATCGGACAGAGTGGTGATAGCGGTGCCCTTCACCTGCTCCGGGCTCGCGTACTCCGGAGTCATCATCCGCGCCAGCGTCAAGGTGGCGACTTCTCCTTCAACCACCTCGCTGGACAGCACCTTGGCTATTCCAAAGTCGAGCAACTTCACCACTCCATCCCTGGTGACGAAAATGTTGCCTGGTTTCAAATCCCGGTGGACCACCAGATGCCCGTGAGCGTAGCGGACAGCTTCGATCACGCCACGAAACAACTCTACCCGCTGGCGGATGTTCAGATTCCGTTCGTCGCACCAGGTATGGATGGGCTGCCCTTCCACAAACTCCATGACGAAGTACGGCCAGCCCTCTTCCGTGACGCCGGCGTCCAGCAGCCTGGCGATATTGGGGTGGTCCAGCGAAGCGAGAATCTCGCGTTCCTGCTGGAACCGGGCGATGATTTCCGCCGAGCCGGCCGGAGGCAATACAAGCTTGATGGCGGCGCGGCGATGGAAGGTTTCGTCGGATCGCTCAGCCAGATACACCACGCCCATGCCACCGCGGCCGATCTCGCGGATCAGGGTGTAACCGTGGAGAGTGCGGCCCTCCAACTTCGGAGGCTCGAAGGCTGGAAGCATTCTGGCTGTACCGAAAACGGGCTGGTCAAGCCAGCCAGGGATGTTGTTGTGAGCCTTCAGTAACCGCTCGACCTCGGCACGGACGGCTTCCTCCCCCTGACACTCCCGCATCAGGTACTCTTCCCTGGCCGAGCCGCTCATCGACAGTGCTTCCTCGTAGATTCTGCGGATCCGGACAACTTCTTCGGGCGTCATCGCTGTGTGCCCTCCTGGTAAGCGTAGCGCTGCGCCAGCATAAACTAGCTCACAACAGACTGCAATGATATGCGGGAAGCAGACAAAGCTTGGCGGTGAAGACACCACCCTGGACGGCGCTGAGGCTCCATTGTCCGCAGACTCCCCAGAAGAGCACAGGGCCGAAGGCTCCGCTATGCGCGATACCACAAACGATCCCGAAACACACGACATAACCGGCCTGCTCGACCGGTGGAGGCTGGGCGACGGGAACGCCGGCAACCAACTCATGGAACTGGTTTACGGCGATCTGCATCGCATTGCCGCGCGGCAGATGCGCCGCGAGCAGGGTGGGCACACCTTGCAGACCACTGCCTTGCTGCACGAAGCTTATCTTCGAATCTTCCGTTCCGAGACAATCGAGTGTAAGGATCGCGCTCATTTCTACGCCATAGCGGCAAAGCAGTTAAGGCGTGTATTGCTGGATCACGCCCGTCGGGCGCAAAGCGAAAAGCGAGGAGGCGGCATCGTCAAACTGTCGCTATATGACGTGGACGGCAGTGCGGTCGTCGTGGACGAGCGCCTGTTGGCGCTGGACGAGGCTTTGGCGCGCCTGGAGACTCTCGATCCCCGCGCCGCGAAGGTCGTTGAGTTGCGCTTCTTCGGAGGGCTGACGGAAGCGGACGCGGCGGAAGTGCTCCACATCTCGCCTGCCACCCTAAAGCGGGACTGGGATTTCGCAAGGACCTGGCTTGCCGCACAACTCGCGTAATCACTCTCACCGGTCATCCGACAGGTCGAGCCCCGGCAGCATCGCGGCCGCCACCCCAACCGGCAGACTGAGCAGGAGTTCGGAAGGCCTGGCTCCGCGAAGCTGACCTTTTTTCAAAAAGGCGATTGCCGCGGCATTGTCCGACGAAAGGGGCTTGTCGAGCGCCACCCCGGGAGGCAGCGCACGCGCGAGTGTATGGGAGAGTTTGCGATCCGCGGGAACGCGAAACCTGAAGATTGCCTGAACGGCGTCTTCAGCCTATCTTCAGGTTCATGGGGGACACTGATCGTCAGCGGCATGCGCGAACTGGTGGTGGTGGAGGACGACGCAACCGGATTTATCGCGCGGACCAGTCGCGCGACAGGCAAACGGCAGGTTACGGCCTGGGACTGGCGCATCGCGTTCGACTGACGAGGGCATTTCCTCGTCCTAAGGATGACAAAGCTGCGGCCCAGGCATCGAGAATTTCTTTGACGAGTTGCACCGCCACGTACCGGTGTGAACAATGATCGGAAGGCGGCCGAGCAAGAAGGAGGTTACTCCGTGACACAACCGACGATACTTGTGGCAACGTGGGGCGATGGGCTGTTCGCAGTCACCGGCAATGGGCGCACGCAAGAGATTGCGGACCAGCCCGTAAGAGGACTTGCACCCGATGGACGTGGCGGTGCGCTCGCCATTGTCGGCCGACATTCGATCCGCAGGCGTGCACCTGGAGGCGAGTGGACAACCGTCGCAACAAGCGAGTTCGAGCTTTCGTGCTGTATGGCGGTTGGAGACGCGGTCTACGCTGGAACGGACGACGCACGCATGCTGCGGCTGAGCCATCCCGGCGGTTCGCTTGATCCATTGGATGGTTTTGAGGGTGTCGCGGGGCGGGAGACCTGGTTTGCTGGTTCGGCAATTGTCAATGGGCAGCGTCTTGGGCCACCGCTGGGTATTCGGTCTGTCGCGGCCAACGCGACCGGGAACATCTTGTTCGCCAACGTTCACGTGGGCGGAATTCCGCGCTCCATCGACGGCGGTAAAACCTGGCAGCCAACCATAGATATCAACAGCGACGTGCATGAGGTGCGCGCACACCTCATGCATCCCGACATCGTCGTCGCAGCGGCCGCTGTTGGCCTTTGCATTAGCCGCGACTCCGGCATGACGTGGATCACAGAACGCGAGGGCCTCCACGCACCGCACTGCTCCGCAGCGGCGTTTTCGGGCGACGACATCATCTTCTCGGCGTCGACCGATCCTTTCGCTGCTGAGGGGCGAATCTATCGGCGGCCGGTCAGGCCGGATGGATTCATAGCAGCCGTCCAGGGTGGAATGCCAGTCTGGACCGAGGGTAAAGCGGACACCGGCTGCATCGCTGCAAACGGCTCGTTCATTGCGGTCGCTGACAGGGCCGGCAACCTGTACGGCTCGGACGATTTCGGGCGCACCTGGTCCTGCAACAGCGCCGGACTGCCAACGCCGAGCGGCGTTCTGATCTGTTGAGGCGAATTGCGCCGCGCGCCTGTCGATCGGGAGGGTACGATTCACCCGCTTCGGCAAGTGCCCCTTTTAATCGGCTCCCCAGCCGCCCGTGCCTTTCAGTTCACCGTCTTTGGTTCCCTGGAGATGGAAGTCGGCGGCTTCCCCTGCACGCCTCACCTGCAAACGAGCGCACCGGGTGGCGTATACCGGAACGTTGATGGTGCGGCAGGGAAGTCAAAGCACCGAGTATGCGATAACGTAAGACACCATGAGGCTCTGCCTTCTCGCTCTCGCCGCGTGTGCATGCCTTGCGCAGGATCATCCGGTCTACATTCCGTTCTCACCTTCGACGACGAAAGGCGCCCTGTACCGTCCGAACTCCGGCCCGGCACCGCGGGTAGGCGTGATCCTCACGCACCGTACGGCCAATTTCCTCTCCCACATCGCCACTCGCGAGCTGTCGAGCCGCGGCTTCCTCGTGCTGGCAATGAACCCGCGCTTTGAGAACAACGAAGCTGCCGTCAACTGGGACGAAATCGCTCTCGACATCAAGTCGGGCGTCGAGTTTCTGCGCAAACAGCCCGGCATCACCAAAGTGATCCTGTTTGGACACAGCGGCGGGGGCACTTCCATGGGTTACTACCAGTCGGTCGCCGAGAAGGGACCAGCCGTATGCCAGGCCGCCTCCAAACTGGTACCGTGTTCGAACGCGCTCGCCGGCCTGCCGCGTGCCGACGGAGTGGTCTTCATGGATGCGCACCCCGGCAACTCCATCAATGGACTGCGGAGTATCAATCCAGCCATTATCGGGAACGATCTCACTAAAATCGACCCCTCCCTGTATCCGTTCAGCCCGAAAAACGGCTTTAACCCAAACGGCCCTTCCAGTTACTCCAGCGACTTCACGCAGCGCTATTTTCGCGCACAGGCCGAGCGGATGAACCGCCTCATCGGCGACGCTCTCGGCCGGGTGAAGCAGATGAAGGAAGGAACATATTCCTACAAGGATGACGATGTGTTCGTCATTACCCAGGGACAAGGTGCGCGGTTGATCTCCTTTGACCCGGGCCTGCGCGACCGAACCGCACAGCCCCGCAAACTGCTCCGCAACGACGGGTCCATCTCGACACAAATCGTGGAAAGTGCAATGCAATATGGCGCGCCGGCCCGAACTGCCCGAAGCTTTCGCGAGACGGCCCGAGTCCTGACCGTGCGTTCCTTCCTACACGTTCATCCGCGACAATGAACTGCACTACGAGCTCGCCGCCAGCAAGGACAAGGAGTTCATTGTCGTCGAGGGCGCGACACACGGCGCGACGCCCTGCAGGGAATGCGAAAAGACGCCCGGCCAATACTCGAACAGCGTGAAGAATTTCTTCGACTACGTGGCCCGGTGGATTTGACACACGGTTCGCTCAGTAGCAACCGCGCGGAGTCGAAAACGGAGCGCGGCCCGTCAGCCCCGCTGCGCCCCGGGCTTCCCGCTCTCTACGACAAACGTGGCGCGGGTCTGAACCGGAGCTCCCTGCCTGCTCACGAAGGGCACCACGCGGTAATCCGACTGCCAGCGCTGCGGAGTTAACTGACACCGTACGTAGCCACGCTGGTTGTTGTAGAAATGCACGTGCGGATTTTCAGGAAGCACAGCCTGAACGGCCGCCATCGTGTCCGCACCGTCGCCCCCGGATGTGATCGAGGTGCCAACGAATTCCGTACCCACAGCCGGAGCCTTCACGTTCGACCAGTCGAGCTTTAAATCCGCGACCCAGTTCGAATGAATATCGCCCGTAATTACGACCGGATTTGAGGGGCGCGCTTTGTTTACGAACTCCAGAACGCGAGTCCGGGGCACTTCGTATCCGCTCCACTGATCCATGGCGTAACGCTGCTCGGGACCAGCCATGCGGTCGACTTTCGCCATCATTACCTGCTGAGCCAGCACATTCCACTTCGCCTTCGACCGTCCCAGTCCATCGAACAGCCAGCGCTCCTGCTGCGCACCGAGCATGGTCTGCTGCGCCGACAAAGCGTCGGGGCACTGTGGCTTGTTGCCGTCATCGCAGGGCTGATCGCTGCGATACTGGCGCGTGTCGAGCACCGAGAACTCCGCCGGGTCGCCGAACTGGAGCCGCCGATAAAGCATCAGACTGGTGCCGCGCGGCAGCGAGGTCCGGCGCAGGGGCATGTTCTCGTAGTAAGCCTGATACGCATTGGCCCGGCGCTCGAGGAACTTGTCGCGCGGAGTGCCATCCTCGCCTTTGTCGCTCGCGTAATTGTTGTCGACTTCGTGGTCGTCCCAGGTGACGATCCACGGGAACAGGGCGTGGGCGCGTTGCAGATCCGGGTCCAGCTTGTACGGCGCGTACCGGTTGCGGTAATCCGTCAGCGAATTGATTTCCAAACCCTTGTGCAGGCGCGTTCGACCCGGGAGACCCTTGCCTTCGTAGATGTAATCGCCGAGGTGGACGATGAAGTTCGAGCGATTCCTCCGCCATATGCCGGTAAGCGGTGTAATAGCCGGTTTCGTAGTGCTGGCAGGATGCAAATGCGAAGGAGAGGCGGTCGAGCCGCTGCTTTGGATCGGGAGCCGTTCGGGTACGTCCGACGATGCTCTCATGGGAGCCGACGCGGAACCGGTACCAATACCAGCGTGCGGGATCGAGGCCGCGAACCTCGACGTGCACGGAATGGCCCGCGAGGCTATTGTTTTGCCGCGGCGAACGACCCGCGACATCGCCTCGTCACTGGCGACCGTCCACTCGACCTCAAACTGCCCGGCCGGTATGCCGCCGCCATTGAGCGGATCAGGAGCGAGCCGTGTCCAGAGGACAACGCCGTCCGCGGCAGGATCGCCCGACGCGACGCAAGTGTCAGTGCCAGATATTGGCCGGTTCGCGCGAGAAGCGTACGGCGGAGAATCGCGTCGGGTTGGGTCATCCGACACAAGATACCGCACCCGGTGACTTCGACAGAAGCGCGGCTGTGTCAGGCCACGCCTGTCCACTGCCGTCGACTCGAATTGCCTCCCTGCACTCGGGCCCGCATGCCGCAATTCACCGTGTGCCAGTCCGATCTAAGGGATAATTAAGCTGAGCACGAAGGAGACAGGATGAAAACCACGTTGATCATCGGAGCCACCGGCGTCCTCGGCAGTGAGGTGGTGCGGCGCCTGCGGGCTCGCGGAGAGTCCGTCCGGGCGCTGGTGCGCTCCACGTCCGCCCCCGGGAAAGTCCAGGCTCTGCGCGATGCCGGAGCAGAGACCGTCCATGGCGATTTGAAGGTTCCCCAGACGCTGGCCACGGCCATGCATGGCGTTACCCACGTCATCTCGACAGCTTCGGCGACCTTGTCCGCTCAGGAAGGCGATGACATCCTCACAGTCGACCGCGACGGTCAGCGAAATGCCATTGCGGCGGCTCACGCCGCGGGAGTTCAGCAGTTCGTCCTCGTCTCCTTCCCAGAGACCAGCATCCCGTTTCCACTGCAGGACGCCAAACGCGAGGTGGAAATGACGCTCATGTCGAGCGGTCTGCCGTACACCGTCCTCAGACCGACGCACTTCTGGGAAGTGTGGTGCAGCCCGCCGCTCGGCTTCGATGCGCGAGCGCATGAAGCGAGAATTTTCGGCAGCGGCAACGCGCCGATGAACTGGATCTCGTTCTTCGACGTAGCCGAGGCATGCGTACTCGCCCTCGACAATCCGCGCGCCCTGAACTGTGTGTTGCAGATGGGTGGACCGGAGCCGCTCACACAGCTCGACCTGGTGCGGGCCTTCGAAGCGGCGGGCGGGCAGCCGTTTAGCCGCGATCACGTCCCCATTCAGATCTTGCGCAACCAGCACGAGCAAACACACCACCTTCTGGAGAAGTCATTCGCCGCGCTGATGCTGATTATCGATTCGGGCGAGTGGGTGTTTGACAGCTCGGCCGCCTGTGAAGCGCTCGGGCTCCAAACCTCCCGCGTCGCCCGGTTTGCCGAGTCCGTCTACTCGCGGCCGTCCTGAGCCTGCCCATCGGGGTGGCGACTGCCGGCGCGCAGTAACAACGCGGTCCGCCACGCCCACAAGCTGCTCAGGACGGCGTACAACACAAAGACTCCTTCGAGGACGGCCGACTCCCGGTTGCCCGACGGCGGCAGGTGGAACTTGAGCAGTGCCACCAGGGTGCCGGTCCACATCAGAAGAAGGAATGTGTCGAGCGCGCGAGGCCGGCGCGCCACAAAGATCGCCACCGCCAGCGTGCTCAGCGCAATCAATGTCCAGGCATATTCAGGCGGGAGTATGGGCCGGTTGCGGTTCAGGTCGATGGCAAAGGCGCAGAACGTGGTGGTGATGCCCGTTTGCCATGCGAACGCCTCCGAGTACAGCGCGATACCAAGCAGCAGCGCTCCCGCGACCGTCGATTCGAAACGCACGTGCAGTCGCGGCTCCAGCAGGACCACGATCGCGATGGAGAGCATGCCCCACGCCAGCGCCGGAAGTGTCGCGTGAGCCGGAGACCGGGCAGGCTGCGGTTCAATTTGCGAGCGATTCCTCCACGCGCAGTAGCCGTAGGCCAGCCCAAGCAGCGCGCCAAACGTCATCTCCATGAACTTCCACCAGCCGAAGGGGAAGCTCGGTGCGTTGGGTCGGCCCCATGCCTGCGCGGCGGCGCCCAGAGCGAAGCCCGCGCTTCCCCCGACAAAGCCCCACAACGCAAACTGCATGGGAAGTCGGGCACCAGCCCCCGAACGAATCGCAAGCCAGACCAGCAGCAGGAGAGCGCCCACCAGCAGACCGAACCACATCTCCTCCCGCGGCTTTACCAGAGGGTCGGAAAAGTACATCAGCTTCGGGCGATCCACCAGCCGCCAGCCGGCGTAAGTCCCGGCAATCATCAGCCCGAAGGAAACCAGCAAATCGGAGGTCTTGTGCAGCCGCTTCGAAAACGAGATGCCGATCACCGCACCGCCCAGCAGCCCCCACACTCCACCCTTGAGAAAGAAGCCGAGGATCGCCCACCAGTACGTCTCCGCGTTCAGCGACAGGCCTACCGTCTGCCCATATGTTTCCTGGCCGCCAAAGCCGACACCGACAGCCGCGAGTCCGGCCGCGAGCCCCGCTCCCGTCTCGCGTTTCAGCAGCAGACACAGAGCCAGCGCGACCATCGCTCCCGGAATCATGGCGCCTAAAAAGCCACCTCCGATAGTTCCACGCAACATCCAGCCGAGGCTCATGGCGACGCTCGGGAAAATGCACCAAATCCACAGGGGCTGATTCATGATTAAGAGTCGAAAACTATCTTAGCTGCTAAGCTAGCGCTAGGGTCAAATGGATCTTCGGCCAAAATAGCGATTCGCTGCCGGATGCAACGCTCCGTGGCCCGGTCGAGGCGGTCGAGAACCTTCTCGGCTTCGCGGGCAACGTTGATGTGATAGTTCACAAGCCGCGTTCGCGCTCGACCTCCTTTTTTCTATTTAGCTCCGCTGGCAATAGGGCATGGAGGTGGCGGCGGCTCAACGTGTCCGAAGCCGGGAATTCGAATTGGTTAACATCGCCGATGCGTGGCTGCTAACTGGCGGGTGGCGGCGATGTCAGCGGCGAATTGAGCCAATTTCCTGGCTCTACGCCATTAATGCCCGTCCTGGACGGGACCATTGGGGTTTTCGGGGGACAGCGGTTCCGGCAAGGTACAAACGGCAGCGCTGGAACCGATCCGCATGGATCCTTTGCTCGTCACGTTTCGATTCCCCGCAGTAGCTCGAACCTGCCTGTTTCACAATCCTCCTCGCAGACTACGAGGACGTCTCACGCCAGTTCCGCCCGCCGAAATGCTCGTGTAATGCCGGAAGCGTTTCCGGAACGCGAGCGGCGGTGTACGAGCGTTAGTTAAGTTAGAGGGTTCGGGAGGAGTCACGATGGCCACCGTGAAGAGGCGGGATTTTCTGGCACTGTGCGCTACGGCCGGTCTCGCAGGCGCGTCGCCTCGCGAATATTGTCTTCCTCATGTCAGACGATCTGGGAGCGAGCGAGGTCGGCTGCTACGGAAATCGTGCAGTGCAGACGCCCAATATCGGATCTTCCGGATTGCCGGTCAAGCGCCCGTGACAGGTGAACGCCACATCACGGTCCGGCCGTACGTGCAGCTACGCGGGGCCAATCAACTTCGCGGACGAGACTCGAACGTTATGGTCTGGGAGAGACCACAACAACGAAAGCACATTGGCATGGGTCTTGTGCGTTCGTACAAATTCCGATATTGGGCCATGCGTTTGTTGCTCCAAACTTCCGCAATCGAATCTCGCCCGACCTGGCCGACTCGTTTGCCGCTCACGCAGACCGCCATGTGGCCGTCGGTATGAATATCCAGCCGGGTATAAGGCAGCTGGCAGAGCGACGCGCGGGATGCTTCGCGTACAGAATAATATGCCTCCATATCGATGTTCCATGCGTATGCGATGCTCAGACCAAGCCTGCGGTTTGCCTCTTTGACGCGCTGCAGGGAGGATTTTAACTCTCTGACTTGTTCCGCGGTGAGGTAAACATCTTCGGGGATCGCATGGGCCGCAACGGCTCCGCTCAGTCCATTTAGCAGTGCAAACGTTCGATGTCTTTCGTGGGCGGTACGATTTAGATAGAAATAATTCGAGATCCCCCAATAGCGGACACCCAACGCGGCAATCATGCTGTGGATGCGATCTAAATACGCGTGGTTGACCCGAGTGATCGCGGTCAGAATTCGGATGATCGGGAAGGGTCGCCTACCCCGGGGCCTCGCGTACGGCACGAATACCTTCGCAGGCGAGCTCCAGCGATCCTTTTACCTGTCCGCGAGCCGTCTGTGATTCCTCATTCCAACCGTCCAGTGAAACTTGCAGCACAGGGAGTGCCGATTCGGCTGATGGGGGGAACACTCCGCCAGTACCCTTTCCACAAAGTCGAACGGCAGATCTTTCCCGCGTGCAAGCCCGTCGTTTCGGGTGTCCTGGACCGCGCACATGTTACAGGAAAAATCGCATCGACTGGTCAGGAATAGCCCCAGGCGACGAGGGAAGCCCGTGGCGCCCGAGCCAGCCATGCGGTCCTTGAATATGTGGAATGCCGTGAGAGGAAACCGAACGGCCAACCGAGCATTGTCCAGAGGAGACACCAGTGTCAGGTGACGGGAACGGCTCACCCTTCATGCTACCTGAGCGAAACCAGGAGAGCCCAATTTCCAGATCACCCGGCAAACGGCACACGATACCCTGGGCGTATTTGCCCTTGAGATGCTCAAAGGCCTGCACGGTCCTGAATCTGTTCGAAAATCGCTGATTGCCGGCGGTGGGCACCCCACAAAAGTTCGAAACGCGTCCACGACCTGGAGCCATCCTGCCAGTAACTTAACGTGGTTCTTGCCGATCCGATGACCACATACAATTCCTGCTGACTACACTGCGGCTGCTGCACCGAACTCGTTTCGTTTCCCGGGTGAACTGACCCGGCAGGATGCTGCCCCGGCAGGGAGTGCCGCTCGTCGAAATGTTCGACTGGCATCGTGTAATGCTGGAAGCGTTTCCGGAAATCGTGCGGTGGTGTACGAGCATTAGAGGGTTCGGGAGGAGTCAGGATGGCCACTCTGAAGAGGCGGGATTTTCTGGCACTGTGCGCTACGGCCGGTCTCGCGGGCGCGCAGCAACAACAGCGTCGCCCCCCGAATATTGTCTTCATCATGTCAGACGATCTGGGAGCCAGCGAGGTCGGCTGCTACGGGAATCGTAAAGTAAAGACTCCGAATATCGATCGACTTGCCACGCAGGGCGTTCGATTTGAGACTTGCTACGCTACGCCTCTGTGCTCCCCCTCACGTGTTTTGTTGATGACTGGGCGCTATGGATTCCGGACAGGCTTTACGAATTTCATTGGCCGCGTCACCACGCGCAAGATGCGACTGCAGGAGGAGGAGCTCACCTTCGCCGACATGCTGAAGTCACGCGGATATGCCACCGGTCTTGCGGGGAAATGGCAGCTTGGCCTCATTTCTCCGCACCCAACGATGATCCACGACTCCGGCTTCGATGAGTACTTTTCCTGGTCGTGGACCAAAGGCGGCCAGCCCAAAGGATCGCCCGCCGAGGGTCGGGAAAGGCAGCGGTACTGGCATCCGGCGATCGTTTCGAATGGGAAGTACGTGTCGACGACGCCCGAACAGCACGGTGAGGACCTGTACTCCGACTGGATTATCAACTTCATGAAGCGGCACCGCGGCCGCCCGTTCCTCGCCTACTATCCCATGTGCCTGATCCACGAGCCCTGGGATCCGACACCCGATCTCAGCAAGCCCGAAGCAAAGACGTCAGGCGGCATGAACCACAACATCGAGTACATGGATCATGTGGTGGGCAAAGTACTCCAGGCTCTGGAAGAACTCGGCCTCGCTGAGAATACGTACGTCTTCTTCTGCGGAGATAACGGCACGGGGAAGAACGGCAAGGGCAGCGTTACCGAGAAAGGTGTCCGCGTGCCGATGATCGTGCGCGGCCCGGGTGTCCGCAAAGACTTTGTCAGCCGCGACCTCATCGACTTCTCCGACATCCTGCCGACCATGGCCGAGCTCACCGGTGCCAAAGTACCGGCTGGCGAGCACGATGGCACATCGTTCGCGCCCGAACTACAGGGCCGCGAAGGCGCCCGGCGTGAGTGGATCTTCAGCTATCTGGGATACGACCGGATGATTCGCGACAAGCGCTTCCTGATGGAGGGGGACGGGTCGCTTTACGACTGCGGCGAATCCCGCGACGGATCGAATTACCGCGACGTCACGACGGAGTTGTCGCCCGAGATCCTCGGTGTGAAGAAGCGCTTTCAGACGCTGCTGGCGAAGCTTCCGGCGCCGCCTCAGGAACCGGCCGACCTGAAGAATCCGCTGCAACCCTACACGGGCGCAAACGCTAACGACTAAGCGCTGAGTAGTTTCTCCATGCGCGAGCACAGGGCGGGCTCGCGCGTTGCCAGATTGTCATTCTCATGCGGATCGGCCAACGTGTCGAAAAGCATCGGGCCTTCTTTGCCGAACCCGCGGAAGTACTTGTAGCGGCCCTGCATCACCAGCCGCCAGTCGTCCATTCCGGAGAGCACGTGTTCCCTGCCCTGGGCCGTCTTACCCGTGACCAAAGGCCGAAGCGACCGGCTGTCCATCTTCGCAGGACGAGTCACGCCCGCATAGTCGAGGAAGGTTGCGGTTAAGTCGAGCGTAGTGGAAGGGGCATCGATCTTCAGCCCCCGTTTCACGTCCTGACCCCAGACGACCAGAGGCACGCCGACCGAACCGTGATAAGGATGGCGCTTCGCCCAGAGGTTGTGGTCGCCCAGCATCTCTCCGTGGTCGCTGGCGAAGACAATCAGGGTGTTCGAAAGCTCCCCGCGATCCCGCACCTTTGCAACAAATTCGCCGACCCGCCGGTCGATATTCCCGATCATTGCGGCATAATTCTGCCGGACCAGCTCATGGTTGGCCGGAGTTAATTCGGTACACCGATTCGGCTGCGCGAACTTGACACCTCTCCACCGCTTCTCCATTGAGGTGGTAATGTCCCAGGGATTGTGCGGGCCATTGAAATTGACCTGGAGAAACCAGGGCTTGTCCTTCGGCGCAGCATCGAGGAGACCCAGGCCGTTGCGGGCGATCCAGTTGTCGCCGTATGCCTCATCGCTCAACGGCGTGGGAAACGTCTCGCCGTGCCCCTTGCGCTTCTCGTAATCCTCGACGTGGGCGTGAGCCATGCCGATCTTGTCCAGATACGCCATGAACGGGCCTTTTGGCTTGTTCCCTGCCCGCTTCCACGCGCCAGTAGCGTCGTGCTTGCCTTCGTTGTCGATGCCATCGGAAAAACCCCACTCGGCTATCTTCCGTTTGCCGTCGAGTCCCCAGTCGAGTTCCGGCTTGTGCAGATCGAACTTACCGCACCCCATCACGTGGTAGCCGGCCGTCCGCAGCATCTGGTAAAACGTCGGCTGGTCCGACGGATAGTTTTGGGCGTTCGTCGGCACGCGGCAGTTGTCGTACTCCAGACCCGAGGCCAGGCAGGCCCGGGCTGGCGCGCAGAGAGGAGCAGGAGTCACCGCGCGTGTGAACCAGACGCCTTCCTGCATCAGCTTCCTGACGTTCGGGGTGCGAACCGGGATGCCTGGGGACGAAACACCTGGCTGCTCCACAAAGTCGTGCCGCAGCTGGTCCGGAAACAGGAAAAGGATATTTGGATGTTTCGCCCCGGCCTGAGCCCCTCCCGTCAGCGATCGATTGACCGCAGCCCCGCCCGCTACCTTCAACAGATCTCTGCGCCCGAATTGCATACCTTCCGTTCTACTCCATTTGGCGACGACACATGAAAAAAGCCGCCGATCCCCCAAAGGGAACCGGCGGCTTCGAGTCGAACTACGTTGTTGCTTACTTGCAGGCGGTCAAGATCTTGCTGAGCTTGAACTCGTCTTCTCCGGTAGTATCCGCCAGCCAGGCAGCGATGACGAGGACATTGCCCTCGACGGCGCCGCTGTTCAGGTCCGCCCAGCGGGAGTCAGGTGAAGAGGTGAGGCTTTCTTCCACTGTTCCGAGGCTGGCCAGAACCGAATCGTTAAGCGACAGGTGATTGGTGAACGGATTGGTCTTCTTGCCAATCCAGACCGTGAGGTCGCTGTCCGCGCCGACGTAATCGAGGAACGCTTTGTCCACGACTACATTCGAAGAGAACTCGAACAACACGAAGTCATTGTTGCTGCCGACGTTATCCAGTCTGTGGCCTGGATCGGAACCGTCTTCCGCGTTGTTGGTAACGCCGAGACCCGAGCCATAAGCTCCGAGCCAGGCCGTTGACCAGGCACCGTTGCTCTTGTTGCGGCTGAACGCACTCGCCTTCACCTGGGCGCCGTTGGGGGCCGTGAAGGTGCGAATGTTGCCGTTGGTTCCGTCAGTGGCGCTGCTGCCGGTAAGCGTGTAAGTGGTGGCGACGCAGGCGGCCTGGGGAACGTACCCGAAGTCTACGGTCAGATCTTCGGTGGTATTCGTCGCCAGAGTTACCGTCGTGCCACTGCCATTGCTGTCGACCGCTCGGTTCGTACCAACCAGGCTCGGGGACGCCGAGTAGCCGGTGGGAACGACCGGGGCGACAACGGTGTAGGTACCCGCGCACAGGCCGCTGAACTGATAGAAGCCCGTGGTGTCCGTTGCGACCGATTTCAGAACGGTGCTGCCCTGCTTCAACTGCAGGATCACGCTGCCGAGGCCCACTTCGGTGGATTCACGGAGTCCGTTGCCGGAAGAGTCCTTCCAGACCAGGTTGCCGATCTTGCCCGTGCAGGTGGTGGTGCCGGAGGGGCAGGAGGTTTCCAGTTTGGAAAGCTTGAACTGGTCTTCGGGGGTGGTGTCAGACACCATCGCGGCGATGACAACGAAGTTGCCTTCGAGGTTGCCCGAGTTGATATCCGCCCAGCGAGCGCTGGTCAGCGTGGTCGCGTTCTCTTCTTTGGTCAGACCCGCGAGAACCGAGTCATTGAGGGCCACGTGACTGGTGAAAGGATTGTTCCTGGTTCCGACCCAGACGGTGATGTCGCTGTCGCTGGTAACAGAATCCAGGAAGGCGCGGTTGATCACCACTGGGGACGAGAACTCGAACAGAACGTAGTTGATGTGCGAGCCGACGTTGTCGACCGTGTGGCCCGGAGCGGAGCCATTCTCCGAACCGTCGGTGACGCCCAGTCCCGGCCCGTAGGAACCAAGATAAGCAGTCGCCCATGCGCCGGAGGTCTTGTTGCGGCTGAAGGCGCTCGCCTTGACCTGGACACCATTGGTGCCGGTGAAGGTGCGGATGTTGCCAGCGGTTCCGGTCGTGCCGGAGTTGCCGGTCAGAGTGAACGTGCCCGGAGCGCAAACCACCGGTCCGGCAGGAACAAAGCCGAAGTCGACAGTCTGATCCGCGGTTGCGCTCAGAGTGACCGCGGTGGCGCTGCCGTTGCTGTCCACGGCACGGTTTGTGCCTGCAAGGCTGGGAGACGCCGTGTAGCCGGTCGGTGACGTTGGAATCACTACCGTGTAGGTGCCGCAGGCGGCGGTGAACTGATAAGCGCCGTTCGCGTCAGTGACTGTGGTGGCGACTACAGCCGAACTGCTGTTCTTGAGCTGGAGCGTGACGCCGGAGATACCAGTTTCGGTGGTGCCGTCCTGGATTCCGTTGCCGTTAAGGTCCTTCCAGACGAAGTTGCCGGCCGTGCCGGTGCAGGTGGTCGTACCCGGGCACGTGGTGTCGATTTTGGAGAGTTTGAAGTTGTCTTCGGCACTCGTGTCAGACACCAGAGCCGCGATGATGACAACGTTCCCCTGAAGCCTGGCGCCGTTGAACTCCGCCCAGCGGGAAGTGGTCAGCGTGGTGGTGTCTTCTTCCATCGTGAGACTGGAGAGAAGCGCATCACTCAGCGTGAGGTGGTTGTTGTAAGGATCGGTCTTTGTACCAACCCACACGGTGATGTCGCTGTCACTGGAAACCGAGTCCAGGAACGCGCGGTTCACAATAACGGGCGAGGAGAACTCGAGCATCACGTAGTTTGTGCGTGTGCCGACGTTGTCCACCTTGTGGCCGGGGTCGCTTCCATCCTCAGAGCCGTCCGTAACGCCGAGACCCGGGCCGTAGGCGCCCAGGTAGGCGGTTGACCACGCGCCGGTCGTCTTGATCCGGCTGAACGCACTGGCTTTCACCAGGGTTCCGTTCGAAGCGGTGAAGGTCCGGATGTTGCCCGCGGTACCCGTGGTAGAGGAGTTGCCTGTGAGCGTGAACGTACCCGGAGTGCAGACGACGTCGGGGATTCCGACATTGACGGTGCAGTTCAGAGTACCCGTGTTTCCGTTCTTGTCAGTGATCGTGACCACGTACGGGAACGAGCCACCAACGGTCGGAGTACCTGAGATAACGCCGCCAGTGGAGATAACCAGACCGTTCGGCAAACCAGTGGCCGTGAAGGTGTATGGACCACCAGCGCCGCCGGAGGCGGGAAGCTGAACAGGGGTGATCGGTATACCGGCATTCGCGCCGATAAACACGCAGCTGGAGGTGATCGGCGGGTGTACCGTGACCGAGCAATCGATGCTTCCGATGTTGCCCAGGCGATCCGTGACCTTGATGTTGTAGGGGAACGTTCCCGACACCGAAGGAGTACCGGTAATCAGGCCCGAGGCCGAGACAACAAGACCAGTCGGAAGACCGGTGACAAGGAAGGTGTACGGTGCGCCGGCGCCGCCGGAAGCGGGAAGCTGGATGGCCGTGATTGCTCTGTTCTGGACTGCGCTGAATGACACGCAGCTGGAGATGGGAGCCTGGTAGTAGCCGAAGTCGATGGTCAGATCGCTGGCGTTGTTGGCAGGCAACGTGACCGGTGCGGCGTTCGGGTTGCTGTCGGTGGTCGGGGTTCCGGCGCCGGTGGGGGAGGCAACATAACCGGTCTGCGGAATTACTTCCACGCGGTAACTGCCGGTGCAAAGACCCATGAACTTATAGTTCGGTCCCGGACCGGTTGAAGTGGTCGTCGTCTGCAGCACGGAGTTGTCGCTGGCCTTGCGGAGGTTGACCGTGAAGCCGGTCAGCGGAAGTTCGCCTGTGTCCTGAATGCCGTTGGCATTGACATCGTTCCACACAAAATCGCCGATCACACCTTCGCAGGGCGGCACAAAACCGAAATCGACCGTGCGGTCGGTGGTGCTCTGCGGGAGCGTCACGTCAGCCGGGCTGCCGTTGCTGTCGTTGGAAGTCGTGCTGCCAGGTGCCGTCGGAGTCGTCGGTACGTAGTTGGTGGGAACACCACTGACGACCTTTACCGTGTACATACCAGCGCACAACCCGCTAAACAGGTAGGAGCCGTTGACGCTGCCAATCTGGGTTGTGGTGGCGGTTCCCAGAACGACGTTGAGCGAATTACGGAGTTCCAGCATTACGCCGTTCAAACCGGGCTCACCCGGATCCTGAATGCCGTTGGCGTTCAGATCCGACCAAACCACGTCACCGAGCGCGGAATCGCATGGCGCGTGATAACCGAAGTCGATCGTATTGTCGATGCTGCTGCTGGTGGTGAGAACCACAGTGGTGGGATTCGGGTTGCTGTCGTCGGCTGTCGTGCTTCCGGGCGCGCCAGGCGTACTCGACAAGAATCCGGCAGGAATCGTTGTGTTGTCCACACTTACCGTGTAGCTTCCGGCGCACAGACCCATGAAGGAGTACTTGCCGTTACCGTCGGTGATGGCAAACGTGCTCAGGCCGCCAGGGCCGCTCAACAGGACCTTGACCGAACCGATCGCGGCGTCAAGTCCATCCTGGATGCCGTTGGCGTTCTTGTCGTTGAAAACGAAATCGCCGATCTGACCCGTGCAGGGTATCGGAGTGTAGAAGCCGAAGTCGATGGTCAGGTCCGCGCCCTGTGTGATGGTCACAATGGCGGGATTCGGATTGCTGTCGAGAGCGGTGTTCGGTGTACCGACCTCGGGCGAACGGACCATGCCTGCGAGGGGAGCGCTGGCTGTGTCCACCTGAACCTGATAGGTAGTCCCACACATCAGGTTGCCGAATTCATACCAGCCATTCTGACTCATGTTGGTGTTCGTGGTGGTGGTGGCCAGTAACGAACCGGTGGCACTAAGAAGGCGGACGGTCACGCCGTTGATGCCGGGTTCGCCGCCATCCTGAATACCGTTGGCGTTCGTGTCAGACCAGACAAAGTCGCCGATCTTGTAGGGGCACGATGGAACAGGCAGTTCCATCATCAGCGGTTGGCTCGGAGCTGACTGAATAGCAATCAACCCGAGAACCTGGCCGGGGCCGGGGACAAAGGAAGTGTTAGGCAGGCTCAGCCGCAGTAACGTGTCGGCGACCGTCGCATCACCGCCCTGACCCGGAACTGTTGCAGCAGGGAAGTCCGGCCGGATCGTCTTGCCGAGCAGGGTCCAGATCGCGCGCTGAACGTCGACATAGGTACCTTGCTTATTGTTCAAAATCCAGTTGATCCTGCCCCAGTTTGCGTTTTGGAACGGGACTGGCAGCACGGGAGTCAAAGACGATACGAAAACTACCGAGTTTGCTGCCGAGAGTGGCTCGGTAGATTCGCCGATGCACCATGCAAGATATGGCGTCCCGTTTACAAGAGACGTACCAGCCGTCACTGTGCCCTGGGTTCGGATGCGAGCGAAACTGCTTGCGCCGACATTGTTGGTTTCGATCTGCGAGACGTTAACCGCTGCAATCGGTAGATTTACTGCCTGAATGCCGCATGTTGCACACTGAGCGGCTGCCTGAGGCGCCGTCAGCAGGCCAAGGAACATGAGGATTAATAGGGACAACAAAGAAATTCTAGTTCTCATCGGAGCTCCCACAAAATAGAATCGGATGCCGTTGTTAAGCAGGAAAAAACTGAGCCTAACACTTCAGTCAAGTCACCTGAAACAGAAGTCTGTCACGTACCTAAGTTGAAAACAAGTAACCCGGGTTCTGCTTTCGCGCGAAATAGTACCAGGACTAAGGTGCCTGAATACCTGCACTTATCCGGCAGATTTCGCCACAGCGCACCAGGGTTGCCAAGTCGCAGAAAGGGCGAGCCAAAAGGGCCCGCCTTAGTGATTCCCATGTATTGGAAACAGATAGTGTTACGGCCGCGTATCAGTTCGCTTCGCCAGGAAGTTACCTCACGCGCTCTTACGACGGCGGCTGATCGCAACAGCACTTACCAATCCGGCTGCGAGCAGTGCAAACGTGCCCGGCTCCGGCGTTTCCGCGGTCACATTCAGAGCAAATGCGCCGAGAAACTGATCTTTACTTCCGCTCGACGGGGAAAGCCAGGCAGGGGAAGCGCCAAAGTTATTGTTCAACTGATCGCCCCAAAGATAGAAGACGAACTTATAGGACGTACCTATTGTGTAACTACCATCCAGCGTAACGCTGTAGCCGACGTTCTGAATCTTGCTGTATTCGGCAGGCAAAGTGCTGGTGGTCACGCTGCTGGCAAAAATGCCGTAGCGCGGGTTGGTAGTCGCAGCGGCGTCGCCGTACTCCGCAAACAAGTGGCTGGAATTCGAGTTGGCAATGTAAGTCGGTAGCCCGCTGTTCGAGCCCTGGTACTGACTGCTGAGGTAGTTCGGCAGCAGAGAACCACTACCGCGGACCGCGAAGTTAGGAGAGGATCCGCTGGTCTGCGATATCACGCTGTATGTAGCGGCCGTAAGACCGTCCAGGTTGTCAGGACGCATATAGAAATCGGTGATCACGGCAGTGGAATCCCCCGGAAACGACTGCCAGTCGCCCAAAGCTCCGTTGTAGTTATTGGGCCGCCCCCCCCCGCCGGCCGTGCCGTATGCGTAGGATCCGAGCCAGCCTGTGGTCCCGTTCCACGAGTCGGTCGAAAATGCCGCGACGATCTGGTTCGACGTGAAGTTGAAGGTGGCCTGTGTCGCGAAGGCCTCCGTCGCCCCAACCATCGACAGCAGAACCCAGACTCCAGCTTGCAAGAATTTCTTCATGTTCATCCCTTGTAAAAATAAATGCTTCGTTGGCAATGTTCTCACTGCCTGAGCAGGATAGTCAACATGCAAGTAGTTGTTTTTAAAGGGGTAATGGTACTTTTCCCATGCAACGGGACGGAGGTACCAGTAGTGCCCGAGGGCGCTCCGGAACCTTGGTTCCATGACTTTCAGGTAGTACTGCTCCAGATGGAACGCACCGGTAACCGCGCTGGCCCGATTACAGCATTTTCGCCGACGACAGATAAACCGCGTTCAGAACCAGCCGGAACGTGGCCCACGACTGCCCCCGGAACTGAGGCCGAAACCCAAACAGCACCACGCGCCCCTGGCCGTGTCGCGCATCAATGAGAAGGCTCTTGCCGGCAACTCGCTTTTCACCGGAAAGCCAGCCCGAGGCGAGCAAATCGCGGGACGCATACTTCGCGACCGACGCGATGGCTCGGTCTCCTTTGTTGAAATCCGCAAGCAGCCGGATGTCCCACGCCTTGCCTCCGCTTTGGAATGCGAACGAGTCCGCGGGCATGCCCAGCGCGACAGGCTGCGCCGTGTCAACCTGAATTCTCAGGATGGAACCCGGGCTGTAGTACCCCGCCCCGGCGGCCGAGTCCGCAGCCTCATCCGCTCCGCCTCCGGGTGCACCTGCAAGTGCCGAGCGTACGGGCAGCCCGAACAACTGGACGGGCAGGTCCGACGCATCGTCAAAAGCGAGCAGCGTGCCGCCTTCGCGCACGAAGGCCTCCAGCGCAGCCGCTCCCTGGAGTCCAATGCCTCCGGTGAATTCGGGCCGCTGCTGCGCCGCGGTGGTGTTGGCTCCACCGCCCACCTGCTGGCCTTCGCGCCACCCGTGCAGTATCGACTCCATGGCCTGATCCGGCAGGATGATGGTGTCGAAACGCGCCCGCAGATTGCCTTTGCGAATGTCGTCATTGCGAAGAACGGTATTGCCGACGCGGAACTCGTCCAGCAGGAATTGCGTCCAGCCCGCGTCGATGTTGGGGCTCCAGGACATGTAGAGGCCTACACGCGGCGCGGCGAGCTCCCATTTTGCGCGGCGGTAATCGCCGTCCGATGAGCGCAGAAATCGGCCATCCTCGGCTCGGCGAACATTCTCGTTCTTCGCCAGCGCGTCGGCGACGGTACGAAACGAACCCGTGTCCCGGAAATCCCAGGCTGGCGGCGGCAGCGCAAGGG
>Ga0163150_10002093_pt1 | contig 31840 bp, 13 predicted proteins | sample OliLakLV19P2IB_FD_148628 | JGI IMG/M metagenome (GOLD analysis project Ga0163150, IMG submission 148628) | Freshwater microbial mat bacterial communities from Lake Vanda, McMurdo Dry Valleys, Antarctica - Oligotrophic Lake LV.19.P2.IB | ecosystem: Environmental > Aquatic > Freshwater > Lake >...
AACGCCCAGCCGAACGCGAGCTCGAGATTGCCGTACTGGGCATCGTTGAGGGGGAGCTCGGCCGTGATGCGCACGGAGGCGCTCGAGAGGGTCACGCGGTCCATGTAATTGATGGTCGTGGCCAGCAACAGCAGGCCGGTGATCCACCATTTCCATGACGGCGAGCGTGTGCTTGATAAGGTCATTGGGACTTCAGCGGACCATGAGCTCTTCGCCCAGCGGGGCCGTCACGCTGAACAGCGGCGGCGTGCCCAGGATCGAAGCGAGCGTGCTGGTGAAGCGCGTGGCCTGGCCGAGGCGGTCGCGCACCGTATTGGCGAGCAGGTCGATGCGGAACGGCGCGAGGGTTTCGACGGCGGCGGCGAGCACATGAGTCGGCACGGCGAGTTCGTAGGTGGCGGTGACGCTGCCGTCGTCCTGCACGAGGGTGTCGACGATGCGGGCCCGCGGGAGGCCGCGGCCGGTGACGCGGAGGTTGCCGGCGCCGAGGCTGCGCGGGTCCACCCCGCCGGCGCCGCTGTAGTGGACGGTGAAGCGGTAGGCGCCGGCGGCGGGATCGATCCGCGGGGCGCTGACCGCGACGCTCAGCGGCCCGACCCGCACGCGCGGGATCAGCGTGACGGCGGAGGGTGCGGCGTCGTCAGCGGCGACATCGAGCGAGCTCGACGCGAGCGCGGCCGCGCTGCGCGGGGCGCGCAGCGGCTGCGCTGCTTCTTCGGCGACGATCGTGTTGGTGGCCGGCTGTGATACCGGCGCGATGGCGAGGCCCTCGATGTCCCATCGGCCGTCCGCCAGCGGCGCGGGGCCGAAGCGGCCGATGGCCGTGGCGGCGCCGGTGACCGGGTCGATGGTCACCAGGCCCTCCAATGACTTGGAGGGCTGGCCGTGGACCGCGCCGGTGTCCCCCAGCGTGCCGTAGAGCACGCCGTCGGAACCGACCGCCAGGTCCTCGATATCGTCCACGCCTGCCGCGCCGATGTTCAATATCTGCCCGGTCGCCAGCTCGACCTCGACGATGAAGCTCATGCTGCCGTAGGAGGAGTAGGCGGCGATGAGCCTTCCAGTTGGATCGAACGCGATGCCATCGAGCTGCGGGTCGATGGCGCCCATGGCGACCAGTTCATCGGGGACGGGCATGAGCAGCGCGGTAAGGCGCGTGGCGGTGGCGGTCGTCTTGTCGATCTGGAAGAGCTCGCCGGGATTTGTCGTGGGGACCGCATCGACGGCGAAGAGTTCGCCGGCGGGATTGAAGGTCAGGGCATCGACGTCGGTGAGCCCGGTGTCGCCGATGACCGTGGCGATGGCGGTGGCGGGGTCGATGGTGAGGAGCGTGCCGCCATCGACACCGTAGATCGCGCCGGTGGCCGGGTCGATGGCGAGGTTTTCGACATCGGTGAAGATCGTGAGCCCATCGGCGGAGCGGAGCTGCCCGACGAGGTGGAACGCGCCGGTGTCGAGGTCGACGAGGCCGAAGTGGTCGCCGGCGTCGCTGACGGCGTAGCCGAAGCGGTCGGGCGGGACCGCGCCGGTGAGGTTGAAGGCGAAGGACTGGCGGGCGTTCTCGTTGCCGGCGTCGTCGGCGAAACTGCCTTCGATGAACTCGACGGAGACGGCGCCACTGCTTCCAAGGCCGCCCCCGGAAGCCACCACGGCGAAGTCGCCGGTGAAGAAGTAGCGGTAGGTGAGGCCGTCGCCACCGAGGCGCTGCGGCGCGCCGTCGAGGGTGACGCCGGCGGCGGCGGGGCCGACCAAGCGGAACTCGGGGGCATCGTCGAGGAGGGACGTCGGGTCGAGTGTGCTGTCGCCGGCATCGGCGAAGGTGACCTCGATGTAGCGGCGGGTGTTGAGGGCCAACGGGTCGATGGTGGCGGTGTTGGCGGGGTCGATGGCGGCGACGACGGGCCTCTCGGTCTCCAGGATGTTGCGCAGGTGATCGGTGATCGGCTGCCAGTAAAAGTCCGCCGCCGTCTCAAGGATGTCGGCATGGTCGCCGATGCCCTGGGCGCTGGAGAAATAGTGATGGAACATGTCGCGCGGGGTGAGGGCGTCGATCAGGGCGTCCATCGGCGTGACGGAGCCGCCGGCGCCCAGCGACGCGATGCTGACGCCGGTGGGCGGGAGGTTCAGCATCAGGGCGCTCTGCAAGGGAACCAGCCCATCGTTGGCGATGTAGTTTGACGGGTTCAGGTTGCCCAGTTGCAGGCCCGACATCAGAGACATCAGGTTGGTGACGGCGTCTAGGCCCTCGTGCTCGGGCAAGCTTCCGTTGGCGAGAAACTTTGCCAGTAACTCCAGCGGGGTGATGTTGTCCGACAGGTCCGAGTCGTAGGCGCCGACGGCGACGAGCTTGTGGAGGAAGCCTTCGTTCAGATTGAGGTGGGCGAGGGTGCCGTGGTCGTTCTTGAGGTCGTCGCTGTAGATGACATTGGGATCGTTGGGGAAGTTGCTGAGCTGGTTGGTGTCCTTGGGGGTGAGGACATATTTCGAGCCATCGAAGGACTCGACGCGTCCGAGCACGACGCCATCGAGGTTGTCCCAGGCGAGGTTGATGTCGCCGGGGTCCTGGCCGAGTTCCTTTCTGAGGTGGTCCTCGAAGGAATCCTCGGCGGCGGAGCCGGTGCCGATGAGCTGCGACCAGAGGACGGCGACCCAGTCCTCGATGCCGAACGGGCTGCCGTGGTGGGGCGTGCCGAGGGTGACGAGCATGGCGACGTCCTCGCCCTGGCGGTGGCCGCGCTGCGGGTTGAAGGTGTTCATGAACGAGCGCGAGACCATGCCGCCCTGGCTGTGGGCGACGAGGGCGAGCTTGGTGTCCGGGTAGCGCGAGCCGGGCCGGCCGAAGGCGAGCTGGCCGGTGCGATCCCCATAGACGAACTCGGCGAGGCGGACGGCCTGGCTGCGGTCTTCATCATCGGTGGGGTCGGCTGTTGTTGCCGGCGCGCCGCTGAAGCCGACGGGCTTCGACGTGTCGTGCTTCCAGAGCCAGACGTCGAACTCGGCGAAGTCGGTCGGGTGCGACTCGATGCGGTCGAGGAACCCCTTCCAGCGGTAGAGGTCGAACGAGAGGTCGGAGTTGTTGCCGTGTACGAGGATCAGCGGGACGCCGGTGCCCGTGGTGTGCTCGACGAGGAGCACGCCGAACTCGTCGTCCGGCTCGCGCCCCAGGACGGTGATGTTGCTGGAGGCGTCGAAGAGGCCGGGCAGGTGGTCACTGTTGTCGACGCGGAAGAAATACTCCGGGTCGCCGCCGATGCCGCCGGGCAGCTCGCTGAGCTGGTCGCTGGTGCGGTAGGGAATCCAGCGGCGCTGCCACTTGTGGCCGCCGGGCGTGCTCACATGCTTGAGCGTGACCGCTTCGAGCAGGTCGTTGCCGAGGGTGTCGTCCTCAAAAATATTCACGGGAATGTTGGTGCCCGCGCCAACCTGCTCGGTGTAGACCGCGAGATACACCGGCGTCGCCTCCAGGAGCGCATCGTCGGTCGCGTTGCCGTGCTCGTCCTCCCAGCGGGCACCTTGGATTGTCAGCACCTGCGAGCCGCGCCAGTTGTTGTCTTCATTCGACTCGCTCACGTCGTTGCCCGAATCCGCCTTCACCCACAGCCGATACTCGCCCGGCTGGAACGTCGGGAGGATCAGCTTGTTCAGGTTGTCCGTCGTCGACTGCCCGCCATTAAGGAACGTCACGAACGCCTGCTGCAAGTCGACCTGCATGCGGTCGGCGTCGGTCGTCGCATCCACCGCGCCGAGATAGAACGACACGTTGAACCCCAGCGGCGATTCCTGCAGCGTCGAGCCGGGCCCGGCGTTGCGGATCGTCGCCACCGCGGTGAGCAGGTCGTTGTAGGCGTAGACGCTTTGGTCCAGAACGACGCTGTCGATGACCAGGTCCGGCTGCCCGATGCGGATGATCGGCGAAGAGCCGAAGTTGTTGCCCTCATCCGACTCGACCACGTCGCCACCCGAGTCGGCGCGGACCCAGACGCGGTACTCGCCGTTGGCCACGTTCGAGGGGATGATCCAGCCCGGGGCGTTGATGATGTCCGTCGTCGACTGGCCGGCGCTTAAGAAGCTGACAAAACCGGTCTCGATGGGGAACTGCGTGCGGTTGGAGGTGTCCACGCTGCCGAGGAAGAAGGAGAGGTTGAAGCCAAAGGGCGACTGGGCGAAGGTCGAGCCCAGGCCGGTGTTCTCGATCGTCGCGGTGGCATTGAGGAACTGGCCCCGGCCGTAGGCGGTGCGGTCAACGGCGACCAGCGGCACCTCCAGGTCGGGCTGGCCGATGGTGAAGGTCGCGGAGGAGCCGGCGTTGTTGTCCTCGTCCTCTTCCGCCACGCCGTTGCCGGTGTCGAGGAAGACGGCCACGCGGTAAGTGCCTTGCGGGATATTGGTGGGGATCGCCCAGCCGGGCAGGTTGATCTCGTCGGAGGCGGGGATGCCGCGCAGGACGTTGGCGACGAAGCCGGATTCGATGAAGCGGAACTTCTGGGCTCCGCCGACGCGGGAGAGCCAGAACTCCAGATTGAACGGGCCGCTGTTGGAGAGGAGGGTCCCGTCGTTGTCGATGTGGGCGACGGCGTGGAGGAAGTTGCCGGTGCTGTAGGAGGCGGCGGTGCCGGTGACGCCAGCGACGACGAGGTCGGCGGCCAGCAGCAATCGCGGCTCCAGAATATCGAACGCGGGCGCGCCCGTCGGCGGCGGCGACCCCGATCGCGGCGCACCGCGATCCCTCCGCCGAACAGCCGCCGCGCCGCGCCGACCCAAACCCCTACCACCTTCATGCCCGTACAGTTTGAATGGTCTCATCATCCATCCCGAGGTGAAGTTCTCCTGCCTCAATGCCCGCCCCCCTGAATGCGCCACTCTATCGAATCCCCCTCGCATCCCGAAGGACTATTTGATGAACCGCTAAGCATTCGATTCGGCGTCGCCGCCGGGGCATGAGACCCGCCCCGCGCATCAACCCGTTCCCCATGGAATGCAATACGATTGCCGCAGCGTGCCGGGCGGCGGCACTTTGGCACGCATTTGGGCGCACGGCTCTTTGCAAAAACGATCATCCTCGCAAGTGTCCTGAATACATGCTATTACATTCTTGCGAACTGGACCCGCCGCAATGGAAAAGAGGCTGAGCACCGTCCCGCTTTTCGACGCCCCCGCTCCTCCCCACATGCCCACCCATAGCCCCGGCATTAGCCGGGGCTTTTTTCTGCGCGAAAGGAACGCACATGAAGAAGCCAAAAAAGAAGATTGAGAATCCCACTCCCAAGATGCTCATTCGACCCAACTCTCCACTGGAAAGAATCTTCGATCTCGCGGTAAAGAGAATGGACGCTGTTCCTCATGACGATATGCGGGCACCCGAGAAGCGCCGCGGCGCCACACGTCGCGTGCGATGACCAGATGCGGTCATACACTGAATCTGCCGGTGCCTATCGGGCCGGCTTTCCTTTAGCTTTCAGCGGCGCACATGGAATGGATTTGCAATGCGCGTCTTGGTCCTTCCCGTCGGCGCTCCCCAAGGGCTTAGTCGAGCGGCTGCACGCCATGATCCTCTCGCCGGACCTCGGTGAAACCGGGGATCGATTCACCGCCAAAACGATTGTTGACCGGCTGGGTCGTAGCGGGGCATCAAAAAGGACCCGATGCACAATCATTCGTTAGAATCATCCCCGCATGTCGGGCGGGACCAAACCTCGTGTCTTTCTCAGCTACGCTCGCGGCGATGACCATCAGCCTGAATAGGCAACTTCACCCTTTAGCGCACCACCGGGGATGCGTCGTTCGGGTCTCCACCGCGGTTTCCCGCTCCAGCCGCGCCGCCGTTTGTACCATGTGTTCACACTCGTCACGCCAAGGAGCCGCGTTGTCGCCATGCCCGAAAGCGCCAAGCCGCGATTGTTTCTCAGCTACGGCCGCGCCGATGCCGCCGCCTTGGCGCAGCGCCTGCATGACGATCTGACTGTCCGCGGCTACGAGGTCTGGAAGGACCGCGTCCAGATCAACGCCGGCGACGACTGGCGCGAGAAGATCAAGGACGGCATCAAATCCACGCAGATCGTCATCGCCCTGCTGAGCCCCCATGCCGTGCGCGTCAGCACTGACGCCAACAGCCCCGATCAGCGCGACAGCATCTGCCTCGATGAACTGAGCTTCGCGCAGTTCGCCCGCAAGCGCATCGTCCCGGTGATGGCCCAGCCATGCGAGCCACCCTTTTGCATCTTTCGCCTCGATTACGTCGACCTGGCGGCGTGGGAAAAGTCCCCGCAACAGTACGAGCAAGGCCTCGCCCGCATCGAGAGGGGCATCGCCGATGGGCTGGCCGGTAGGCCGCAGCAGTTCCGTGACTGGGAAGGGCAGCTGAAGCCGTGGGATTTTTCCACTTTTCTGCATGAAAAACGCGAAGGATTCGTCGGACGCCGGTGGCTCTTCGATCGTATCGAAGCCTGGCGGCTCACCAGCCCCCAGCCGGCACTCTTGATCAAGGGCGACCCGGGCATCGGCAAGAGCGCGATCGTTGCTGAGCTGGCGCACCGCTTCGGCGGCGGTGGGCCGGTCATCGCCTGCTACTGCTGCCAAGCTGACACCCCCGCCACGCTCGACCCCGCCCAGTTCGTCCGCAGTGTCGCCGCCATGATCGCCTCGCAGGTGCCGGCGTACGGCCAACAGCTCGCCCTGCCGGAGATCGCCGACGCGCTCAGCGAAGCCAAGTGCGCCCAGGATCCCGCAAGCAGTTTTGAGCGCGGCGTCCTCACGCCGCTTCAAGCCTGTCACGCGCCCAGCGACACCGCCCAGGGCGCGCGGTACATTCTCATCGATGCCCTCGACGAAGCGCTGCTGCACGACAGCGGTAAGCGCACTATCGTCGACCTGCTCAGCACCCATGTCCGCCGACTGCCGCCCTGGCTTCGCATTGTGGCGACGACCCGCAAGGAGCGCGGCGTGCTCGGCAAGCTCGCCGGCCTGGACCCACTCGAACTCGATGCCCACGAGAAGGACAACCTCGACGACCTGGAGCGTTACATCCTCGGCCGGCTCCAGTCGCCCGACCTCCAGCAGAAACTTACGGCATCGAAGCTGAGCGAACCCGCCGCCGTCGCCGCCCTGCGCGATAAGGCCGATGGCAATTTTCTTTACGCCAAGGAAGCGCTCAATGGCGTCGAACGCGGCGACTACCGCCTCGACCAGCTCGCGCTCCTGCCGCCGGGCCTGTTCGGCCTGTACGAACAATACTTCAACCGTCACTTCGGCGGCGATGAAGCCCGCTACGCCAAAGCCGCCGCCGTGCTCAGCGTCGTCGTCGCCGCGTTCGACCCGCTCACCCGCGCCGACCTGGCCGCGGCCACCGGGCTTGATGACGAGGTCGAGCTGCCGCGCTTGCTCGCCACGCTCGCCGCCTATCTGCCGGCGAGGCAGGATGCCCACGGCGAAACGACCTACGCGGTCTACCACAAGTCATTGCCCGACTGGCTCGCCGGCGCGGTCCCACCGCCGCACGACGGCCATCCCTACCGCGTCAGCCTGAAACAGGGTCAGGTTCGCCTCAGCGCCCTGTGCTGGTCGCAGTACCAACGCGGGCCGTCGGCGATGTCGCGCTATGGCATCAACCAACTCGCCAATCATCTGGCGATGGTGAACAGACACGCCGACCTGATCACGGCCTTGTGGGATTACCGCTTCCTTGAGGCCAGGGTGCGGCGCGACGGGCCACAGCCGCTGTTGGGCGATTTCGATCTTGCGCTCAAGGCACCATCCTTTCCCGCCGCAGGGACGACCCGCGAGGCAACGGTGCTGCTCCAGGGCGCGATCCGTCTCTCGGCCCATGTCCTTAGCCATGATGCGGGACAACTGCCGAGCCAACTGCGCGGGCGGCTGCTGGGATTTGATCAGCTCGTCTTCGTCGATTTGCTTACACAGGTGGACCGCGAAACTATTGTTGCGTGGCTGCGTCTGAAAACCGCCAGCCTGACGCCGCCGGCCGGGTCGCTCCTGCGCATACTGGAGGGGCATACCGACAGCGTCAGCTCGGTGTCTCTGTCGCCTGACGGGCGCCGCGCGGTCTCCGGGTCAAGAGACATGACGCTGCGGGTGTGGGACGTTCAGACGGGGGCCTGCCTGCGCACGCTGGAGGGGCACACCTGGACGGTCATTTCGGTATCTCTGACGCCCGACGGCCGCCGCGCGGTATCTGCTTCAGGGGACAATACGCTGCGGGTGTGGGACGTGGAATCAGGCGCCTGCTTGCACACGCTGAAAGGGCATACAGGGCCGGTCGCTTCGGTGTCTCTAACGCCCGACGGTCATCGCGCTGTATCCGCGTCATGGGACAAGACGCTACGAGTGTGGGACGTGGAAACAGGCGGATGCTTACGCACATTGGAAGGGCATACCTCGGAGGTTTCTTCCGTGTCGCTTACTCCCGACGGCCGCCGCGCGGTCTCCGGGTCTAAAGACAAGACGTTGCGGGTGTGGGACGTGGAAACGGGTGCGTCCTTGAGCACGCTGGAAGGGCATACGAACTGGGTCACCTCGGTATCCCTAACGCCCGACGGCCGCCGTGCGGTCTCCGCGTCAGATGACAAGACGCTGCGGGTGTGGGACGTGGAAATGGGCGAATGCCTACGCACGTTGGAAGGGCATATCTGGGAGGTCACTGCGGTGTCTCTGACTCCCGACGGTCGCCGCGCGGTCTCCGCGTCAGCGGACAAGATGCTGAGAGTGTGGAACGTGGAAACGGGCGCCTGTCTACGCACGTTGGAAGGGCATACGGCCTACCTCACCTCGGTGGCTCTCACGTCCGACGGCCGCCACGCCGTCTCCGCCTCCGGAGACAAGACTCTGCGGATGTGGGACGTGGAAACAAGTGCCAGCCTACGCACTCCTGAAAGGCATACAGCCGAGGTCTCCTCGGTGTCTCTGACGCTTGACGGCCGCCGCGCGGTCTCCGCGTCATGGGATAAGACGCTGCGGGTATGGGACGTGGAAACGGGTGCCAGCCTGCGCATTCTGATAGGGCATAGGGGAGTGGTCGATTCGGTGTCTGTGACGCCCGACGGCCGCCGCGCGGTCTCCGCGTCAGGGGACAAGACGCTGCGGGTGTGGGAGTTGAAAACGGGTGTCTGCCTGCGCACCTTGGAAGGGCATAGGGACGATGTCAGATCGGTGGCTCTGACGCGCGATGGCCGCCGCGCGGTCTCCGCGTCGGATGACATGACACTGCGGGTGTGGGACGTGGAAACGGGTGCCTGCCTGCGCACGCTGGAAGGACATACGATCTGGATCAGGTCGGTGGCTCTGACGCCCGACGGCCGCCGCGCGGTCTCCGCGTCAAGGGATATGACGCTGCGGGTGTGGGATGTGGAAACGGGTGCCTGTTTGCGCGCATTGGAGGGACATACGGACGGGGTCGCTTCGGTGTCTATGACGCCCGACGGCCGCCGCGCGGTCTCCGCGTCATGGGACAAGACGCTGCGGGTGTGGGACGTTGAAACGGGTGCCAGCCTGCAAACGCTAAAAGGGCATCGGCGGACAGTTGATTCGGTGTCGCTGACGGTCGACGGGCGTCGGGCGGTCTCCGCGTCATCTGACATGACGCTGCGGGTATGGGACGTGGAAACCGGTGCCAGCCTGCACACGCTGGAAGGGCATATAGACAAGGTCACCTCAGTGTCTCTGACACCCGACGGCCGCCGCGCGGTCTCCGCGTCAGATGACAAGACGCTGCGGGTGTGGGACGTGGAAACGGGCAGGCTGATCGCCACGTTTACCTGCGAGGGCGCTGCGAGAAGCGTTGCCGTCACAGGCGATGGCAAGACGATTCTCGCCGGCGACAACGCAGGCCGGGTGCATCTCCTGACGCTGGAGAACACCTGACGGCGCCGGAATGCCGAGCCGAGTCGATAGCCAGTGCAGAGGCCAGTCATGCCCGACACCGCCGACACCATCGTGCCCCCGATCCCCTACGAGCTGCGCATCGGTGTGACCGGGCACCGCGAGCTTGCGGATGTGAGCGCGGTTGCGAAGGCGGTGGCGTCAGCGATTGAACACCTGGCCAATCTGCTCGAAGCGCCCGGTTGCCCGACGCCGGTGAACTGGGTGGTGGTGTCATCACTAGCGAAAGGCGCGGACCGCATCGTGGCCAAGGCGGTGCTTGGCCGGCCGGGCGCGGCGCTTGAGCTGGTGCCGCCCTTCGACCTTGACGAGTACCGCAAGGATTTTGTCGAGAGTGCGGACCGCGCCGAGTTTGAACTGATCCTGCATGACCACAAACCGCGGGTGTCGCCGCCGGCACTCACCCCGCCGCCAACCGACAAGCGGCAGCGCGACCTCGGCTACCTCAAGGCCGGCGAACTGGTGGTCGATGCGTCGGAGATCATCATCGCGGTCTGGAACGGCAAGTCCGGCAAAGGCCCCGGCGGCACCGCCGACGCCGTCGCCTACGCCATCGGATCCAACCGCAAGGTGATCTGGATCGACCCCGGCGCTGCCGCCCCGCAGCCCAAGTGGCTCCGCGCCGCCCGCCACGGCGAACAGCACGACTTCTCGCTGAACGACCTGCATTTGAAGGTCGAGCCGCTGCCCGACCGACGTCGGCTCCTCTCGCAGGGCTATTGCCGACAGGCCGCCTTCAACTGCAAGCACAAGCTGCCGGCGACGACGCTTCGCGAAGGCATCGAGGAGCGAACGGAGAAACTCCTCACCCTTGCCAAATCATCCGGCCTTAACCGCCAGCGCCTCGACCCCATCCTGCGCCATGTCGTGCCGCTCTATACCAAGGCCACGCTCTGGGCCATGCGCTGCAAGTGGTGGTACACGCTTTCAAGCGTGATGACCTACCTCCTCGCCGCCTTCGCGGTGACCGTGGCCGTGGTGCAGGTGCACTTCTTCCCCCAGCAGACGTGGATCATTGGCTTCGAAGTTGCGGCGATGGTGCTGTCGCTGGTGGCCGTCCTGCTCGCCCGCCGCCGCTTCTGGCACGACCGCTGGCTCTACGCCCGCTACCTCGCCGAGCAACTCCGCATCGCGATGTACACGCTGGTCCTGCCCGATGACCCTTCGGATCAACTGAAGCAGGCCCCGCGCTCGCTTCCGTTCTACGGCGGCCCGGACCACTGGCTGGCGACGATCGTCACACGCACCGTTCAACTCGTCGTCAAGGAGGCCGGCGAGGCTGCCGCGGATGACAAGCTACATCCCGCGGAGTTCCAGACGATCAAGCGGTTCATTATCGATGGCTGGCTGCGCGACCAGCGCAAGCATCACGCGACAGCGGCCCAGCGCAAGCACCGGTCACACCGCAGGGGGCGGCTGGCCATCGTGTCGCTCTTTGCGCTGACGCTGCTGGCCGCCGTGCTTCACGCCCTGCACATCGGGAGCGGGTACGTCGGGCTGGCCATCACCGCCACGGCCATAGCGCTACCGGCCTGGGCCGCCGCCGTGCACGGCCTGTCCCGCCACTTCGAGTCCGAGCGCCTCGCCGCCCGCGCCACCCAGATGGAGCACGCCCTGACCCGCTTTGTGAAGCAGGCCGAGCTGGCCGAAACGCCCGCCGACCTGCGCATCGTGCTGCACGGCGCCGCCCACGCGATGGGGCTGGAGACATATGAGTGGCTCATCCAACTGAGCTTCGGCCCGCCGGAGGTGGTGGTGTGAGCGTGTGACGGCTAGGTTCGGATGAGCTCCGGTGCTAGGCTCATGGCGGTTTCATGCTGGTAATATGGCTTGACCTCCGCGGGCGTGGGAACACTTTCGATTGGCGGGGCCTTCGCAAATCCAAAGCCCGAGGCATTGACGATGAACCAGTCAACATGCTGTCCCAAGTGCGATCAGCCGTTGACTCAGGTCGGCGAGTTTTGGGTCTGCCCGAAACACGGCCAGGTTGCTGCTGAAGCGCCCTTCGCCCCACTCCGCATTTTCCTCAGCTACGGCCACGACGCCAATGAGGAGTTGGTCCGCCGCATCAAGGCCGACCTGGAAAAACGCGGCCACGACGTCTGGTTCGACAAAAGCGAGATCAAATTCGGCGACGACTGGCGGCGCTCCATCACCGAAGGCATCACGGGCAGCCACAAGTTCGTCTCCTTCCTCTCCAAACATTCCACCCGCGACCCCGGCGTCTGCCGCGATGAAATCGCCATCGCCATTGGCGTCAAAGGCGGCAACATCCAGACCATCCTTGTCGAGAGCGAAGCGGAAGTGCAGCCGCCGGTAAACATCGGCCACATCCAATGGCTCGACATGCACGACTGGAAAAATGGGCACGGGATTGTGCGTCTTGCAAAAGACGAACCGGCTGTCGGCGATGCTGCTTGGGAGAACTGGTACCAGGCGCAATTTGTCGAGGTTGTGCGCGTGGTGGAAAGTGCCGAGACCCTTCGCTTTGCAGGTGAGATTAAAACGCTCTGCGATCAACTCGATCCCATCAAGTCCGACGCACGCGTCTATCAGCTGCTGAGCAAAGGCTTTTACGGACGCCAATGGATGTTTGAGGCCGTGGAAAAATGGCGGGAGGGGCCAAAGCAGGATTCCCGCCTCTTCTGGATCATGGGTCCGCCCGGAATCGGCAAGAGCGCCTTTGCGGCCCAACTTACCCACACTCGAAGCGACACGGTAATTGCGGCTCAGTTCTGCGACTGGAATATGCCCGATCATCGTGACGCGCGGCGAGTCGTCTGTAGCATCGCTTTCCAACTCGCTACCCGTCTGCCCGACTACCGCAAGCTATTGGTGCTTCTGCCAGAGATTGCCAAACTCGATCAGAAAAACGCCGACGAACTCTTCAATTATCTCCTAGCCAACCCCTTGCGATTGGTCATCCGCGGCGAACGCGAGCGGTATCTCATCGTCATCGACGCGCTCGACGAAGCCGGCGAGGCCGGGCGCAATCCGCTCGTGGAGATGCTCGCACGCCACGCCCCGCGCCTGCCGGACTGGATTGGCCTCGTCGTCACCAGCCGCCCGGAGAGCAACGTCATCGCGCCGCTCCAGAGCCTAAATCCGTTTCCCTTTGAAACCTCGTCCGAGAAAAATCTGGCCGACATCCGCGGCTACCTCCGCCACGAATTGGCGTCCCAACTCCAGGGCCGCACCGACACCGATCGCCTCGTCGGGCAAATCCTAGAAAAGAGCGAAGGCGTGTTCCTCTACGTCGAGCGCGTTTGTGACGACATCCGGCGCGGCCATCTCTCACTGGAACGCCCGGAACAATTCCCGCAAGGACTCGGCGAAAGCTTTTTACAGGACTTCCTGCGTCAATTCCCCGACGACGAGAAATACGAAAAGTCGATAGAGCCAGCGCTTGGCGCAATTCTCGCGGCGCGCGAACCACTGCCTGTCGAAATCCTCCAGAAAGTTTTCGGCTGGCGCGAAACCGAACTCAAGAAATGGCTTCGTACATTCGGCTCGCTGTTTCCGGTCACGACCGAGGCCGGTAACGAAGTTATCAAGCCCCACCATAAGGCATTGGCCGACTGGCTGACGAATGCGGCGAAGGCCGGGCCGTATTTCGTGAGTGTCTTGGAAGGACATCGCATCCTTGGCGAGTTTTGCTCTCACCAGTGGCGGGAGGGGTCAATCTTCGCGATTTCCGAAGCGGTATACCACCTTCATTACGAGGACGCGTCCGTTAACCTTCCAAAGCTGTTGAGCAATCCGGCATATTATGAACAGAAAGTGGCCGTATGTGGGTTGAAGAGACTCTATGAAGATCTCCACTATTTCGTATCTCTGCCTTACGATCCAACAGCAAATGCGTTTTTGGATGGGTGCTGCCCCAAAGTCAAAGCTGTCTTCGGGATCGCAGCGCTTATCTCGTTCGATTTGGACTATACGGGGTGCGCGACGACTTCGGTGCTGCGGAAGTTCGTTGAAAGCGACTGCAATGGTGACTTACTTGCGATTGGGCGCGAGGAATTGAAGCCAATGATTTCGAGTGCCGAATCGAAGCCCAGAGTCCCGCAAGGTATGTCCCACTATGTCCAATACACCGCACACAATTACGATGACTACCTTGAATGGTGGCTGAAGGCAAAGGACGCCGCACTGGCGTTAGTGCCAACCCATCTGATTGACTGCATTAAGAGGGCGCTGCGATTTCATGCGATGTATCAAAGTGACACTGACACGATTGAGGACCTCAAATGGAACATTAAGCATTGGGATGAGGAATTTAATACCAAATTGCCTGTCTTGCAGGGACTAGCCCTTCAGCTGAATACGACCGTGACAGGACTGGAGAAAGCCGGTGCATAACGCTTTTGCCGGATGGGTTATCGTTTCCCACTCGCACGGCGACTTAGAGAAGGCCTGCCAAATCCGCAACGAACTCAAACGGCGCGGGCATAATCCTCAACACGGCTAGTTGACATAACATCATGCTGCTCATCGTCCACAATCAATCTTCTGACGGCCATCCCAAACGGTGGGTGTTGTCGTATTTGCACCAGCATGAGGCGTGGAAGCATCGGGTGGTGGAGGCATTGAAGCCGCTGGAGCAACCACAGCCCATCGCCGCGTGGCACGACCGCAAACTCCTGCCCGGACAGGAGTGGGACGAGGAAATCTGGCACGTATTGAAAGAATGTCATCCTCGTGCGGTGAAGCGACCAGCTTGTGGGGTTCAGTCCAAGTTGTCATTGAGTCCAATCGCTTCAAAGACTTTCTCCAGATAGCCTGAGCGCTGACACCTGAGAACTATTAACCGTTCGCTGAAATCTCCATGCCAATCGCCGCCAGCAGCGCCGGGGGATCGAGATCGACTGCGTCGCAAAGATCCACGTCGATCAGGACGTGGCCCTGTGCGACGGCGAGCAGTTGGGCGACGGGCTGGTCAACGCTCCGATCGGGCTCTTCGAGGTGGATTCGTTCAACAAGCACTTCAAGCAAGGCGACACGCGGTTTCGTCCGGACAAGTTCATCTGGAGTGGTGTGCTTTATGACGGCGACGAACTGGATGACGTGATCGAGCGAGACTGGTTGCCCAGCCTGCCGGGTGTCCAGCAGAGCGGCGAACTGGCGGAGTATGAGGCAAAGAAGCCCTCCGGCGATCATTATGGCCTGTGCCCGGTGACCAAGCAGATTGTGCGCCGGCTTATCGATGACGTGAAGATGCCCATTGACCTGCCCAAGGGTCCGTTCCGTATTTTCCTCAGCTACGCAAGTGAAGATACAGCCGTGGCCGAGCGTGTGTACAACCACCTCCAATCGCAGCTGGGCGGCGGCGTGTTCTTCAGCAAGCGCACCATGACCGACTCGAACTTCAGCAGGGCCATCGACGATGCATTGGAGGAGGCCAACTGCCTCGTCGTCGTCGGCACGAAGCTCGAGCACCTCACCAAGGGCTGGGTCGAGTGGGAATGGCGCACGTTCCACAACCTGATCAACAGCGGCCTGAACCCAAGGGCGCGCAGCTTGTTCCGTATATCGGCAAGGGGTTCAGTCCGGTGGCGATGCCGTTGCCCTTGCGACAGCGAAATTGTGTTCAGGTTGACCGGCCCGGCGAGGAGGTGGATGGATTGAACTGCTGGCTGTCGAAGTGAAAACACACGTTCCGTTGGGTGAGGGCTTCACCTCCATGGACATGCTGAACGAACAATTGGTACTCCTGGCAACCATCGTGGCCGCTGTGGCCGCCCTACCGGCACTCATCGATTATCTGGTGGAGCGGCGCAAGCGGAAGGAGCGATTGGCGCTGAGTCTGGAAGACGTACCCGTCTCCTCGCTCAAGCTGCACGTGGTGGGCCTTGAGGGTGCGCTCGACGACATCGCGGACCTCATCGACCGCGCCCGCCAAGCGCGATTCACACAAGCGTAACACGTCCTCGGCAGTCTCAGCGTCCGGCTCGCCACCCAGCTTGTCCAGAGCCGTCCAAGCCCGCACACCGCACCGCCCAGCTCCCCGGCTGGCGCTCGACGGTTGCCAGCCATTGGATTAAGCTGATCCGAAACATCAAGGGACTTCCACAATGACCTCGCCAGCCCCTTCAGCCGGATCCGCCGCCCCGCCGTCCTCCACAACGATCGTAGTGATCGGCGATGTCATCCGCGACCTCTACGTCTACCAGGGCGACCGCATTCATCCCGCCCAGCCCGGCAAGATCGCGCCGCACTTTTCGGACCAGGCTGGCGGCGCCAAGGCTCTCTATGACCTGCTCGCGGCGGCTCGCCCGGACGGTGTGGCGTGGGGGTTTCGGGAAACGATTTCGCTGGAGGCCCTGCGGCCGGTGCACACGCTGTGGACCGCATGCGAAGGGGGGACCCGGAAGCAGCATGAGGATGCGGGCAAGGACGACAAGCCGAAGAAAGTCTGGCGGGTCGGCCAGGCCCTGGGCTACGGCTTGGGTACTCAGGCGGGCACGCCGCCGAAATCCGCCGCCGCCGACGAGCCTCATCGTGTCCTGGTTATCGACGATGCCGGGCTTTCGTTTCGCACCAAGCCTGCCGCGGGTTCATGGCCGCGCGGGGTGTCGCACAGCGATCCCCAGCCGGCGTGGATTATTTATAAGACGGCGAACCCCGTGGCCCAAGGTGACCTTTGGCGCACCATCATCGGCGGGTCGAACCCGAAGCGGCGCGACAATCTCATTGTCATCGTCGCCGCCGACGAATTGCGCCGCGCCGGCGCCGCCATCAGCCGAGGGTTTAGTTGGGAACGCACGCTCTCGGAATTGTGCGGGGAGTTGAATCACAACCCGCTCTTTCAGCCGCTGCTGCGGTTCTCACGGAGGCTGGTCGTCAACTTCGGCTGCGTCGGAGCCGTCTGGTTCGCCGACGCCCCGGAGCAGCCGGACGCCGCGGCACAGGACCGGGCCACGCTGGTTTATGACCCCACTCTGCCTGAAGGCGGCTGGAAAACGCTCCTCGCCGATGATCATGTCGTTTACGGCCATCTCAACGCCTTTACCGCCGCTATCACTCTCGGCGCGGCCGATGCGCCTGCCGACCCGCCGCTGGACCTCACTGCCGCCATCGAGTGCGGCCTCGCCGCCTGCCGCCAGCTTCGACTTTCAGGCCATGGACTCGTGTCTGACAAGACAAAACCCGGGGCGCCTCTCGCGGACCTGAGGCCGCTGCTCTCGCCCAACCCCGCCGACCCGATTGCGATCAAAGCGCGAAAAGAGCTCATTCCGCAGGGCTTCCAGGTCGTTTGCGGTGCGTGCGGCGGCGGCGGCGGCGAAGCGACCACGTGGACCCTCGCCGCGCTCGCGGAAAACCCGCCCGACCAGCAGCGGCTGCCTCTTTACGGCCTGGCCCACCGCGTCGCCCTCTACGGCCACACCGAGCTCAGAAGTGTCCCGCACGCGTACTTCGGCAGCCTGCTCAGCGTGGATCGCCCGGAGATTGAAACCCTCCGCAGTCTGATGCAACTGATCAAGCGTTACGAACAAGAGAAACAGCCCAAGCAACCGCTCTCCATCGCCGCGTTCGGTCCGCCCGGCGCCGGGAAATCGTTCGGTATCAAGGAAATCGCCCGCCAGGTCCTTGGCAAAGATGTTCCCCTCGAATTCAACCTCTCCCAATTCGATGCCGCTTCGGGCCTCCACGGGGCGTTTCATCAGGTTCGCGATAGAGCGCTGAAGGGTATCACCCCGGTCGTGTTCTGGGACGAATTCGACGCCCGCGACTACATGTGGCTGCAATACCTTCTTGGCCCGATGCAAGACGCTACGTTTGAAGAAAACGGACACACCCACAACATTGGCAAGTGCATCTTCGTCTTCGCGGGCGCTACCAGTTGGGACTTCGAGCATTTCGGCCCCGCCCCAATGCCGCGCGGCTGGCAAGAATACTGTCGTGATCGTCAGAACGGGTCAGAGACCAATCGTGGCGGTAGTGACCCAGAGCACCCCGCGGAACAGTTAGAGAAGTTCTACAAACATCATCATCCCGATCGAGCGAAGGACGAACAAGCCGCCAACGAGGACTTCCGACGTAAAAAAGGCCCGGATTTTCTCTCCCGCCTCGACGGCCACATCGACGTCCTGGGTCCCAATCAACGCTTGAAATATAACTGGAGCACCCGCTGCTGGGACCGGCCCGACCCGCACGACATCACTTTTCCCGTTCGCCGCGCCCTGCTCCTCCGGCAATTCCTCGGCGTCAAGAAACCCCAGGAAACTCTCGCCATCGACCGCGACCTGCTCCGCGCCTTTCTGCACGTCCCGCGCTACCGCCACGGCGCCCGAAGCCTGGAAAAGATTGCCAAGCCTCTCGCGCTTTCGCATCTTCCTTTCCGCCGCGCTCACCTGCCGCCGCCGCAGGTGCTCGCACAGCACCTCGATTCCGCCGAGGAGTTCGACCGCATTTATCAGGAGACGCAGCATCTGCTCACGCCCGATGCCATCGAGTCGCTCGCCGTCGCCATCCACGACGATTATAAACACCGCACTGGATCGAAGGATCCGTTCACAAAACTGGACCCCTTCAGCCAGCAGAGCAATCGTGCCGCCGCCCTCCGCATCCCTCATATCCTTGCCCTCGCGGGTCTTTGTCTCGTACGCCGCCAGCCCCAGCAATCCAAGCTGACCCTGGACAAGCCGCTCACCCCCGAAGAACAAGCAGTCCTCGCCCACCTTGAAAAACATATCGAGGTACTTGCCGAGGAAGAACACCGTCTCTGGGTTCAGTTCCATGTGGAAAACGGCTGGACCTATGGCTACAAGATGCAGCCTAAGGTCAATCCCGGTGATCCTGATAAGCCAGCCGTTCCTTTCGAGAAGGACAAAGCCAATCTCCGTCACCCCTGCCTACAGCCCTTTCATGAGATGCCGGACGATCACGGTCAGCGCAAAACCTGGCAGGACTACGACCGCGACGCCATCCGCCGCTACCCGCACCTCCTGAGGCTGACGGATTTCGAGATCCGATTCATTATGCGATGAGGCCCCGCTCCACTACGGCGCCCCGAGGATGGCCCGTTTAGCGTCGGCAAGTTCTTCGTCGCGGCGGTGGTAGCCGCAGTCATTGATGAGCTTCTCGGCCGCGGCGAGGTCGTCCGCCGGGGATTTCCACGGGTAATGCTTCTCGCGGAAGAAAAGGCGGGCGCGGTGAAGGTGGATGTCGGCCAGGTGCAGCCGCATCGGCCCGCGCTCGGCAATGTCCCAAGCTTCGTTGAGGTCTTCATGAGCTCCTTGAAAGTCACCAACAATACATCGCTGTGGAGCACGTGCAAGAAAGCCGTGGGGTCGCATGTCGTGTTGGCCAGCGCGGCGGAGCGCATCAACGGCCCCCGTTAGTTCCTGGCCTGCATGCTGGACTGCATCGGAGGCGGGAACAGACCCGTCCGCAGCGAGAACCGCTCGATAAAACGCACTTCTGCCTCGCAGGAGCTGGTGATTGGCTTGATCTAAAGGTCCGTTAAAAAGCAGCTCGGGGTTCTCCAGCGATGGATCGCTGCTGACCCTACGTTCGACGTCATCGCAGACAGCGACGGCTTTCTGCCTCGATTCTAAATCGATACCCAGTTGTGGCAACAAACTCCACCGCCAGAATGTCTGTTCGGCGTTGTGGAAAAGAAGGTTGCAATACAGGAAGCCAGGAGAGGAGAAAAGATATGGAACGTCCGGCAGGAATCGGCAACTGATGCTCTCGGTTTCTCGAAAAAGCGCCAGAGCTCTGGACCAATCTCCGGAGTGGTGTATCGCGTCGGCAAGCGTGGCAGCGGAGTTGATCTGATGAGATATTTGGTCGCTGAGTCGAGCCAGATCGACCGCCTGCTCACCGATATGTACGGCCGCTGGCAAATTACCCAATGCTAACTCCAACTCGCTAAGCGTACCCGCCGCCGTCGGCGCGTTGATCCAATCCCGCTGCGTCATGTACATGTCAAAGCCAGCCCTAACTGAACTTAGCGCCTCGGACAGTCGTCCGACTCCTCGAAGACAAAAGGCAGTTTCGTTAATGAGGAACGCTTTGGCCTGCTGAACAAGTTCCGGAGCGAGACGGCTCCAGGGCTCTTCAAAAAAGCACGTCAGCGCCGCCAATTCGAATCCGAAGGCGCCAAGCGTCCGGAGGCTATAGCCTTCGCCGCCGCGCTTGATTCGGTCTCGATAGACCTCGTCGCAAGCACGCTGGTACATCTTCGCGTAGCAGCCGTGAGTAACCGCTTGAAACAACGGCGCCATTCCCTCCAGCGTGTCGGGCTGATATTCAGCGGTGTACTTGAGATGGTTATACAGCCGCCGGTGCGCAGACCGCCAGGCACGTGGATTGTCCGCTTGAATTCTGCAAGAAAAGTATTCGCGCACCAGAGGGTGAGAATCAAGTGTTTGTTGCTGGCCTTCGGCGATGTGATCACTTTGGGACACTAATGAGCAGTCACAGAGAAACGAAATGGCAACGTTCCACTCTTCATTGCTTATCGGCGTACGCATGAACTCCCAGCCAAAGAGCCGTATCTTTGCGTCGAACAGAGAGGCGGTCAGGTCAGAAATTGCCGGCCAACTCCGGATCTCGCGCAAGGCATCGAAGTCCGCGGGTCGATCAAACAGGCCCATGACACGCAGCGCCGCGAGTTGACGCGCTCCCGCCTCGCCACCCCTGCTGAACCAGTTCTCGAAAGCGGCAAGCATTTTGAAGGTCGTGCCGCCCTGTTCCTTGCGGTCGGCTTCTTCGAACTTAACGAGGTCGCGGCGGCGGACGTCGCCGAGGTGCGCCCGCGCAAGGAAACGCCCCAGCAGGTTGAGCGTGAGGGCGTGGCCGTCCACTTCGCGGCTGGCGGCAAGAAGCTCGGCGTCGTCGGGGTCGATCTCCGCCGCGCCGGCTCGCTTGGCCCCCGCGTGATGGAGCAGCGCGGCGCCGGCTTCGTCCGTCAGATTACCTAGGTCTACGCGGAGCACGCTGCCCCACGATGAGCCTTCACGACGCTGAAAGTCGGAAAGGTCAGCTAACCAGACCCGCGTGGTAACAAGACAGAGGCCGCGGTGTTCGCCAGGGTTTGCGTTGCGGGCGAGTTGTTTCAACATGCTCTGAACGCCGGGCGCACGGAGATAACTTTCATCATCACCGACTTTGCGGAGTTGCCCGCCCATCGGGCCGGGCGGGTATTGGAGCGGCTCGATGCCGTCGAGTATGAGCAGGGTGCGTTCGCGCGTCACGGCGTCGGCGAGCAGCCGGCCTTTGTCCCACGGGGAGAGCGTCGGCTCGCATTGCACGCCGAACCATTCGAGGGCGTGAGCGAGGAAGCTATCTTCGGAGGCCTGCCGATCTTCCTTCGTACCCTGGCTGTAGAAGCTCCACGCATAGACGCGCCTCGCACCGTACCAGCCCCCGCGATCAAGCCGCCGCAGCCAGTGTTGGACGAGCATGGTCTTGCCCACGCCGCCCCAGGCGACGAGCGAGACGATGGCGGTGTGCGGCTGCGCAAAGGCGAGGTCGAGCAGGGCGAGTTCCTGTTCGCGGCCGATGAGTTTTTCTTCACGCAAGCCGGGTGCGCTCGTGAGCGGGAACTTGTCGAGGTAGGTTTTGACTTCTGCACCCGCGCCGGCCTTCTCCCGTGCCGGGAGAGAGGGCGGACGCAACTCAGAAAGTGCAATCCGACCGACGTGTTCGGCGATTTCGGTTGCGAGGTGACGCAGGTGCCGGTCGGCGTCCCGCGGCAACTGGGAGAGGGCAGTTGGTCCCGATGCCAGGCGAGGTTTGATCTGCAACTTCGCCAGCCACTTGTTGGCTTCCCAAGGGCAATCGCTCTTACAGAGAATGGGGACGACCGTGATTTCGTTGCCATTCCACCGGCGTTCAAGGACGGGGAATTCCTTGTTCAACATGAACGTGGATTTCAGCGCATCAGGGCACAGCAGAACGACAGCCAGACGGGCGTTGGCCATCGCTTCATCGATCTTCCGTTCCCAATCATCACCGGCTCCCATCGTCTCGTCGTGCCACACTTCAAGCAGATGGTGCCTTTCAAACACATTCAAGTGCCGCAGAAGCCGATCCTTCCAGTCCGGATTTCGGTGGCTGTAGCTGATGAAGACGCTGGATGGACCGATGGGGTTCATAGCTGTGACGATTAGGGGCGCCCACCCACTCCCGTTGCCGTCCCCACCTGCATCACGCGATTGAACGAGCCCATTCCATTGGGCACCCAGTCGCCCGGCGGCTTCTGCCGTACCGCGTCATCGTTTAGCGCCGGATCGCAGCACCACCGGCCATCGACGACAAACTTGAATTCGTACCGCCCCGGGGCAATCTTAATGGTGGCGGTCCAGGCGCCGTTGAGACCCCGCGCCATCGGTGTGGCCGAGGCGGACCAATGGTTGAATGTCCCGGCGACGAACACCGCCTTCGCCGACGGTGCCTGGCAGGTGATGTCCACCTGCGTCAAGGTCGCCTCCATTTGGCGCTGGAACGATGCCAATAGATCGTCCAGTACGAGGTCCTTCTCGGTCTTCATCTCGAACGGGCGGCCGCGGAGATTCTCCGGCATAGAGTCAAACTTCATGTCTAGCTGCGGCCTGCGGAAATCTACCGGTTCCGAGTTTCGATTGTCGGTAAGGCGTGCCATGGCGCATGCTCCACAGAGGTAAATGTACAGGTCCTACCGCGATTTGTACCCCGCCAGTTTCAAGATCATGTTACCGGCGCTCGGCTTGGCCACGAAGTGAATTCGTGCGATCACGGTCGGTCACTGCTGCTCATGTTGCCGCGGCCGCGGCGACGTCGCCAGGGTGAGTCCTTGCTTCGCAAGCAGTTCGCTGTGCGGAGCCAGCCGATTCGTCGCGCGGCTCCATTCGACAAGAAGGCGCTGCCCGCCTCGCCCCTGATCGAGGGCCGTACGAGTTTCATCGAGTGCATCGGTGATGACGGTGATCGCCTCAGTGGCCTCGATCGGAAGCATGGCAAGGCCCAGCGCGACAGAGCGTCGAAGCAGGACGAAGCGGAACTCTTCCTCGCCCTGGGCGATGAGGTTGCGCCCGGCGTCGAGGCCTTCGATCCGATCGGCGGCGGAGGCGGCGGGGTCGCTCCTGAGTTGGGCCTCGGCGCGGGCCAGCCGGCTGTGTGCCCACCACCCGCGCACATCACCGCGCCCCTGCGAAAGCAATTGACCGAAGATGGCCACCGCCTCGTCGCTATCGCAGGCCGCGCCGGCTAAGTCCCCGAGCCTCAACTGCGCCAGGGCCCGATCGAGAAAGGCGAGGCCGAGCGCCGGCTCCTGATCGCGACGGCCGTTATCGACCAGTTCCCTGAATCCGGCGATGGCCTCGCCGCACAGGGCTAGCGCTTCCGCGGGACGGCCGGCATCGGCGAGCGTCGTCGCCTGCATCAGCCGGCAGTGCAACCACTGCGGCCGCATCTCTTCGCGCCCAGTCTGAAGCAGTTCCTCAAGGGTCGCCTGGGCCAACCCGTAGTCGCTCAATGCGTCGTCAAACCGCATAAGGTCGGCTCGGGCATTGCCGCGATTCTGAAGCGCTGTTGCCAACGAAGATGCCACCGAGTCGCCCAGATGATCGCGCAGCCGCTCGAAGAGCCGGATTGCGAAAGTGGTATCGTCGATGCAGGCGTCGAGCTGGCCAATATCGCGCTGAATACTGCCACGGTTGAGCCGGGCGACGGCCAAATGAAAGGCCGACGACGGCCTCTGGCGGATAACGCTCACAAACAAGCCGATCGCCCGACTCACATCCCCAAGCGCGGCTTCGTATCGCCATGCCTGGCGGTGCACGTTGGCCCGGGTCATCAGCGCGCCCGCAAGGCCGACGGTGCGATCGGGATCGGCGTCGGGAGCGGCATCGGCCGGATCATCCAGCCGGGCGATGGCGGCGTCGAGATTTCGCATCGCCTCGTCGAGCCTGCCGAGGCGGCGCAGCCAGCCGGCGAGGGTGATGCGCAGGCCCGCGCTGTCGCCGTCGGCCAGAGTCTTAGCCATTCGCTCCAGCAGGTCGGCGCCAAACGTCAGATGCCCCATCGTGCCCAGCCAATCCTCGAGCGCGTCATCACGTGTCATCGGGGCACGCAGGATGCGCAGAGCCGCGGGACCATCACCGGCGGCCAGCGCGTGCTCGATCGCCAGTATGCGCGGCCGCACCTGCGCAAGCGTCGTCGGATTGACTGGCAAAGCCTGGCTTTCGTACCACCGACAAAGGCGGGCGTGACCCAAAGCCGCATCGGGCACCTTCGACGCGAAAAACTGCCGCACCAAGGGGTGCATCGACACTGTCTCGGCCCGCGCATTCCATTCGATGAGGTGCCACTCCGCCAGCATCAGGGCCTGCTCCAGCAGTTCGTCGCCCCGCTCGGCTGCCTGATCGACAGGCTGCCCCATGGCCGCCGCCAGGGTGGCGAGCGACGGATTTTCCAGGCAAAGCGACATCGCCTGGAGGAAGCGTTCGGCCTCGTGGCCGCCGGGCAGGTTGCGGCGGGTCTCCTCGAACAGCTCGAACAGCCGGCGATGCGGATCGAACGCCGAGACGCGATCGAGGCGTTCGAGTCGGCCGCCAAATTTCTTTGCCAGTAGTCCACCGAGCACACTCAGCGCGAGGGGATGCATGCCGTAGCCGCGGGCCGCTTCCAGAAGCACCGCCGGTTCACCGTGAACGCCCAGCGACCGCAAGAGCGCGACGGCCGCCTCGTCGTCGAGGCCTTGCAGCGTCAGCCTCGTCCCTTCGGCATAAACCGGAACAAGGGTATAGGGCGCATCGTCGAGGACGGCCGGCACCGCGCGCGTCGTCAAGATCAGATGCGTGCCATTAGTCATGGCGGCAGCCTGTTCGAGGAAGTCGTCAAAGGCCTGGTGAACAGCGCGTCGCTGGGCGGCGGAATCGGCGGCGGCCGGATCATGCTCGGCGGCGGCCGCTGTTTCATTCCAGCCGGTCAGCCATCGTTCGACGCCGTCGAGCACCAGCAAGGTGGGATGTTGTTGCAGCAGCCCGATCAGCCTGCGCAGCCGTTGCTGGAGGTCGGGCTCGCTTTGCTTGTCGAAGCGGCCTTGCAGGAGGTATTCCAGGGCCGTGTCCACGAAACCGTCGAAAGTGAACCCGCCCCGGTAAGCCGTGCACCACAAGCCGGCGTGGATGCCGTCCAGCCGCTGGTTCTGCTGGAGCCAGTGAGCCACGAGTGACGTTTTCCCCTGACCGCCGATGCCGGCGACGATCACGGTGCTTGGAGCGGGGCGGGCGACCGCCGCCGTCAGTTGCGCTAGCTCAAACGACCGGCCGGCGAAATACGCCGGCGGCTTGGGCGGATGAAGATAGAAAAACGGCAGCGGCTGCGGGCGCGACGGCCGCTCAAGGTGAACTAGCATCTCCATGATGCGTAACCGCAACTCGTCGGCGCTTTGGAATGGCGTGCACTTGTGCCGCTCCAGCAGGTCCAGCCGGTGGCGAGCCTGTAACTCAAGTTGCAGCGCCCCGTCGGCCGGAGGCTGATCTAGGCAACCCTCGTCCGCCACGAATACATAGACGGGCTTCTTCAATTCACAAGCGACGTCATACTCAAGCTGCGTGTACGAACGCGGGCGTTCGCTTTCCCCCGCCGGCGCCGCGCCATACGCGAGCCCGACGAGGCAGACCACCAGGTCGCAGCGCTCGATCTGAGTGCGAAGGAAATCGACCAATGAGCGATAGTCCGGCGGAAAATGCTCCTGAACCACCGGGAACACGCCGCCAGTCAGCAACGCCTGGCGCGCCTGTTCGCGGTAGCTGCGAAGGTCGCGCGAGGTGGCGCTGACAAATGCAGTGGGGCGCGGATCGGACATGTGAATCCCCACGCGATGAGATCAATGACGTCAATCGGCCAGTGCTACCGTGCTGTCAATGGCGGTCGCTAAGTCCGCCAAGTCTTTCCATAACCAACTCAGGTGAAATCCAGTTCAATGGGTACCCCGTCGATTTCGACCACGCCCCCGCCGCGGAGGTCGGCGACGAAATCGCGATGTACGAGCGAGTCGTTGGTCCCGCCGGTCTCGGGATAAGCAGCGCCCAGCGCCAGGTGAAACGTCCCGCCGATCTTCTCATCGATCAAGCTCACCTTTGTGCCGGCGGTGATGCGGCGGTTGAGGCCGAGCGCAATCTCCCCGACACGGGACGCTCCAGGGTCGGTTGCGATGAGCTGTCGCAAAGCAACGGCACCCTCTTCTGCGTCCACTTGCACCAACTGACCAGCTTCGAAGAAGAGTCGTGGGCTACGGATGACCTGCCCAAGGTGCAATAGCGGGAAGTCCCCGATGAATAAGCCGGTAATGCTGGACTCGATGGGAGCCGTAAAAACCTCCCCATCAGGGAGGTTGTAATGGCCACCGCTATTGATCCATTTGCGTCCGGCGATGCTCATCGTCAAATCGATGCCGCTTGGTGAGGTGAAACGGAGGTTGCGCGCCCGCTCGAGCCGTTTGCACAGGAGTTCTTGGTGCGCGAACTGGGCCCGCCACGCGGCCGAAGGATCCGGTTCGTCCAGTCGATCGGCCGCCACCACCAATTGATCGAGCGCTTTGAACGATAACTCGGCGACGCGTGCGGCAGCCGGTGTCGGATAGAAAAGTGCCAGCCATCGCAGCTTTTCGTCGGCGGCGGCTTGCAGGAATTCGCGCTGATGCGTTTGTTCCTCATCACCGGAGGGAGCGGGCTCCGCCTCAACCGCGGCGGTCGGCGGTTCGTCCTCCAAGGCCCACAAGCCGATCGAGTGATCGACCGGCGCGCCCTCCCCAACCTTTGCGGGGTTAAGCCAGCGGTCGTGATCCGCGCCGTTGGCGCGTACGTGGGTTTCACGATAAAGGTCACCCGCCAGTCGGATGATGGGCCGAGCCCCGCGCTGGATCGCGGCGGCGAAAAGTTTGAAGATTAAAGGCTCAGCGATGCCGGGACCACTGATCACCACGACCTGTCCGGGCTTAACGGCCAGAGAGTAATCGAGCGCGAGATTCGTCAGTCGGTCGAGGTGATGGGCTTCCACAATGGCTGCTCGCTGCCGCGGCGCGGCTGAACCGAGGGCACGTCGCGTCACCGCCAGAATTGCCACCAGCACTTGCGCGGCGCGACCGTTTCTTTGTCGGTGCGATCAACGGCCGGGCCGATATCCACTGGCGCGGCGGGGCGGCTTGATGCGGGGCGAGCGCGGATTGACGCCAAAGGCTTCGGATCGTCCGGCAGGGCCAGCAGTTTCGCGAGGTCGGCCTTGGATGTGTTCCCCGATCCGAAGTAATCGGAAGGGGAGTCGGTTGGGCGTCGGACTTCGCTCATGGCAGTGATCCTGTGGTGTTGACCTCTCATCGACGCCAAAATTGCCACCAGCGCTTGTGCGGAACTGCCGGGGAGGAGGATGTGGTTGCAGCGCGGGCAGGTTTAGATGCAATGGAGGCGATCGGCTTGACGGCTTGGCTCTCTTCAGGAAGCGACGCCATCAGGTTCTGAATATTCGCTCGGAGACTCTGCTTGCTGCCTGAATAATCGGAGGCCGAATGCGATGGTCCCGTACTTCGTACTTCACTCATGGCGCGCTCCTTGAAAGGTTCTGGCTGTAGGAGTGGATGCCCCTTCCCGACAACTAAGTGGGTCGACTGATCTTAGCAAACTCCTTTGTGATTCAAACACCGTTATTGAATTGACCTTGAGAGGACAGCCGCTTGACAAGCTGTTCAACCCGAGGCCAGTTCAGGCGGAGGGAGGGCCGTTGGATGGCCGCAAGTAGCCGCCGGAGGTCATGCAGGGTTTGGGCTTGCAGGCTTTCCGATGGTTCATCGGAGTTCAGGGCCGGCTCGGCCATGTCGAGAGCCTCTTCAATCAACTGAGCGGCCCACCCACCGTCCGTCCGGTAGGTGGCGAGACACAGCTCGACCGAATAGTGAACTATAAGCGTGCGGAGGTCTGTTTCGCCCAGTGCAATCAGTTCCGTGAGCCGGATGATGGCCTCACGCCAGCGGGCCGCGCCGCCGACATGGTCTCCGCTCATGTAGCGGATCACTGCATCGATGATCATGGCGTGGGCATGAGGTCCAAAGAGGTTTCGCCTGCCGCGCTGGACGTGCCGCTGGTAGGTCTCGCAGGCGAGTTTGCTGTCCTTGGTCGCGTCGTCAATGTCATTTACCGCGGCGAGCGAAAGCGCCCGTCGCATCAGGGCGTAGGCCAGCATGTGATCGAAGTGGGGTTTGCCAACGCGGAGGAGGTCGTTGTAGATCGCGACGGCTTCGTCGAATTCGGCGACCGCCTCGGTGTGCTTATTCACTTCCTGCATCGCCGACCCGCGCAGGATGCGCGTTAGCGCCTGCGGTCCGAGAAATTGGGACTGGCCAATACGGACCATCCTGGAGTAAATGGCGAGGGCGGCGTCGCAATCCGCCAACGCTGCCTCGAAGCAGCACAGATCGTAGTGTGCGTTGCCTCGGTTGATCAGGGCGGACGCGAGGTCCACGTCGAGGATCTGATAGGCGGGCTCGAGGCGCTGGCGGTGCGTTTCGATGGCGGCGTTGCAATCATCGATCGCGGCCCGCAATTGCCCTGTCTCGCGCAGCACCATCGCCCGGTTGGCGAGCACGGACGCTCGCTGGAAGGCGTGATCATCGTCGTCGGGAAGCGTCCTGACGAGTTCGAGGGCGCGGTCGAAGTCCGCCAGGGACTGTTTGTACCGGGCCAACTCCAGCATCACGATGCCGCGGTTGGAGTGTGCTCCCGCGAGGTCGCGGACTCGGTCGGGGCCCGCGGCATCGGGTTGCCGCAGAAGGATGGCGATCGCGTCGTCGAGGTCGGCGCTGGCCGGGCCATGCTCGCCAACCGCCCGCAAGAGCGCCGCCCGGGCGATGCGGACGCGGGCGAGCAGGTGGCCCGTGGCGGTGGCGGCAAAGTTCGCCAGCAGGTCCGCGCCGTAAACGAAATGTCCAAACGCGCCGAGCCACTCGACGAGCGTGTAGAGCGGCGCGACCTTGCCCCAAACGATCTGCTCGCAGTGGGAAGTGTCGCCGGCGGCGAGCGCGTGGCGCAGGGCGAGGAGGCGCGGCTTCATGTCGGCAAGCGTGGCCGGGTTCGTCGGAATCGCCGACCGCTCGTACCAGCGGGCAAACCGGCGGTGCGCCTCTACCCGCTCGGGCGCCGAGAGGTGCATGCCAAAATGATCCTTCAGAAGCGCGTGCATGCCGACGACGCCGTGGCGGGCGTCGAAGCTGATCACTTGCCAGTCGGCAAGGGTCAGGGCAAAGTCGCGCGATCGCCATCCCGCGTCATCCCCTGTCGGCCCCATGGCGGCTTCAAGAGCGTCGAGCGGCGCATCTTCGATCGAGCAGGCCGCGACCGTGAGCAGCCGCCGTGCGGCAGCGCCACCGGGGACGTGGGTGTACACATCTTCGAATAGACGGGTGAGCGTCTTCTTGAGGTCCCATTCGTCGTGCAGCGATTGCTGATTGAGCAGGCCACCACAATTCCGCTTGACATAGGCCGCGAAAACGCAGATCGCCATCGGGTGATATCCCAGGCGGGCCGCCGCCTCTGCGAGTTCAGCATCCGACGCTTCGAGCTCGAACCGGCGGAGAAGGCCGACGGCGTCGGCGGGCTCGAGGCCCTTGAGCCCTAGGTCGTGGGCGGTTTCCTTGCGCACTGGGATGACTGATTTGTCCGTGTGGTCAAGCGCTGCGGGGATCGCCCGCGATGTGACGATGAGGTGGCTCCCGTTGGTCAGGCCGGTGGCCTGTGCGAGAAACTCTTCGAGCCCATCGCATGCTGCGACGCGGTCGTTATAGGTAATGCGGTCGTGGTCCGGGTCGCTGGATTCCCAGCCGCGCAGCCAGCGCTCGATCTGATCGATCACCACGAGGACTGGACGTTTCTGCATTTCACCTAGGAGCCGCTGGGCCCTCTGGCGGGTTTGGGGCGCTTCGACCTTGTCGAATTGACCGCCGGTGAAACAGGAAAGTGCTTCATCAAGAAACATGTCGAAGGTGAAGCCGCCCAAGCCGGCCGTCGCCCAGAAGCCACCATGAAACGGAAACGTATTGTCTTCCTGCCGCGTCAAGACGACATGGTGTACGAGCGTCGATTTCCCCTGACCGGCCATGCCGACAACGACGATAACGCCCGGCGGCTTCGACATTGCTCGGATCAGCTGCGCCTTCTCTTCTCGCCGACCTTCGAAGAACGCGGGCTTCGGCGGGACGTCGTAGTAGTGCATCAGAACCGTGCCGCCCGCGCAGCGGATCGACCAGATGGCGACGCCCACCTCTCGTTCCAACTCCGAGAGCGCCCCGAACATCCTGCAGTACTTCTCGCGCATGAGCCCTTCGCGGTGCTCACGTTGCCACTCAGCCTCCTGCGCTGATTGCGGCGGGGGCTGACCTTCGTAGAACCGGTCCGATGTCATGTAAACGAAAATTGGCTTTCCCAGCCGCTTGGCCACGTCATACTCGCGCTGGGTATAAGACCGCGTCGAACCATTCTCGGGCGCCGCTCCGAATACCTCCCCCACGAGGCAGATCACCGCGTCGCAGCCCTGCACCAAGGCATCGAGCATCTCGGGCAGACTCCGATGGTCGGCCGAGAGCACCTCCTGCGTCACGGGCTGAATGGCGGCCTGAAGGAGGACGTTCTTCGTCGCATCGCGGCAGGCTTTCAGATCACCCGAGGTGGCGCTCACGAATACCTTCATGATGGAGAGCTGACTCCGGGCAAGGCGGTGCGGGGATAAATGCTTTGCATGTCTACCAGCCAGTGATGTGTCGCGAAAGAATTCCGGGGCCGTCAGATGATAACCTGCTGGGAGTGTGGGAGGTGGAAACAGGGCGATGCCTGCGGATTCTAAAGGGGCACACGGAAAGCGTTAGGTCGGTGTCTCTGACGCCGCCCGACGGCCGCCGCGCGGTCTCCGGCTCATGGCACCCAGGGCAATCGCATGTACCGAGGGTGGCACTGACAAGGACTGCTCAGAGGCCTTGTCAGTGTGGTTGACCCTTGCACCACCGACACTGACAAGCTCCGCGGACTCAGCTTGTCAGTGCCACCCTGGAGGTACATGCGTTTGCCCTGATGGCACACCCCTCTCTCTTGCACCCATCGCTCGCCATCCGTAATCTGCTCCTTCCTCGTCTTCCGTCTTTCATTTTGGGGGCAGCGCATCGCATGGCACAGAAGGACGACACCGCCTCTGACCTCGGCTACGCCGACACCCTCTGGAAGGCCGCCGACGCCCTGCGTGGCCAGGTCGATGCCGCCGAGTACAAGCACGTCGTCCTGGGCCTGCTTTTCCTCAAGTACATCTCCGACAGCTTCCAGTCCCGCCGCGATGAATTGCAAGCCGAGTTGACCAAATCAAAGATGAAGCCCGCGCAGATCGAGAAGCTCCTCGAATCGCGCGATGAGTACACCGCCGAGCGCGTCTTCTGGGTCCCGCCCGAGTCCCGCTGGCCCAACCTCCAGAACCAGGCCACCCGCCCCGACATCGCCACGCTCATCGACGATGCCATCCTCGCCGTCGAGCGCGACAATCCCAATCTCAAGTCCAAGCTCCCGCGCGACTACGCCCGCCGCGGGATCGATCCCGTCAAGATGGCCGGGCTGATCAACCTCATCGCGCAGATCGGCTTCAAAGGCTCGCGCGACAAAGCCCGCGACACCCTCGGCCGCGTCTACGAATACTTCCTCGGCAAGTTCGCCGCCGCCGAAGGCAAGCTCGGCGGCGAGTTCTACACGCCGCGCTCCGTCGTCCGCGTGCTCGTCGAAATGCTCGAGCCCTACGCCGGCCGCGTCTACGACCCCGCCTGCGGCTCGGGCGGCATGTTCGTCCAGTCCGAAAAGTTCGCCGAGGCCCACGGCGGCAACAAGACCGACGTCTCCATCTTCGGCCAGGAGTCCAACCCCACCACCTGGCGACTCGCCCACATGAACCTCGCCATCCACGGCATCGAGGCCAACCTCGGCCCCGCCCCCGGCGATAC
>Ga0163150_10002095_pt1 | contig 31799 bp, 35 predicted proteins | sample OliLakLV19P2IB_FD_148628 | JGI IMG/M metagenome (GOLD analysis project Ga0163150, IMG submission 148628) | Freshwater microbial mat bacterial communities from Lake Vanda, McMurdo Dry Valleys, Antarctica - Oligotrophic Lake LV.19.P2.IB | ecosystem: Environmental > Aquatic > Freshwater > Lake >...
CTTCTGTTATTAGAACACTTATGGTAACTAACATTCACACGTCTATGAAAAAAATTCTCTCGTTCCTCTCATATCACAATGCCATTCCGCTCGCGGCTGTCGTGCTCGCGCTCGGAGCCGGAAGTGCATTCGCTGCGACGAATGCCGGCCTTTTGCCGCTCCCGTCCTTAATTGCGCCGCCGGTCGGGTCAGTAATACCTACAGCAACGGAATCGAATGAAGTTGATCCCTCCACACTCCTCTCCGCCAATCTCGACACGTTCGACTTCCGTCCGACCGTGACCGGTGTCGTCGAGACCGACTCGCTCTACACCGTCTCGTATTCCATATCGACGCTCGCGCCGGAAGGGAGCGAGTGGGCGGCGTCATCAAAAACCGGAGAATTTTCGGTCGAGATGGATGCGCTCGATGATACCGGCCTGCAGGGATATGTTGTCGCAAAGTTGCGTGACATCGAGAGCGGAGAACGCACATATCTCTCCCGTGCGCAGGCGGCAGAAAAAGCGCTCGCGGATGCGCGCAAAGCGCAGCCTGCGAACGCATTTGCTGCTCTCATCGGCCTCGCTCTCGACCAGATTTTCGTACCTGTCGTGAAAAGACCAACACCCGAGCCATCGCTACCGCTTACATCGCCAGCTCAGCCAAGCCACGCTGAGACGCAACCTGTGCCAACGGCTGCCGCAAGTGGGACGACATCTCCCGAAAACATGGCCACCTCGACCGACGCCACAGCCTCTGGTATGGCGAGCATCGCGACCTCGACGCCGGTAACAACTGGCGACGCCACGAGCACGGACTCATCGAGCATGGCAACGACGACACCAACGAACGAAAACGAAACGGAGACAACGCAATCGACTGACTCCGGCTCCAATCCTAATCAAAATCCTGATGACTCGTCCGCAACTACAGCGAGCACCGGTACTACGCCTGCGCCTACTACGTCAGCAGGTGGAACAAGCCAGAATACCTCGACTTCAAGCCAGCAATCAGGCATTGCTCCTATCGGCGCGGCCTCCACCACGTCCACGACAGCTACAAGTACCACGACCAGTACCGAGTAGGTGAGCACGAGTGCCGCGACTTCATTCTTTACGATCACTTCCTCGGGCAACGTCGGTATCGGCACATCGACGCCGGCTGCGAAGCTCGAGGTGGGCACCATCGACCCTGTCTATACGATAGATGGAATCAAGTACGCGACCTACGGGCACTCGACAGTGGGTATCAAAGAGGAGGTAACACTCAAGATGACGCCGCCCGTGTGGAGTGCGGAGAAGAAGATGTATGCATACGTCATCGACTTCGATTCACTGGAGAAAGGCAGTGACCTGTGGCTCTTCTATCAGGTAACAGACTTCGGTAAGAAGTGGGAGAATCTTGTCACATCGCTTACGCCGTCGTTTGACGGACGCGTGTACTACGAAGAAGATATCGAGCAAAACACGCTCACGGTCTATGCGTCCGAGAGCGCCCCTATATCAGTCCACATACTATTCGCAGAGTACTTACTATTCGCAGAGTACCTACCAAACAACCTTCACCAGAAATGCTTCTGTCAGCGGGAATTTGAGTGTGACGGGCCACATTTCAAAAGGGTCAGGCACCTTCGTCATCGACCATCCGCTCGATCCCAAGAACAAACTCCTCTACCACTCATTCCTTGAGTCACCTGATGCGAAGAATCTCTATGACGGCATTGTGAAGCTCGACGAGAACGGAGCAGCGATAGTGACATTACCGGCATATTTTGAGGTACTAAACACTGATTTTCGCTACCAGTTGAAGCCAGTCGGCGCACCGATGCCGCTTTTACACGTGAAGCGTGAGGTTTCAAACAATAGCTTTGAAGTCGGCGGCGGGGTCGCGGGCGGGAGAGTCTCGTGGCAAGTTACCGGCACACGCCAAGACCCTTATATACTTGAAAACCCTATTGTTCCCGAAGTAGAAAAGGGTCCGGAACAACTCGTCGACAAAGGTGAATATCTCTTTAAAGAAGGGTACGCTAGCGGCGGCATAGGTTCGATATTCTCGGGAATTCTCGGTCTCTTTGCTCCTTTGTTCGCCCGCTAAAGCGAATTCCTATACAATGGCGGCAATGAGAAGGTCCGCCATGAAATACGTCCTCTTGGTCGCGTTCGCGGCTTCGGCACTGGCGGCGGGGTACCTCGTCTCGATCTCTACGCAGTACAGAGAAGTCTCCTCTATCGCGCGAGGGGTCAAGGATTTTAAGGAGCTTTCAGAACGGCTTGTTGCGCTTTCGGAGAAAAAAGGCGCGGACTATGTATTTGAAGTGCTGAAACGTGTAGAGTTGCCGGCCAACACCGATCTGCATCTTCTCGGGCACGTCGTGGGGGATGAGCTCTATAAACAGCGTGGCGTAGACGGCATCGCCATATGTACGCAGGATTTCCGTAATGCGTGCTCACATTCAATCGTAATCGGTGCTCTCAACGAATTTGGCGGAGAGCCCGCATTGGAATTGATTCGTGATGCATGTAAAAAAGCACCGGGTGGACCGGGTGCCTATACCATGTGTTATCACGGGCTCGGTCATGGGGTCCTCGCCTTCTACGGATACGATTTTGCTCCTACGGTCAAGCTTTGCAAAGAGTCCGGCACAGAGGAATATCACGACCGTGAATACGTCGAGTGCGTCGGTGGTGCCGTGATGGAGCTCGTCGGAGGCGGAGGTCACGACAGGGATCTATGGCTTGCGAGCAGGGCGCGCTATCTCAAGGACGAAGAGCCGCTCTCGCCCTGCATGAGTGATGTTATTCCTGAGAATATTAAATCGCTGTGTCTTGTGTACCTGACGCCGCGTCTATGGGAAATCGCTGGAATCGACTTGGGTCGACCGGACCCGGTGCTTTTTCCGAAAGCGTTTGCCTCGTGTGATGAACTCCCTCGCTCACAACAAGAACTGAGAGATGCGTGTTTTGGAGGTTTTGGAAAGGAGTTTGTACCGCTTGCAGGAGCGCGTGACATCCGCGGTGTAGACCGACTCTCCGACCAGACCTATATGCTTGCAATAGATTGGTGTGGTGCGGCGCCCGCTCCAGACGGTCGAAGCGCATGCATCTCGGAGGCGCTGGCGTCTATATTTTGGGGTGGTGAGAACGACCCTGAGGCCAGTTTCCGATTCTGTTCACTCGTGAAAGACCCAGAAATGATTTCTGCGTGCTATGAGCGTCTGGCGCTCGACATCCGAAGCTACGTCCGGGGACCGAAGCAGGATGCGTTTTGTGCGCGTATACCCGAACCCCAACGTGGAATCTGTGATGCTGTCACACCGTTATGATACGGAAGATACTAGTGATATCTGTTTCTGGTGCGCTGCTCGTTCTGACGGGCGTGGTGGTATATAAAAGCAGTGCGAAGAGTGAGCAATTGCTCGTCTCTATGCGTCCAGCCGAAGCTGAACGTGTACTTACTACGCTTATACAAAATTCGGGAGGCGAGTCCGCTTATGAAACATTTGAGGGGTATGTCGCGGACATGATTCCGTCAAAGCAACACGGATTTGCGCATGCTTTCGGCGCGGCACTTTTTGCGGTAGAGGATACGGAAGGACTTGCCGTGTGCGACGAGAAGTTCTCATACGGATGTTTCCATGAGTTTATGGGCCGTGCGATATTGGCACACGGACTTTCCGTAGTCTCTGAACTCAACGAAGGTTGTACCAAGGCACTTGTAAAGAGTCCGCTTTCCTGTCAGCACGGTATTGGTCACGGAATTCTTGCTTCTCTCGACTATAAGGAAATCTCACTCACGATAGCGCTCGATGAGTGCTCACGTTTGCCGTACAACGACCCGATTGGAGGATGTTACGGTGGCGCATTTATGGAATACAACATGCAGACCATGCTCGGCACAGAAGCTCGTTTGCGTAGACCGTCTTCTGAAGATGAGATATACAAGCCGTGCATAGACTTGGCATTGCCGTATCAAAGTGCGTGCATTTTCTGGCAGCCGCAGTGGTGGTACGTCGCCATACTTGGCGGAGAGGACAGTGAAGGGTCGTTTGCACAGCTTGGCGCGTACTGTCGAAAGATGACGAGCGTTGGCCCGCTTCGTCGAATATGTTTTGAAGGCATAGGAAACATTACGGCTCCGTCAGCCGATTTTGATCCCGAACGAGCAAGAGACTTGTGTGATGCGTCATCGCACGACCGCTCCGAGCGGCTCTTTTGCCGATCTTTTGCGGCGAACTCGCTCTCTGGCGGTGGTGCCGGCATGACGGGCAACGGCAGGGCCGTTTGTAGCGATCTGCCCGAGAGTGAAAAAGAATTCTGCTTAGCCTATGCACGCAACGAGGCAAATATTCTCAATGTCCGCGAATATCCTCTATGAAAACATATGTGATAGTGATGTGCATAATTGCTGTCGCGGTAGGCGCGGCGGTACACCTGTCGCGTACACGTCAGACGATCGTCGATTGGACGGGACGAGCGAATGTGACCGTGACTCTCGGTGATGAAGGCTACTCTCCATCAAAAATATATATAACTCGCGGTACTAGAGACTCCTCGATTAACCACTCACACGCGTCGAGGGAAGAAGCGTTTGTTTTCTTTTCCAATGAGATACAGGAACATGGTGCGGAGAATGCCTACAGGAAGTTCTCGTCGTCAGTTACTTCTGTGCCCGTCGACAAGCAGCACATACTTGCGCATGTATTCGGTGAAGCATTGTACAGCGCACAGGGACTCCTTGGGTTTCAGGCGTGTGACCTCCAGTATATGTACGGGTGTTTCCACGAACTGATGGGACGCGCCATTACGGAGAAAGGATTGAGCATTGTTTCTGATGTATATGACATGTGCATCCGCACATCGGAGCCGCGTCCCTTCGCGTGCTTGCATGGTATCGGTCATGGCATCATCGCCTCACTCGGTTATGCGGACGAAAAACTCGGCATGGCGCTTGCTGCGTGCGACTCGATAGTAGATTCTCCACTGGTGTACTCATGTTATTCAGGTGTCTTCATGGAGTACAACCAGCAGTCGATGCTCGGCACCGAATATGTCCGCAAGTCCGGTGCGGACGGTGATATGTATAGGCCGTGCACGAGCGTCGAAGATCGATATAGAAGGGCATGTATGTTCGAGCAGGTTCCATGGTGGCACAGGACCTTGTACAACGGGGATAATTCCGAGCGCACGTTTTCCGAGATCGGAGCGTTTTGTGAGAGAGAGGGTTTGTCGCCTGCGCAAGTGAGAGCGTGTTTCGAAGGAATCGGGAACATTACGACGCCTGCAATCGGCTATGATCCAGAGCGAGCGGGCTTTTTGTGCGATGCCGCATCGAAAGACTTGCTCAACCGAACCTACTGCCGGAGTATGGCGGCGCTCTCTCTCGCATCCGCAGTGCATAATAAGTCTGATGCAGAGAGTCTGTGCCTATCGCTTACAGGGAGTAGCTTGGAATTCTGCTTGGCGTATGCTCACAGTGAGGCGAACATGACACATCCACTTCCCGCACCCCTCTTATGAGGACGCGCTATCTCGTCGTGGCTCTCATCGGCGCGGCTGTATCTGCGGGTCTTTTAGCGGTTTATTTCAAAGATTGGGGTTCGATACAGCGTCTCTCCGAAAATATCGTTGCCGTGTGTGAAGGGGAAGGTGACCGCGCGGCGTGCTACGAGAGAGAGGTGCCCGTCCTGTGGCCGGGCCTTCCCATAGAAAAAGTTTTTAATGTCATACGCAACGTGCGAGCCCTCGACCCCTCATATCAGTTCTGTCATGTCCTCGCACATAAAATCGGTGAGCGCGTCGTAGCGGAGGACCCGAGTGAGTGGATAGACGCGATACCGCTTAATCCGACAGATGGTATTTGTTCCAATGGATTCATTCACGGTGTCACAGGGGGCCGATTCCGCGCGGAGGTGTTGGATGCGGAGTCGCTCAAAACTCTTATTCCCGATTTTACACGCGCTTGCTTGTCGCGGCCGGAATGGCAATCGAGTGCACTTGACCGCGCCATCTGCAGTCATGGCATGGGACATCTTTACATGTTCATAAGTGACGCAGATATACCCCTCTCACTTTCTTTATGTGAAGAGACAATGCCGAAGGACATGCGGCGTGTTTGTCGGGAAGGTGTCTTTATGCAGATATATCAACCGCTGGAGCCTGACGACTTTCTCCTTATAGAACGTATGCCTGTGAAGCCGACCAAGGAGACCGTGCGCCAGTTCTGCGCGCGCTATGAGCAAGATGAGCATGAAGGTGCGTGCCTCAGAGAAAGCTGGTCCTTCTTCAGAGAAGAGCTACAGACGGGGAGCGGTATCGCACAGTTCTGCTCGGGTCAGCCCAACGAGCGTGAGGAGGTCGCATGCTACGAGTCTTCTTTCGCGCTTGCGGGGAGACAGACACTCGCAAACCCGTCAAAGGCCCTTGCCATATGCGCGGATATCCCCGGTATATGGAAGGAGATGTGCTATGCAAGTACCGCCCGCTCAATACTGGAAGAAGATAGACGGGCAGGTGAGAAGGCGTTGAACTACTGCTCGAGTGTGCCGGCACCGTATGATGATGCCTGCAAGTTTTCGCTCGTAAGCACGGCACAGTTTATTTTCGGTGATTCCTCCGAGCGCAAGGAGTTTTGTGAGCTGGTACCACAGGATCTCCGCACTCGCTGTATAGGCCGCAGGTAGCGAACACACAGATTCTCTATTGTCGGACCACTGTAGTCTCGTCAATAGGTACATCGCGTACGACCGTGTATGTGCCCGACGGCCACGTAATATGGAGGTCCACGCGGTTTGTGCTCGTACCAAGACCAAAAAGCACATCGCTACTATTTTGCGATCGGAAGCTACTCCCTGCGAGAATAATTTTAGTCTGGGTCCCCGTATCGGATTCAAGACGCACGATGGCGCCGATTCCAAATGAATTGTCATGGGTGCCTCTTAGGCGGATCTTCACAAAGTGCGCAGTATCGTGTGCTGTGCCGTTCTTGTAGAGATAATTTTCCGGTTTTGATACGCCTTGCCATTCCCGATTTCCTACAAATACATCAGGGTCGCCGTCATTGTCATAGTCCGAAACTGCAAGGGCGCGGCCGCTTTCTGCATCAGCGCACAAATCAGTGCCGTTCATGTCACGGTATGTACCATCGCCTCGATTTCTGTAGAGATTGTCGGTGCGGAAGAGAGGTCTCGTGAGCGCCCCGTCGGGAGCGTCGTTGTTACGAACGGGGTCCCCGTTCGTAATAAAGATATCGTCGTGACCGTCGAGGTCGTAATCAAGGAACGACACCCCCCACCCGAATCCGGTTCGCGCAAAGTCGGTGAACAGCGTAGTGTTTTCGAATGTGCCACCGGTATTCTTGTACACGTAGTCCTCCAGTGTATTTGTGACAACAAGGTCGAGGTGACCATCGCGGTTATAGTCACTTACGTCAGCCCCCATCCCGTTGGAGTAGTAATCGAGACCTGCTTCTTCAGTTCTGTTTACAAAGTCCCAATCGCCGAGGTTTTTAAGTAAAAGGTTCGAACCGTAATCAATCGCGATGAAAAGATCTGTGAGACCATCCTCGTCATAATCGAACGCTACGGGCTGGAAGTATGCGCCGGAGATATACGAATAAGGATACGTTCCCGGCACGCCGAATTTTATTGATTCCTGCGCGCTGCGCTTTGCGATAGCGGCGACTGTTCGGTTGAGTGCAGATTTCTCCGCATAGTAGCCTCCGAGATTCCGGTATGCCCGTATTGAACCCGGCAAGAACGCAACCGCGTCCACGATGGTCGCATTGCTGCCGCTAAGCGCTACGCTCACGGACTCTTCCGTATCGGAAAGTGCGATGGAGCGCTGCAGGATAAGGCACGCACCCTGTCCGTAGAATGTTTCAAGGGGCATATGTGCGAGGATGCCTCTCTGCAACTTCTCTTGGCTCTCAACGATATTTTCCACGACCTCCGGGTTGCATGTCGATAACGAAGATGGTCGAATGGCAGGGTTAGCGAGCATTTTCTTGAATGCCGTGCGGCTTCGAGAGAAAAGCTCAAATCGGCTGGAGCTCTGGGACACGACGAGATCTAAGAGGCCGTCTTTGTCGAAGTCGGCGAATGTTGCAGTGACGCCCGCGGAGTCCGGTGATGTGAATCCATAGAGTCCCGTCGACTGTGTCGCGTCGGTGAAGGTCCCTCCATTATTCCTGAAGACCGTGATTCCTCTCGACTCGGCTGGCCCTACTGCGTCTGCGCGGGGCGTGCCAAATAGTACGATGTCGAGGTCACTGTCGTCATCATAGTCTACAAAAAAACCTGCTGATGCTGGGGGCAATGAGATGCCATTTTGTAGGCTGCGGAGGGCGCCGTCGTCGTTGCGGATGAGCGTACTGCCCGTGTCAAGATAGGTCACGAGGAGGTCGTCATCTCCATCGCTGTCGTAGTCACCCCATGCTGCGCCCGTTGTAGCGGCCCCGCGCGTGAGCACGGGATCATCGACCCGGTCGAATTTCGCAAAGGCGCTGCATGCGCGCAGTCCCTCACCTTCGACACCCATTAGTATGAATTTTAGTGCGATTGGTCGGCTGTGTCCCTCTGCACCGTATCGGGTTCTCAGGTGCGCATACACAGCGATACAGAGACAAGCGACGAGAATACTCGTCGCTAAGTTTGTCAGCGACGGATACGGTACGGATGTGAGAAAAACGCGGATCCTTCGCTCTGTGTCTGTGAGATGCGATAGGGCGTTCAGCGCTGCGACGCTAAAGGATGCGACAAAGAGCGCGTATTGAATACCGAGCCCCTCGAACACAAAATACGTACATGCAACCGCAAATCCGTGAAGCAGTCCCGCCACCAGACCTTTCGGGGCTGTCTTGGGGTCCGTAATCATAAAACTCGCGAACATAATGAGAGACGGGCCTATGAGCCCGTAGTGGTGCGGCGCAAATATCTGCGGAGCCACCTCGATAAAGGCAAGGAGAAACAGCGCGTATGTAGAGAGAAAAGCGAATGTGATAGGGAAGACCCCCGCCCGGTACGCTATCGCGAGCGAAATAATCGCGACCGCAGGGCAGCGTCCGCGCATACGCTAGGGGCTTCTTTCGAAGCGACGTCCACGCAGTATCGTGTTGATGTGGGATACGACTCCGTCGACTTTATCGCCGGCCATGGAAGCCGTTTTGATTTTGATTTACGCGAAGACTCGGGTCCCATCACAGAGTATGACTTTGTGTGGGTCAGAATAACAAAAGATAAACAGACGGTACTCGCCACGGACATAGAAAGACAGCAGCTTGGTCCGACGACGCTCCTTTACACATTTGATACACGCGGCGACTATATGCTTCACGTGAGTTATCGAAACGGTTCGGAAGTCTTAGCTGAAGCTTCTTTCCCGTTTGTAGTCGTGCCAGACAAAGACACGACCCTTATATCTGTACGCGAGGCAATCGCGGTGCTCTCAGGGTAGTCATCGGCATCAGTGCAGTCTTTATATGGCGGATATACCGCAGAAAAAGTCTGTGGACAGGGCAATAGGGTCAGAGACGGCACAGAGTATAATGTAAGTACATGTCCGTACTGCATTTCCTGAGCTACCACAACGCGGTTCCTGTCGCGGTGTCTGTCGTTTTGCTCGGTGCCGGGGCGACATTCGCGGCTACGAATCCGGAAGCTATATATTCCGAGGCCCGGCAGGTTCTCTCTGTGGATAATACATACTTGGTCAATAAAGACCTTGCGACATACAGCCCGCGGACACAAATAGTCGCGGGGACCGAAGATTCCGATACCTACTACGTGGAGTATTCACTGTATACGATTGATCTCGTGGACTTCGTCTGGAGAGATGTATCTAAAACACTCGTACTGAAAGTGTCGAAAGCGGCACTCGGCCCCTATCGTGACCTGGGGGTATATGTCACCGGCCAGCTGAAGGAAAATATAGAGCAAGAGATTCGGCGACTCACCGAGACCCGGGATATTGAGAAGAGAAACATATCACAGAAGATGGTCGCCACTGAATATGGGGGACTCATCGGCAAGATGCTCGACACGACGACAGAAACACTTCCCGGCTACACACCCGTCGTGGTCCGTCCTCCCGAGTCGCAGGTAGCGGTGGTGGCTGTAGTTAACGGCGGTGAACCGACGTCCGGAACTCCGGCACAAGAAAGTCCTGCGTCGGCCGTACCGCAAAGCGACCCCGGTGCCCCCACAATACAGGTGCTCGGTAACAGCCCGGCGCGCATCCCGCTAGGCAGCTCCTACGCCGACCTAGGAGCGGTCATTACCGGTCCTACGCCTGCAGACCAGGCGCTCGGCATTCACGTATTTGTGAACGGAGCGGAGGTGCAGACGCCATCGATAGATACAACTGCTGTCGGAGAAGTGATAATCAGATACGAAGTGACCAACAGTGCCGGCAAAAAAGGTGTTGCGGAACGCGTCGTTATCGTGACAGATCCGAATGCGTCCGTCGCGCCCGTTGAAGAAAGCGCTCCCCCTACGGCTGAGCCTAAGCCGCAAACAGATACGACGCCGGCAGAAACACTGCCTGTGGTGCCAGAAGTGCAGCCTGCAGTAGAGCCTACGCCAACACCTACCGAGGCGGAAAGCTCGGAATAATAATTATTGTATGGCACGCGTAGCTATCAATGGTTTCGGTCGGATCGGCAGAGGATTTATGCGCGCGTCGCATGGACGCTCTGACATAGAGATAGTCGCGGTCAATGACCTCACATCTCCCGAGAATCTCGCGTACCTCCTGAAATATGATTCGGTGTACGGACGTGCCGCCTTCCCTGTCGCATCAGCGGATAAGTCACTTGTGGTGGACGGGGTCTCCACACCAGTACTTTCAGAACGAGATCCCGTAAAGCTCCCCTGGAAGGATCTGAGAGTAGATATCGTACTTGAGTCCACGGGATTTTTTACGGACGCGGCAAAAGCACATGCGCATATCGAGGCTGGTGCGAGAAAGGTAGTTATCACTGCTCCTGCCAAGGGAGTAGGTGCCGAAACCATCCTGATCGGAGCCAATGAAGAAAAATTCGGCTCCTGCGATATCACTTCGAATGCATCATGCACCACGAACGCTGCCAGTCCGCTCATTGGTATCCTCGATGAGGCCGTAGGAATCGAGAGGGCGCTTCTCAATACAACGCACGCATACACCGCGACCCAGTCCATCGTCGACGGACCCGCGCAGGATGATTTTCGACGTGGTCGGGCAGGTGCCCATAATCTGTCGCCATCATCCACGGGCGCAGCGAAAGCCACCGCGCTCGCGTATCCACATCTTGCAGGGAAGTTCGACGGGATAGCGATTCGTGTGCCTGTTCCGAGCGGCTCTATGGTAGATATCACATTCGTATCGAAAAGAGCCACTTCGGTGGACGAAGTGAACGATGCGTTGCGAAAAGCGGCTGCAACCGAGCGATGGAAACGCGTCTTTGCCGTCACAGAAGAGCCGCTCGTGTCGTCGGACATTCTCGGTCTTCCGTACGGTGCCATTGCCGATCTTCAAATGACTCGTGTGGTGGATGGAACCTTGGTCAAAGTGCTTGCGTGGTATGACAATGAGATGGGCTATGTCCACACGCTCATCGAGCATGTGAGCGAAGTCGCAAAAAAGCTCTGAATATGAAGGTATATTTTGCAGCGGATCATGCCGGGTTCGCAATGAAGAACATGCTTTTGAATTTTGTCCGCGGTGAGATGCACTTAGAAGTAGAGGATTGCGGCGCTTTCGAGCTAGACACGTCGGACAGCTATCCCGGGATCATAGCGTGTGCCGCGCGATCCCTGGCCCAGGACATTCAAAGTGGTATTGAAAGCCGCGCCATTCTCCTTGGGGCATCAGGGCAGGGAGAGGCGATGGTCGCCAATCGTTTCAAAGGCGTACGGGCGGCGGTCTACTACGGTGAAGCTCACAAGGAACAAATAGATGTGGGCGGTCAGGGTCTCGATATCCTTACTTCTTCGAGGGAACACAACGACGCCAATGCACTATCTTTGGGAGCTCGCTTTCTTTCAGAAGGCGATGCAAAGACTGCGGTTCAAAAATGGCTTTCGCATGGATTTTCAGGCGACGATCGGCACGCAAAGCGCATCCGTGCTATCGACTCTGTCGCATAAATCCTTATCCACACCATGCTTCCATTGAAAAAACCCTCGCGTATACTGGCCCTATGAGCGACTTGAAGTTTGACAATAGCATCGACGAATTCGGTCGCCCTCCGCAGATGAAAAATGGATTCGACCCATCCGGTAAGCTCGTTGAGTGGGGATTCGTCGAGAGTCACCGCGAGGCGCAGTATGTCTTAATCGCAGTCGGAGTACTCGCGCTTATCGTTGCGTTCTTTATAATGTCTCGAGGTGGCACACCGCCTCCGCCCCTTTTGCCGTAACCTTCGCTCTCCCTGTATGAAATTTTCCAAAAAATCACGTGGCTTTACGCTTATCGAACTTCTTGTGGTCATCGCGATCATTGGGCTCCTCTCCTCCGTCGTACTTTCCTCACTCAGTACCGCGCGAAAGAAGGGGCGTGATGCTCGTCGTGTAGCAGACCTCAAGCAACTCCAGGGGGCTCTCGAGCTGTATTACAGCGAGACCAATGCATATCCAGCCGCCACATCCTCGCTTGCACCAGCCTACATATCGGTGATTCCCGTCGATCCGTCTGCTGCAGGAGCAGCCTATACCTATGTGAAAAGTTCCGACAGCAATTACTACTGTCTGGGAGCGACTCTCGAGGCGGCGGTACCGACTCCGGCAGATTCGTGTAACGGTGCAAGCACCGGTCTCAACGCTACGGAACCAGTCGGCAATTTCCGTGTCGGCTCCTAAGATGAAAGTGCGGCAAGTTTGCGCGACCGCTCTGACATGAAATACCTCTGCGATCCCCATATCATTCCCGCGCCGATGGCGCGAGATTTTACACAGCTTACAGAATACGTGGAGCGCTTCAAAAGCTTCGCACTCTGGATGCAGGTAGATGTCAAAGACGGCATATTTGCGCCGAATCCTTCTTGGCCGCTTTGCCCTGGCCAAGAGGCAGATGTTGAAAGAATGCTCTCCGGAGAAATGCGTTTACCGGAAGGGATGTCATATGAAGCGCATCTTATGATTGAGTCACCGCTTCGCGTAGGTGAGGCATTTGCGCGCGCCGGTTGTACGCGTCTGATTCCCCATATCGAGGCCTTCGCCAGCTCAAAAGACATCGAGGATACATTTGCCTCATGGCAAAAGGCTGGCGCAAAGGAAGTCGGCCTCGCCATACTCCTCGATACACCACTCTCTGCACTCTCAGAAGCTGCGCGTCTTTGTGATGTGATACAAGTGATGTCGATCAGTGATGTCGGCCATCAAGGCAGACCATTCGATGAGAGAGCACTTTCACGCGTTGAAGAGCTCCATGCTCTCTATCCGGATATGATGGTCGCAGTCGACGGGGGAGTCACAGAGGCAACGGTAGAAGAGTTGGTACGCGCGGGAGCGAACCGTCTCGCCGTCGGCCGCATCCTCATGCAGAGTTCGGAGCCGGAAGTTACGTTTGCAGATATTCACGAGCGCGCGATGCGGGGATGTACACCGATTACACTGCAGGAGGCTGTATAGATCCGCTCTGTCTAGCACTTTAGAAGTACGGAATTTCTCTGCTCAGAAATTCCTCCTCATGAGCGCGGTATACTTGTGTCTATGCAAGCCCTTTCTGATGCGGATGTAAAGCGATTGGAAACAAAGGCCCTCGCAGTGAGAGGGACAATCATAGAAATGCTCGTCTCGGCCGGCAGTGGACACACAGCGGGTCCGTTGGGTATGGCGGATATATTTGCCGCGCTCTATTTTCATATACTCCGGCACGATCCACAGAATCCAGATTGGGCGGAGCGTGACAGGCTTATTCTTTCCAACGGGCACATCGTCCCGGTGAGATACGCTGCGATGGCGCACGCTGGTTATTTTCCCGTCGAGGAGTGCCTCACCTTGCGAAAATTCGGCACCAGGCTCCAGGGACATCCGGAGCGAACGAAACTTCCCGGTCTTGAGACGACATCGGGTCCACTGGGCTCCGGACTCTCACAGGCGGCGGGAATGGCGTACGCGCTTCGAATGGACGGGTCGCAATCGCGCGTGTATTGCGCCATGTCGGATGGTGAGCATGATTGCGGCAACATATGGGAAGCCGCAATGTGGGCTGGGGCCAACAAACTCTGGAACCTCACGGGCATCATCGACAGAAATAACATCCAGATCGACGGATATACGGAATCGATCATGCCACTCGAGCCGCTCAAAGAGAAATACGAATCTTTTGGATGGCATGTATTGGAAGTCGATGGCCATAATATTCCGCAGTTCATACAGGCATGTGGCGAGGCAGCAGCGGTTTTCGAGAAGCCCTCTGTCATAATCGCGCACACCGTCCCTGGAAAAGGCATTCGCGAGATAGAGCGTGATTATCGCTGGCACGGCAAACCGCCCTCAAAAGAAGAAGCAGCCAAATTCCTCAATGAGCTCCGCACTATGGAAGGAAAAATAGCGAGTGAACACCAATAGTATGCTCAGCACGCAGGCTTTTTTGTCAGAAAATATATTCCAGAAGCCGGAGACTGCTCCGACTCGTGACGGTTTTGGGAAAGGACTCGTCGAAGCGGCGGACTCAGATGCGCGCGTTGTTGCGCTGTGCGCTGACCTTTCGGAATCCACGCGCATGCTGGAATTCCAGAAGAAATATCCGGAGCGTTTTGTTGAGGTCGGTGTTGCAGAACAAAATCTCGCCGCGCTCGCTTCTGGCTTTGCTGCCGCAGGGAAGATCCCTTTTATTACCTCGTATGCGGCGTTCTCCCCTGGCCGCAACAACGAACAGATCCGCACCACCATCTCGCTCAACGATGTGCCCGTAAAAGTCATTGGTTCCCACGCAGGCATTTCTGTTGGTCCCGACGGGGCGACACATCAAGCGCTCGAAGACATGGCACTTATGCGCGTACAACCGAACATGACCGTGCTATCGCCGTGCGATAGCGAAGAGGCCCGTAAGGCGACGATCGCTGCGGCAAAATCCGATGGGCCGATTTATATGCGTCTCGGGCGCGAAAAGACTCCTGTCATGACGACCGCGAATACACCTTTTGAAATAGGGAAGGCGAATGTCTTGTGGAAAGCAGCCGCTCCCCAAGTCGCCATATTTGCGACGGGACCACTCGTCCATAATGCGCTTCTCGCCGCACAGCAAATGGATGGAGATGTAGCGGTCGTGGTGGTAAATATCCATACCATAAAACCGCTCGATAGGGAGACGATAGTACGAGAAGCAAAAGGAGCGGGATCGGTCGTCACAGTGGAAGAACATCAAATAGCGGGGGGTCTCGGAAGCGCTATCGCAGAGCTTCTTGCGGCAGAAGCGCCCGTACCCATGGAATTCATCGGAGTACGCGATCAGTTCGGACAGTCAGGCGATACAAAAGAACTCATAGAACATTACGGCATGGGTGTGTCGCATATCGTAGATGCCGCGAAGAGGGTTGTCTCCAGAAAGTCGCAATGACTCGTTGTGCACAGTAGGCGTGGGCGTTTTTTATAGTGCCGTATACTGAGCGGATGGCCATGAAATTGTACGGAATCGTCCTCATTCTCGTCGCGATCACCTTGGTCGTGCTTGCCGCGAATCGCGGTGCCGCATATTTTGCCGCGCACAAAAGCGATGGGGATAGTACGTCGCGCTCAATAGAAGAAATACCGCCCTTCACGGACGAGGTCAAATCCATCCTCGCCTCGAGCCCTGGCTTTCATACACTGGTCTCATACACCGACAACGGATTTGAGCCGACAGGCGTAACATTAGAAAAAGGTCAGACCATCCGATTTACCAATAATTCCACAGAGGATCTCTGGGTCGCCGCGACGCCGGATTCGGGCACGCACTATCCTCAGGGAACATTGAGTATTTGCGGACAGAGCGCTCTTGATTCCTGCGGAGGCATCGCTCGGGGTGAATTCTGGGAATTTACCTTCAATGCAGCTGGCTCATGGAGCTATCAAAATAATGGAAATCCCACGAACGCAGGTGTCGTGCTGGTCAAATAGGATACGCCATCACTTTGTGCGAAAAAAAAGAGCCTGCGCGTAGCGCAGGCTCAAGTGTCGAAAGATCAGACTGTGGGCAGAGGATTTTTGCATCCCTTTTTTTGTTGGAACGCGGTGTGCGATCCGAAGGAACCCACCGGGAAGAGCTTGGCATCGAAGAACTTGTTGGAATTCTTCGACACTCCCTTTCCGTCGGTCCTCTTGTAGAACCGTGCGCATTCCCAACCAGAGGGAAGACGATACTTCACCCAAGCGTGATTGAGAAGGTCGCGCGCGATGTACTGCGCTTCCTCCCACCGCTTTTGCTCGTTGCGATTCGTCGAGAGCTTGTGATCGGCAACCCAAGAGAATTGCTTCTCCTGCGCTACGACGCCGCAGATGGTCTTCGACCACTGCGGATCGGGGTCAGAAACGCGCGCAAGGGTAATCATGCCGAGCATGTACTTCTCGTTCGATTTTTCACCGCGTGCCTCGTGGTAGATATTCTCTGCGAGACACATGGCGGCACGCTCATTCTTCGAGTGAACCGAGAGAGAATAGATCCCCGCGGCAAACGCGACGAATGCGATACATGCGATAGAAAAGTACGGGGCGAACCTGAAGAGTTCCGCCTCGATACGCCAGATACTCATACGCATCACTCAGCCTCCGTTGTTGGATGTACTGAGTGACTCCTGTTGACCTCTGTTGAGGCCTCCCATCTATTATGATAGCACATATCTATGTATAAGTCAACATATGAAATATGGCTTACATACGGCCTCGTTAAGCTATAGACAAAAGACGGATATATGATATAATAACAGAAGTCAAAAGATTCGGCGCCACGGTCTCGTGGCTCACAAAGAGGAGACTGCAATGACCGAGAAATTCGGTGAAAAACTTGGCAAAGCGGCCTCTAAGACCGGCTACGCTCTCGGTGAGACGTATCGGTTCGTGAAGCTGCTCGCCTTACTCGTATTCGCGGGATTTGTTTTCGGCAGTGTGTATTTTGTCTACCACGGTGTCGGTAATGTGTGGTCGACCGTAAAGTCGCCACTCACTCCGATATTCGGCACCGGCGAACCACCAAAGCCGCCGGAGGAACGCGACCCGCAACTGCAGCTTCAATGCGCTACGGCGATCATCGCCAAAGACATCGAAGGTGAAGCGGGTCAGCATCTCGGAGTTGTGCGGCGAGAAGTCGCATATACTGTCACGCGGTTCAGGACGAAATATCCTGGAGCTACCACGTGTGACATTCTCGCCAAGGCGCAGACCATCGTGCCCGTCGGCTGGAAATATCCTGTGTGGTGGGTCGACCGAAAGGTCTGGTTCATGAGGCATGGCCAGACGGCGGCCGCGTGGACGACGGCTGAGCTCGTCGCCAAGGAGACGTACGGCAAGACGCCTCCGAGCGGCTGCGCTACGCACTACGTCCGCGCGGAGATCAATCTTCGCACGGGCGGCCCATCGTGGGAAAAAAATGCGGCCGCAGCGCTGCTCGAGGCCTCGAAGTCAGACCCGTCATTGGAGAATGCTGGCTTCCGACTGAAGTTCCTTTGTCCGCGCTAAATGCGGCACACTCGACCCGGGGCGCAAGCTCCCGGGTCGTTTCTTTTTATAGACAGACGGTGCGATGTCTCCTATTGCGCAAATACAATTTGATAGCGTGAATAGATGTTTGCCAGCTTCCGAGCAGGAATATCACCAGAACATGCACCGGTAGTATTTCAAAATTAAAGAGTTCCGGACGATGTTCTACGAATATTGCTAAGGACATAATGATAGTACCGCTCAGAATCGCGAGTGTATCGATGATGAAAGCGTACCAGCTGCAATAGATCGCAGCCGTGCCAGCTGTCGAATAGAATCGAAAGAAACCGTACAGTTCAAGCGCAAACAGTAAGAAGAGAAATACGTCCAGGCTCATACGTGCTCTTACAGTTGGGTAGCGAGAAAGTCCGCAGGACGTTTCCCATACCATTCCTCGATTTTTTCATGGGACAGCAGTCCTCGTTGCGCACCTATCTCTTGTACCACTGACATCGAGTTTATATGACCGCGAAGTATAGCTTCCTGGAGCGGTAAGCCCTTTGAAAGATACGCGATAGTGGTGGATGCGGTCGCATCACCGGCGCCCGTACGTTCAAGGGGGGGCGCAGGATCGGGATACATGGGTGCGTGCCATGCGGCACCACTTGCATCCATCGTGTAGGATCCTTCTCTGCCGTCGGTTATCACCGCTGTGGCGGGGCCGAGCTTTCTCATGCCTGCGAGCAATAGCGTGATGTCGGTGTCTTGAGTTTTGAGTATCGTTTGCGCTTCTTCCTTGTTACAAAAGACTATCTCGGCATTTTCATAGAGCGGCTTCATGGCGTCTGAGCCTGCTTTTATCTGGAAGGTGCCTGGCTGAAATGCCATCTTTACCGAAGGATTTTGAGCCACGTACTCTGCAATGGTCATCTGATACGGAAGCGTCCCATCGCCGAGTGATGACAGGTAGATCCATTTTGGCGGCTCAGCGAGCGCAGGCATTACGTATGCGTATGCTTCATGCTTGATGAGAATGGTGCGTTCGCTCTCGTACCACAGGACAAAGTGGTAGTTCGTTTTCTTGCCGCTCTCGCGAACCACAAGGGAGGTGTCTATGCCGTCTTTCTTAAAGGTATCGATACAGATCGTGCCGTTCTCATCATCCCCGACGTGCACTCGAAGTGCGGTGGTTAGTCCAAGTCGAGCGGTCGCAACTGCCACGTTGGCGGAATTGCCTACACCGGCGATCTTCTCGGAGAACTCAAAGGGTACTTTGTCTCCGTACCGTACGCAGAGCATGCAGTGCTCATCGTGAATATCGCAATTCACGCGTGCATCCTTGAGGCGGATAAACTCGTCGATGACCGTGTCCCCTATGGCTAAAACATCAAAACTCATCTGATTATTTTATCACGCTCGAGTGCTATGATATGCCCATGCAAACACTTCGGGAGGCGGTGTCGCAAGCCAAGGCACAAAAGAACGCAATAGGGCATTTCAATATTTCCGACAGCAACCAACTCAAGGCGCTTGCGCTTGCCGCGCAAGAGACCGGTTTTCCTGTCATCGTGGGTCTTTCTGAAGGCGAGAGAGAATACTTCCCACTCGTGCATGCACGGTCCGTCATCGATGCATACAGAGCCGACGGCATCCGCATGTATCTCAATGCTGATCACACGTACAGCCTAGAGAAAGCGAAATCCGCGATCGACGCTGGCGTCGACTCGATCGTCGTAGACGGTGCCAAAGGCGGGATGGTAGAAAATATCAGCATGGTGCAAAGCGTCGTCGCGTACGCACGGCAGAGTGGGCGAGACGTGGTTGTCGAGGGCGAATTGGGATACATCGGCCAGTCTTCAAAGCTGCACGACGAACTTCCCGAAGGCGTGACGCTCGAAAATCTTACGACAGTGGAAGATGCACAAAAATTCTCCGTTGAAAGCGGCGTCGATTGTCTTGCGCCCGCCGTGGGCAATATCCATGGCATGCTCAAAAATGCTGCCGAGCCTCGCCTGCATCCGGAGAGGGTCGCAGAGATCGCTGATGCGACAAGGCTGCCTCTTGTCCTCCATGGTGCATCCGGCAATACAGAGGACGACGTCCGTGCCTGCATTGCCTCGGGCGTTACAATCGTACATATAAATACCGAACTACGCGTAGCCTATCGAGACGCACTGAGAAGCTCTGTGGCAGGTGACGAGGTGGCCCCATACAAGTTCCTGCTACCGGTCGTCGAGAGCATGAAGACCTATGTCGTGGGGAAACTCAGACTTTTCGACGGAAAGTAGAGCGCCACGTTGCAAAACGGGCTCAAATCCGTATACTCCTCACGTATGACAGTTGCACTTGAAGTCAGTCCACGCGATTCAAAAGAATCTTCTGCCGAGCTTCGCGCTCGCGGCTCTGTTCCCGCGGTCTTCTACGGACCAAAGGAGGATTCGACTCCCGTAAGCATCAACGCCCGCAAGCTCGAGCAGGTCTGGAAATCTGCCGGAGAGACTACCATCATCACGCTCAAGGGTGCCGGTGCCGACAAGGATACCCTGATCAAAGATGTGCAAGTCGACCCGGTAACCGGCATCCTCGTGCACGCCGACTTTTATGTGCTCGAAAAGGGCAAGAAGATCACTCTCAATATCCCGCTCGAATTCATCGGCGAGGCTCCGGCGGAAAAGGCAGGCCACATCATCTCCAAGGCACTCCATGAAGTCGAGATAGAAGTCTCTCCGGCAGAACTCCCTCAGCATCTCGAGGTGGACCTCGCCGTGCTCGTCAATGTCGGTGACCACATCATGGCGAGCCAGATCAAGCTCCCTGCGAGTGCAATACTGGTTACCGGTCCGGAAGAGATCATCGCGTCTGTCGCGGCATTCGTCGAAGAGAAGATTGAAGAGCCGGTCGCAGCAGAAGGCGCTGAAGGTGCAGAGGGCGCAGCAGCTCCTGCAGAAGGAGACGCAGCGGCAGCTCCCGCAGAAGGAGAAGCGAAGGCCGAATAATTCGAACACTACCTCTCATGAAGACCGGCGCCAAGGCGCCGGTTTTTCGTATGAACTTCTTGGTATAATCGTCAGAACACTTGTGTATGCGTAAGAGATTGGTATTTTTCTGCACGATAGCCCTCACGGCTGCATTATTTTTATTTCCCTCAGCCTCCTTCGCTGCTACGAGCGCTGAAGAGCGCGCGGCCCTGCAGGCACAGCTCGATCAGATCGAACGCGATATCGCCAACAAGCAGGGAACTCTCTCGGACCTGCAGAAAAGACGCACGACACTCGAGCGTGATATATCGATACTCGATACCAAGATCCAAAAAGCGCAACTGCAGATAAAACAGACGGACCTCACGCTTTCGAAGATCAACCGAGACATTTCTGACAAACAGGTCGCTATCAAAACGGTGGATGCGAAAGTCCTCCAGGGGCAGGCATCGCTCGCACAAATCCTTCGCAGGACGCGCGCCGTAGATGATCTCTCGATCGCGACGCTCGCGCTCTCAGCGATATCCATTGGAGATGTCTTCAAGGAGATAGACGAATACGAGACGCTCCAAATTGCCCTCGATGTGGCATTCCAAGAAATGGCGGCAGCGCGCGACGAGCTCGCAGACAGGAAGCAGTCACTCGAAGAAAAGGAAGATGAGGCGCAAAAGGTGCGCACTGCTCAGGTCGTAGCCAAGCAGGCGATATTGCAGGATGAAAAGGAAAAGAAATCTATCCTTACCGCGACGAAAGGAGAAGAAAAGACATACCAACAGCTCATAGCCGACAAGCAGAAGCAGGCAGCAGCGATACGCACCGCCCTCTTCGGTCTGAGAGATTCCGGTGCGATACCTTTCGGTACGGCGTACGACTATGCCAAACAAGCGAGTCAGGGCACCGGAGTACCTGCCTCGCTTATACTCGCGATACTTACTCAAGAGACTGATCTCGGCGCCAATCAGGGCTCTTGCTACGTAAAGGATCTCACGACCGGAAATGGAGTAGGTAAAAATACTGGTAAGGCATTCAATAAGGTCATGGCGTCACCGCGTGACACGACGCCGTTTCAGACCATCACTGAGGCTCTGGGGCGCGACTGGTCGACGACCCCGGTCTCGTGTCCACAAAGCAGCGGGTATGGCGGTGCGATGGGACCATCGCAGTTCATTCCTTCCACGTGGATGCTCTATAAAAATAGGCTCTCGAATCTGACGGGAGAGACGTTCCCCGATCCTTGGAATGCGCGTACGGCCATTTTCGCTACCGCTCTTCTCATGGAAGACAACGGAGCCGATGGGGGGACGCGCGAAAGTTGGAGAAGAGCGGCACTTCGTTACTTTGCGGGCGGCAACTGGAACAAGCCTGCGAATGCGCCATATGGCGATCGCGTATTGAATCACATGGATAAGATCCAGGCGGAGGTCAATATTCTCGAGGGCAAATAAGACAAGATCCCTGCTTTTATAGCAGGGATCTCGATGCGGCGTGGGGTGATATCCATCTGCACCGCTAACTGCGTCGCAACTGTCGCGGCGACCAAAAAGAGCGCTGCGATAAACAGACAGACAATATGAGCTATCTCCCGAGCGGCGAATCGTGATGCCGACTCGCTGTCGTCCCTCCGGACCGTCGGACGCACGAGAAGGAGTCCGAACCAAGCCCACGCTACGGCAGCGAGCAAGATAGAGAAGTCTGCGTTCATAGCCACGTCAACCATGAGGGTGCTCCTATCTGGGTGGGCTGGGGCGAGCGTAGCATTTGATGCCCTCACAAGGCAAACGGCTTTGTAATTTCCAGGCTTTCGGGTATAGTATCGCGACATGAATCCCGTTAGAGATTGCGGACTCATTCATGGATATACTATGCAGGTCAATTTTACATATAGTAATCAAGTAGGGCTCGGGGCACATACTGCATCCGCGTCCTATTTCTAACGGGATGAAAAAAGAGATCCATCCGGAGGAGTACCGCAAGGTAATTTTCGAAGACGTCACGTCGGGTAAGCGTTTTCTCATTGGTTCGACCATCGATTCCGAGAAGACCGACAAATTCGATGACGGTAAGGAATACCCGGTCTATCAGATCGAGATCTCGAGCGCGTCGCACCCTTTCTATACAGGCCAAAGCAAGACTATCGACACTGCGGGACGCGTCGAGAAGTTCAAGAGCCGTGCAGCTGCAGCGAAGAGCGACAAAAAGAGCAAGACCTCCAAGTAACGATCCTGTCCGTATAGCCGCGTCGCCACGGATGGCGGCGCGGCTATACTATATGTATGGCTGAGACCAAACACATAAACCCCGATGAATTCGCAGACGACCAGCGCGTAGCCTTTTTGGTCGTGGAATGGAAACGGCTGACGCAATCGGAAAAGGATGCGACCGAGCTCGTAGAAGTAGATCCCGGTATGAAAGAGCTCGCTGAGAAGGAGCTCGAGGATATCGGTAAACAGAAAGAGGCACTCATGACGCAGATGGAAAGCATTGTTGGCAAAGTGGGCGAGCGCGAATGGCCCAATGAGGTGGTGCTCGAAGTGCGCGCTGGCGTCGGTGGTGAAGAGGCGTCCCTCTTCGCTGAAGAGCTCTCGGGCATGTATCTTCGCTTTGCTGAATCTCGCGGCTGGAAAGGTAAATCACTCGATGAGTCGCGCGGAAGCCAAGGCGGATATAAAGAGGCGCAATTCGAAGTAAAAGGTCAGGATTGCTATCGAGAGCTTCAGTTCGAGACGGGGGTGCACCGCGTACAGCGCGTGCCCGCCACGGAAAAAGCGGGGCGCATCCACACATCCACCGCATCGGTGGCCATCCTCCCGATCTACAAACGTACGAAATTGGAAATCAATCCTTCTGATTTGGAGATAGAGACGTCGCGCTCCGGAGGCGCAGGCGGCCAAAATGTGAACAAAGTGGAGACTGCCGTACGCATCATTCATAAGCCTACGGGCATGGATGTGCGCTGCACCTCCGAGCGCAGTCAGGCGCAGAACAAGGAAAAGGCCATGATACTTCTGAGGAGCAGGCTTCAGCAGGCGCAGGATGAAAAGGAGGCGCGAGAGCGAGCCGCCGACCGAAAGGCACAGGTAGGCACCGGGGATAGGTCTGAAAAGATACGTACCTATAATTTTCCTCAAGACCGAGTTACCGACCATCGCATAAAGGAGTCCTGGTCCAACGTGGAGGCCATCATGGGTGGGCGCATCGCACCCATACTCGAAGCGCTCGCGAAGGCAGAAGGGGGAGACCTGTCCGGTCAGGATGGGTCTGTTGCGGACGAGGAATAACTTTGATAGTATCGCAAAGCGCCGAAATTCGGCGCACTCTATATACATGACATCATCGACCGATATTCAGACACTTTTTGAAGCGGGAGCGCATTTCGGCTATTCACGCGCGCGCCGTCATCCCACAGCAGCACCTTTTCTTTTCGGGACCAAGGACAGGACGGACATTTTCGATCTTGAGGAAACAGAGAAGCGCCTTGAAAAGGCCCGCGAATTTGCCGCATCGGTGATGCAGTCCGGTAAGCAGGTACTTTTCGTAGGAGGTAAGCATGAGGCAATATCTGTCGTAAAGGAGCTCGCAGAGCGCATCGGCGTGCCGTACGTCGCGGGTCGCTGGATAGGAGGTACACTCACAAATTTCAAGAATATCAGGAAGCGATTGGAGCGTTTGCAAAAGCTTTCCGAAGAGCGCGACACGGGAGCACTCGAGAAATACACCAAGAAGGAGCGTCTTCTCATTGATCGCGAGATAGACAAGCTTCTCGCTCGTTTCGGAGGCCTTGTATCCATGACAGATCTTCCTGGCGCACTTTTCGTCATCGATTCTCGTCATGAGATGACGGCTGTGAAAGAAGCGAATCAGCTCGGCATTCCCGTCATCGGTCTTTCTTCTTCAGATTGTGATTTCGCGATGGTGCAGTATCCCATTCCTGCCAACGATACGTCTGTTCGTTCGGTCCGACTCGTAGCCGAATCAATGGCACAAGCGATCAGTCATAGTAGGGAGGTCACGGCAAAGGCCGCTTCGACAGCGGAGAAGCCGGCAAAAGCGTAAAAATGTTATAATAGTGCTTAGTGCCGAGAGATCGGCCCATTTTATGGTTACCACAGAAGAAATTAAAGCTTTGCGCGACGAGACGGGAGTCTCCATCATGCAGTGCAAGCGGGCGCTAGAAGAAGCAGCGGGAGATGTTGAGAAGGCAAAGGTCATTCTCAGAAAGTCCTCTGCGGCTATTGCGAGCAAGAAAGCAGACCGTGAGCTCGGCGCAGGCGTGACCGCCGCATACGTACATGCGGGGGGCGCGGTGCTCGGTGCAGTCGTACTTGCTTGCGAGACAGATTTCGTATCGAAAAACGAAGAGTTCTCCAAACTTGCGTATGACATCGCAATGCACGTGGCCGCTATGAAGCCGCAATTCAAAACACGCGAAGACGTCAAAGAATCCGATCTGCGCGCAGCGAGAGAAGTCTTTACGCAGGAGGCGGCAAACGTGCCGGAAGCAAAACGCGATATAGCAGTCCAAGGGAAGCTCGATAGCTATTTGAAAGAGCGCGTGCTCCTTGAGCAGCCCTTCGTAAAGAATGGAGATATTTCGGTCAAGGAACTCATAGAATCAGCGGTACAAAAATTCGGAGAGAAGATTGAGGTTGTGCGATTTGAGCGACTCTCGGTGAAATAGCATGACACTGGCTTTTACGCTTTTCTTCGCATCGCTCGTGGGCCTCGCCCTCCTCTTCACCATAAAGTCGATAGAAACGCGTAGGCAACGTGTATTCATGCCGCACCTTCGAGAAAGCGCAGATGACGCAGCTCTTTCGCTCAAAGTATTACTCGACAGGGCTCGGGTCGAGTCAGCGCGTATTCCGCCGACCCTCATGTACGTCACTCGATTTCTTCTCCATGAAGCGGCGCTCGGCGTCGCGAAACTTGCGCGCATCGCTGAAGCGAAGTCACACAGTGTGGCAGACTACGTATCGCATAAGCGGGGTTTTGAGAAGCGGGAGCCACGCTCGGAATTCCTCAAGCACATGAACGACCACAAGGACGGGCGCTCTCTGTAATGGGCGTTGCCTCTCAGCTCACGAGCTTGCGAGACGTGCCCCGGCGCCCACTCCTTGCTCGCGTGAATCAGGAAAATCCAGTATTGTAGCAGCACGCCGCTTTAGCTCAGTTGGTAGAGCAACTCTTTTGTAAAGAGAAGGTCCCCGGTTCGAGTCCGGGAAGCGGCTCCGGAATATTTACTGCTCTGTAGACGTCGCCGCAGTACTCGATGCAGTCTCAAGCGTGAGCAGTTCGGGGAGAACTCGGGCGATGTCCTCCATGTTTTTGAGGCCGTAGTACGTCTGATCGTTGATGACGAGCGCTGGCGGGGCGTTGCGCACCTCATTTATATCGATAAGCGTCTGGAGCGCTGCGAGGCCGAGGTTGTAGTCGAAGGAATAGATCCGCAGCTTCGGATACTTTTCTGATAGACCCGTCAGTATATAGCCTTGCTGTTCGCAGTCCTTGCAGTCGCCCTTGTTCGAATAGAAGTACAAAATAAAGACGGGGGTCAGATCACACTTCTTTGAGACCTGTTGCATGAGAAGGAGGTCCTTGATCTGCAGAAGGGTGTAGTAACGCTTGAGTCTTTCCAGCTCGTTCTGATCCACACCTGGCTGCGTCTCGAGATACGAAAGGCGCTGCGCGAGTGGTCGTATTTCGTTTGATAGCACAGAGTTCTCCGATATATCGCGACATGAGTGTTCGGCGAGAAGTTCGAATTGCGTCTCCAAAGAGAGAATGTCTATAGAGATATTATCTTGGGTCGCTTGGACATCGGCGATACGGCGATTGTTGAAATAATTGGATGCGTACAATGCGGTGGCAAAAATGAGCGCAGTTATCAGGAATGCGACGATGTAGCTACCCCAGCGCGCTGCGCGCGTATTTACAACTGGTTCTTCCATATTATTACCTCCATCTTACGCCCGTATTAAAGACTGCCCGCAACACCGCAACACCAAGCCATATCGGTACGAGGAAGCTATAGAAGATCATAAAGAGAGGGGTGGCAGCAGGTGGCCGACGCGAACCGGTCCCGATGAGTGAGCCGGCGCAGATCAGGACAAGTATAAGGCCAATTGACACCATCACAAGAAATATCATAGCGCTGGTATTTACATAGAATATCTCGAATTGGCCATGGGGGACATAGACACCTGAAAAATAGATGCGTGCGATCTCGTCGCGGGCAGCGAGTATCGCGTTGGCGAGTATGCGTAAAAAGAAATAGATACCGGCTGCTATGGAGAAAATCGCAGATGGCAGCACGATAAGTCCGAGGTTGCCGTATGAACTATTGCCGAACATGTGGCGGTAATCGATCGCGTTGCGCAGCCATCCATACGTCCAGCGTACGCGCTGGCGGAAGAGCGCGCTGATGTTGCGAGGAGTAGAAGTGTGTACGACCGCCTGCGGCGCGTTGGCGATGAGGTGGCCCGCGCCTTGCATGCGCAGTGCCATTTCCATGTCTTCGGTCGAATGTGCATACTTCCAGCCACCAAGCTCGCGCACTACGTGTGCACGGAAAAATGAGAAAGGACCCGGGGTGATGAAAACGGAGCCGAGTACCGCGAAAATGAAGCGGTTGAAGATCGATAATCTGTATTCTACATGCTGCATATGCTGCAGCATGGTTTGCGGGTCGCGCACATGGATGCCCGGGGTCACCGCAGATATTTTGTCGTTCTCAAATACCGGCACTATGCGCAAGAGCGCTTCCTGAGCTACGACAGAGTCTGCGTCGAGACATCCAATGAGTTCCGCGTTCGTATTTTGTAGTGCGAGATTCATGGCCGTGTGTTTCCCTCCGTTCTCCTTTGAGAAGATGCGCACCCGAGGATCACTTTTGAATTCCTCGAGCGCGAGGAGCGTAGAGTCGGTCGATCCATCGTCGACAACGAGTATCTCAAGCAGATCTGCAGGGTAATCGAGCGCGAGAAGGGACCGCATGGTCCCCACGACGCTTTTCTCCTCGTTGTAGCAGGGCACGACCACAGCGACGGAGGGGTATCGGTTGGGCTTCTTTGGTGCGATAGGGGCAGATATACGGAAACTATTTTGTAGATATGACAGCAACAAAAAAACCTCTACATAGAGGGAAATAAATAAAAAACCGTATGTGATGAAAGTTGCAACACCCATAGAGTTCGTCGCATATGAAGTATATCAAAATGACTCATTGTGGGCCATTTTGGCCGCGTTATACTGACGCGTATGGAAAAAGGGCACCTACATCCCATTTCGCATCTGATACGTGAGGCGAATCGGATTTTCTTTGATATGGGTTTCACCTATGCTTCAGGGCCGCTCCTTGAGACCGAATGGTACAACTTCGATGCACTCAATGTGCCCAAAGACCATCCGGCACGCGACATGCAGGATACCTTTTTCATAAAAGACGAGCCGGGCTATGTCCTTCGAACGCACACGTCTCCCGTGCAGGTGCGTTATATGGAATCTCAGATGAAAGCGGGCATCGAACCGCCCTACCGCGTCATCGTGCCGGGGAAAGTGTTCCGCAACGAAGCTACCGACATGACGCATGAGGCAGAGTTCTTCCAGATAGAGGGACTCGCGGTGGGCGAAGATATTACGCTCGCGCACCTTAAAGGGACTCTGGAGAAGTTCTTCAAGGAACTCTTCCAGGGCGCAGCGGTCGAGATCCGATTTCGTCCGAGCTTTTTTCCGTTCACTGAGCCTTCCGTGGAAGTCGATATGCGACTGGTCGGTGAGCATATTCCTGAAAAGCTGCGTGATCGCTGGATCGAGATGATGGGTGCAGGGATGGTCCATCCGAATGTGCTTCGCAATGCCGGCATAGATCCAAGCAGGTATCGCGGATTTGCATTCGGCATGGGACTCGATCGGCTCGCGATGTTGCGCTGGGGGATCGATGATGTGCGCCACGTGCATTCCGCAGATTTGCGGTTTATCAATCAGTTCTGACGCAGATATGAAACTATTTTTCTCACACTACCGTCATGCCCACTACGAGGTCGAGCTCTACGCACCTCTTCGGTCTAGCGCGCTGAGCAGTGCGCACGAACTCATCCTTCCGCACGAGCACGGCAGTATCGTGAGTACGAAAGAAGCGGTGCGGTCGGCGGATATACTTTTTGCGGAGGTCACGACCTCGGCCACCGGTATAGGTATCGAAATCGGATGGGCCGATGCAGCCGGTGTCCCCGTGGTCTGTGTATTCAAGAAAGACGCGAAGCCCTCCGACTCACTCCAGTTCATAACGAAGGATTTTATCGAGTACGCAGACAGCGCCGACCTGATAGCCAAGATAGAAGCGTATCTTGCGGCCCGCAAATGAAAATCTCCCGCGATTGGCTCCAGACTTTTTTTGACACTCCGCTTCCGGATGCGTCCACCATTGCCGACGCGCTGACATTTCATGCTTTCGAGATCGAAAGCATCGAGAACAATATTCTCGATGTAAAAGTAACTCCCAATCGTGGCCATGATTGTCTTTCTCATCGTGGCATAGCGAAAGAACTTTCTGCGATCCTTCAAACGTCGATGAAAATGGATCCTCTACGTACGCGCGTGGTACTTGCGCCCGAGACAGATGCGGTACGGGTCACGATAGCGGAGCCGAGTATGTGCAAACGCTACATAGCGGGGTGCATTCGGGGAGTGCGAGTCGGTCCCTCACCGGAGTGGCTGAAGCTCGCGCTTGAATCCATAGGGCAGCGCAGTATCAACAACGTCGTAGATGCGACGAACTTCGTCATGTTCAATCTCGGGCAACCTCTCCATGCTTTCGATGCAGGGCAGATCATTGAGAAAGATGGCGTGAGAGCGATCAAAGTCCGAAAAGCAAGAGCCGATGAAGTGATGGTCGCACTCGATAGCAAGGTCTACACACTTTCCGAAAGCATGCTTGTTATTGCGGATGCACATTCAGACACAGCCATTGGAATTGCCGGAGTAAAAGGTGGCGCACCCGCGGGTATCACGGAAGATACGTCAGATATCATCATTGAGTCGGCGAATTTTGACGGTGTCAGCGTGCGGAAAACTGCTGCCGCGCTCAAGCTCCGTACAGATGCCTCTGCTCGTTTCGAACAGGGGTTGGCATCCGATACTGCAGGCTTTGGTATGCGCGCAGCAGTAGACCTCATACTCGAACTCACCGGCGGTGAACTTCTCGGTTACACCGACGAGTATCCGGTTTTTCAGGAAAAGAAGATAGCGCGGGTCTCAGTGAGTCAGGTGAGTACCGTGCTTGGAACCGCATTTACCCATGGAGAGATAGCAGCCATATTCAAACGCCTGGATCTTGCGCATGTGCAGATGGGAGAAGATTTTGAGGTCCATGTCCCCTTTGAGCGGCTGGATCTGGAGAGCGCCGAAGATCTCATCGAAGAGGTTGCCCGCATGGCCGGCTACGAGCATGTACCGGCTCTTGCGTTGCCCCCCATGGGTTCTCAAGTCCAGGTGAACGCCGATTTTGTGCGGAGCGAGCAGACGCGCGACTTCCTGTATCGACAGGGCTTCAGCGAGGTCGTAACATCCGTTTTTACAACGACGGGGGATCGTGTGGTGCTCAATAAAGTCGACGGCGTGAAGCCGCATTTGCGACGTGAATTGGCCGCCTCGCTCGATGAGGTTCTGGAAAGAAATGTGCGCAACAAAGACATTCTCGCTGTACGCCAGGTCAGACTCTTTGAGATAGGGACGGTGTGGCAGGGCGGGAATGAAGTGCTCTCGACAGAAGTTGCCGTGGAAAAGGTGAAAGGCCAGAAGACTGCCGATGAATACAAGAAGTTGCTCGACGAACATCTCGCAAAGATCGATGCAACAAAATACGAATCGCTGCCGTTTACCGAGATCGAGCGGTACGCTCCCTACTCCAAGTATCCTTTCATTGTGCGCGACATTGCCCTCTGGGTCCCAAGCGGCACAGGAGCAGAAGACGTCCTGGCCACGATACGGCAGTCGGCAGGAGAGCTACTCGTTCGCAGTGAGCTTTTTGATCAATTCGAGAAAGAAGGAAGAGTGTCTCTCGCGTTTCGGCTTGTATTTCAGTCGTTTGATACAACGCTCACCGACACAGACGTCGCTCTGAGAATGGAAAGTGTGAATGCAGCCGTCACTGGTCAAGGCTTCGAGATACGCTAAAAAGATGACCGCCGGACGTAAGTGCCCGGCGATCGATAGAGACCCTGTTAGACAGATAACAAAAAGCCCGGGGGAATTCCCCCGGGCCTCTTTCGTTCATGTTCTGGAGCAGCGCGATCGATAGGGGTCAGGCCCGAAGCTCTGACGGACGATCGGAGAATATTCTTGTACGATGGCGCATTTCAGCTTTTCGCCGAGATCGAGTTTCTGCGGCATGTGCAGCCAGTTCAGAGTTATCTCGCCGTACTTTCCGCAATTGCCCTTTGCTCTCGGTCCGACGACACATTCGGCCGATATAGTGGTAGATTCTGGGCGCAGGAATCCTTTGCGCACGAGCACCTCGTAGGTCACTGCAACCATTAGGACGGTCGCCAGGACGCATACGAATATCCTCATCCGGTGTCCCTCCTCAATCCAGTGATGGGCATGCTTCTCTCCCTTGCTTTGGCCGCTCTGAGTCGGCATCTGAGAGCACTATACACGTATTTTGCCCTATGCAAACACGACGTTTTTTGATATACTTCATCAACTGATTTATGGCTGAAACTAAGGCAAAAAAGGCCGATTCAACCCTGCCTGCCGGCAGGCAGGCGCCCCAGAAAAAAGGGGCTTCGTCATATAGCGCGGCCGACATTACCGTCTTGGAAGGTCTCGAAGCAGTACGCCGAAGACCGGGCATGTACATCGGTACCACGGGTGTGAGCGGTCTCCATCACCTCGTGTGGGAGATCTTCGACAACTCACGCGATGAAGCCATGGGCGGCTTTGCCGATGACATAGAGATCGCGCTTCTACCCAACAACAAAGTGCGCGTTTCCGACAACGGCCGCGGCATTCCCGTCGATGTGCATCCTAAGACAAAAGTGTCTGCGCTCGAGACCATCATGACCACGCTTCATGCCGGTGGAAAGTTCGGCGGAGAGGGATACAAGGTCTCTGGCGGACTACACGGTGTTGGCGCGTCTGTAGTGAACGCGCTTTCCACGAAGGTGCGGGCGGTCGTGCATCGCGATGGCGGCGAATTCGTACAAGAATACAAAGACGGCGGTAAGGCGGTGGGGAAGACCAAGAAGATCGGCGCT
>Ga0163150_10002097_pt1 | contig 31790 bp, 23 predicted proteins | sample OliLakLV19P2IB_FD_148628 | JGI IMG/M metagenome (GOLD analysis project Ga0163150, IMG submission 148628) | Freshwater microbial mat bacterial communities from Lake Vanda, McMurdo Dry Valleys, Antarctica - Oligotrophic Lake LV.19.P2.IB | ecosystem: Environmental > Aquatic > Freshwater > Lake >...
ATTCAATCGTTGCGAAGCTGAAGCGCTGCAGGCAGACACTCGAGACGATCAAGCCAGGATGCACTCGACCACGAATGCGAAAAAACAAAGGAAAATAACTCCAGTCGTTTGTGAGACACTACACTAGACTTCATGGCAAGAAGACAAACTCCGGTGAATTGACCAGTGACCACACGGCGTCCTCCATGCGTTCGCGCCAGGCGGGGGCGAGGCGTTGGGTCGGCGGGTCGCCGGCGCGGGCGGCGCGTTCCGCCTCCTGCTTGATGCGCGTGGCTTCGGGGTGCAGGTGATTCGACCAGGAGACGGGGCGCGTGGCTTTGCGTGCTTTCGCAGTCGTGGGTTCGCTGACGGCCAGGCGGGAGTCGAAGCCTTCCCTCAAATAGCTGGCGAACAACTTTTCCTCGTCCGGCGTCGGCAGTCGCGAAGCGACGCGCAGGAATGTTTCGCGCGTCAGTTGCGGGAGCGTGAGGTCGCTGCGCGTCGCTACGGCGGTCAGCGCGTTGTCGTCGGAGAGGCGCGTGATCCGTCCGTTGGCCAGCAAGCCGTTGGCGATGGCGGCGGGCTGCAACACATTCGGTGAATCGTCGCGGACGGTCTGCGCGCCTTGCCGGGATTCACGCCAGCCGAAGGTGGTCAACGTGTCAGAAATCATCTGCGCCCTGGGCATCGCGAGAGCTGGCCGATCGCGCTCGTTGGAGAGCGAAGTGAATTCCCAGGAGTGATACGGCGTGCCGAGGTTGTTGAACTCCTTCACGGGGCGGCGACCGTCCACGTCCATGTTCATTTCCTCGGAATCGAATTTTTTGCCGACGGCGGAGAAGAGCGAATCCACCAACTGCTCCGCGCTCAGGCGGCGGCGCGTGGGACCGGCGAAGAGGCGCTGCTCCGGTTTGTCGCCGCCACTGTCGGGTCGCGCTTCGCGCTGGTAGGTGTGCGAGTTCAGAATCAGACGCGCGACATGCTTGAGATCGTAGTCGTGCGTGACCAGCTCGCGCGCGAGCCAGTCGAGCAGTTCGGGATGCGAGGGCTGCGCCGTCTCCCAATCATCCACCGGCTCCACGATGCCTTGGCCGAGATATTGTTTCCACAAACGGTTCACGAGCACGCGGGCGAAGCGTTGATTGCCGGGGTCGGTGACGAGCGCGGCGAGACGTTCGCGAGAATCCTTCGCGTTGCGCAACACGCCGGCTGCGAGTTCGTCTGGCATCGTGTTCGTCAGCGTCCAGGTCGGCTCTACTTTTGTGCCTGGCTTCAAGGTCACGTTCACCACGCGACCGATGACGATGTTCGCATTGGTGGGAATGGAACTGCTCAACGGCACTTCCTGCGGCGCGCGCTTGAGCATGGCGGCGAGGCTGAAGAGGTCGCGCTGCTTGAAGTCGTGATACGGCGCGTCATGGCAGCGCGCGCACTGCATCTGCATGCCCATGAACGCCTGCGCCACAATCTGCGCCTTCTGTGCCAGCGGCACGTCGTTCTCGCTCGCGAGTCCGAAACCCGCCGGCCCGCCGTAGTGCGCGCTGCCCTCCATGAGGATCAGTTCCGTGACGAACCGATCCATCGGCTTGTTGTCGGTGAACGCCTCGTGAACGTACCAGCGGAACGGCCCGGTGTTGTTCAGCATCGGTTTTAGGATGCCGGGATTCTCCGCGAGCACGTCCTGCCAGTAGCTCACCCAATGATCCGCCCACGACGGATGCCGGAGAAAACGATCAATGGCCTTTGCGCGGCGGTCTTTGGCGGAATCGCCGAGGAATTGATTCAACTCCTCAACGCTTGGCGCGCGGCCGACGGTGTCGAGCGCGGCCCGGCGGAGGAAGGCGTAGTCGTCGAGCAGCGGCGCGGGTTTCGTGATTGCAGTTTCGAGTTTTGCGTTGATGAAACGATCCAGATCGTTTTGCACCGCTTCATTTTTCACGGAGGGAATTTTGACGGGCGGCAGTTTCGACACCTGTGCGCGCGCGCGGTTGTGGCGCATGGCCCAATACTGATCTTCGCTCGTGGCGAGTTTGCGCCTCCGCTCCAAATCTCCGCGGGCGTGAAAACTGCGACGCTCCTCCTCGTATCGGCTCCACGATTCATCAGACAGCGCGACGCGCGGCCCGCCCTCGGGACACAGCACGTAAAACATCTCCGCGTCTTTGGCTGCGAGGCTCACCGTCAGTTCGCCGATTTCCGGACGGCGCTCCTTGAGGCCGATGATCGTTTCCATCACCAGGATATGTTCCGCGCCGTCGCCTTGCACCGTGGCGATGGCTTCGCCCTGGCCGGGACGCAGGTAGCGCACTTCGGGGCCGAGCGGCAGCGGCACTTCTGGCACCTCCTCGTGACCGTCCGAGGCGAGGCTGGGAAATTTCACGGTGAACAATTGTTTCCCGTCGAGGAACAGGCGCGCACCGGTGCGCACGCGGAGCAGGAGTCGTTGTTCACCCTTCGGCAAAATCACGCGCGCCGAGGCCCGGAACAGAAACGGAGCCTTGCGATCCGTCTTGATGCCCTTCGCCGAATACTTCGTCGGCAGCACGACGAAGCCGAACGTCGGCTCGGTGTAGGTTTCGCTCACCGGTGGGTTCGTGAAATTCCAACTGAGTTGATCCGGCAGGCCCTCAAAAATTTCCACGCGCACCGCGTCGCGCGGCAGTTCGCTGGCCGTGACCGACGGCGCATTCGTTTCCGCGCGCACGGCCGCGATGAGCAGGCACGAGACGACGACGCCAAGGATCTCGCCCGCCCGGATGCGTGTTCTTTTCATGGTGGATACACGGTGAGACTAGACTGCGAGCCTGTTGAATCAAGACTGAAACCCGCCTGTCCGTCAGGCCGATCGGCGCCAAAAGTTTTGTTACCCGGAGCGGGTTGACCGGTTCGTGTGAACGGGTCGTGGCACCAAAAGTCGGTGCAACGCGGGCGAGCACCGGCTTCCTTCGGTTCCAAAGGAAGGGCAATGGGTAACATCCATTATGGCACCACGAGGCCCTCTTCACCCGCTAGCCGGATAACAGTTACTTTTGGCGCACGACGCGGAACGGGGCGGTGGGACGAGAGACGGCTGCCCCACCAAGGCGCTCACTTTCCGCAGCACTGCTTGAATTTCTTCCCGCTGCCGCAAGGGCAGGGGTCGTTGCGACCGACCTTGGGGCCGGTGCGAATCGGTTGCGCCCTGGAGACGGCTTCGCTCGCTTCGTTCACCACATCGGAAGCGTTCCCTGCGGCGGCGGACGCGGCGCTGCCCATCGTGTCGATGCTGCCGTGCTGGGTCTGCTTGGGCATGGAGCGCAGGAAATTCTCGAAGGCCATCATGCTCGAGGCGCTGCGGAAGATGTTGTGGCAGACCTCGGTCTTGATGTTGACCATCAGTTCGTCGAACAGGCTGAACGCCTCCGCCTTGTACTCGAGCAACGGATCGCGCTGCCCATAGGCGCGCAGGCCGATGGAGTTGCGCAGCGAGTCCATGTTGTAGAGGTGTTCCTGCCACAGCTTGTCGATGGCGCTCAGGATGGTGTAACGCTCTATGGACTTGAGCGCGTCGGGCTGCTCGAAACTGATCTTCAGCTCGTAGGCCTTGCGCACCGCATCGGCGATGGCGGTGCAGACGGCGAATTGCGCGGGCGTCAGTCCGTCGAAGGCGCTGCCGGCCACGGGCGCGTCCTTGCCGCCTTCCGCGAGATCGGTGAGCTGCTGCTCGGTGAAGCCGAGCGGGAAGTTCAAATTCACCCAGTCCGCGAGGCCGCGAATGTTCCATTCGCTCACGTCCTTGTTCGAGGTGAACTCGTCCACCTTGCTGATGACGACCTCCTCCATGATGTCCATGAGGCGGTCGCGCACGTCGTCGCCGTGGATGATTTCGTTGCGAAAGCCGTAGAGCACTTCGCGTTGCTTGTTCATCACGTCATCGTATTCGAGCGTGCGTTTGCGCTGTTGGAAGTGGTGCTGCTCGACGCGCTTCTGCGCCGTCTCGATGGAGCGGTTGAGCAAGGGATGTTCAAGTTCCTGGTTTTCCTCCAAGCCCACGCGCTCCATGACCTTCACAATGCGGTCGCTGCCGAAGAGGCGCATGATGTCGTCCTCCAGCGCGATGAAGAAGTGCGATGAACCCGGATCGCCCTGGCGCGCGCAACGTCCGCGCAACTGGCGGTCAATGCGTCGCGCCTCGTGGCGTTCGGTCGCGAGCACATGCAGGCCACCCACGTCGGCGACACCCGGCCCGAGTTTAATATCCGTGCCGCGGCCCGCCATGTTCGTGGCGATGGTGATGGAACCGCGCTGACCGGCGCGTGAAACAATCTCCGCTTCCTGCTCGTGATACTTGGCGTTGAGCACGGAGTGAATCAGCCCCTCGCGTTTCAACATCTTCGAGAGTTGCTCGCTGACATCCACGGAGACGGAGCCGACGAGAATCGGCCGGCCCAGCGCATGAATTTCCTTAATCTCCCGGAGCACGGCGGTGAACTTCTCGCGCTTGGTTTTGTACACCGTGTCGTGCTTATCCTGGCGTGCGATGGGGCGGTTCGTGGGGATGACGAGCACGCCGAGTTTGTAGATGTCGAGAAATTCGCCGGCTTCCGTCTCCGCCGTGCCCGTCATGCCTGCGAGCTTCAAGTAGAGGCGGAAATAATTCTGAATCGTGATCGTGGCGTAGGTCTGCGTCTCGCGTTCAATCTCCACGCCTTCCTTTGCTTCCACAGCCTGGTGCAGGCCGTCGCTCCAGCGCCGGCCCGTCATCAGACGGCCCGTGTTTTCATCGACGATGATGACCTTGTTTTCCTGCACCACGTACTGCACGTCCTTCTGGTAGAGCGCGAAGGCCTTGAGGAGTTGCGCGATGGTGTGAATCTTCTGCGCCTTGACCTCGAACTCCTGCTGAATCTTCTGCTTCTTCTCCAGCCGCTGCTTGGGATCAAGGTCGGCGGCGATGTCGATCTCGGTGTAAGCCGACGCGACGTCCGGGAGCATGAAGGCGTCCGGGTCTTGCGGTGAAAGCAAGTTGCGGCCCTTCTCGGTGAGGTCCGCGTCGTGGCTTTTTTCCTCGATGGCGAAGAACAGTTCCTCCTTGTTCGCGTAGAGATCCTTCTTCGACTGATCGGCGTGGAGCGAAAGCTCCGACTTGTTCATCAGGCGGATGTTCTCGGGGTCTTCGAGCACGCGCTTGAGTTCGTCGGAGCGCGGATTGCCGAGCTTCACGCGGTAGAGCAGGAGGCCGATTTCGCGTTCCACTTCGTCGGGATGCTCAGGCTTGGCCCCACCGCCGGCCGGGCGCAGCTTCTTGATCAAGTCCTCGGCCTCGTTGAGGAAGCGCGTGCAGAGCCGCTCCTGGTTGCGGACGAGTCCTTCAATCGTCGGCTTGAACTTCACGTATTGATCGTTCTCGATGCCGACCACCGCCGGGCCGCTGATGATGAGCGGCGTGCGCGCCTCGTCGATCAGGATGGAGTCCACTTCGTCCACGATGGCGAAGTAATGACCGCGCTGCACCTGCTCCTCCGCGCGCTGGGCCATGCCGTTGTCGCGCAGGTAATCGAAACCGAACTCCGCGTTCGTGCCGTAGGTGATGTCGCAGTTGTATTGCTCGCGGCGGACGTGCGGCGGCTGGTCGTGAAGAATGCAGCCGACCGTGAGTCCGAGAAATTGATAGACCGCGCCCATCCACTCGCCGTCGCGCGCCGCCAGGTAATCATTCACCGTCACGACGTGGACGCCGCGCCCGGTGAGCGCATTGAGATACACGGGCAGTGTCGCGACGAGGGTCTTGCCTTCGCCCGTCGCCATTTCCGCAATCCGTCCGCCGTGCAACGCCATGCCGCCGATGAGCTGCACGTCGAAATGCACCATCTCCCACTTGAGCGGATGCCCGCGCACGATGACATCCGTGCCGCACATCCGGCGCGCGGCGTTTTTCACCACGGCAAAGGCTTCGGGGAGAATCTCGTCGAGGCGACGCTTGAGTTCCTCGTTGTCCGAGATTTTGGAAAGCTCGTCCTTCCACGCGGCGGTCTTCTGCCGCAGCACGTCAGCAGGCTGATTTTGCAAATCCGTCTCGTGCTGGTTGATGGCTGCAACCCGCATACGAAACCGTTTAACCTCCCGGTCATTTTTCGAACCGATGAGTTTCTTGACGATGAATCCGATCATTTTAGAAAAGTGGCGCGAGGCTACGGGAGGGGGAAAAGGGCGTCAAAGAATTTGCAGGTAGCCTGGCTTCGGGGCGCGGGTGAAACTCGGTGCGTCGTGTGGTAGTGGGGCAGTCGTCTCGGCTGCCGTCAGTCCACTGGCCGTCCCGGCTGGTGAACCGCAGCCGGGACGGCCACGGGACTCCGGCAGGCGGGACGCCTGCCCCACTACGTTTGGTTACTTTCCCATCACCTCCCGCAACGCCCCAAGGCACCGCGCATTTTCCGCCGGCGTCCCCACCGAGATGCGAATCCATTCCGGCAATTGATACCCCGCCATCGGGCGCGTGATCACGCCGCGCTTCTGCAACTCGCCCCAGACCCGCGCGCCGTCGCCGACCTTCACGAGGATGAAATTTGCAAACGACGGCACGAACTCCAGCCCCAGTTCGCGGAACGTCTGCTCGTATTGCCGCAAGCCCGCTGCGTTGTTCGTGCGCGTTCGTGTGATGTGTTCGTTGTCGTCCAGCGCGGCCAAAGCCGCTGCCTGCGCGAGCAGGTTCGTGTTGAACGGTTGGCGAATCTTCTCCAATCCCGCCACCAGCGTCGGATGCGCCACGCCGTAGCCCACGCGCAATCCGGCCAGGCCGTAAATCTTCGAGAACGTCCGCATCAGGATCAGGTTCGGGAATTCACCGTTGCGAATCAGCGGCAGCAAATCCGGCGCGTCGTCGAGAAACTCGATGTACGCCTCATCCATCACCAGCAGCACGTGACGCGGCACTTCGCGCACGAGCTTCAACAACTCCTCCGTGGGCGCGAGCGTGCCGGTGGGATTGTTCGGGTTCGCCACGAACATGATCTTCGTGCGCGGTGTCACGGCCTTCAGCATGGCGGGCAGGTCATGTCCGAAATTCTTCGCCGGCACCGTGACCAGTTTCGCGCCGAAGAGCGCCGTGACGATCGGATACACCGCGAAGCAATACTGCGAGACGACCACTTCCGACTCCGCATCCAGCAGCGCGTGGGCGACGAATTCGATGATGTCATTCGAGCCGTTGCCGAGGACGAGGTTCTGCGGCGTGACGCCTAGTTTCTCCGCCAGCTTGCGCTTGAGGTAGAAACCGTTGCCGTCGGGATAAAGGTGGGTCTGCTTCAGCGCCGTCTCCATTGCCGCGAGCGCGAGCGGCGAGGGGCCGAAAGGATTTTCATTCGACGCCAGCTTGATGATGTCCGCCGCCGGCATCCCCAGTTCGCGCGCGACTTCTTCAATGGGCCGCCCCGGCTGATACACCGGTAAATTCTTCAAGGCCGGATTCAACGAAAGATTCATCGGCGGCGACTATGCGAGTTAGCGCGAGGGTTTTCCAGAGGTTGATGGTGGCACGATCTGAATCACCCCGGAACGTGTCCACCAAATCGGGGCAAGAACGGGTTTTCCACAGCCCGCAGCCAAAGCTCGCCACGTTGCCGTTCGATTGCCTTCCACATTCGCAAACTCACGGCGGTTTCAAACGACGCGGACAGGAATTTTCGTTCTACCCGTCGGGGCGCGGGCGTCTTGGGCGGCGCGGCTTTTTTTCGTGCAATTCTTGCGCGTTATGCCGGTTTGGTTTCCGGCTGCGTTTCGCTGGCCGCCCCGGGAGCCGCCTCCGCCGCCGGGCTTTCGGCGAGAACGTCATCTGCGAGCGGCGCTTCCGACGCGAGGCTTTCCACCACGGATTCCACGGACTCCACGGATTCCACCGTTGTCTCCGACGTTTCAGCTTCCGCAGGCTTCGCGGCGTTCGGCGTCTTTTTGGACACTTGCTTCGGCGGCTTGGGCAGCGGCTTCTTGGCCGTTTCCAGCGTGCCGTTGGCGAACTCGATCACATGGCCCTGATGCACGAGCCAGTGCAGATCGGAAATGATCGCGGCGGCTTCGGGCGACAGTTCCGGCACCGCGGCGCCTTCGGTCGCGGGCTGCGTGGTGGCGACGGCGGCGGGCGCGAGCGACTCGAACATTTTCCGGCGCGAACATTTCGGGTTCGCGGTGATGAACTCCATGATGCGCTTCACGTTGTCGGACACGACCGTGGTTTCCAAATCCAGGAAGCTCGGGCGCGCGACCGAGACGTGCGTCACGGTCTTGTTGACCTTGAAGAATTGCAGGCCGTGCGAGGCGAACTGCTGGCTGAGCACGGTGGCGAGTTGCAGCGGGAAATGATCCTGATCGTGCCAGCACTCGCGCGCCAGTTGATAGAGCGGACGGCAGGGCAGGGCGCGGCTGGCCACGCCGGTGACGGTGTGCGACGGCACACTGCGGACGATGGTCGCGAGATGCGTGGCGCGGAAATGTGTTTCCACGTCCTCGCGCGTCGCGAGGTTGAGCGGTTCGGGCACGTTCAGGCAGGAGAACTCGGTCTTCCAGCTTTGGTCTTCGACCCACTTCTTCACCACTTCCTCGTCGCGCACGATTTTCACGCGCGCCTTGAACATGTCGAACGGGAGGCGCGCGAAGCGCTCGGTGTGCAGCTTGCGCAACTGGTTCTGGTAATCGTGATGGTTCGGCGGGCCAAGAATGACGCCGCTCATGCCGCATTGCCCGACGAACGTGTACGTCCCCTTCGGCGGATCGGTCGGCGTGCGCTCGGCCTGGTAGAAGGTGCCGAAATGTTTTTGCAGCACATGCGCCATCGCCTCGTCCTCGCTCAACCACAGCGTGTCATCCAGCGCGCAGACGAACAGCGCCTGCGCGATCGAGCCGTCGGATTTCTTCTTCGTGGTGAAGACGACGTTGTAACGCTCGGGCCGTTCCAAAACGATTTTGGCGATGCCGAACAGCGGGTAAGCGCGACCGGTCACTTTGATCTGCCGGGACAATGAATCGACGCCCTCGTCGTTCGGGCGCAACTGCGCGTCCACCTCAGGCAGGGCGACCGGGGCCGGGCGTTCCGCTTCGGGACGCCGTTCGCCGCGCCCGCCAAAATCACGACGGCCTGGGCCGCCAAAACCACCGCCGCCTGCCGCGCCGCCGCCGCGACGATCCTGCGGGCCGCCGCGCCCGCCGCCCGCTTGCGGACGCGGGCCACGCGACTCACCCGGACGGCCCGGGCGCGGGCCACCGCCGCGACCACCGCGGTCGCCATCCCGGCCACCACGACGATCTCCGCGACCACCTTCGCGCTCTTCGCCGCCTTCATACTTGGCGTACAAATTTTTGTTCGCCGGCTGCTGGGCCCAGGCCGGGAGGAACAGCGAATCCAAATCCAAATCAGACGATGTGCTCATTTAATGTTGTAAAAGCGGGTCGGACAATGAATGGCGGGCAAAGTGAATGCAAGAGCCGCGTCCGGGCACGGGGTTGTTCAAAGTTCGTGGTTCAAAGTTCTCCGACGCCCCACCCGCCACCGACGGCCCGCCGCGGCTCTCCGCCAAAAACAGTTTCCAGATGCACTCCACGCGCCCAGCGCTCCAAGATTTCTCCTTTTCTTCCACTCGGCCCGGGAGCAGAGTCCCGCCACTCCGAACCACCCTGCGCGCACCGGACACGCGCGGCCCGTCTCGGAAACAAACTCAACGCCATCCCGGCCATCACGCTGATGCCCAGCGATTTCATCAACGACTCCGCCCCGCGCCGCCTCGAAGAACTCATTCGCCAGGCCGAGCGGGCGCGCGCCAGCGACATTCACCTCCAGATGTTCGGCAAGTCCGCGCAAGTTTCGCTCCGCCTCGATGGCATGATGTCGCCGCCCCAGCCTTTGCCCGAGCCGCTGGCCGAGCGCGTCTTCGGGCGCATCAAGTTTCTCAGCAAGTTGAAGACGTATCAGGAGTCGCTGCCGCAGGACGGGCGCATCGACAAAGCTGAAGTCGGCGCGACGAGCGACATTCGCGTGGCGACGTATCCGACTGTGACCGGCGAGAAAATCGTGCTGCGCTTTTTCACCGGCACGGAGTGGTTTCTAAAAAATGCTGCTCGACACTGCTGAGAAAAAAGCGATTGATTCCTGCGTCTGCTGAAACTCGGTATGTCATAACCAACTAACCACAAATCATTTTGCGGCTTCGGCTGCGGCTCAACACGAAACTGGTACTTTCACTTATGAGAGCGCAAACGAGGCACGCCCCATCGGGCGTGCCCCAAAGCGTTCTCGTAAGGGCGTACCAGTGCCTGTGTTGGGGCGTGAGTAGGTCACGCCCCTGCTGTTTCAGCCCGGAAGTCTCTCCCCACACATGAAATTCATCCTCCTTCCTCGCCTGGTTTTTTCCCTGTTGCTACTGATCGCGGCGACCACGCCATGCCTGCTCGCGCAGGAATCTCCCACGCTGGTCACCAACCCGCCCGCGCACGGCACGTTCTACCTGCTCGGGAACATTCCATCGGTGCCGTATCCGTTCGACCCGTATCGTGGCACGCTGCCGGTGTATGCCTACGACGGGGTCTATTTCGTGGACAACACCTCGCTGGAGTTTTTCTTCGAGGGTGAGGGCGGCGGGATGATGATGGCCATGAGCGGACCGACCCCGCCCAATTTTGGCGGCACGAACAGCAGCAGCACCAACCTTTGCTGCAACAGCCTGACCAACTTCACGGTGGACTACCTTGCCACCAATGCCCTCACCCTCGGCATCGCGCAAACGACCAATACGTGGATCGGCCTGACCATCCAGCCCACGACAACCAACGCGAGTTATGACATCTTCGGCACGACCAACTTGGTCGAACTGGCGATGCCTTCCTTGAGCCGCACGAACTGGACGTGGCTGACCCGCGCGCGCGGCGGCCCGACGAATTTCTCTTGGGGCCTCACGAACTGGTGCGAGCGCTACTTCCAACTCGGCACGATGGACGATGCCGACCACGACGGCCTGACCACGGCCTACGAACAACTCGTCAGCAAAACGTCCCCATCGAACGCCAACTCGCCACGCGCCATGTTTGAAGGCGTGGTGAGCAACCAAAGCCCTAGCGGTTGGTTCAAGCTGAACGACAGCAATCTCATGAATTCGGCGGCAAGCGGCGGCCTGGCCCTGACGAACCAGGGCGGTCTTTGGGGCGCGGACGCTTTTGCGATTGGCAATGGTGCCTATTTGTTTTCGACCAACACGGACAGGCTGGTGGCCACAAACGACGCCCTCGGCGGCGGGACGAGTGACGCGACCAACCAAGGGTCTTTCACCCTGCTGTTCAAAACGCTGGGCCGACAGGCGACGGCCAAGCGTTATGTCCTTTCTCAAGGCACAGCCACCTCGAACGCCATTGCGGTGTATTTCGATGGCTCGCTGACGAACAGCGACAAGGGGGGCTTGAGGTTGGGCGTTGGCACCAACGAGCCGATCATTTTGGCCGACTCGAACCTGGTTCGAGGTGCGTGGTACTATCTGGCCGTGACCTGCGATGAGACGCGGGGCAGCGACGAAGTCCGCTGGTATCTCGGCCAGGTCGGGAGCCAGACATTGCCCGTCGGCAGTTTCGCTTTGGGTGCCGCCAGGATGTTCGGCAACAACGGCTCCATTACTTTGGGCAACAAGGAGGGCAGTGGGAACACCAGCGCCTTTCGCGAAACAGCCTCGATCAACGGCTCCATTGACCAGGTGGCCTTCTGGCAACGCGAATTGACGGAAGCCGAGGTCAAAGCCCAGTTCGACACGCTGCACGCCCTGTTCCAAGGCCCCTCAAAAGCTTTCGATCTCAGCCGTTGGGAACTCACGTTGCCGGTGGACAAAACGAACAGTTTGGACAACACGCACCTGCCGCTCGACATCACCACGGCGTGGCTCAACTCCGGTTTCAAGTATGCGGACCCGACGGACGGGACGCTGAAATACTTTTATCTGAGCAACGGCAACCAGATGGTGTTTGAAGCCCCGTGGAACGGGGCGGATCAGGACACGAACAGTCCGGGAACCAAGCTGGGCAGTCCCCGCAGCGAGTTGCGCGAGACCTTGGCCAACGGTGGTGAGTTTAACTGGAAGCCGTACGACCCAGCGTCGGGCGTCGCGACCAACACGCACACGCTCCAAGCCACCTGCCGTTTGGAGAGCGTGCCCAGCAAGGTGATCTTCGGGCAGATTCATGCGGACGCGCCCGTTCCTTCCGGCGGCGCGGTCCCTGCGGTCACCCTTTTCCACGAAGGCTCTGGTACCGCCAACAAACGGATCCGCTTAACTGTTTATTTCAGCCCCGACCGCTCGGTCACAAATTCTGGCGGGACCGAGACCTATGACATTGTGAGCGGTGTGAATGTGGGGGATCGGATCGACTACGAACTCAAGCTGGTCGGCACGTCGAACAGCAATCTCACACTGTCGGCCACGGTTAAGACGAATGGCATCACGCTAACTCCGCGGATCGTGCCTATGAACAATCCAGCGGACCCCGGATACTCTGGTTGGGGAGCCACAAACGTGACCCTTTACTTCAAAGCTGGATGCTACTTTCCGACAGCCGCGACCAACAGCGGCACCGCGAGAGTAAGTTTCTCAAGTCTGACAGTCACGCATCAACCGTGACAGAAAAACGACGATATGTTTCCTATGAAATTACTCACTACGTTCTCCCTCGGCTTGCTGACGACGCTTGGTGTTCACGCGCAAGGACTTATTTGGACTGTTAATCAATCGGCAGGTAGTACTGTCGCCGCTCCGGGCGGAAGTTGGCAGATTGCTTTTGACCATGTGTCTGATCAGTTCTCAGGGTTGCCGCCAAGTCTGAATCCCCTGACGAGAATCTTCACCATGAGCCTTTTCACCAACGACACCGGGCGCACCTTTTTCGCCAATTCCTTGAGTGAACCCGGCTTTGGTGGTTTCACCGTCGGTCTCACCGATGGCGCAAACGAGTATCTTCGTTTCCAAGATGGAGGGGTGGCATGGCAAGCGGGTTCAGAGCAGTTTATGTTGGGGCGTTCCGCTGCTTCGCCGGACTTGGCGGGCTACAACATCACGCAGATCGGTTTCCGGGTGAATGACTTCTACGACTACTTCGATGTGCAGGAGGACCGATACTTCCGACAGTTGGACTACTCCCTGGACTTCTACGGCTCGCCCGTGCCCGAGCCCAGCACCTGGGCTTTGATCACACTTGGCGGAGCCGCCTTGCTGCTGTGGAAAAAAGCGCGCAGGCGCGGCTGATTTGGTTCTGTCAATTCTGAGGGCTACGCGCTTTCTGTCCGCCTGCTCTTGCTGCTGCCGTGGCGGCGGCACCGGGCGCGGCGCGATTTCGCCACCATGCTCTCGCTGCTGCTCGACGCCGGGATGCCCGAGGCGCGGGCCGTGACGCTCCCCGCCGCCAGCGCGGAAAAAAGCCTGTTCCAGCGCCGCGCGGGCCGTGTGGTGGAGCAAATCACGGCCGGTGTGAAACTCACGGAAGCCGTGCGTGCGCTGGACGACAGCGGGGAATTTCACTGGCGTCTGACCAACGCGCAGCACGGCCCGCAAGGTTTCATTGTCGCGCTGCGCGGTTGGTTCGAGTCGCTGGATGCGAAGGCGTTTCAGCAGGAGCAGGCGGCGGCGCAGGTGCTGACCACCGCGCTCGTGCTGTGGAACGGCCTGGTCATCGGCGTCTTCGTCATCGGCATGTTTAACGTGCTGACCAACATCATCGAGGAGGGCGTGCTGTGGTGACGAAGCTCTTTTCACCCCGACGGGTGAATCCGCGCAGTGGGTTCCTCACCGCGGAACTCGTCGTCGCCATCGCCATTCTAGCGGCGGTGATGCTCCCGCTGGGCGGCATGTGGTTTCACGAGGCGCGAATGCTGCGCACTTATTATCGGGACGCCGTGGCCATGGAGATTCTGGATGGTGAAATGGAAATTCTCGCCGCCGGCGAGTGGCGAAGCTTTGCCGAAGGACGGCATGAATTGAACCCATCTGCGACCGCCGCGAAGAATTTGCCGTCCGGGAAATTTATCCTGACCAGGCAAACCAAACTCATTCGCCTCGAATGGCTGCCCGAGCGCGGACGCAAGATGGCGCGGGAGGTCAAGCTGCCATGAATTTTAATTCCCAATGTCGCGTGGCGAATGACCGGCACTCGGCTGGTGCGGCGGGATTCTCGCTCGTGGAATGCCTGGCCTACATCGCGGTGTTCTTTGTCGTCCTCGGCGTGGCCTTCGCGGCTTACTACCGGATGGATGAGCAGTCCCGTGCCCTGACCAGCAACTCTGCCGACATCGTGCGCGCCACGCAGGCGGGCGAACGCTGGCGCGCGGATGTGCGTGCGGCGACGAACGCCGTGCAGCTTCAGGAAAATCAGGAACTGCGGCTCATGACTCGCAACGGCGACGTGAGTTATTTCTTCCGCGATGGCGCGGTGTGGCGACAGGGGACGAATGATCGGTGGTCGGTGCTGGTGCTCTCGCCTGTGAAATCGTCGGCGATGCAACCGGATGCGCGGGCGCAGGTGTCAGCGTGGCGCTGGGAGATCGAATTGCAGACCAAGCGCACCAACACCACGACGCGTCCGCTGTTTTCCTTTTTGGCCGCGCCGGGAACGGAGGCAGGACGATGAATCTTTTGCCTTCCCATTCCCGCAGACGCGGTTCAGCGATGATTTTCGTGATGGCGCTGTTGGTCGTGATGTGCGTCCTCATGCTCTGCGCCGCGCAGTCCATCACCTTCGTGAAGAGCGAATTGAAACTGATTGAGAAACGGCAGGTGGAGCGCTGCGGAAAACTCAACGCCCGTCCAGACCGCCCGGTCGCGCCTTGAGGCAAACAATTCGTTTCCGGTTGAATGAGCGCCGGGTAAAGTTGCGTCCGAAAACCATGCGCCGTTCAGCCATATTTGCCGTGCCTGCCGTCTTCCTCGCGACGCTGCTCCCATCCTTTGGTGCGGCCGTGGATTTCCAGCGCGAGGTGCAGCCCATTCTCGAACAGCGCTGCACCGAATGCCACGGCGAGAAGAAGCAGAAGGCCGGCGTGCGGCTCGACCGCAAGGCGTTCGCGTTTGCGCCGGGTGATTCCGGCAAGCCCGCCATCCTCGCCGGGCGCAGCGCGGAGAGTTTGCTGTGGCAGCGCATCACTTCCACGAATTCCGATGAAGTAATGCCGCCGAAAGGTGAACCGCTGAACTCCGCGCAGGTGGCGGCGATTCAAAAATGGATTGATGAAGGCGCCTCTTGGCCGGACGACAGCGCGGGGGCGAAGAAAAAACATTGGGCCCACGAGAAGCCGGTGCGGCCCGAGGTGCCGAAGATCAGTAAGACAGTCATCAGTAAGTCAGTCATCAGTGGCGCGGGCAAAGCGCCTCGGACTGATTCACTGAACACTGACTCACTGATTACTTTTTCAAACCCCATCGACGCCTTCATCCTCGAGCGGTTGCAGGCGGAAAAACTCAAGCCCGCGCCCGAGGCGGATCGCGCCACGCTCATCCGCCGCGTGTCGCTCGATCTCACCGGACTGCCGCCGACGGTGCCGGAGGTGAACGCGTTTCTCGCGGACCAGAGCAAGGATGCTTACGAGAAAGTCGTGGACCGCCTGCTCGCCTCGCCGCATTTCGGCGAACGCTGGGCGCGGCCCTGGCTCGACATGGCGCGTTACGCCGATACGCAGGGTTACGAGAAGGACAACCGGCGCACCATGTGGCCGTGGCGCGACTGGGTGATCAGCGCGCTCAATCAGAACAAGCCGTTCGACCAGTTCTCCATCGAGCAGATCGCGGGCGACCTGCTGCCGGACGCGACGCAGGAGCAGAAGGTCGCGACGGGGTTTCATCGCAACACGATGACCAACACCGAAGGCGGCACCGACGACGAGGAGTTTCGACACGAGGCCGTGGTGGACCGCGTGAACACGACGTTCAGCACCTGGATGGCGACGACGATGAGTTGCTCGCAGTGCCACAATCACAAATACGATCCGCTCTCGATGAAGGAGTATTACCAGGCCTACGCCTTCCTGAATCAGACGGCGGACTCAGACAAGGACGACGAACGTCCGGTGCTGAAAGTGTTCAAGGCCGGTGAGAAGGAAGAACTGGCGGTGAAGCGCGAGTCGTTGAAGGAAGCCGAGGCCCGCTGGAAGTCAGCCGCCGCTGTGCCGGAACTCACGAACGTCTTTCTCGCGTGGCAGGAAAAAACTTTGGCGGAACTCACGAACGCGCCGGGCACAAACGCGACGGCGAAAGCGAAGAAAGAAGCCAAGCCCTCGAATGACGAGTTGCGCAAGCTGCTCACGACCCAGCCGGAGAAGCGCGACAAAGATCAGCGCGCGAAGCTGAAGGAGCTTTTTGAAAGCGCCGCGCCGGAGTTGAAGGAGCCGCGCGAGGCGCTGGCGGCGGCGCGCACGGCGGAGAAGAAATTTAACGACGGCATTCCGGTGGTGTCCGTGCTGGAGGAACTGGCGAAGCCGCGCGACACCCACATGCTGATTCGCGGAAGTTTTCTCACGAAGGGCGAGCGCGTGTCGCCGGGCGTGCCGGCGGTGATGAATCCATTGCCAGCCAACAGCGTGTCGAACCGGCTGGCCTTCGCGCGCTGGTTGGTGGACACGAACAATCCGCTGACCGCGCGCGTGATGATGAACCGCGTCTGGGAACAGATTTTCGGCATCGGCATGGTGGAGACGAGCGAGGACTTCGGCACGCAGGGCGAGCCGCCGAGCCATCCCAAGCTGCTCGACTGGCTGGCGGTGGAGTTTATGGATGTGCCCCCGGCGTCCCGCCGGGTGGACGCTCCCGACAAATCAACAGCTGCTCATGCTTCGGACGCCCCGACCCGGCGGGACGCCGGGGGCACGGGAGCCTGGGACATCAAACGCATGTTACGCCTCATCGTCACTTCCTTCACTTATCGTCAGTCGTCGAAGGTCACGCCGGAATTGTGGCAGCGCGATCCTTACAACCGCCTGCTCGCGCGCGGGACGCGCCAGCGGCTGGAGGCGGAGATGGTGCGTGATCAATCACTCGCGGTGAGCGGCCTGCTCAGTCACAAACTCGGCGGCGCGCCCGTGATGCCGCCACAACCCGACGGCGTGTGGCAGATGGTCTATAGCGGCGACAAGTGGGAGACGAGCAAGGGCGAGGACAAATACCGGCGCGGCCTCTACACGTTCTGGCGGCGCACGAGTCCTTATCCGTCGATGGTGTCGTTCGATGCGCCGAGCGGGGAATTCTGCGTGGTGCGGCGCACGCGCAGCAACACGCCGCTCCAGGCGCTGACGCTGTTGAACGATCCGGTGTATCTCGAATGTGCGCAGGCGCTGGCGAAGCGGATGCTGGAGGAAGGCGGCGCAACGGCGGAACAGCGCGCGGCGTTTGGCTTGCGCGCGTGCCTCGCGCGGGAGCCGAAGAAGGGCGAGGCGAAACAACTGGCCGCGCTGGCGGAGAAACAACTGGCGCGCTATCGGGAGGACGCGGAGTCAGCAGCGAAGTTTGTGAAGTTCGCCGGTGCGGACCCCAAAGAGAAAACAGATCCGGCGGAACTCGCCGCGTGGACGGTCGTCGCAAACGTGCTGCTCAATCTGGATGAGTTTGTGATGAAGCAGTGAGGTGCTCTCACCCGCCCGCGTCGATCACGCGTTGTCCTTGATCCACCGGGCGATGTCGTCGTGGTTGCCCGTCGTGATCAGCACCGCATCGCCGCCGTCCAACACGAACAGGACGCGGAGTTTCAGCCCGGAGCGGAACTCAAAAAACTTTCCCAGCCGGCGGATGCCCAGTCCGGCGTGGAGGTGGGGGCGGCCAAAAACCTCGGCGAGTTCGGCGGCGCGCAGCCGGATGTCCTTCTGCTCGCGGGCGGAGAGATTCTTGAACGCGCGAACGAAGGACGGACGGTAGAGAACTTTCACAGGTCGAACGCGCGGAGTTTTCCGGCGGCGCGTTCCTGCCGGATTTCGGCGGTGGTTTTGCGCCAGGCCCGTTCCAGAGTCTTCTGATCCAAGGCGTATTCCCGCAGCGCGTAATCCTCGGAATAGACGGCCACGGGCCGCAGCGCGATGATCTGGCCGGTGGTGGGGTGAATGATGCCGATGTCCTCGCCATTGGCGGCGCGAGTGAGCAGGGAGGTGATGTTCTTCCGGGCCTTCGTGGGCGTCAGCGTCTTCATAACGGCTTTATCGGCCCGCTGAGGGGAAAAGGCAAGCCGGTGTTTATGGCGGGGCGTGAGTGAAAGTGGCGGTCCCCCAAGCTGGAGCGCGGGCGTCTCGCCCGCCGGACGGCGCGAGATATCTCCTGACTCTCCACGCGCTCTCGGCGGAACGGCGTCTGGTTCCATTCGGGCGGGCGGGACGCCCGCGCTCCTGACCGCCACTGCTCATCGCACTCTTTATGGCGTCACAGCCCCGCGAACAGGTTCAGATACTTCACGGCCACTTCCATGTCCTTCGGCCACTTCGCGGTGATGGTGATCTTTTCGCCTGTGACGGGATGCGGCAGCGTCAGCGTGTCGGCGTGCAGGGCGGCGCTGGAGATGAGCGGGCGTTCCTCGCGGTCATCGCGGGCGCGATACTTGGGCTTGATCTGGGAGAGATAAAGTTTGTTGCCCCGATAGAGCGCGTCCCCCAGCACGGGCAGATGCACATGGTAAAGGTGGACGCGAATCTGGTGGAGGCGATCCGTGAAGGGCTGGCACTGGAGCAGGGTGAAGCCGAGAAACTTGGTCAGCACCTTGAAGCCGGTGCGCGCGGCCTTGCCGAGATCTGGCTCTACGCGCATGAGACCGGGGCTGATCTGGTGTGGGGCGATGGGCGCGTCCACTTCAAACTCGTCCTGTTCCGGCGTGCCGTGCACGAGCGCGACGTAAGTCCTCTGGGGTTGGTCCGCGCCGAAGAGGTCGGCGAGTTTGATGAACGCGGGCTTGTTCTTCGCGAGCAGCAGCACGCCGGAGGCCTCGAAGTCGAGGCGGTGCGCGTTGTTGAGATACGTCAGACCACGCTCCTTCGCCCACGGTTTGCCGGCGGCGATGCCGGCGTGGAGCAGCTTCATCAGGCTTGGACGGTTCGCGTCGTCGGGATCGGGCGAGGTGAGCAGGCGCGCGGGCTTGTTGAGGGCAAGCAGATGCTCGTCTTCAAACACGACGGGGATCTCCCAAAACTCCTGCGTCTCGGGCGACGAGAGTTTGATCGGCGGCGCGGAAGGCGCTGACGCACGCTCACTCATAAATATTGGAGGCGCACCGCGCCCTAGCCTTGGGCAGGCCGCCGCTGCGGCCGGTCTGGCAGCGGGAGCTTGGCCGCGTCGAGCTGCTTGCGGAACCACCGGTTGAAAATCTCGTCCTGCTTCTGGTAGCGCATCTCGGAGAGGAACTTCGGCAGTTCCGCCTTCAGCTTCGTCTCATCCATCGGCAGCTTGGCGCGCGCATAGACGACGTAGCCGCCTTCGGGCGGGTTCGGCGTGTAGGTGCTGATCTTGCCCGGTTCGAGATTGAGCAGGATGGATTTGAGCCGGCGCACGTCGATGCGCTCGTCCAGATTCGTGATCGATTCGGTGCGCACGGAAATGGGCGGGAGTGTCTCCACCTTCAGTCCCTGCGCGACCGCGAGTTCCTCGAAGGTCTTGCCCTGCGTCAGTCCGTTCGTCGCCTGGGCGATGAAATTCGTCGCCGCGTTGTAGGCCAGCGTGAAGGCGTTGTAGCGTTTGTAATCCTCCTCGACCCGCGTCTTGATCAAGGCAAACGGCTCCGGCTCGCTCGCCATGGTCTGCTGGAGCGCGATGATGTAGAGACCCTTCTCGCCCTCGATGGGTTGCACGGCCACCGGGTTGCTCGTCGCGTTCAGCGAGAAGGCCGTGGTGACGAACTTCGGCGAGACGTTCAGATTCGTCGGCCCATCCTCGCGGTCGAAGGCCATGCTCAACTGCACGGGCAGTCCGTTCGAGGCGGCGAGCGCGGTGAAGTTCGCGACCGTCACGGGCTGCTTGTCGTAAAGCTGGTTGGCGAATTCATTCGCGCGGCGCGCGGCGAACATCATGGCCAGCCGGTCGCGCTGGTCCTCGCGAATTTTCACCAGCGCGTTCGATTGCGCCATCACCACGCCGTTGGTGTCCTTGAAGTTGTCCGGGCCGGCCTTGAAGTAAATGTCCTGCAACTGCTGGTTCAGGTTCGTGACTTCAGAAAACTGCTTGTCCGCGTCGGCGAAGAAATTCGTCAGCGCAAATTCCACGTAGCTGACCTGCACCTTTTCCGGCGTGCGATAGCCGCGCAAGTTGTACCAGTTCGTGAGCGCGCCATTCGTCACCACCACGGAGCCGAGGTAATTGCTCAGGTTGAGGAAGACGATGTCGCCGCCCGTTTCCTGGTTTTCCCGGCGATAAATCTCCTCGGCCTCCGCCGTCGTGACGAGGCGGCCCGCCGCGCCGACCACGGAACTGAGCTGTTGAATCGCCGCGTCGTTGCGCACGAAGCGCTCGAAATCATCGAGGCTCAGGCCGTTGGGGATGAGCAGTTCCTTCGCGAAACGGTCCGCGTCCATGTTGTCGCCCATGAGCCGGCGCGCGAGATCGGCGACGGTCTGATCGGGAATGCGGATGCCGGCCTCCTCGGCTTTCGACGCGCGGAACAGACGCAGGTAGGCCTCCGTCTCGATGTCAAAACCCATCTGCTGCGCGCGCTCGACGTCCCGCTCCGGCCACTGGCGGAAATTGCGGAAGTAGATCAGGCGCACTTCCTGCGCCGCACCTTGGATCATTTTCTCCGTCACAGGCTTGCCGTTCAGTTCAAAGGAGCTGTCCCGGCGATTGGCGGTGTCCGGCCCGCCGCCGGGCTGGAAGTACACCACGAAGCTGATGATGACGGCGGCAATGATGATAATCAAAAGCCAGCTTTGATGACGGCGAATCGTTCCGAACATAGAATTTTAGAAAATTGAGGGCGCAAGCTAGTCACCGTGACAAGAGGGGTCAAACGTAAAAATCCCCCAGGCGAAAGGCTGCGCCTGTTTTCCAAGAACGCCGTTGACCCTCGCCGCTCAGGCCAATACGTTCCGCGCCGTGATTCAGGAAACGAACATTCGACTGCTTGGTTCCGCGCTGCTGCTTAGTGGCGCGGCGGTCGGGTTCTGATTCACACACGAGAATTTCAGAAACCTCACTGCCTTAAAAGGCGGTGGGGTTTTTTGTTGCCCGGATCCCATACGCCTTGGTTGAAACCGGGTGACGAATTAAGACACTCTAAAAAATCATGTTGAAGAACCCTGGCACGAAGTATCGCCCGTTCCGGCCCGTTGAATTGCCGAACCGGAAGTGGCCGAACCGCATCCTGCAACAAGCGCCCATCTGGTGCAGCGTGGATTTGCGCGATGGCAACCAAGCTCTCGCCGTCCCGATGAACGTCTCGCAAAAGCTGGAACTGTTTCAGGCGCTCGTCGCGTGCGGGTTCAAGGAAATCGAAGTCGGCTTCCCCTCCGCATCGAACACCGAGTTCGCCTTCAACCGCCTGCTCATCGAGAAGAACCACATTCCCGACGACGTGACGATTCAAGTGCTCGTGCAGGCGCGCGAAGACTTGATTGAGAAAACCGTGCAATCGCTCCTCGGAGCCAAGCGCGCCATCATCCATCTCTACAACTCGACTTCACCGGCGCAGCGTCGGGTGGTGTTTGGCAAGTCGAAGGACGAGATCAAAGCCATCGCCGTCCAGGGCGCGCAGTGGATCAAGGACCGGCTGCCCCGGCTCCAGGGCACGGACGTCAGGTTGCAGTACTCGCCGGAAAGTTTCTCCGCGACCGAGGTGGAGTTCGCCAAAGAAATTTCCGAGGCGGTGATGGATGTCTGGCAGCCCACGCCCGAAAGGAAAATGATTCTCAATCTCCCGGACACCGTCGAGGTCGCGATGCCGAATGTGTACGCCGACCAGATCGAGTGGATCTGCACGAACATCAAGAACCGCGACTCGCTCATCGTCAGCCTGCACACGCACAACGACCGCGGTACCGGCGTGGCCGCGACAGAACTTGGTTTGCTCGCGGGCGCGGATCGCGTCGAAGGCACCTTGTTCGGCAATGGCGAACGCACCGGAAATCTCGACGTGATTATCGTGGCCATGAATTTCTACATGCACGGCCTGGATCCGAAGCTCGACTTCTCGAACCTCAGTTCACTCATCGGAGTCTATGAGCGCTGCACCGGCATGACCGTGCCGCCCCGACAGCCTTACGCGGGCGAACTGGTCTTCACCGCGTTCAGCGGCTCGCATCAGGACGCGATCAAGAAGGGGCTGGCGGAGTGGGCGCAGGCGGACGCTGACGTTGGAGTTCAAGCTTCAGCTTGTTCGGGGGACAGGCTAAAGCCTGAACTCCAACAACAATTCTGGGACGTACCGTATCTCGCGATTGACCCGGCGGACGTCGGCCGCGAATACCGCGAGGTCATCCGCGTGAATTCGCAGTCTGGCAAAGGTGGCGTGGCCTACCTGCTCGAAAGCGAATTTGGCATCTCGCTGCCCAAGGACATGCAGCGCGAGTTCGGACCCATTGCCAATGACGCCGTGGACACCCTGGGCCGCGAAGTCAGCGGCGCGGAATTGAAGGCGATGTTCTGGAAGGAATACGTCGAGCGCCGTGCGCCGTGGCAACTCTCCGGCTTTGAAACCGAGAGCAAGGATGGCGTGGTCAAAGCGCGCGCGAAATTGTCCCGCGACGGCCAGCCGCTGGAAGTTTCCGGCGAAGGCAACGGCCCGCTCGCCGCGCTGGTGCATGGCCTCACGACCGCCGGCGTTCCGCGTTTTGAAATCGCCAACTACAGCGAGCACGCTCTCGGTTCCGGCGAAGAAGCAGCGGCCATTGCCTACATTCAGATCAAGACCGCCGACGGCACGGTGCGCTGGGGCGCCGGTGTGGATACGAACATCGCCTTCGCGTCCGTCCGCGCCGTGCTGAGCGCGCTGAACCGGTTGTGAAGGGTCCGGGCTTACTTGAACGCCGCGTGCTGCTTGTTCCCCGCGCTCTCCATGTAGGCGAGCAGATCGAGGATTTCTTCCTTCGTCAAAACGCTCGCGAGGCCTTCGGGCATCGGCGAGAGCTTTGACGGCGTGCGGCTTTTCACGTCGGACTTCTTGAGTTCCACTTTTTCACCGGTGAGCGGATTGATCACGAGCACGAGCTTCGTGTCCGAGTCTTCGAGGATGCGGCCGGTCACGTCGTCGCCGTCCTTCTTCGTGACGGTCATGTTCTGATATTGGTCGGAGAGAACTTTGGAAGGTTCGAGAATGGATTCGAGCAAGTCGCGGCGGCTGTATTTCAAGCCCGCGCCCGCGAGGTCGGGACCGACCGCACCGCCTTCGTCGTTCAAGCGATGGCACTGTACACACTGGCCGGCGAGCCAGGCTTCGCGGCCATTGGCGAAGTTTCGTCCGCGCGACGGCGCATTCAGCGCGTCGGCGAAGTCGGACATTTTCCATTCCTGCACGAACTTGTGTTCCTGCTTGGGCTTGAGCGCGGCGAGTTCGGACGAACTGCTGCCCAGCAAATCGCCAAGCTGCATCTGCTCGGCGGGCGTGAGGGTGTCCGCGACTTCCTTCTTCAATTTCTTGAGGAAGTTGTTGTAGCTCGATCCGTTGCCCGCCTTCGACAGGCCCACGTCGGTGAACCACTTTTCAAACTCCGCCGGGTGCTTGGTGTTCGCGCTGATGAAATAATTGCCGCCCGCCGGATACGTCGCGCCCGCGTCCTGGCCGGCGTTGCGGTTGCGGAACCAACTGAACCACGCCTTGCGCTCGTCCAGCTTCCAGGTCTTCGCCTTGCGCAGCGCGACGAGGTAATGCAACTGCTCCTCCTGCGTCTGCGCCTTGGCCACGAGGTCGAGGGTCTTTGACACCACGCCGGGCGCATCGAGGTAAATCAGAATTTGCGACAGCTCGCGATTGAGCGGCCACGACTTCGCGGGATAGAGCGGCGAAAGTTTTTCGATGCCACGCTGCACGAATTCATCCGCGGGCCGGCCCTGGCGGGCAATGCTCACTTCGATGATGCGTAGCTTCAGCAACTGCTGATCTTCGGGGAGCGACGCCGTGGGGAACTTTGTTAAGGCGTTGAACAAGTCCGATTGATCGGAAGCCGTGCCGACGCGGGCGAGCGCGAGCAACGACGTGAGTGCGGCATTTGGATTAGTCTCTTCCAGCGCTTTGCTTTTCCACTCCGCAACCGGCTGCGACTCGATGGCGATGCGCGCGGCGTAGCGGATAAAGCGGTCGTCGCTCTTCATTTGCGGCCATGCAGTAGTGACAGCTTTCGGGTCTTGTTTGCCGTGGAAGGATTCGAGTTGATGTCGGAGTTGACGGGCAGCGCCAGCTTTCTGATCGATGGCGAACTGTTCCTCAATCTGCGGCCCGACATAGCTCACGCGATAGAGACCCGACTGCGTGCCGCGTCCGCCCGTCGCGAAATAGATCGCGCCGTCCGGCCCCACCTCCATGTCCGTGACGTTCAACGGTTTGCCTTTCACCATCGTCTCGAACGTGCCCATGTAGCTCGCACCTTTGGGCTGAAGATAAACGGCAACGATGCGCCCGTATGACCAGTCCATCATCCAGAGCGCGTTCTGGAAGCGCGCCGGAAATTTTGCCTTCGTCGGCACCAGCACCCCCGTCGGCGAACCGATCCCGATGTTCACCACTTCCGGCAAGCTGTCCTGATAATACGTCGGCCACTTCGCCGAGCCTTCGCGGAAGCCCTGGTCGCCGCCGCTCACGATGTGATACGCGCGCGTCGGACGATACCACGGCGAGCCCCAGTCCCATTCCATGTCACTGTCGAAGCCGAAGAGTTCGCCGTCCGCATTGAACGCGATGTCGTAAGTGTTGCGCTGGCCGGAGGCGAACAGCTCGGCGTTCTGGCCGTCCTTGTCCATGCGCACCACGTAACCGCCCGGCGGCTTCACGCCTGCGCCGAAGCCGTTGCCGTCTTCCATGCGCGGCAGCACCACGTCGTCGCGATAATTCTTGTGCGGAGAGGTCGGGAGAATGTCATCCGGCACGCCGACGAAATTGCCGTTCACGATATAGAGCTTGTTGTCCGGCCCGAGCACGATGCCGTGCGCGCCGTGCTCGCCCGCGCCGCCTTTCCACTTGCGGAGCAACTCTGGTTCGCCGAACTGGCCGTCGGCATTTTCGCGCAGCCGGTAGAGATGATAACCCTGCGGTCCCTGGCCATTGATGTAGAGCGCGTCGAAGGCGTAGAGCAGGCCCATCGCGCCGCTGATGTTCGAGGGAATTTTCTCCATGCTCGCAATCTGCCCTTTGGCGTCGAGCGTCACGCGCAACATCGGCTCTTTGCCCTGTGGCGAAATAATCAAACGGCCCTTCGGGTCCACCGTCATCGCGACCCAGGAACCTTCGCCAGGCTGCGCGCTGCGGAGCAGTTCCACTTTGAAACCGTCGAGCACGGTGATGGCTTCGGCGGGCGTCGCGACTTTGCCGCTGCTCGTCGCGGTGGCGGCGGCGATGTTGCCCCACGGTTGAATGCCCAGCTTGCCGAGCGACGTGGCCGCGACCCAGTTCGCGCCCGCGTTGAAATTTGCCGTCTGCCAGCCCGTATCCGCGCCCGTTCCTGCCTGCCACGTTTTGTCGGTGACGACTTTGCTGCGCGTGCCTTCTTCGGTGGCGAAGTCGAGTTCCGCGAGCAACGCCGCGCTGCCGCCGTCGTTCTTCGCTTCGATGGCCACGACATTCACGCCCGGTTTGAGGTTCGCCTTGATGTCAAACTTCGGGAACGCCTGCCACTCGTCGCCACTACCGACCTTCGTGCCATTCACGTACGCCGTGAACTGGTTGTCCGCCGATACCGCGAGCGACCCGCGCCGCGCCGCACCATCGAGCGTGAAGCTCTTGCGGAAGTAGCGCACCTCTTTGTCGGCGGGCTTCGCGCCGTTGTTCGGATGCCAGATCCATTCGGGCGTGGTTTGCGCGCGAGCGCAGGCGGTGACGAACACGACGGCAAGAATGAGTCGGGCAATTTTCATGGCGTTAAAACGACGATGTTTCAGGAATCGCTGTTCAGCGTATTTTCGCGGGCGCGACGGGCAAGGAGTTTTTCCGGCTCACTGCGCCCAGACTTCCCAGAGCAGATCGTGAATCTCGCGGTCGTGTTTCCGTAAATCCTCGCGCGTGAAGGGATAAAAATCATTCGTGCCAAAGAACGCTTCCGTGGCCTCGGCGAAGTATTCCTTGTGATCCGTGAGCGCGTAGGCGCGCTCGCTGCGCCCATTATTGCGCTCCACGGATTCGTAGCTGCGGGCGGATTTTGCCTTCTCGAACGCCGCTTTGATGCGCGGCTCATCAAACCCCAGCACCTGATCATGATAGGCGTGCGCCAGTTCGTGAAGAATCATCATCGGCTGCTTCGGCGTCCAGTCGATGAACTTGCGCGCATGGCCAATCTCGACGCACTTCGCCTTGTCCGGGTTGTAACCGTTGTTCACCAGCCAGTCCTTCGAGGGATGATACTCGGCGCACGGCGCGTGACCGTCGTTCACGCCTAGCCAGATCGGGATTCGTTTGAGCGCATCGCCCGCCCGCGGCGGAACCGTGTTGGTGATTTCGCGCAGCTTCACCGCGAGCAACGCCAGAGCGTTGCTGCCGAGATCGCTTTGCGTGGTCAGCAACTCGCGGTTCACCCGCACGGTCCAGCCGGCGACGCGGGTGGTGGCGTATTTGGTGGAAGGGACGAAGGGTTTGTTGGTCGCGGTGTTTTCGGCGGCGCGGCCAACATTCCAAATTCCAAAGCCCAAAATCCAAACAAGCACCAAGCTCCAAATTCCAAACGCGCTTCTTCGCGAAGGACGCGCCGCCCTGGCTGCGGCGATTGAAGTTTGGAATTTGGAACTTGTTTGGGCTTTGGGATTTGGATTCTGGATTTTCATTTATGGTCAGCAGCTCGTCGGCACTTCCTGCAACACCTCGACGCAATGCGGAATCGCGCCAACGACAAACCCCAGGCACTCGACCGCACCGCTCGGCTTGCCGGGCAGGCAGATGACCAGCGCGTGATCCACCACGGCAGCGAGGTTGCGCGAGAGGATGGCGTTCTTTGTGATCTTCATGGACTCGGCGCGCATGACTTCGCCGAAGCCGGGCAGCTCGCGCACGGCGATCTCGCGCACCGCTTCCGGCGTCACGTCGCGCAAGGCTACGCCGGTGCCACCAGTGGTCAGGATCAGCGCGCAGCCTTTGCTGATCTGCTCGCGGATGGCGCGCTGGATTTCGCGCTTCTCATCCGGCACGAGCGACTCGGCGACCACGCGCCATTGGTAACCTTCCGCCGCCTTCTTGAGCGCGGGACCACCGAGGTCGTCGTATTCGCCGCGCGAGGCGCGGTCGGAGATGGTGATGATGCCAACGGGAATTTGCACGGGCAGGAATTAACGCAAAGGCGCGAAGACGCAAAGGCGCAAAGCAGAATCCTCGTCAGGCCGGGTGCATCTTGCGGGCCTGTTGCCCAAATGGAAAGGAGTCGCGGACAGCCATGTCCGCAGTTTTTCCATGGGATGATTTTGGCCTGATGGCGCATGGAGCAACCACGGCGGACATGCATGTCCGCCGCTCCGGCGATTTGGCCACACGCCCTCAAGATGCGCCCGCTTCGTAGCGGCGTCTCGGCAGAGCGCCGCCAACTGACTTCCTTTTACTCAACGTTCCTCGGCCCTGACTGAGGTTGGCGGCGCTCAGCCGAGACGCCGCTACGAGGGAATGAAAAAACGGCGCTGGTTCGCACCAGCGCCGTCGTGAGAAAATTTCCGCAGCCGCTTACTTCAACACCGCCGCGTGGAACTCCTGCCAGTCGTCGATGTTGTTCAAGTCCACCGCGCCCGGATTCACGCTGCTTTCATCCGTGATGCCGCTCGCGCTCAGGATGCCCTTGCGCGTGGCATCGTCATGGATGTAGCCGAGGATGGACTGGTTGTGCTTGTAGCGCGTGGCCGCGTCGAGCTTCACGCCGGGCTGCGTCTTCACCCACGCCTCGAAGGCCGGATAGGTCGGCTTGCTGTCGGTGATGAACTTGCGCACCGCCGCCTCGTTCAAGCCGAGCGCGCCGAGGGTCATGCCGTCATAGCCCTTGCCGCAGCCGGGATAGCCGTCGGCGAGCTTGCCGCACGCTTCGAGCGACATCTTCAGCCACAAACGCGGCAGGTGCAGGACTCCGAGTGGACCCGCCACTCCCGAACTGATCAATGGAACGTAACTCATAATTTTTTTCTGTTGGTTGACGACGCGCGATGCTTTGTGCGGCGCGCGGAATGCGGCGAGTTCTAAAGCGCGCCCGTGAATGATGTCGAGCGCGAAGAATGAAACGCGCACGATGGGGTGCATCTCCGAGCGTGTTGCTCAAATAGAAAGGAGTCGCGGACAGCCCTGTCCGCAGTCTTTCCATTCGTCTGCCCCCATTCGTCGGCCGCTCCGCTGCCGGAATGAAAGCTGGTCAACGAATTGGGGCAGACGAATGAAAACCCAGATCTAGCAAAGCATTTTGATGCCTTTGCCTTGGGCGGGACATGGCTGTCCGCCGCTCCGGCGATTTGAGCAACACGCCCCCGGCGGTGTTCCTGAATAGTGGGACCGGCACCCCCGCCGGTCAGGAGTCTCGCAGGCGCCCTCGCCTGTCGTTCTGCGGGCGGGGGCGTCCGCGAGACGAAATGACAGCCGGGGGCGGCTGTCCCACTGGCGAATCAACGCCCTCCAGACGCACATTTTTCCTCAGCCCGCAAATTTTTCCTCGTCATTCACGCGGGGCGTGATTCATCTTCCCGGCGCGCTGGACGGGGCTGCCTAAACCCCCGTTCGGGAGTGGCGTCAGGGCTTCAATCGTTCCGGGACAAAGAGTCGAGGAATGCACCCAAGCCCCCCGCCGCTAAAAAATCATGAAACCCGGCTTCAAGCCTCCGTGCCAGGTCTTGCCGTATCCACGGCCAACGACCAAGGGCGGCAGCATGTCCTGACGGGGGAAAAATCTGAAAAGCTAAAATTGGGAACGCGTAGTCCTTTGCTCCGCCGCACTTTTTCTTTCAGCATTTCAGCTTTTCAGAGAGTTTGGTCCCGCAGTCCCGTGATTCCTAATCCCATGCTCGTCCCCATCCGTGTCATCCGTGGTTAAAAATTTCTGCTCTCTGCTTTCTGCTCTCTGCTTTTGAAGTTTCTGCTTTCCCAATTTCTGCTTTTAAGAAGGTTTCCGCTTTCGTGATTTCAACTTTTCAGAATGCCAGGTGCCTCGCCAGACGCAAAAACCGCTCGATCCTTCGACCCGGTGGGTCTGGCATCACATCATGGAAGCCACCGCTTTAATCCACGATTGCGCGGCCGAAGGTGAAACCGGCTTCGCGGCCACCTGCGTTGAGTTTCCCGAAGCCAATGGGCAGGGTGAAACCGTGGAGGCCTGCATCGAGAACCTGCGCGGAGCCATTCGAGATGTGCTGGCGTATCGCAAAGAACAGGCCACCAAAATGTTGCTGGCCGGGGAGCGATTGGAAATTGTCTCTGCTTGAAACGCGAGGCCCTGCTTTCACACCTGCTCCAGCACGGGTGCAGGCTGGAACGGGAAGGTTCCTCCCACTCCATTTGGCGCAATCCGTCCGGCGAAATTCAAGCCGTCCCCGGCATAAGGAGATAAACCGGTTCACTGCCAAAGCCATCTGCCGAAAACTGGGTTGTCCAATTCCCAAAGGTGCTTGATTTACCAATCCCCATCCGTGTCATCCGTGTCATCCGTGGTTAAAAATTTCTGCTCTCTGCTTTCTGCTTTTGAAGTTTCCGTTTTCCGCTTTTCCGCATGTTAATCCTCGGCCTCAACGCCTTCCACCCTGACTCCTCGGCCTGCCTGCTGCGGGATGGAAAACTCGTCGCCGCCGTGGCCGAGGAACGCCTCGGCCTCCGCCACAAACACGTCGCCGGCTTTCCCGGACGCGCCATCCAGTCCGTCCTCCAGATGGCTGGGGCCACGGTGCGCGACCTCGACTACCTCGCCATTGGCAACGACAGTAACGCCAACCTTTCCGCCAAGGCCGCCCACGTCCTGCGCACCCCGATCAAATCCGCGCGCGGCGTCCTCACCCATTTTCAACGGCGCTCCAAGATGCAGAGCCTCCAGCAACTCGTGGCGGACGCTTGCGGCGTCCCGCTGGCTGACTGTCGATTCCAAGTCCAGCGCGTCGAACATCACCTCGCGCACCTCGCCAGTTCCTTTTACTCCAGCGCCTTCGAGCGCGCCGCCGGATTCAGCTACGATGCCGCCGGTGATTTCACGTCCGCCATGTTCGCCCGTTGTGAAGGGAACCGCATCGAAGTCCTGGACCGCGTCTTCATGCCGGATTCGCTCGGCGTCTTCTACACCGCGCTTTGTCAGTTCATCGGCTTCGACCGATTTGGCGAAGAATACAAGGTCATGGGCTTGGGCGCTTATGGTCAGCCGCGCCACCTCGACCTCATGCGCGAACTCCTCTCCATCCCTGGGAGCGCAGGCGTCTCGCCTGCACCGATCGGCGTCCCGCCGAACGGCTCCTCGTCCGAAGTTTCAGCGTCTCAGCCTTTCAGCGTTTCAGCTTTTCGGAACGGCCAATTCCGCCTCCACCGCGACTACTTTCGTCCCCTCGGCAAAAACCTCGAGGAATGCACCGACCCCGCCACCGGCGAGATCACCCTGCCGCCCCTCTATTCTCCGGCGCTGGCGAAACGCCTCGGCGCACCGCGCCTCCGCACCGCCGAGATTAGCCAGCGCGAGATGGACATCGCCGCCTCCTGCCAGGCCCACTTCGAGGAAGTCGTCCTCGCCTGCCTCGGCTGGCTCCACCAGCAGGTTCCCGTCGAGAACCTCGTCACCGCCGGCGGCTGCGCCCTCAACGGCGTCTGCAACAGCCGCATCCTCCGCGAAACCCCGTTCAAGAAGTCCTACATCCAATGCGCCGCCTCCGATGACGGCACCGCCATCGGCGCTGCGCAGTATGTTTGGCACCATGTGTTGAACCACCCGCGCGTGGACGCCATCGATCACGCCTATTGGGGCCCCGAACACCCCGAGTCCGCCCAGGAAGACGCCTTGCGCCAGGCCGGTCTTAGCTTCACCCGCTTTGACCGTGCCCCGCTCCTCGACCGCGCCGCCTCGCATCTGAATGCCGGCCACGTCACCGGCTGGTATCAAGGCCGCAGCGAGTGGGGTCCGCGCGCCCTCGGCAACCGTTCCATCCTCGCCCACCCCGGTGCGCCGGGCATGAAGGAACTCATCAACGCCAAGATCAAACGCCGCGAAGCCTTCCGCCCTTTCGCTCCGAGCATCCTCGCCGAGAAAACCGGCGAGTACTTCGAGCAAACCGTCGAAAGCCCCTTCATGATGCACGTCTGCAAGATCCGGCCCGAGAAACGCGCCGCCCTCGCCGCCGTCTGCCATGAAGACGCCACCGGCCGCCTCCACACCGTCAAACATTCACAGAACGCCCTCTACCACGACCTCATCTCCAAGTTTGCCGAGCAGAGCGGCGTCCACGTCGTCCTCAACACCAGTTTCAACGAAAACGAACCCGTCGTGGACACCCCCGCCCAAGCCGTCGCCTGCTTCTTGCGAACAGATATGGATGTTTTGTGCCTTGGCCCCTTCGTGACGACAAAACCAGGCAAGGAGTTGTGAATAATAATCACTTCGCTCTTAGCTCCAGGCTCTCCACGGTAGATGACATGAGTAGTTGGTGGGCGAGCGCCGGAGGCGCTACACCCACCAACACCATGAACGAACAAAAATTAAATAACTCCGAAGTTCGCGCGGAACAAGTCGCGAGCAAGAAACACCAAAC
>Ga0163150_10002100_pt1 | contig 31781 bp, 32 predicted proteins | sample OliLakLV19P2IB_FD_148628 | JGI IMG/M metagenome (GOLD analysis project Ga0163150, IMG submission 148628) | Freshwater microbial mat bacterial communities from Lake Vanda, McMurdo Dry Valleys, Antarctica - Oligotrophic Lake LV.19.P2.IB | ecosystem: Environmental > Aquatic > Freshwater > Lake >...
CCCCGCACCAGCCGCCGACCCGATCGCGGAATCCAGCTGCTGCGGCATCATCCGGGCCAGCAAATTCGTCGCTGGCCCCGCCGCCAGTACCACTACGCCCGCTCAGATCACTATCAGCCCCAGCACGATCCGAACTCCATCCGCAGGTTCATCCGCGCCGCTCCAAACGCCGTGTGGCTCGTAATATAGTTACGCTGTTTCACGGAATACCAGAGCGCATTCAGGTAAAGCGTCGGAATACTCCGCAAAACCATAATCGCGTACGGCTTGAACAAATCGCCGCCTGCGCCCGCGACTGAAAATGAATGCCCCGCAGCGACGTACGCCTCATCCGCTAACGCAGCATTCCAACATGAATGAAGGGAGCGAGCACCGCCACACAACCCCACAGGAATACCGTCGCGATTGCCGGCCCAGCCTGCGGATCTGCCAGTGAAAGCACGAAGAAAATACAGTACATCGCCACGATGATCGCGAAAGCCTTAAGCCACCCACGAAGCAGCTCCGGCCCTGTCCTCGGAAACTGTAAATCCCGGGCGTCAAGGATGCTGAAGACCAGCGTCTTCAGGTCGTGCGGAATGGCATGAGCCATTATCCGCATTTTTAAAGCGTGCGCAAATGAAATCCACCGTCGACGTTAATCACCTGGCCCGTCGAATAATCCAGCAGACCGTCGGCAATCGCACGGACCGTTTTGCCAATATCCGACGATTCCCCCATCCGCCTCTGCGGCAGCAGTCCGCCAGCGATCTTTTCGTCGTAGACTTTCTCGACAGCCGAGATCATATCGGTGCGAATAATCCCCGGCCGAATCTCGAAAACGCCCAGCCCGTTCGGGGCCAGCCGAGCCGCCCACAGCGCAACGCTCATGCTCAGACCGGCTTTCGAGATGCAGTACTCGCCCCGGTTCACCGAAGCCGTGTAGGAAGAAATCGACGTCACAAACACGATGCGACCCGGCCCTCCCTGCGCCAGCATCTGGCGGGCCGCCAGTTGCGTCAGAAAGTGCGGTCCCTTCAAATTCGTCGCGATCAGCTCATCGAAACTCTCTTCCGTAGCCTCGACAATATCCCGCCGCTCCCGAGGCGCAATTCCGGCATTATTCACCAGTAAATCGATGCGCCCAAACTTCTCCACCGTGAACGCAATCAGCGCCTCGCGGTCTGCTCGGGACCCAATGTCGGTCTGAATAATCGCCGCACCCGTCGCCGCGGCCAGCGACTCGGCCGCATCCAGCCGTCCCCGGTACGTACCAACCACCTGATGGGTCCGCGACAGTTCTTCCGCGACCCCGCGCCCAATGCCCCGGCTGGCACCGGTCACAATCGCAACAGGTTTACTCATTTGGTTTGAAAGGCCGCCAGAGCGGCATCGATTCCTTTCGAGATTTCCTCGGCCGTGAATGTCTCAATAAACGGCTCGCCATTTACAAACACCGTCGGCGTCCGTGCGACACCTCGCGCGACACCCTCTTCATAGTCTTCCTGGACGGCCTTCACCAGCTTTGCATCCGCCAGCGCCGCCTTCACCCGCGCCGCGTCCTGCCCCTTCAACTTCGCCCACTCCACCAGCTTCGCCTCAAACGTCTCCGGCTGAATCGATTCCTGATTCGCCATGGCCCACTGCCGGAACGCAACGCCAAGCTCGGGCTTCACGCCATCGAAGTACCGCGCCGCGACCGCCGCCGGTTTGGCCCACAAGTGCTTGCCAAGCGGGAAATCGCGATGCTCAAACGCCACCGTCCCCGCATACTTCGGCAACAGTTTCTCGTCCATCGTCTTTCGGTAGATCGCGCAGTCGGAACACTGCAAATCCTCATACGCAATTACCCGCACCGGCGACTTCGGGTTGCCTTCCACTAAACGCTCCTGACCCGCCAGCATAGCGGCGGCAAACACCAGCGCGGTGATCGTCCTCATATCCGAACCGGCTGTTCCAGCAAGAACGAGAGCCGCGTCTCAGACAGGATCCGCACCCTCTGGCCCTTCAGAAGCACCTGCGAACCCGCGCCAACCCCGGCACCGGATCCGGCACCCGCAATCCCGCCGATCAGCGCCCCAACAATCGTCCGGCCATCCAGGACAATGGCCTCATCCAGACTGGCGCAGCCCGCCGTGGTGCTGCCAAACTCAATCGACCGGATATCGATCGCATCCAGCGTTCCCACACAGCGGCCGCTTTTCAAAACCGCAGTGTCGGCCAGCAGAGCCGACACGCACACAATTCCTGTGCACACTGTCCGTCGCAGCAACATATACCCGATATTGTAACGGTCAGGCCTTGCTGTGCGAGAAGCTCCGGGCCAGCGCCGAAGCGACTTCTTTCCCCTTCTCCAGCGCCTGTTGATACGCGTCCCGCCGCTCTGTCGCCGAGTAGCCATAGCCCACCCGGTAGAGCCGTTCCAGCGACGCGCCAATTACATACGTTCCGGCAAATGCAATAGCCGCCTTGGGAAGCACGCCGCCTCCGAACGGAATCTTGCTGATCAGTTCCCGGGCAATCGCCCTCCACCCAAACGCGCCGGCAAACAACGACGCAATCTCGGCCTTCTGCTCCTTATAGCTGACCGTCCGGTCACTCGCCGCAGCCAGCATAAACGCCATCCGAATCTGGTTCCCGGTCAGGAACGCCGTGTCGGACGCAAACTCTCCCACCGCCCAGGGCAGCGATAACAGCGGCATCACCGACGGCAGCGCCGTCGCCAGCGAGAACAGCGCATTCTCCCTCGAAATCTCCGTAATAATCTGCTTCACCACCGGATCCCGAAACGGCCGCAACCGCCGCGCCAGCGACAGCCGCAAATCCGGATGCCGGTCGATGATGTCGCAAACCACCCGCTCCGGATACCCGCGCCGGAACACGAAATCGTCAGGGCCCGCCTTCAGCCCTTCGTCGAAAATCCGGATTACCGTTCCGAGGCCATATTCCGATCCCCGCCGCACCACGCTGAAAACTTCATCCCGGCGTGACTCGCTGATGTCCTTCGGCGCCAGCCATGTCTCCAGTTCCTCAAACGCCTGGGGCGTTGCCGCAAACAACTGGACCGTGAATGGCTTCTGCGCCTCTTCCCGAACCAGTCCTGGGTTCAGATGCGCCAGAGCGTCGCGAACCTGCGCCAGTACCCGAGCTGCCTTCATGTTTCTCCTCGCTTTTATCCTCGCACCCCGCCGGCTCACAACCCCTCGCCCGGAACACGACTTTCAGTTCCGACCTCCAGGTCGCCGCCAGCCCGATGCGCTCCACCTCAGCGTCGGATGTTACATACCGCAGTATCGTTTCAGTTGTTGGGTGAAAGTGCAGCGCCGGAGCCACCAAAAGAATCCTCGGCGACAATCTTCCGATCCTCTGCCCCGGAAAATACCCCTTCATCCCAAACTCCCCGCGTTCCAGATGCCATTTCACGCGAGCCCAGTAGTCCAGCGCCTGTAGCGGCAAATGGATGTCCTCGCTCGCCTTCAGTTCCAGCACCGTGAGCCGTCCGTCCGATCCCGCCGCCAGCAGATCCAGCACCCCGCGTTCCCCGGCTGCGAACGTGGGAGCCTGCCCGTAAACCTCGCCCGTCAACCCCGCATCAATCGCGGGCAGATCCCGCCGGATCCTCGATTCCAGCCACCGTTCCGGACACGCCGACCACAACAGGCTCCGGTGGTCCCCCGCCGAGCCATCCCGCATTCGCCCAATCTCCTCCGCCAGCGACCGGATCTCCGACGCGCCCGATTCCGTCACCACGCGCTTGCTGTCGATTCCGACGCGCAACTCGCTCCCGGTCCAGCGCGCGAACTCCAGTCCGCGAACCCGCAGACTCACCTCGCCAGCCGTGTCGACCATCTCGCCGCCCAGCGCCCGAACCCAGTCCGGCACCCACAACCGCACCGCCCGGTCAGGCAGATGCGTGTCGATGTTTCCCGAATCCGCCACATCCACCGGCATCTCCCAGCCGTCGGCGTGTACAAACGCCTTGTACTTCGCAGCCTCCAGGTTCAGATGCCGAATCCGGTGGCACGTCGCCTTCTCATGCCCCTCCGGCAAAAAAATCGCCAGACCCTCGACTGCGATCTTCGCCTCCCGCCGCCGCAGATAATCGAGCCATATCAGCCCGAACGTCAGCGCGTGATCGGCATCGGACGCCGTCGCCGCCCCCAGCGCCGCCCAGCCCGTCGAACCCTTCCGCAGAAACGCCCGCGGATACACCGGCGACAGGCTGTGTTCCAGATCCGCCTCGCAGGACAGTTCGCCCACCTTCCACGTCGGAAACTGCCGCGTCAGGAAACGCCGGAAATGCTCTCGAAAAGCCAGCCTCCCGGCCCTCTTCGTCTTCTGCGCCGCCGCCGGACGCGCCACGTCCAGCAGTTGCAGCATCCCGGTACGTTTGCCGAACCGTTCGATGGTGAGGTCCAGCTGGCCTGCCTTTTCCGACGCCACCGCCGTCACCCTCCGCACCAGGTTTCGACCAGTCGTCCAGACCTGAAAGAGCAGCCTCGTTCCGTCCAGCCGGATCTCATAAGAACCCATTACCAGCGGCATCGGCTCTTCGCCAGGCTCAAACGCCACAGGACGCTTCGCCTGAGCCACAAACCGCTGGATCGCTTCCCACGCGGCGAACTGTTCCTCGGTGCGCATATTACAATCGTGCTGCGTGCTGCCAGAAAATCTCTTAAAAGTTGAGGAGCGAATCCACAACGCCTGTGCAGCCTCCGGCCGTCAGCGCGCTGACATCACCCTGATCGCCGTCACCAAGGTCTTTCCCGTCGACGTCATCCTCCAAAGCTACGATCTCGGCCTGCGGCATTTCGGGGAGAACTATGTCCAGGAATTCTCCGGTAAAGCACCCGCCGTCTCTCATCTGTCCGGCGCCGTCTATCACCTCATCGGACATCTGCAGTCGAATAAGAGCAAAATTGCGGCGGAAATTTTTCACTCCATCCAGACCGTCGATTCGCCCAAACTCGCCCGACGCCTGAACGAAGCGGGCCGCCGGCTCGACGTCATGCTGGAGGTGAAGCTCTCTCACGAAGAGGCCAAACACGGCGCCGCTCCAGCCGACCTTCCTGAGCTGATCGAAACCGTTCGCGCCTGCCCAAATCTCAACTTGCAGGGGTTGATGACGATGCCACCCTGGTCCGACGATCCCGAGCTCTCGCGCCCCTTTTTCCGCCAGCTCCGCGAACTGGCGTCCCAGCACCATCTGCCAGCCCTCTCCATGGGCATGTCCCACGATTTTGAGGTCGCAATAGAAGAAGGATCCACCCATATCCGGGTCGGCACAGCGCTGTTCGGGAGGCGGCAGAAACGGTGATCGCCGGCTTCTTTGCCCCCCTGCCTCCGGCGCGAACGGGAGTCGCCGATTACGCCGCGCACCTGCTGACCGCACTCCGACAGCAGGGCGAGGTTCGAACCAACGCGCCCGGAACCGTCAACCTCTACCACCTCGGCAACAACCAACTCCACGCCGAGATCTACCGGGCCGCCCTCCGACACCCCGGCGTCATCGTGCTGCACGACGCCGTGCTCCACCACTTCGCCCTCGGACACCTCAGCCGCAATGAATATCTGGCCGAATTCACCTACAACTACGGCGCCTGGACCGCCGGGCTCGCAGCCGACCTCTGGGCCAGCCGCGCCACCTCAGCTTCCGACCCGCGCTACTTCGCCCACCCTCTGATCCGCCGCGTCTGCGAGACCTCCCGGGCCGTCATCGTCCACAATCCGGCCGCCGCCCGCATCGTCCGCAGCCACGCCCGCGAGGCCCGCGTCTTCGAGATCCCGCACCTCCTTTTCCCCGAGCCGACGCCGTCCGACGCCGATCTGGTCGAGGTCCGACACCGCCTCGGCGTCCGGCCGCTGGAACCCCTCTGCGGCCTGTTCGGACACCTCCGGGAATCCAGGCGAGTCCGTTCCGTGATCGAAGCCTGCGGCCGCGCCGGTATGCGACTCCTGGTCGCCGGACCCTGTTCCAGCGACCTCGCCAAAGCGCTCGCCCCGTATTTCGCCCAGCCCTGGGTGATCCGCCGCGACTATTCCAGCGCCAACGACTTCCGCCTCCTGACCCACGCCGTCGACATCTGCGCCAACCTCCGGTACCCCGCCGCGGGCGAAACCTCAGGCATCTCCGTCCGGCTGATGGGCGCCGGCAAAGCCGTGCTCGTCACGGACTCGGAGGAGAACGCCCGCTACCCGGAAACTTCCTGCGTCCGCATCGAATCCGGTCTGGCCGAGCGCGATCACCTGACCGCCGTCCTCGACTGGCTGAAACAGTTCCCCGCTCATGCCCGTGCCATTGGAGCCCGGGCTGCCGACCACGTTCGCCGCGAGCATGATCCCGCCCGCGTCGCCGAAGCCTGCTGGAGCGTGCTGCGTGCGGCTGCCTGAAATCGCCATCGCCATTCTCGCCCTCGCCGCTACCGGCGCGCCAGCCCACACCCTCTACGTCAAAGTGCCCATGCGCGACGGCGTCAAACTGGCCACCAACGTCTTCCTGCCCGACCCCAGCGGACGCTTCCCCACCCTGCTCATCCGTACTCCCTATGACAAAGGCACTTACTTAGTCTCCAGTTACAAGACCTTCCTCGACCACGGCTACGGAGTGATTGTTCAGGACGTCCGGGGCCGTTACAAGTCGGAAGGAATCTTCCGCAGCTTCTCCCAGGAAACCAGCGACGGCGACGACACGCTGAACTGGATCGCGAAGCAGGCGTGGTCCAACGGCAAGGTCGGCATGCTCGGCGGCTCGTACCTGGGAATTGCGCAGTGGCGGGCCGCACTCGCTCAAAACCCGCACCTCATCGCGATTTTTCCGGTGGTCGCCGGTTCAGACGAGTACCGCGACCGATTCTATTCCCGGGGAGGCGCGGTGAAACTCGGCCATCGACTGCACTGGATTTCGGAAAACTTGAAACAGCCCTGGCCATTTCAGCCTGATTTCAACGATTATGTCCGGCATTTACCAGTCCGCACCGCCGACCGTATCGCGACAGGCCGCGACGTGGACCTCTGGCAGGAGTCGTTAAATCACCCCACGTACGACGACTACTGGCGCACCCGAAGCACCTGGGAGCATCTTTCCGAAATTCGAACGCCAGCCTTTATCGTGGCCGGCTGGTACGACAATTACATTGAGGGCGACCTCGACGCCTTTGCCTATCTCAGCCGGCGCAGCGCCGCTCACCGGCTGCTGGTCGGCCCCTGGCCCCACAATCAGACAGCGCCGTATCCCTCCGGCATCAGCTTCGGCCCCGAGGCGTACGCGCCAACCCGGCAGTATCAGCTGGACTGGTTCAACTACTGGATGCGCGGTACCCACCCGTCGCCCGAGTTCCGTTTTCCCCGCGTGCGCATCTTCGTCATGGGAATCAACCAGTGGCGCGATGAAGATGAGTGGCCGCTCAGCCGCGCCCGCCTGACTTCCTGGTATCTGGACAGCAACAAGGGCGCCAACACGCTGACCGGCGACGGCCACCTCTCGCCCGAACGCCCCACCCGCGAAGACAACGATATGTACGTTTACGATCCGCGCAAGCCCGCCCCCACCGCCGGCGGCGCCTTGTGCTGCGACCCCAAAGTGATGCCCTGGGGACCGATGGACCAGCGTGCCGTCGAGGGCCGCGAAGACGTCCTGGTCTACACCTCGGCCGCGCTCCGCCAGGATCTGGAAGTGACCGGCACTGTGCGCGTCCAGCTTTGGGTTTCCACCTCGGCGCCCGATACGGACTTCACAGCGAAACTCGTCGATGTTTTCCCCAACGGCCACGCGCGCAACCTCTGCGACGGCATCCTGCGGCTGCGCTATCGCGAGGGTCTCGACAAAGCGCGGCTCGCCCGTCCGGGCGAGGTATACCCCATCGTTTTCGAAATTGGCGTAACCAGCAACGTATTTCGGGCCGGACATCGCGTTCGTCTCGAGATATCCAGCAGCAATTTCCCGAGATTCGACAGAAATCCTAACACCGGAAGAACGGTTGCGGACGATAACGAACTTCGAACCGCGCGTCAAACTCTGTATCACGGGCCCGCACGCCCATCACGTCTAATCCTGCCCATCGTTCCGTGACTCTTATGCGTTTACTGACCCTTCTGTTTACCGCCGCACTGTTACTTCCGGCGCAGTCTGTCAGACTCGTCCGCATCTCCACCGGGCTCGCGAGTCCGACTGAGATCGTCCAGCCCCGCGGCGACTCCAGACTGTTTGTGGTGGAGCAGCGCGGCCGCATTCGCATCCTCAAAGACGGTGCGGTGCTTGAGACTCCGTTCCTCGACATCGCATCCCGCATGAGTTGCTGCGGCGAACGCGGCTTGCTGGGGCTCGCGTTTCCACAGCAGTTCGCCTCGCGGCAGCGGTTTTACGTCTATTACACAGACCCTGCGGGCAACATCGTCATCTCGCGATTTGGACTCAGCGCCACCAGTGCGGATCTCGCCGACCCCGCGTCCGAAGAGGTGGTGCTCCGGGTGGCCCACACGGAGTTCGCCAATCACAACGGCGGTCGTATCGTCTTCGGACCCGATGGATATCTGTACGCCGGACTGGGCGACGGCGGCAGCGGAGGGGACCCTCGCGGCAACGGGCAGAATCTGAATGCGCTGCTCGGTAAGCTGCTCCGGCTCGACGTGGAGGGCGGCTCGGCAACGTATACCTCGCCAGCATCCAACCCCTTCGCGAACCGGACAGGCGCGCGACCGGAAATCTGGGCCTATGGTCTTAGAAATCCCTGGAAATTCTCCTTCGATTCCGCCACCGGAGATCTGTATATCGCCGACGTGGGGCAGAACGCCATCGAAGAGATTAATTTCCAGCCCGCATCCAGTAGCGGGGGCCAGAATTACGGCTGGAATCGCACCGAAGGCACCCAGTGCTACAACCCGCGCTCCGGCTGCGACCGCTCCGGAATCACTTTTCCGGTGCAGGAATATCCGCACAGCCTCGGCGTCTCGATAACCGGCGGATATGTCTGGCGAGGCGCTTACATTTACGGCGATTACGGCAGCGGACGAATCTGGTCCCTGCGCCGTTCGGGCGACACCTGGCAGAACGAACTGCTGCTGAGCAGCGGGCTGCAAGTCTCGACATTTGGGCAGGACTCGGCCGGTGAACTCTATGTCGGCTCGTATACCGAGGGGGCCGTCTACAGGATGGTGCCGACGGCCGGGACCATCGCAGCCGTCAACGCCGCAAGCTTCGGCGAAGGCGCGGTCCCCGGCTCGTTAGTCTCGCTTTTCGGTCCGGGCATCGCACCGGTGATTGGAGTTCTGCGGGCAGCCGCGTTTCCGCTGCCTGCCTCGCTCGGCAATGTGTCGGTGACAATGAACGGCATTCGCTCACCGATTCTCGCCGTCGCCAGTGTGGCCGGGCAGGATCAGATCAACGTGCAGGTGCCGTGGGAACTCGCAGGGCAGCAGCGCGCAACGCTGGTGGTGACGGTGAACGGACAGGCTCGGCCGTCCGTCGAGATACCGATAGCAGTCGCACAGCCGGAGATCTTCGCCGTGCAGCGGCAGCCGGAGGCGTGGACCATCTGGGCCACCGGACTGGGCGGAGTTTCGAATGCGCCTGGCACGGGTGAGGCGGCACCCGCATCGCCCCTGGCCCGAACCACCGGTGACACGCGAGTAACCATCGGCGGAGTCGACGCCACCGTGACTTACTCGGGCCTGTCTCCCAGTTTCGCCGGACTGTATCAGGTGAACGTAACGCCCCCTCCGGGCGTCGCTGCCGGGGCCGAAGTCGTGCTGCGGGTTGGCAGCGCGGTCAGCAAGCCCTGGCTACGATAGAAGACATGCTGATTGTTCACGTGCATGTCCATGTCAGGCCGGAATTCGTGGAAGCCTTCCGCGCGGCCAGTCTTGAGAATGCGGCTCACAGCGTGCTGGAGCCTGGGATTGCCGCATTCCAGGTAATCCGCCAGATCGACGATCCCCTTCGCTTCGTTCTGATAGAGATCTACCGCAATGCCGATGCCGCGGCAGCCCACAAAGAGACCGAGCACTACGCCAGTTGGCGCGATACGGTGGCTGAGATGATGGCAGAGCCACGCCAGAGCGTGAAGTATGCCCCTGCCTCCGTTTGAGTTCGCTACCGCCGGGCGCGTGATTTTCGGGCCAGGTACCGCATCGCGCCTCGACGCGATTGTCGCGGAGTTTGGATCGAAGCCGTTTCATGTGGGCGGCTCGCGTTCCGGCGCTCCGTTCGTGGTGCGCGGTGAGCCGACCGTCAGCCTGGTTCGAGAAGGCGCGGCGCTGTGCCGCGAGCTCGGCTGCGATGTCGTAATCGGCACCGGAGGCGGCAGCGTGATCGATGCGGCGAAGGCCATTGCGATACTCGCAGCCAATGTCGGCGACCCTCTGGACTACCTCGAGGTTGTCGGACGCGGCCAGCCGTTCCTTCGTCCCGGGCTTCCTTTTATCGCTGTGCCGACAACCGCGGGGACAGGCTCTGAAGTGACGCGCAACGCAGTGCTCGGCTCCCCGGAGCATGGCGTGAAAGCAAGCCTGCGCAGCGTCTGGATGCTGCCCCGAGTTGCCGTGGTGGATCCACTGCTGACTCTCGATTTGCCGCGCGAGATCACCATCAGCACAGGGCTCGACGCGCTGACGCAGTTGATCGAGCCGTATGTGTCGTGCCGCGCCAACGCGTTTACCGATGCGCTGTGTCTGGACGGAATCCGGAGGGTGTCGCAGGCGTTGCCGCGCCTGGCTCGCAACGGGCAGGACGCGGAGGCTCGGGCCGAGATGTCTTACGGCGCTTTGCTTGGTGGAATGGCGCTGGCGAACGCGGGACTCGGCGTGGTGCATGGGTTTGCCGCACCTATTGGAGGCAGGTTCGAGGCTCCACATGGCTCGGTGTGCGCGGCGCTGCTGCCGCATGGCATGGCGGCGAATGTGCGGGCGTTGCGCGAACGCGGCCTGAGTGTGGAGCGGTTCCAGCGTGTGGCGCAGGTATTGACCAACAACGTTGACGCCTCCGCGGAGGACGGCGTCGCATGGGTTCAGGCCCTCTGCTCCGAACTTCGCGTGCCGGGGCTTGGCGCGTTCGGCCTGAGCGACGCCGACATCGCCGAGGTAGTCGCCCTTGCCGAAAAGGCATCGAGCATGAAGGCGAATCCGGTGGCGCTCAGCAGACCGGAACTCTCCCGCATCTTGCGGGAGGCCCTGTGAAGCGGAATTTTAACGGACGAATTTCCCGGTGAAAAGTGTCGTTTATTTTTTATCTTTATTAACCGTTACTTTCTGTTTTATATTGCGATTTCAGTGCTATTGTTAGTTCGCCCCTGGTCCGTTCCTGGACGAGTGTGGCTTTAAGGACACTTTACAAGCATGACAATTCGTAGCACGATTTCAAAGGCCTGGACCGGTGCGCTCGCCCTCTTCCTGATGGCGTCAGGCGCAAACGCCGCCATCATCTACAGCACCAACGGCGCAAACACAGGTTTTTCTGGCGGCGGTCCTCTGACGCTGAATCAGACATCTGGCCAGGCGGCATCGCTGACTTTCACTCCGAATGTCAACATATCCACTGGCGTTCCCTCCAACATCAACCTTGGCGACTTCACGCTGGCCTGTGCCACGTGCAGCACCGAAACGATTGGCACTGGCGCGACCTTCGGAGCATTCACGTTCGACATCCTGATTACCGATCAGACTGACGTGGCTACCGGGAAATTCGTTGGAACGTCGACCGGCGGTACCGTCTACAGCGATGCCAGCGCCATTCTTATCAACTGGAGCCCAGCCCAGTTTGGACCGGGCACGTTTAACGCAGTAAGCGGCAATTTTGGAAGCACAGTGTTCACGAAAGTTTCACTGATAAGTGCGATTGTTGCTCCGAATTCGGGCACACCTCCGGGCCAGACGACGATTCAGGCACATGTGGATTCCGCTGTCCCTGAGCCGGCAACCCTGGGCCTGATCGGCGCCGCGCTGGCCGGTCTGGTTGTGGTGCGCCGTAAAAAGCTCGTCGCGTAACTGGCGTACGAACCCCTCCCGCCGGGCGTGTCGCGGCCGTCCGCGGCACAACCCCGGTGTTGGTTCCGCTGCCTGGCGTCACCCTTTCAGTCCCTGTCCCGCCCACCAGTTCCTAAATTCCAGCTCCCAGACTCTTCGTCATCGAAAGGCGGTTCCGGCCGTTGTCGCGCGAGTAGGTCAGCGTGTGCATCAGCGCCCGGACGAGGTGAACCCCGAGGCCACCAGGCGTGCGCTCTTCAGGCGCGGCGTAGATGTTGGCGCCCTTCGCTTTGAGGGGGTTGTACGGGATGCCGTCATCGACGATGGTGATGGTGACGGCGGTTGCGCCGTAATCGGCAGTCACTTCGATCTGGTGCTCCGCGTTGTCCTCGTAGCCGTGGACAATCACGTTCACAACGGCTTCTTCCACGCACAGGTTGATATCGAAGAGTTCGTCGGCGGACCAGTTCTGCTCCGCGCCGATACCGTTGAAGAACTCGGCGAGCTGATCAATGGCCGCGAGGTTGTTCTGAATGACCAGGCGTCCGTGCCCTTTTATGCCAGTCATGTGTGCCACGGCGATTGCCGAATAGGCGTAGTCTAACATCGGCGATGATCGCGGGACGGTGTAGGCTCATTCTGGTGCACATCAACGAAGAAAGCCTGCGGGCGGCGAGGGTGATCTGGCAGTTTCACGCGCCGGGGTGGGAAGTGGCGCCGGGGGATGTAGTGATCGCCCTGGGCACCAATGATTTGCGGGTAGCTGAGTTTGCAGCGGATCTGTTCCTGCGTGGATTTGGTCGCCTGCTGTTGTGCACGGGCGGCATCGCCCATCAGGACGATCTGCTGGCCACGCGCTGGGATCGCACAGAAGCGGAAATGTATGCCGACGTCGCCGTGGGCCGTGGCGTGCCGCGCGACCGGGTGGTGCTCGAGACCCGGGCAAAGAACACTTCAGAGAATGTTCGGTTTAGCAGGGCGTTGCTGGGCGAACTCGGACTGGAGCCTCAGAGTGTGGTTGTCGCGGTAAAACCTTTCATGCAGCGGCGGGCGTGGGCTTCGTGGCAGGTGGGATGGCCGGAGATGCCGGCCAGTTTTGCATCGCCTGTCATGGGACTCGACGAATATTTCACGGCCGATTTACCCGCGGATAAGATATTGCATATTTTAATGGGTGATTTACAGCGGCTCTGGGTGTATGGGCAGCGGGGATGGTCGGCTCCACAGGAGATTCCCGACGAGGTTCGTCAGGCGTACCGGTATCTGAAAGCGGAGGGCTGGACGAAGCACTTGCTGGCCGGTGAGGAGGACTTGTGATTTGCTTTCAGGGCTCGGTGATACTGCCGGACAGGGTATTGGACGAGGGCTGGGTGTTGTGCTCGGAATCGGGGCGGCTGGTAAGTGTTGGCACGTCGCGGCCGGACGGTAACTTTGAGGTGGTGAACGGCAGGTATATCTCTCCGGGTTTTGTCGACATCCACGTGCATGGCGGAGCAGGTGCGGATTACATGGACGGTTCGGCTGAGGCGGTGCGAGTAGCAAATCGGGCTCACGCGCGTCATGGCACCACAACAATATTTCCTACTACGACCACCGGAACGACCGAAGAGATCCGTGAGATGCTTCGGGCCTGCGGTGAGGCTCGGGAAGGATGGTCGGCGAAAGATGGTGCGCGGATCGCGGGGGTGCACTATTATGGGCCGTACTTTGCGGAAGACAAGGTGGGGTGTCATGCGGTGGAGGGCCGGCGGGATCCATTGCCCTCGGAGTATCTGGAGTTTCTGCGGGGCGGGCTGATCCGGGTCGCGACCTGCGCCGCGGAACTGCCGGGGGCCGAGGAGTTTTACCGGGCGGCTCGGGCGGCGGGGTGTCTGGTGACCTGCGGGCATTCGGACGCCACGTGGACGGAAATGGCTCGCGGATATGAGGCGGGCGTCCGGCACGTGGATCATTTCTGGTGTGCCATGAGTTCGGTGTCCTCACTAAGGGCGAAGTACGGGACGCCGATGCAGGCGAGCATGGCGGAATTCGTCCTGCTTTATCCGGAAATGAGCACGGAGGTGATTGCAGACGGGTGCCATTTGTCGGCGGAATTGCTGGAGTTTGCGTATCGGATGAAGGGGGCGTCGCGGCTGCTTCTGGTGACCGATGCGAACCGGGCGCTGGATATGCCACCGGGCCGGTACCGCTTTGGGCCTGCGGAGTCGGGGTCATGGTTTGAATCGGACGGCAAAGTCGGGTTTGTGCCGGGCGGCGGACTTGCAAGCGCGGTGACGGGGATGGATCATATGGTTCGGGTGATGGCGCGGGCGACGAGCGCGAGCCTGGCTGAAGTGATTCGGATGGCGAGTCTCACGCCAGCGGAGCGGGTTGGAGTCCACGATGAGGTCGGGAGCCTGGAGGTGGGGAAGATGGCGGATGTTTTGGTGCTGAATGAGGAGCTTGAGGTGGAGCGAGTATTCCCTGGCGGGACGGAGTTTCGGACGTGAAGTATCGCTATGAGGAGTTCACGTGGCCGGAGATTCGGGCCGCTGTGGCGGGGAATCGCGTGGCTGTGCTGCCGGTTGGGACAGTCGAGCAGCATGGGCCGCATCTGCCCCTTGTCACGGACGTGCTGACGGCGACGGAGATGTCGCGGCTGGCTGTGGAGCAGATGCCGGAGGAAGCGGTTTTGCTGCCTTCGGTGTACTACTCCTTCAATGAGCACCATATGGATTTTCCGGGGACGATCGCGGTGGAAGGCGAGACCATCGTACGGTACGTCACCGATATCGGTGTGAGTCTGGCACGGCACGGATTCCGAAAAGTTCTGCTGGTGAACGGGCACGGAAGTAATGTGCCTTTTCTGGATATTGCGGCGCGGAATATTACGAATCGCACCGAGGCGGTCTGCGCGATGGTTCCGTGGTGGAATCTGATTCCACGCGAGTTGCTGGCTTCGCTGCGGGAATCGGAGTTTCCTGGCGGAATGGCGCACGGATGCGAGTTGGAGACCTCCGTACTGCTGCATTTGCGGCCTGACCTGGTGCAGATGGATTTGGCGGAAAAAGATATCTCCTTTAAGCGTCCGTCGGAGTTCTTTTTCTGGGATTTACAGGTGGGATCGCCGGTTTTCTTTCAGGAGTGGTTCAGCCGGTATTCGCGGACGGGTACGGTGGGGGATCCGACGCTCGCGACGGCTGAGAAGGGCCGGCTGTTTGTGGAGGCGGTTGTGGAGCGAATGAAGGCGCTGATTCGCGAGTTTCGGGCGAAGGAGATTGCGCCGCGGGTGGACCATCACTAAGGAGTGGACGGGCGGATGAAAATTCGAGACGTGCGGGCGTTTGGGCTTACGGGCAAGACGCCGGAGGGTGGGTGGTCGTCGGAGCTGCAGCCGGAGGATTGTGTCCACACGATTATCGCCGTGCTCACCGATGAGGGGCTGACCGGCTGGGGCAGCGTGTTTACCAGCGGCGATTTGGTGAAGGCTTCGCTGGCCGTGCTGCGTCCGCTGTTTCTCGGCGAGAATGCGCTGGAGCCGGAGCGGGTGAGCGAGAAACTGCACCAGTCGACGTTCTGGCTGGGGCGCGGCGGCTCGATTACCCACACCATCAGCGGGATCGATATTGCGCTTTGGGATCTGCTGGGGAAGGCTTGCGGGCAGCCTGTTGGCCGGCTAATTGGGGGGCGCTACAAGGAGCGGGTCAGGCCGTACGCGTCGCTGCTGATGCGGCAGCCGGAGCAGATGGCCGACGAGTTATTGCCCGTCAAAGCGCAGGGATTTCGGGCATTCAAGATTGGCTGGGGGCCCTTCGGCAAGGTGAGCCTGGCGGTGGATGAGGCGATCGTTCGCGCGGCCCGGGATGCGGTGGGCGAGGAGTCGCTGCTGATGGTGGATGCCGGGGCGAGCGACGCGTTCTGGCCGCAGGGTTACAAATGGGCTCTGCGGACTGCCGACATGCTGGACGCGTATGGCGTGAGCTGGTTTGAGGAGCCGTTGACGCCGGATTCGCTGGAGGAATTCCAGGCGCTTCGGGCAGCATCGTCGGTGCCGATTGCCGGGGGCGAGGTGCTGACCCGGCGGCAGGCGTTTCAGCCGTGGCTGGAAGGGCGGGCGTTCGACATTGTGCAGCCGGATGTGACGAAGTGCGGCGGGCTTAGCGAGCAGCGGCGGATCGCGTGGACAGCCCGTGAGCATGGCGTTCGGTTTATTCCGCATGGCTGGAACACGGCTGTAGGGCTGGCGTCGGACCTGCAGGTGGCCTCGGCGTTTGCGGATACGGATCTGGTGGAGTACCTCACCGGCTCTGCATTTATCGACGATCTGGTGACGGAGCCGTGGCGGCTGGACGCTGACGGGATGCTGCCGATTCCAGCGGTGCCCGGGCTTGGGGTCGAACTGCGCATGGATGCGCTGGCGGAGCTGTCAAGGGTGCCCGTCGGTGAACTGTCCGAGCTCTTTCCGTGATTCACGGTGAAATCGTACAGGGTAAGCGGAGTACTATTGACAACCCAAATATCGGCGTGGCAGGATGAAGGCATCACTGAAAAAGGAGGTGGTCCAGTCTAATGAATTTTGACAGTTCGAGTAGACCGACAATCACGCGCGAGGTGGCCGACTACTGAGTCGACTGTTGTAGCTTTTCAGGCCTCGTTCAGTGACGAGCCGAGTTCAGATGGACCGGCCGTCCCGCGCGAGAATCGGGATACGAGTTAGTAGAAACCCCGTGAGCTGAGGCTCACGGGGTTTTCCCATTTCAGGGCTCGCACGCAGTTGGAGAACACCGCGCATTCGCCGTTCATTCATGAGTGGGTTGCGGCGACGCCCGATGCGCATTTCGGGATCGGGGCGACGGTGGGGAGTGTCATTCCGACCAAAGGTGCGATTGTTCCGGCGGCTGTCGGCGTGGACATCGGGTGCGGAATGATGGCGACGCAGACGTGATCGATGAAACGCAAGTCGATTGACGCGGTAATGGCGGACCCAGGTGGAGGTGGTCCACGAACTGCGCCAGGTGGTTGTCGTTAAGGGTTAAAGATAACCTGGCGCCCTTCCACCGAGCGGTACATGCACTCGGCGCTGTGATCGCACTTAGGCACCTCGACGAGCTTGTGTGTGGCCGTTGTTGTTTTGTTGAGGTGCTCAAAGAATGCCTGTCCTCGCTGGAGCCGGAACGGTCCCTGTGCCATGGCCTGACAGCTCTTGTCCATGCTGTGCGCGTCGACATTGTCTTCCTGCCCGAGTAAGTAAGTTACGTTGCGTGCGGCGTAGTTACCGCGGATAACGTCAGGTCCCGTTTCGGAAGCGTAACCCTGAATATCAATGAGACCGAACTTGTACTGGTTGTAACCTGGGCAAGCCTTGACGGCGGCGGGGTTGGGACGCCACGCGTCGAGATACATGTACGTGGAGGGGTTGGCGACGACATATCGAATGGGCACGGCGAGCTTCGGATGGGCTCGGTTGATGGCGAGGTATCGCTGGACGAACTGACCTCCGGCCGAGTGCCCGGCGAGCACGATCTCCTGCAGCGCGGGGAAGCGGGTCTTGTTGGCCACCGCTTCAAGGAGCCGGTCCATGGCGGTGTAGGAAGAGACTTTGGTGTCAGCGGCAGTGGTGCCGTCGGTCCATCCGCGGCAGAAGAAGTTGATTTCGCTGGAGTCGAGGGCGTCCTTGCAGTTACCGCTGCCGGTGCCGACGTTGGAGTGGAAGCGTGGCGCGATGACGAGGGTGCGGTCCAGCTGACCTGCGTCCTCGGTGGCGCCGATGGCGAATCGGTAGTAGTCGTTGCCGTTGCGGCCGACGCCGTGGACAAGAATGAAGATGCGCTCGACCGTTTTGTCGGGCTGAGTAAGTGGACGGCTGCGATAGACGTAGAAGGCCTGATCCTTTTCGACGGGGACGGGCTCGAGGCATGCTGGGTCTGGCGTGGTGCAGTAAGTTGCGGCGAACGACGCGCCGGATGCAAGGAATGCTACCGCGAGGACTCGGCTGAGGCTCATTGGAATAGTATGCCCCACGTGGGGTGGGTAGTCAGCCTGGTTCACTCATGACGGTTGACGTATTCCGCGCGGCGTCATAGAGTGAAGATTGATCCGAATCGAGCGGGTGGCGAGGCGGAAGCTTCTGTATTTGCATCAGGCTCGACGACTGGAGGATTTGCGTGTGCCGCCCGGCAATCAGCTTGAATCGCTAAAAGGCGATCGAGCCGGAACCTACAGCATCCGAATTAACGATCAGTGGCGGGTTTGTTTTGCGTGGCTGGACGGGGATGCCTGTGAAGTGGCTGTTGTGGACTATCACTGAGGCTGGAGGACGTACATGAGCGGAGCAAAACGGCTGGATCCGATTCACCCGGGAGAGATCCTGCTCGAGGACTTTATGAGACCGCTGGGCATCAGTATCAATCAGATGGCGCGTGACCTGGATGTTCCGCCTAACCGAGTCAGCGCGATTGTGAATGGTGCTCGAGGGATCACCGCGGATACGGCGCTACGTTTGGGGCGGTATTTTGGAAATTCGCCGGAACTATGGCTGGGGCTGCAGGTCGATTATGATTTGCGGGTAGTAGGACAGAAAAGCGGGGCGGAGATACTACAGCGGGTCCGTACTCGACCGGCTGCCTGAGGAAGGAAAAATTGGTGCGGATGAGAGGACTTGAACCTCCACTCCCTTGCGAGAACATGGACCTGAACCATGCGCGTCTGCCAGTTCCGCCACATCCGCACGACGTGGCACCGAGCTTTACTGCCCAGTGTTTGGTGTAACTCTATTGTCGCGAACTCGCGGCCTGAGAGTCAATCGCCTTGTCGAACTTTCCGGTTCGAATGCGCAGAATCAACCGCATGACCAGCATCTCAATCTCATCGCGACACTTACGGAATGTGTCGTCGGAGCGTCCCATGGGGTCGGCGACAGGCCAGTTCTCGACCGGGACACCGAGGTTGTCGGGGAGCTTCGAGCCGCTCATGTTGACGATCAGATCGTAATTGGACGGCTTGAGGTCGGCCAGACGGCGGGGGAGATGGTCGCCCAGATCGACGTTCTTTTCCTTCAGCACGGCGCGAGTCATGACGTGGGTCTGAAGCGCCGGGGAAAGTCCGGCGCTGGAGGCCACGATGACATCGGTGCCGTACTTTTTGGCGAGCGCCTCAGCCATGGGACTGCGGCAGATATTCCCGATACAAACAAACAGTACGTGTTTACGCAGTGGGGGCACTGTCTTTGATTTTCGCAACAAACAGTGCGTGGACTCGAGGATCGGTTGTGAGCTCCGGGTGGAACGTCGCCACAAGGTGCCTTCCCTGCTCCACCAGCACTGGATCGCCGTTGTATTCGGCGAGCACTCTCGCCTGGCCGCCGACCCATTTGATGATGGGAGCGCGAATGAAAACAGCCTCAATGTCACCAGGCAGTCGCTGCTGGTCGGACGAGCCGATGTGCACAATGCGGCTGTCGAGCTGGCGGCCGTAGGCGTTGCGCTGGACACCGATGTTCATCAGGCTGAGCGACATCTGCTCGGGGTTGGTGACCTGTTCGGCCAGCAGGATGGCTCCGGCGCAGGTGCCGAAAATGGGCTTATTTCCGCCAAATTCGCGCAACGGCTCGAGCAGCTCCATGTAATTGAGGAGCTTTAGCATGGTGGTGCTTTCGCCGCCGGGGATGATGAGGCCGTCGACGGAGTTGAGTTCCTCCGCCGTGCGGACCTCCACAGGCTGGGCGCCCGCGCGGGCGAGCGCCTTTCCGTGTGCTTCGAAATCACCCTGCAGTGCGAGTACTCCGACTCGCGGTTTGGCCATGATGGTTACCAGCCTCGCGTCTGCATCAGCTCGGATTCAGCGATCCTGGAGATTTCAAGACCGGGCATGCCGATGCCGAGATCTTCGCTGGCTTCGAGTACCTTCGCCGCGTCCTTGTAGTACGTGGTCGCTTTGACGATGGCCCTGGCGCGGGCTTCCGGGTCGGACGACTTGTAGATGCCCGAGCCGACGAAGACCGCTTCAGCGCCGAGGTGCATGACGAGCGCGGCATCGGCCGGCGTCGCGATACCACCAGCCGAGAAGTTGGGCACCGGGAGTCTGCCGTGAGCGGCGACCCACTCGATCAGCTCGTAGGGAGCCATGTGCTTCTTGGCTTCCATCATCAGCTCTTCCTTGCCGAGCACGGTGAGCTGCTTCATTTCCTTCTGAATGGTTCGCATGTGGCGGACAGCTTCGACGATGTTGCCCGAGCCGGCTTCGCCCTTGGTGCGGATCATGGCGGCGCCTTCGGCGATGCGGCGCAGGGCCTCGCCGAGGTTGCGCGCACCGCAGACGAACGGGACGCGGTAATCGCGCTTGTCGACGTGGTGCTCTTCGTCGGCGGGCGTCAGCACTTCGCTCTCGTCGATGTAATCCACCTGAAGGGCTTCGAGCACGCGCGCTTCGGTGAAGTGGCCGATGCGGCACTTGGCCATCACCGGGATGCTGACCGTCTGCATGATCTCGCGGATCTTGCCGATGGGCGACATGCGGGCGACGCCACCGTCTCTGCGGATATCGGAAGGCACGCGCTCCAGCGCCATGACGGCAACTGCGCCGGCTTTCTCGGCGATGAGGGCCTGTTCGGCGTTGGTGACATCCATGATCACGCCGCCTTTGAGCATTTCGGCGAGACCGACTTTGAGACGAAACTGATCGTCGAGAATCATTTTGAATTTCCTCCAGTTTAGGGCTATTTATACCAGCGCCGGCGCCGCGTCGAAGCGGCTGTTGATGTATCCGGTTTGCTCCAGTTCTTCGCGGAACAGCCTGCCCAGAATGGCGATACCCGCTTCAATGCGATCAGGTGACAGACTGCCGAAACTGAGCCGGAGCGTGGCCGGGTCGTAATGCGAGACGGAGAAGTTTTTTCCCGCGAGATAAGTGACGCCCTGACGGCGGGCGCGGGGCAGAAGTTCAGTAGTGTCGAGGCCACGGGGCAGGGTGACCCAGAGGTTCATGCCGCCTTCAGGGCGCGTGAACGCGCTCCCCTCGGGCAGGTGTCGGGCGCAGGCATCGAGCACGGCCCGGAGGCGTTCGCGGCCGGTGGTCCGGACGCGGGCCAGGTGGTCCTGGAGACGGCCGGTTTCAGCGAAGCGATGCAGGATGGCCTGAGAAAGATGGTCGGTATGGAGGTCGCACCACTGGCGGATGTCGACCAGTTCGGAGGCGATGCGCGCCGGGGCTATGACCCAGCCGACGCGGAGTCCGGGGAACGCGGTTTTCGAGAAACTGCGGATCAGAACTGTGCGGCCTGTGCCGTCGAGCTGGCGGAGCGTGGGGAGCGATTCGCCGGTGTAGCGGAGGTCGCCGTAAATGTCGTTTTCGACGAGCGTGACGTCGGCAGCGCGGATGATGCGCACGATTTCGTGGCGCGAGGCCAGCGGCATGGTTGCGCCGGTGGGGTTCTGGAAGTTGGGCGTGAGGATGACCAGCCGGGGCTGCTCAGCGGCAATGGCTCGCTCCAGCCGGACCGGGTCGATTCCGGCGTCGGTGACCGGAATGCTGGCGAGCCGGACTCCGGCGCGCTCGAACACGTTTTTCAGGCCGTGGTAGACGGGATCTTCCACCAGCACGGTGGAACCGGCAGGCGCGGCCATCCGCTGCAGCAGGTCGATGGCATGCTGGCAGCCGTTGGTGACGATGAGGTCGTCGCCGGGGCCCATGCAGGCTTCGGTCTGAGACTGATGGATGAGCCAGCGTCGGAGCGGCGCGTATCCGGCCGGGGTGCCCAGCTGGAGGATAGACGCGGCTTCGGGTCCGGTGATGATTTCGGTGCAGGTTTGCTGGAATGCCGCGAGCGGGAAATGCTCGGCTGCAGGCCTGGAGGAGGCGAAACTGATCGTCTCTTCCGTTGGGACCGGGGCGGACTCCAGTGGGCCTTCGTAATGGACGAAGCTGCCGCGTCCTACGTGGCCTCGGATAAGGCCTCCCGCTTCGAGGAGTTCGTAGGCGGCGGAGACGGTGGTCCGGTTCAGTCCAAATTGGATGGCCAGTTCACGCGTGGCGGGCAGCCGGGAGCCATTCGGCAAACCGCCACGCCGGATTAGCTGCGCGATCTGGTCGTGTAGCTGCCGGTACAGCGGTGTCGGTGAATGCTCGTCCAGTTGGAATCGCGGGATCATGCCAATCCGAAGAGTCGAGCATACCAAATTGGACTGGCTGAAGCAAGGAATCTCGCCAATGCTGTCGTTCCAGGTTGCTGAAAAATAAATGTGGCGGTTTTTGGGGAGTTCGAGCGTCCAAAGGTATGAGCATTCGTGTCGACCTTGCGCTTGGTGAGGAAACCGATGAACGCATCCAGAAGCTGGCTGTGTCCATGTTTCCAAATGCGTTTCGACGACTCGACATCAGTATTGGCCGGGAAAACCGGCTGAAATCGGAAGCAGTTTCCGTGACCGCTCACCATCCGGAGAGCGGCCACAGTGTGACGCAGAACGGGACTCCCCGGGAGTATGCCGCCGTGAAGCACCCAGATCCGATTGCCGAGGCGGCGCTGCAGGCGCTGGTGTTGGCTGTCGCCCGTCTGGAAGCGATGATCCATCCCCCGAAACCCGAGATGAGGGCGGCAGCCACCGCCTTCAAAGTCACAAAAAAACCTCGATTCGCGAAAGTGTAGTTGACGCGTCAGGCGAGCCGAACGCGGTTCCCATCGATCAGTTCATGGTGAGTAAGGCGGCCATCAGGTCGATACCGTCCCAGAGGTTTTGGAGCCGCAGGTTTTCGTTCGAGCTGTGCTGGCTGTTGTCGTGGTTGGCGATGGGGATGGTTATGGTTCGGACGTTGAGCTGTCGCTCAATCATGATGAGCGGGAGGCTGCCTCCGAGAGTCGGGAGTCGAATGACTGGCGTGCGGGCGCGTTCGGCGGCCTTGAGCACCATCTGCGAGACGGGCAGGTCCATGGGCGTGCGGACCGCTTCGTAGCCGCCGGTCTCCTCCTCAAAGTAGACGAGCTTCGGGTGAGCGAGACGGGTGGCTCCGTCGGGTGGTCGGTTGACGATGGTGTAGCCCTGCTTCTGAATGTGCGCGCGCAGACGGGCGATGGCCTGAGCCGGTGTGATGCCCTTGACCAGACGGATGTCGATGGAGGCCGTGGCGGACGCCGGGATGACGTTGGTGGCGGTGTCTCCGGTGCGGGCGCTGGTGAGTCCACGGACGTTGAGGGATGGCAGGTTGATGAGATCGGCCAGTTTGCGCCCCGCACCTTCCGTGCGACCCAGCCAGAGCTCCTTCTTCAGCGCTTCGTCAATCTCCGGGGCGTCCGCGATTGCCTGGTTTTCGAGCGGGCCGAGGGGCACTGCGCCGTCGTTGTAGCCGTCGATGATGACGCGGCCTTCGGCGTCCTTCATTGAGGCGAGAAGCTGGGCGAGTTGCATGGCGGGATTGGGAGACCAGTTGCCGTAGTGCCCACTGTGAAGTTCGCGGCGCGCGCCGTAGACGGTCAGTTCGAAGGCAACCACACCGCGCACGCCGAAGACGATTTGCGAGGTTCGGCTCTGATGCACAGGACCGTCGCAGATGAGCCACACGTCGGCCGCGAGCAGCTGCTTGTTGGCCGCGAGGATCTGTTCCAGATGGGGCGAGCCGGCCTCCTCCTCTCCCTCAAAGACGAATTTGAGGTTGGCGGTGGGCTCGATTTTGGCGGCGCGGAGGGCGTCGAGCGCGGTAAGGATCGACACCACTGGCGCCTTGTCATCGCTGGCGGAGCGGGCGTAGATGCGCCACTCGGGGTCGAAGGGCTTGCCGGGTTCCGGGAGCGGGATGATCTGGCCGTCGCGTTCGAGTGGGGCGTTGCGCAGAGTCGGCTGGAAGGGCGGCGTGACCCAGTCCTTCGGGTTCACGGGCTGGCCGTCGTAATGCGCATAGAACAGGACGGTGCGGGTGGCGCCGGGGCGTCGGATCTCGCCGTACACGACGGGCGCCGACCCGGGGTGTTCGAGGAGCCGGACCTGTGCGCCTCGCTTCTGCAAACGGGCTGAGATCTCGGTGGCTGCTTTGCGCAGGCCGTCGGGATTGGCGGCTACCGCGGGAATGGTGAGCAGGTCCATGAGGCTGGACACGATCTCACGCTCATGGGCCTGACGGTACTGACGGGCGGCCTTGACGGCAGGATCGGTCTGAGCCCAGATGGGCAGGCACAGCAATACCCACGCAAATCGCATTGCAACAGTGTAGCGGCAGGAGTTAGTTAGTCGAGCGGTACCTCGAGGTAGCGGAGCCGGCCCTGTCGCTCCACCTGCATGACCACGGTGTCGCCCGGCTGTTTGGCTTCGAGGAGCTTGCGGAGCTGGGCAAGCGACGTAAGTTCCTCTTTGTCGAAGCTGTAGATGATGTCGCCCTGCTGCAGCGCGCCGGAGGCGGCGGTGGCGGAGAGGGCTCGGCTGGCGACGATGACGCCTTTATCGCGGCGGAGGCCGTCGACCAGGCCTCGGGTCCTTTCGTCGATATCCATGGCGAGGATGCCGAGGCGCGGGACGTTGTGCACGTTCTGGTCGATGAGTTTGGTGAGGCGGTCGGGGTCGCCGGGGAGTTCGACGATTTGAACTTTCTGGAGGCGCTCGACGCCATTGCGGCTGAGCACCACTTTGGCTTCCGTGAGCGGCTGCAGACGGTAGATGTTGACGAGGAACTGGCGTGCGTTCTCCATCGGCTTGTCGTTAAGGGAGAGTACGATGTCGCCGGGGCGGAGTCCACCCTTGTCGGCGGGACCGCCCGGCATGACGTCGGAGAGGATAACGCCGCGCTCGCGGTCGAGGCCGAGTCCGGCGGCGAGCCCTGGCGTGATGGTTTGGGCGTCGGCTCCGATGAAGCTGCGTCGAACGCGTCCGTCGGCTTTGAGCTGGTCGGTGACGGTGCGGACGATGTTGCCAGGGACGGCGAAACCGACGCCTTCACTGCCGCCGCCCTGGCTGAGGATGAGCGTGTTGATGCCCACCACTTTGCCATCCATATCGACCAGCGGACCGCCGCTGTTGCCGGGGTTGATGGGCGCGTCGGTCTGCAGGTAGATGACGGTGCCGTCCGGTTTGAGCTGGCGCGCGGTGGCGCTGATGATGCCCATGCCGACCGCTTCTTCGAGGCCGAGCGGATGGCCGAGCGCGAGGACGAGCTGACCCTGCCGCACATGGTCGGAATCGGCGAATGTGAGGGTCGGCAGCAGAGCGCCGTCTATTTTGAGGAGCGCGACGTCGGTTTCGGCGTCCATGCCGACGACCCTGGCCTGGAGCAGCGGACCTCGCGGTCGCACGATGGATTTGGCGCCTTTTTCAAATGCCGGTGCGGGGAGGTGGACCTGGATTCGCGTGGCTCCGTTGACCACGTGCGCGTTGGTGACTATGAGGCCGTCGGGGCTGATGATGAAGCCGGATCCGGCGCTCTGGCGCACGGCGGCTCCTTCCTGATTGGGAGCGTATCCGTTACTCAGGATCTGCACGACTGCGGGCCGAACTCGAGCGGCCAGTTCTTCGAGCTGATTACTGAGGGCTCGCAGGGGTGACGGCTGCTGAGCGGTAAGCGGGAGAGTGAACAGGGCAACTGCGGCGATCCATCGCATGTTCGTTAGATGGTGTTCGAGGGCAATAAGTAGTGGCTACAATGGACAACGAACGCCATGCCTTTGCGGCTCATTGCACTCCTGACGATCGTTTGTTTCGGCTCAGTGTCGATGGGCGGGGCTGCGCCGAAAAAAAAGAAGAAAAAGAAGGGTGATGAGGAACCGATCACCCAGGTGCTGGCGATCCCCCCGGAGCCGCCCGCGGCCATGGTGGCCGATGCTTCGCGGCTGGTTTTCTTCGTCACGCCGCTCTCTGCGAAAGGGTTGCTGACGGCGCAGATTCGAGATGCTGTGAAGTCATTGATGTCGCAGACTCGCGGCGCTCAGATCGTCAAGATTCGAGCGTTTGTGGCCGGGAGCGGGGACCTGCGACGTGTGCCTTCGGTGGTCAGCGAACTGTTTACTGAGAAGAAGCTGGCGCTGCCCGCGGTGAGTGCGGTGCAGGTGGGCGCGCTGCCTCTGGTCGGCGCGCAGGTGCAGTTGCAGGCGATCGGGGTCGACAGGAAGGTGGTGAACCCGAAGGGTCTGGCGTTTGTCAGCGGGCAGGCGGGAAGTGCTCGGGATGCGGGTGCGCGGCTGACGAAGGCGTTGGCGGACCACGGGCTGAAGCCTGAGTCGGTGCGGCAGGTGACTTGCTTCATGGACTCTCTGGACTTTGAGGGATCGGTGCGACAGCAGATGGGAATCGCGTTTCCACTGGCGGTTGCGGCCTATGCGCAGTTGCGGCGCGATTCGGCCGGGGATTTCAGTGAGTGCGAGGCGGTGGCGGCTCTGGAGTCGGCTCCGGCAAGCAGTCCGACGATGGCCGGGTCGACTGAGCGGTACTCCCAGGTGGCGATGGTGGGTCCGGTGACGATCGCGTTTACCGGGATTCAGATGGCGTTTGGACGCGAGGAGAAGGACCTGAAGCTGGCTCTGGAACGGTTCTCAAAAATTCTGGAGGGTGTTGGGGCGAACTGGAAGAGCGTCGCGTTTGGGCACACGTATCTGCTGCTGGGGTCGGTGCGGGATAAGTACCGCGAGGCTCGGCTGCCTTTGATTGATGCCAGGGCTCCTCCGGCAAGTACGACGCTGGTGTTTGAGGGGCTGCAGTCGCTGGACGCGTCACTGGGCGTCGAGGCTGTGGCAGTGGTTCGAAAGTAAGTAGTCGAGGAGCTGGCGGAGGGCTGCCCCGCGATGGCTCACGGCCTGCTTGCGCTCTTTTTCTGCTTCGCCGAAAGTGCAGTGGAACGGTGGGTAGTAGAAGATCGGGTCGTAGCCGAAGCCGTTCCGGCCGTGGCGTTCGGTGAGGATCTCCCCTTCTACAGTGCCTCGGAAGGTCTTGAGGAGCCGTCCGTCTTTCACCAGCGCGATCAGACAGACATAACGGGCGGTGCGTGGAGCCGGGGTGTGGGCCAGGCTGTCGAGGAGCCGCTGATTGTTGGCTTCGTCGGTGCCTTCCGGGGAGTAGCGCGCCGAGTAGATGCCGGGCTCGCCGTTTAGCGCGTCCACTTCGAGGCCGGAATCTTCGGCGAACAGGAGCCCCCTGGTGTGGGCTCCGTAAGCGGTCGCTTTGATGATGGCGTTCTCTTCAAACGTGTGGCCGGTTTCCTCAGGGGACGGGATGTTAGCCAGGCCCGGAAGCGGCTGGATCTGACAGACGTCACTGGCGGCCAGGCGGAACTCGCGCAGCTTTCCTGTGTTGGATGTTGCGCACCAGACGACCGTCATGCGCGGCCGAGGGCCGCTTTCTGGAGCTCGATCAGATCCCGGACTCCGACTCTGGCGAGCGCGATCATGGCGGCCAGATGGTCGTCATCAAAGGCGGATTTTTCACCTGTTGCCTGCAGCTCGACGAACTTTCCGGCGCTGGTCATGACGACGTTCATGTCGACATCGGCCTTTGAGTCCTCCTCGTAATTGAGGTCGAGGAGAGCGTTGCCGTTGACAACGCCGACGCTGATGGCGGCGACGGGCTCGGTGACCGGGTTGCGCTTCAAGGTGCCGTACTGCACCAGTTTGCCGATTGCCGTTGCCATTGCGATCCAGGCTCCGGTGATGGACGCGGTACGTGTACCGCCGTCGGCCTGGATAACGTCGCAATCGACGATCACGGTTCGTTCGCCGAGGTATTCCATGTTGACCACGGTACGCAGGGAGCGGCCGATCAGCCTCTGGATTTCCAGCGTCCGGCCGGACTGGCGGCCCTTGGCGACCTCGCGCGGACTGCGCGTGGCGGTGGCGCGAGGCAGCATCGAGTACTCGGCCGTAACCCATCCTTTCCCGCTGTTGCGCAGGAAAGGGGGCACGGTTTCTTCCACCGAAGCAGCGCACAACACTTTTGTGTTGCCGAATTCGATCAGGACGGAACCTTCGGCCGTGAGCAGATAGTGAGATGTGATGGATACCGGCCTCATCTGGGAGGGTGTCCGGCCATCGTGACGAGGTTTACTCATTTATTCGCGACAGTAAAGTAAATCGACAGCATTACAAGTAGAAGCAGGAGGCCGATCATCAGGATACAGCCCATTGCCTGGGGATTTGCGACGAAGGCCGGAGCTGGCTTTTTGCCCTTGGCCAGCTTCAATTTTGCCATACGTTTCGGATGGTATCACCTTGCGCGCGCGCGGGACCTGAGACGGGCCGCCGTTTCTTTGAAAAATTCGTCGAGTGCCTCAAGGCTGGGCTCTTCCAGATCCTTGAGCGTGATGGACACAACGTAGCGTCCGCGTTCGGCGAGGGCAAGCTGGGTTGCCAGATACTGGGCCCGGTGATAGTCGGCGTTGTAGTCGGCCGCGGGCAGCTTTTCCGACTTGTCCGAGATCAGCACCGTGGACAGGCACCGGCCGTGGCCGATGACCATCTCGTGATAGGAATGATTCATCGCGGGGCCCTCGTAGATGTCGACGGGCATCTTGAGGGCGGTGCGGAAGACGCGGTCGCCGGCGCGGTCGAGTACTTTTCGTGTCGCCTTTCCGGGGGCGCTGTAACGGGTGTCGCCGAAGAAGGTGAGTTCGCCGTATTCCATGCGGCGGTCCGCGGCCAGTGCTTTGAGGATGGACGCGTAAATCTCGGGCGCATCGGCACCTTTGGCTTCTATGCCTTCGGGCAGGCGGGCGTAATGGAGCGTCAGCAGGCCGCGGAATTTGGCTCGCTTTGTGGAGCCGTGGGTAGCCACCCATTCCTTCGTTTTTTCGATTCCACCGACGGTTTTGGCTTCCGCGTAGATGCGGTTGGTAATCGCTTTATAAAGTTCGACACCGGGCTGGGTGACGAAATTCATATTCTGCAGGAAACCAATCCCAAAGACCGTGTAGTGGATGAACTGCATGTAGCGTGAAAGGTCGGCGGCATTCAGCGTGACCACGGCCACCGGGTATCCCGCGCGTCGAAGGGCGGCGATTTTGACGGCGTCGGTGTTGCCGAACTCCTTCACGTGAACAGCGAGGAAGCAGCGATCCTGGTTCTTCTCTTTCGGCGCCCGGTAATTGGCGAGCTTGATATTTTCGCCAATTACGACCTTTAAACCGAAATCCTCACGCTTTCCCAGGGACTCCTCGAAATTCTGTTTTGTCCAGAGGCCGGCACCGGCCCAGGCTTTGGGCAGGATCAGCGTAATTTTGTCGCAGCCTCGCGAGGCCTGGGTATTAAGGAACGCGGAGAGGCGCCAGGCGGTCTGGATATGTTCATCGCGGAGCCAGGTGTTCTCCATCCACTCGTCGAGCGGCACGGAAGCGAGCGCCAGCGGATAGAGGCTGCCGCGCGTCATGGGGCTGCTGTGGCGGCCGGAGGTGGAATTGCCGTTGTCGAGCTGGAGTTCGACTTTGCGGTATCCGCCGGCTTTACCGAACTGGTCGAGCAGCGAGTCGGGCAGCGTCATGTAGACGAAGTTCGGTTTGCTGTCGATTTTGTACTTGTCGTACAGGATTTTGAGCTTTTCCAGATTGACGACGGGTTCGTACGACGTCATGCCAAGCGCCATTCCCACTACCAGCGTGCTGCGCAGCGCGTGCGAGAGACTAATGCCGGAGCGGGTCTCGATGTCGTCGAGAATGGCCTTGAGCTTGGCCGGGTCGGTGGAATCGAGAACGTAGACTTTGGGGCCTCGGCGCAAGAGGCCGACGGCGTTGTACATCGACTTGTCTTCGGCCGATCCGCCCATTCCGGCCCAAATCAGCCATTTCAGAGGAACGCCGTGCGTCTTGCGAATCGCCTTACGGATCTCGACGATCTCATTGGCGATGATTCCCGGCCACTCCACGTGCTCCTGCGCCTGCCACACCAGGTTGAACACGCCGTAGCTGTTTTTGGTGACGTGGTTGTCGCCATTGACTTCCATGCCGATGCGAACAAGGGGGTTGCGGGCGGGATCAAGCGAGTCCAGACCCTTGCGGCGGGCACGGGCATCGAGTGATTTCAGCTTCTCCAGAACATTCTGCTGCTGGAAACCATCGGCGGCAGCCGTCGAGGATGGTTTGTCATTGTGGAGGGTGAGAAGCACGTTCTCGTTTTACCATGGTGTTAGATGAACCGCCGAAGCTTAATCTTCCTCCCCCTTTTCCTGGCCGCGTGCTCGAAGTCGGGCAAGAGCCTTGAAGACCTGCTGCCTCACGAGTTGGGAGGGTGGAAGCGAGGCGACGTTACGACGCCCGCCGAAGTCCCTGCCGCGGCTGAGGCGCTGGGCGCTGTGGGCTCGGCGGGGGCGCTTTATCTGGGCGAGGGTCGGGTACGGGTGCGAGTTCTGGAGATGAAAGCCGAGACGGTGGCGTTCGAACTGATGCAGAGATGGCGGCCTCAGACGGACGGCCTGGGCACGTACAAGGGACGGCATTTCTTCATCGCTCAGGGTGAGGCGGGGTCGACTCCGGAGACTGTGATGCAGTTGCTTGGATTGCTGCAGAAGGCTGCTGCAGTTTAAGGCAGGCGCCGGTTGTCGAGGTCGTAGCAGTGGCGTCCGGCAGGGTGGTACCACACCGGATCGCGGTTCGTTTTGTCCGATTCGAAGCTGAAAGTGGCACAGAGCTGGTAGCGGCTGTCGTCGAGTCGGCGGTACTCGTAAGGCTGGCCGGTGATGGGGTCCGTGCGGCGCAGCGGCGGTTCGGTGAGAGCCTGAGGCAGGACGCCTTGTATGGAGCGGGCATGGAGTCCGCGGTGGATGATCTGCAGGTCCTCAATGCGGCGGGAGTCAGCCTGAACCAGACGCTGACGGTCGGGAGAACCCAGCGTGGTGAATCCGGCGATCAGGCCGAGCAGCACGGCAGCGCCCGCGGCGCCGGCCCATGCCGAGCTTCGCTCTCCGGCGGCGATGCGCATCGATCGGAAGTAGTACGACAGCACGCCACCGGCAAGGATCAGCACCACAGCAACTTTGAGCACGAATCGTGTGCTGATCTCACCCAGCAGGAAGTAGTTCAGGAACGTGACGAGGTCGCCGATGATGACCGATGCGGCGATCAGCATGGCGAGCCAGGTCAGCCATTTGCGAATCCCGGAATCGCGCTTCTCGGGGTACCGCTCCTGATCGGCCAGGATGAAGCGCATCACGACGAAGTAGATGGGGAAGGCCACAAGCAGCGCGGCGAGGTTGCCGGCGATGCTTTGCGGAGCGGACCAGGAGCGCTCGACTGCGTCAGGGAATGTGCGATTGACGAAATCGAACAGGACGGCTCCGAGGGCGATGATCCACGTAGCCAGAGTTCCGAAGCTGAGCAGATGAAGGAACGCGTCGCGGGCGCCCTCGACGATGCCCTGGCGCACCGGAACCGGAGTTCCTGTGAGAGTGGCATAGTGTCGCGCGAACGCGCCGTAGATGGCACTGGAAGACCAGCCCTGAGACCGGAGCAGCGCTGTCAGGAAATCATCCGTTGCGCCTTTGGCTTTGGCAGCCTCAATGAATTCGAGGAGTTCGTCTTCGCGCGTCATGTCCGTGCCGAGATGGCCTGGTCGCGGCCCTTCCAGTTCCCGCCGCGCCCCGTCCAGTATCGTACGGCGGACTCGACGGTGGCAACCAGGTAGAAGACGGCGACAACCGGAAGCAGTAGTCCCGAAAGCGCGGGCTGCCTGTAAAATCGCGCCAGTGGGGCGTAAATGCCCGCCATGAGGCCCCAGGCCACCAAACCGGCTACTACACCCTCCAGCGCGGCGGCGACCGGCAGAACGTAAAGAAACGCCATCCCGAGCACGGTGCCGAGGAGCATCCATGGTGAGTAGCCGAGTTGGGTGAAGGCGGTGCGGGCGACCATATTCCGGATGTCGGCGAACTCCGGGCAGGGCCGGAGGCTGCGCGTGGTGTCGCTGAGGCCGAGCCACAAGGAGC
>Ga0163150_10002102_pt1 | contig 31756 bp, 32 predicted proteins | sample OliLakLV19P2IB_FD_148628 | JGI IMG/M metagenome (GOLD analysis project Ga0163150, IMG submission 148628) | Freshwater microbial mat bacterial communities from Lake Vanda, McMurdo Dry Valleys, Antarctica - Oligotrophic Lake LV.19.P2.IB | ecosystem: Environmental > Aquatic > Freshwater > Lake >...
ATTCGATCGTAACAGCTTTCGGGTCGGACATCGCCAGCAAATCCTCCACGGTCCAGACCCGATCCGTCAGCCCTGCCGCCATCGCTGGCGTGGTCTTCACTCCGGCCGCCTTGGTCAGGGTGGTGTGTGCCCGGCAGTAGTTGTGCATGAAGAAGTTGAGGGCCACGGCGTGGCAGTGGTTCTCGGCCTTCTTGCTGTGGGCATTGGTCAGCCGGGTAAACCGGCGGCAGTTCTGGCGAATGGTCATGTTCAGGGATTCGGCATAGGAGGTTGATACCTTCTCCATGTCCGGCCGACCAATGACCCGAACCTTCTGGACCCCGGTGCCCTCGGGCGGGCTGTACTTCCGGACCTGCCCCTTCTCCATCGGCTGATTGCCATAGCTCTTTATGATCTGGCCGTAGTCCACCGACCCGAACTTGAACGCCCGGCGGATGCCTCCGAGGTAGGCCATCCAGCCATCGGTGCTGAACTGAACCCGCCCCGCCAGCCGGGCGGCAATGTCCGCCACAAAGGCATGGGTGTTCTCGGCGTTCCTGGCGCCCACCAGCCAGGACAAAACCAGCTTAGAGTCCGCGTCATAGCGCAGAAGGTCCAGAGGTCTCCGTGGCCATCCTGAACCGCGTTGCGCTGCTTGGCACCACAATAGCTGTGGATTTCGTCAGCCTCAATCCGGGTTGTTCCCAAGCCCCGGAACCGGAGGTCCTGGAACCCCTCGCAGAACTCCCCCACCTCCGCCAGAAGCCGAAGAATGGCGCACTTGCTGGCGCCGGTGGTACGGGCCGTAGCCCGAATCCCCATGCCGTCGGTCAGACAGCGGAGGATTATTGCGCGGGTCCCGATGTTGACCTTGTTCATGGTACAAATCTATGCTTGAGCGGTTAAGCAGTCAATGCCCGCAATTGTAACAGAACGGCCCCGATATCGGGGCCGTTCGCCGAACAATGGTCCGTTCTACGTGGCTACTTGTCCTTGTCCCTCCCCTGCTCGGACTCGGGGGTCACCCGCGCCGCTTCAGCGGCGGCCTTTACTCGCTCTAGTAGGTCCCTAGGGAGCAGGGTCGCCGGTTGGACCGGCTGCGGGTTGTATGGCCCGTGCTGAGACCCGAGCGTTACTTGGCCGGTCTTCAGGTACATGGCGTCCTCCGTGTGTTCATCCGTCGTCCGTTGGGTGGGGAAGGTTAAGCTCCCGTGGATAATAGTGCTTTCTATGAATCCAACGGAACCCCTCGTGGGGAGTAATCGCGGCCGTGTCGATCGGCTTCGCCACGACCGCTGGCCCAGGAGCGAACCGCACGTAGCCACAGGTAACCTCGGCAAGGTAGTCAACGAAATCGATTGCATCTTGCAAGGGCATTGTGGGGTGAATCATCGGCTCGGCCGCCGTGAGCAGCGTAATCGCGTCTGCTTCTGGTATTCCGGCCGCCTTCAGCCGATCAAGTATTTGCGGCGACCACCCGAAGAGTAGTCGATAGCATGCTTCCGTAATCCCCTGAGGTTGGGCTCCGCATGGCTGGCTCGCGGGAATGATTGGCACTGCTGGGTCGCAGGTTCCGCCCTCTTGAATTGTGACCTGCCAGACCTCAGCGTTGCGGCTACCTGCAGAATAACCGGCCACCATGAATATCATGACAGGTGACTTCGGATTCTTTGGGATCGCGGAACTGTACAAATCCTCGTAGAAGTATGCGCGGAGGCTAGCTGCCGCGTCGCCCACGGTGAACGATTGGGGGTCGAGGTAGTACTTCGGTAGCGTTGTATCACAAACCTTGCTTCGGAGGTCCTTCATATGGGAGGAAATCGACCGATCTGCCAGGCCACCTAGCCCACACGTTACAACGCCAATAGGGAGGCCCTTCGCGAGATTGAAGAGCTTTTCGGCGTTGAAGTACGAGTTAACGTAGTCACCATTCACACCTGAGTAGGTGCTGGCGCTGTCAGCCCCTAATACCACACCGTCGCCGACCTTCAGCGCGATTACTAGGCTCATATGCGCCCGGAAGCTGCTAGGGAGGGGGTGCCCAAGACCATCCTATCCCTCTGTGTCGGGGTGCGGCTTGTTGCTCCACCGCGCATCGGCCGCCTTCTTGGCGATTTCGGCTCGTCGTTCCGGGCTGAGGGACTCCGCCCTGGCCTTGCCGCCCTTCTTACCACCGCGACTCCCCAGCAACGCGGCGATTGCGCTTCTCGCGGCAGGGGAGAGGGGGGGGGGCTCCCCCCCCTTCTGCCGCGTGAGGTGTCGGATGGCCTGATAGGCCGCCGTAGCGGGGTCTGAAGTGGGCGTGTCCGATGAAGACGTGCTTGAGCGCTTGGGCATGCAAGAAAGATCGGAAACGACGAGAATTTGTCAAGCCAGAGAGGTGAGGTTTCGGTGTTTACCCCGAAGGGTGCACGGCGTACGTGCCCCAGTCCAACCCCTAGAACGTGACCACTTGCCATCACGGGATAAAGCGTATAGATATGAGGCGTCCCGATCCGAGGTGTGCGTGACCAACGAAGCCGTGGTACCCGTTTCTGCTATCGACCAACGCCTCCAACGCGTCTCCGCCGAGCTTGCCGCACTGGCGGCGAAGTTGCGTGAACTTGAGGTGGAACGCGGACTCCTCCAGAGGCTTCGTGAATCAGCCGTCCTCCCGTCTGGCATGGCCCAGACTCCGACCTCGAAGCCTGGACGGCGCACAGACGGTGTGCCCCCCGGCGGGCTTAGGCTCCCGACGGGGAAGGCTATTCAGCACACGCTCCGGACAACCCCTGGGTTGAGGGCCTTTGAAGTCGTGGACGCGACCGTTCCAATACTGGAATCCGAGACCCGCGACGCTAGGCGCTTGCTTTTCAGTGCCATTAGCGGTCTCAAGCGAAAGGGCAAGATTAGGGATGAGGGCGGAAAGCTCTACCTCTAACACGGAGCCGGTCCGGGTCGAACTGACCCGGACCGGCTGTTGTAGCTCTCCATTTTCTCCCAGTCTCGGCTGGCACCGAGACGCAACGAAAGGAGGTACCAAGAACGGGTAGTGCGGGCGCAAAGCGGGAAAACCTGGTTTCGTGGGCCAGTGACCTAGCCGAGCGGGGCGCTTTCGGTATCGTGGACCGATTGCGCCTGTCCCCGCCGTGCCGATCCAAAGCTGCCACACCTGTTGCGAGTTGTCAAGGCCGAATCCGTCTGCCTTACTACTACTACGGCCCACGCGTACGGGGGTCGCGGTGTGTTGGTGTGCCGTGGTGTTAGCGGTGTTCATTCGGGGCTACTCACGTAACATTCCTAACGGACCCAGTGCCGGGTTGCCCTGCCCCGCCAAGCCGCACAACCTCGGGCACTCTCAGTCCTGGGCGAACGCGCAGAGCCTTCACGCTCCCAGCCAGGCCAAGGTTCGTGATTCGTTCCCACTGCCGCAAGGGACCCACCTACGTGTCAATGGTCGTTTGAAAATACCCCGGGGGTGATCGTTTGAAATGACCCCACCCCGTGGTGTCACTCCGCGGTATCATCAGTGGGCGCGGCCGGGCGGAGTAGTCCGGCACGTCGTTTCTCTTTGAGACGGTGGCTTTCCCCTTTGATATTGACCGTCGTGGCGTGGTGCAGGAGCCGGTCGAGGATGGCCCCGGCAATCACCGTATCCCCAAAGACCTCGCCCCATGCCCCGACACGTTGATTGCTGGTCAGCAAGATCGATCCGCGTTCGTAGCGTCGACTGATCAGCTGGAAAAAGAGATTGGCCCCGTGCCGGTCGATTGGGAGGTAGCCGCTCTCATCGATGATCAGCAGCTTCGGTTGGGTGAGGAGCTTGAGGCGCTCTTCCAGACGATTCTCATACAGCGCCTTGCTGAGCAGGGTGATCATCCCGGCGGCCGTGGTAAACATGGTGCGGTGCCCGAGCGCGCAGGCCGCCATGCCGATCGCCACGGCGAGATGGGTCTTGCCCACGCCAGGCGGTCCCAGCAACAGCACATTCTCTCCCTCGGCCAGAAAGCGCCCGGTGGCGACTTCCTTGATCACCTTGGGATCAATCGAGGGCTGAAACTTCCAGTCAAAGGTCTCCAGCGTTTTCTGAAATGGGAAGCGCGCCATGCTGATCCGCATCGCGAGATGCTTCTCGTGCTTCGAGCGCAGCTCCAGTGACAGCACCTCGTCGAGGAAGTCACTGTAGGCAAGCTCTCTTTTCGCGGCCTGCTCCAGCAGCGTGTGCAGCTCGGCTTCGACGCGAAAGAGTTTGAGGCGCTGACAGTGTGCGGCGAGGCGCGCCAATTGGGGCGTGCTCATGCGAGACACTCCTCGACCAGCGCGGTGTACACCGCGAGGTCGCGCACCTCGACCTCCGCGGTGGGCGGATAGGTGAGGTCCCACTGCGGCGGTGCGGGCGGCAGGGGTCGTCTCCGCCGGGACGTGCCGAGACCGGCGTAGTGCGCGAGCTCCATGTGGACCTGGTGCCTAGCGAGTCGCGCATGCTGCGCGATCACCTCCCCCTCGAGGCGGAAGACATAGTGGTCGGGGTGCTGATGCACCGTGACGGTGCGCCCGACGTATGGCGTGGGTACCGAGTAGCGACTCGCCCCGATCGTGACCAGCGCGTCGCGTGCGACGATGCGGTAGTACACGGCTTCCCGCGCATAGGGGCGTCGATCCCCGAGCGGCGCCAACTGCTCTGCGGCGGAGCGCGCCATGGGGATTTCATGCGTGGTGCCGTGCACGCGGGTATCGGCGATGGTGGTCGCCCACTCCAGCAGCCACGCATTGAGATGCGCCCACGACGCGAAGCGCTTGCCCGCCAGGGCATTGCGTTTGACGTACTGCACCCCCGATTCCACTTTGCCTTTGGTCTCGGGGTGGTAGGGCCAATGGGCCCACGGCTTGAAGCCATGGTAGCGGGCAAAGGCCGCATACACCGGATGCCACACCGTGCCGGCGGCGGTGTGCGACAGCACCGCCGCCTTGAGATTGTCGTGCACGACGCTCTCAGGCACCCCGCCAAAGTGACGAAAGGCCTGCTCGTGCCCGGCCAGGAAGTCATCCAACCGGGCGTGGGGCGTGGCGTAGGCGATACTGCGACGTGAATACCCCAAGAGACAGACGAAGAGCTGAGCCGGGAGATACGCCTCCCCGATCCAGAGCTTGCACTCGCCAAAATCCACTTGGGCCTGCTGCCCAGGCGCGGTCTCGAAGCGCACCGTCGCCACCGCGCTCGCGGGCATCCGGAGTGGGCGCACAAATCGCCGCACCCCCACCGACGATCCCGTGTACCCCTGCGCCACGAGCTCGCGATGCAAGATGGCCGCATTGAACCCCACTTCCGGGGCGCGGGCCGCCAACCACGCCTGAAACGGGGCCAGCGTCCGGATGCCCGCCCGGGTCGCGCGCGGCTGATACGCGCCGCGTGTCCGCCACGCCCGAATGGTCTTCGGCTCGATCCCATACCGTCGCGCGATCGCGCGCACGCCCTCCCCCCGCCGCAGCGCGGCAAGCACCTCATCCACGATCTCGGGCTTTAACACCGGTAACACTCCAGTGATATCGGTCACCGGCAATGCTACCACCTGGCCCGCTCCCTCGTCTTGCGTCATAGAACCCCCTCCTCAAAGGGTGGGGGGGTCATTTCAAACGATCACAGGTGGGGGACTTTCACACGATCGCTGACACCTACGAACCAATCGAGCGTGGTTCCGCGTGGTGAAGCTCCAGTTCCCTCCCGTTGCGAGCCTCGAATTGCTCCTTCAGGTGTTGCTGCTCCCGCTCAAGGTTGTGGAGGTCCCTCCTAGCGGCGACCATAGTCGACCGGCTGGTCCACCACTGCCACATCGTCAATATCCCGGGCAACAGCTTCCGGCTCCGGCAGCACCGCGACCTCGCCCAGCCGCTCCAGCAGAGCGGGGCAGCGCGCCCCCTCCCCCCACCACCCGAGAGGACCTCACCTCACCCCGGCGCTGAGCCCCCAACGTGTCCCATTTTCAAGAGCCAGAGCTGTTCCATTCTCGGCCACCATTGACTGACAATCCTTCGGAGTGAGTAGTCGGTTGGGTTTCCCGGAGCGCCCCACCTTTGGAGAAGTGCCCGGGAGTCGGGGGAAGAACGAGAATGAAGCGTGGAGGGTGGCATGGGGGGCTGATTCCGATTCGGGCGCGGGAGGAAGCGACTCCAGGCGGGTCCGCAGATGGTTCAGGTGGCTCTCGCCGCCGAGGGGACTCGCGCAACCGCTCGCAGCGAGTGGGGTCTACAATTGGGACGAAGCTATGTCCAGAGCAGACAAGCACTTAGCGGAGCAGCGCGAGAAGCGAACTTGGGGATCGTACTTCAGGTTGAGGGGCACAACTATGGCACCCGAAAAAAGCAGCGCGAGAATTGGCGACCGCCGTCGTAATTGGTTGTAGAGGCCATGATCGTCCCGCCACCCCAGAGCAGAGGCACCCCCATGACCCGGACTAAGATGTTGGCGAGGCTTCGGTATGGGCAGCCCCGGCTCCCGGGTCTGCTTCGGCTGGTCGCGTCTGCTGGCATGGTTGGATTCACGGCAGCCTGCCCTTCGAGCGAGCTTCCCTCCAACCTGGTTGAGGTTGAGGGCGCTGCTCCCGCCATTGGGGCGGCCTGCGTCCCGCTCCGTATCGTCCTGTTCCAGGACATCTCCCAGTCCGGCTCGAGCAACCGAACTCCACGGCTGTCCATCGAGCATCTCCAGCCCATTCTGGAGCATCTCCAGCGCTGCGGCGGCGGCGGCGAGATCGCCGTCGGGACCATTGGCGTGGTGTCAAACCACTCCCTTCTCCGGCTCAAGATTCCGGCTGCACCCCCTGCACCAGGCCAGCCCGAAATCCTGGGCACCGCCTTTCAGCAGGCTCGCGCCCGGCGGATCCAGGCAGCCGCCAAGGTGGCGTATGACGAGGTGTTGGCGGATCACTTGGAAGCGACCGGGACGGAGATGGAGGCCTTCCTGACCGCAGCTGGCCGGCTCCTGGGAGGACCAGCCAAAGATGGCCGGACCGATATCTGGGGCGCTGTAGCCCGGTCTGCGCTGTTCCTCGGCGAGCCCACGACCGGTGGTCCCCCGGTCCGTCTCGTGGTAGTCGCGGCAACTGATGCGGCAGACAATGTACACCGCCAACCCGTCAGGCTGCCTGATGGCACCATCCTTTACCTGGTCAACGGTGAGCCGAGCCCAGGAGCACTGGCCACCCTTGCCCCACTTCAATTCGAGAGTCTCGACGCCGCCATCTATCACCTTCTCCACCAGCGGAGGGTCCCGTGAGCTCAGCGAATGGAAGCCACGGCCAGGCCAGTCGCGCCCGTCCCAGCAGTCGTCGGCTGCTTGTGGACCAGCGCGCCCGACGTGACGAGGAGGTCAAAGCCGTGTGGGCAACCACTAGGCGGCAGGCCGACGAGCAGGTCGTCCTCTCGGCGCGCGCACGGTTGCTCGACTTGGCCTATGGCGTGCGCAATGATGAGCTCCGTTCGGCCGACCTCGAAAGGGAGCCAGCCCGGTTGGACACGGAGTGTCTTCTGGCCGGTGGGCAGCAGCTTTCGGGCTTTGAAGCATGGCTCTACGGACCCGCCTGGGTTACCGGGCTGATCGCTGTTGACCTGGTCCTGCTAAGCGCGAGCACCCACGAGTTCGCCAGCGCAGTGTACGGCGCAGAGCTTCCGCTCCCAGCCGTGGCACCGATCTCGATCGCGATCGCCGCCGCCGAGCTGGCCTTGGCAGGCGGCTTGGCGCGCGCGCGTGGCGCCGGCATCCGCAACGCTCCCGGATCTCGCCTCGAGCGCCTCACGCTGGGCAGCCTGGCTGGCGGGTTGGCGGTGGCGCTCCCGATGCTCGGCGCGGCACCCTTCCTGGTCGATGGGCCGGCCGCCACCGGGTTCTCCGATTGGCTCTTGTCCGCTGGTGCGCTGACGCTCGGAATGGTGTTCCACTTTGGGACGCTGTTCCGTGGCGCCGTCATCATCCCGGCCTTGCGGCGGGCGGCCCAGACGCCGCGCCGGTGGAAGCTTGCTGCCGAAGCTCGCCGACGTGAAGCGAGCGCCAGAACCTGCAGGGAGCAGGCTCCGGCCGAGCTTCGCGTATATGAGTTTGAGGTATCGGCATTCAAGGAGGTGTACCAGTCGATTCCGGATCGATTGCTCATCACCGAAGGCGACATGGCCCTCGTGAGAGAGGCCGTCGACGGCGAAATCGAGGTTCGATCCGCCGCTCCGGTGGAGTCCACCGAACACTCCCCTCCGCCGCCCCAGACACCTGGACCGGCCGCTGCGGCGGAGTCCGACGACGATTCAGCCGGCGAAGCGGATTACCTCCGGAAGATCATCGATGGACGACTCCGCGACGCAGACGGAGAGATTCGGTGAGCCCGACACCCATCCCAGGAGACCAGCCATGAGCGCCGTATCCAGTCGCCCCCGCATCCGGAGCATCGTGCTGCCCGTGGCATCCTCCACGCCGGAGCTCGTTGCCGCCGCTGGCCAGCAGCTCCTCGCGTCTGGAGCCCCGGTCCAATTGGCGCAATTCACGAGTGCGCTGGTGGTCGCCTGCACCAGGGCCTCCGCGCTGGCGGGATTCCGCGCGGCAACAGTAGTGCGGGTCTCAGGTGTACAGACCCGAATCGTGGCAACCAGCCCTGCCGGGCACGCCCTCGTCACCGAGATCCGGGTATCCCTGTCAGGAGAGGCCTCCCTGGCCACCGAGGTCGTTGGCCTCCGCGACGGCAGCTGTCAGGGTATCCTCGACCAGTTCGACAGTGCGCTCGAAGCCGAGGGGGTGCGGGGCTCCGCGCCAACTCGAAGGTTCACCGGCGGAGTGTGTGAGCTGGCCGCGGCCAGAGCCTTTTCTCGCCGCCTGGCCCCCAGTCGGCTGGAGAAACCGCTCGCGGCTGGGCCTCCACGCAATTCTCGGCGGCGGGCACAGGGCCCGAAGTCGCTGCGTACGCGGAGGGACGCCTGATGGACACCCTCGCCGCGACCCCTCCTGCTCCGACCACACGCTCCCGGATGGCGACTGGCCCGGCCCAGCTGATCCTGCATGCCTACGAGAGCGGACAGCCGGCGCTGCTCGTGACCGGACGTTCGCTCTACGATCTGGTTGCGGACGACCAGGAACGAGTACTCACAGTCGCAGAACACCTGCGCCGGGAGGCTCGCGCCCGGCATGGGATGCACCTGGTGACCTACTCGCTGTCCCAAGGGCTTGACTGGGACTCCGCCAGAATCGCGGACGAACGAGATCGCCGGACGGTCGAGGCCGCGCTCCGGGAGCACGGGTTGCTGAACGTCTCCACCGATGACCGAGAGGTCGTTCGGGTCATGCGAGGGATCGCGTCGCTGGCGCGCACCTGGTCCAACGGGCTCGCCTGGGCAGACGGGAGTCCCTTGCGCTTCCTCCTGCTGCTGGAGTTCGCGGATCACCTCACTCCGTCGGGGGAGCAGGGTGGCCGTACCGACCACGAAATTGCAACGGTAGAGCTCTCTCACGTTCTCGGACAGAGCAACGCCCTGCGCCAGTCAGGGAATCTGGTCGTGTTCCACGGCCGCGAAGGGCGAATCGATCAACTCGTCGTAGAGGCCCTGCACCAGATCCGGCTTCGCCAACCCGACGCCGTGGAAAAGGCGCAGTTCATCCAAGCCGCCCGTCGGCTACACCCGGCCGCGCTCTTCGAGGCCGGAGTTTCGGACTCCGTTGCGGCAAACCTCAGCGCCAACACCCCCAATCGGGGCCTTGAATCTCGGCTGCGCCGGTCGGCGCGGGAGGGTACCCCCGTTGCAGTGGCTGACCTCTTGGGACAGAAGCGCGATGATGTGGTCAAGCTGTCGGAGGGCACCCTGACAGTCCTCGATACCCAGCGCGTGGAGGGTGTCACACTCGTCGGCCGCAACATCGACGTCCCCCAGACCCTGCTCCGGTCATTTGGCGCTGGGCTGCTCCAAGGGAACCTCCTGATGCCGGCGAACTGCCTTTTAACGGGCCCTCCAGGCCTGGGCAAGACCGACTTGGCCCTCATCGCCGCTCGCGAAGCCCAGGCATCTGCCTACCAGATCAGTTCTCCCAAGGGGGGCATCGTCGGCGAGACCGAACGGCGTGCCGCCTTGATGACTCGGGCGCTGGCGGAGTGGACCCCGAACGTGGCCTTCGCGGACGAGATCACGGAGATGCTCCCAACCGAGCGCAGCGACTTCGATGGCGATTCCGGAGCCAGCCGCGCGGTCATGGCCGCACTCTTGACGGCCCTCTCCGACGAGTCTCGGCGTGGGCGGTCCCTGTTGATTGGGACAACCAACTGTCCGTGGCGGATGGGTGCCGCACTCCGAAGCCGGTTTACCACGATCCCGGTGCTGAGTCCGCTCGCCGAGGACTATCCGGCGATCATCGCAGTCGTGGTGACGCGACTGGCTCCGGCTGTCGAGCTCGATGTGGTGTCCCTGCACGAGGCAGGTCAGCGCTTCTACGACAAGGGGGCCTCCCCACGGGAAATCCTCGGCGCCATCAGCTTGGCCCTGGCCTTCGGGGCCCCTCCCCGTCCTGAGACAATCCTCGAGGCCGCGATGGACCTTTGCGCCCAAGCGGACCGCAGTTCAGCGGAGTACGCCGACCTCTGGGCAGTGAAGGCCTGCGGCTCCCAGCGGTTCCTGCCATGGCACCGCTGCGTCGAGGCGTATCCCTTCCCTCCCCACCTTGCCGGGCTGGTGCATCCCGTCACTGGCGAGCTGGACCGTGAGGAACTGGACCGCCGAATCGCCACCCTCAAGCCTCGCGCGAATCTATGAGGTCTCCGCTGCCCCGGCCCCCGGTTGACCTCAAGCGTCTTCCCAACCCCCATTGCAAGCATGGGGCGCTGTCGCGGTGCCCTGGAGGGAACGAACACCTCCATGGTACAGGTGCTATCGCCCGGCTTGAGGCCGCGCTGAGGCAGGAATATGGGGTCCGGTACGTGCTCGCGGTTTCCAGCGCCACGGTGGGGCTGTTCGCACTCGCCAACGCCGTCGAGGTCCGTGGAACTGAAATGATTGTTCCCGCCCTGTCGTGGGGCGGCACAGTCTCCGGGGCGCTGTTCGCGGGCGCCCATCTGAAATTTGCCGACGTGGAAGCGGGAACCCTGGGGCTAAATCCGAAGGCAGTCCTGGACGCGGTGACCAAGAGAACGCGTGCCATCATCTCCGTTGATCTGTTCGGTGTTCCTGCGAACGACGCCGAGCTCCGTCGGGTCGCCGATGACCACGGCCTCTGGTATTTCCACGACGGTGCCCCGAGTCTTGGCGCTCGCATTGGAGGACGCCCGGCGGGGACGGCCGCGCACGCGCAGGTCCTCTCGTTTGGCAGCGGCAAGGTGCTCTCCACTGGAGAGGGGGGAGCGATCCTCACCAATGACAAGGACCTTTACGAGCGCCTGGTGTGGCAGACCCAGCATCCCTACCGGCAGAAACGGGAACTGGGCCTCGTGGTGCACAACGAGTTCGCGCTCAACCTTCGGTTAAGTCCGTTTCTCGCCAAGCAGGCTACCGAGGAGCTCCATTGGGCTCTTGGACTAGTGAGGGCGCGCCAGAATTGGGGATCCGCTGTGCTCAAAATCCTTGATGCCAGCGGAATGACTGAGCCGCTTGACTACGCAGGCCTCCGACTTGAACCCTCGTTCCACGTGCTGACGGCGGCTTGGGCCGGTCGGTCCAAGCCCGCAGCGTTGCTCTCGGCCGTAGGCGCCGCCGGGTTGGACGCCAGGCTGTCACCGGTCCACCTGCGCCCCCTCTATCGCCACGCCGCTTTGCAGGCGGTCGCTCTCAGTCACACGCGCGCCCATTGCCCTGTGGCGGAACGGCAGTCCCGGCGCCGGTTCGAACTTGTGCCCGGATCACCGTTGGACCACGAGGAATCGCCTGACCGGGAGGTTGCGTGACAGAATCAGCTCAGTCCCGTCGCACGGGCGGCGACTTCTTCGTCGTGCGAGCGCAGCGGGGCACCTGGTGGGTGAGCCTGGTCATGGCCCGGTCCATCGAGGAGTCCTTGGACGCGAAGCCCGAGCCGAATTGGATCGTGTTTGTTGACCTGACCGGCGCGAGGGTGCGCGTCGCTCGTCAGTCGCTCCTGGCCATTGAGCAGTGCACTGCGGAACAGCGGCGCGAATTGCGGACGCTGTATGCTTTGGTTGACAGTGAAGAGCGTACGGAGGAGCCATGAGTCCAGTTGATCTCATCTGGCTCTTCCTCCCCCAGGAGCTCCTGCCGCTGCTTGTCATCGGCATGGCCCTGCTCTCGGTCGTGGGGCTGGTCAGGCCCAGGCGGGTGCTCGGCCTCGTGGTGCTGATCCTGCTCCTGCCCATCATCTCGATGGCTGTGGAGGAGATCCTGGCCCAGTTGCCCTGGTACGTCGGCGTGCTGCTCCTCGTGGGCCTCACGACCAACGTCATCCGCCTGGTCCTCCAGGTCTTTCTGGGCAAGGAGGCCGCGGGCCACATCCTCGGTCGGGCGGTCGTTGCCACCTTCAAGGGGCTCTGCTACCTCGCCTTGCTCCCATTTCGGGGCCTCTTTCTCCTGGTGCGCGGGGTGGCGGCAACCACTGCTGCGCGCGCACCTCGGGTTTGACACCGCCACGACCGGATGGGCCACGCTGGTCCACCACTACGACTTACGGAGGTTGATCATGCGTGTCTTGATTGCCAAAACTATCTGGGTGGTGGTGCTGGCGGGCGTCCTGCTTCCGCCCCCGGCGGTGGAGGCACAGGCCGCCCGCGGTGCGGCGCGTGGAGTGGCCCGAGGGACGGCCCGCAGTGTCGGCAAGACGCTGTCGAGCGTGTTCCGGCGGGAGGCAGCTCGGGACGCGGCGACCGCTTCCCGCGCCCTGGCCAGGAAGCGTACCGTCTTCCGGTACACAACCTCGGCGCAGGCGCGCCAGGAATTGGCCCGAGGCCTCGCCCCTGGTACCCACATAACCGCTCGCGCCGGCGCGGGCCGACCGCTCTCCGCCGATGCCGCGATGCGCCGGTTCGGACTGCCAACCCGGCCACAGGTCCGGGAGACGATCTCCGTTCCCAAGGGTACGCTGGTACGGGCCAACAAGGTCTGGCAGGGTCGCCCCGGCGTGTGGGAGTTGACCTCACCCAACCGGTTGCCGCCATCCGTCATTCGCCGGGTGATTCGCATTCCCTGACGCAGAACCGCCCCCAAGGTCGTCCGGTTTGGATCCGAGTCGGGTGTCTTCCTTGAATCGCGATCGGTCAGCATCCAGTTCCCACTCCGTCATGTCCTAGACCAGCAGCTCATCGGGGCGACCCAGGGGGGCCGTGCGCTCCGCGTGATCGGAGTTCTCAGGACTCTTTCGGCGGTGCGAGGCGGGCACCAAGTTGCCTTGGTGCCCTCTCGCGTGCGATAGGTGTAGGCGGCGGATGCCGCGTGTCCGGAGCACTTCCGCGACCGGGGTTCTGGCCCACGGTCCCCGCAGGATTGCCACAGTCTGGGTCTGGCTGGACTTCGATTTCCCCATCTCCCCCACCGTCTCTGGAACTCCAGGATATGCTTACCGGGCCGCACCTGGAGCGGTATACTAGGATTCCTGCTGTCCGTGAGCGGCCCCCATGTTTCCACCTACCATAGGTGAGTAGATGCCCGCCGACCCAAACCACGTGCTGGCGCGAATCAAAGCTGTCCCGCAGACACGCCGCCTCTTGTTGCCGGACCGGTTTTCCGCTGATGACGCTGGCCGAGTCGGCACCGATGTCCTCCGGCTCAGTGCGGAAAGCGACAGGGACATATTGCTGCTGCTACCGCCAACCGGGGTTCTCGCAGCCGGGCTGTCGTTGGGCGAAGTGCTATCGCAGCCCGGAACGGCTCCGACCATCGGGCTGCTATGTGGATCCGCTGCCACTTCAATGCCAATACTGCTGCAGTGCTGCGCGCTGCGCGTGCTCAGCAAGCATGCGCGCCTTGCGCCGACCACGCTGTTCCAGACGCATACGGTTGCGGCGTTGCTCTTTTCCGGACCGGAGGAGCAAACAGCTCGCACGCTCGAGGCATTGGACGCTCAACTCTTTACCCTCACGCGCCTGCAGGCATTGATGATGAAGCGAGTCGGCGATGCGATCGGGTCGGATGTTGTAACACTGCAGGCGGTCCTCGATGCCAAGCCGGACTTTTCGGCTGGTGAGGCTGTGGCGGCCGGGTGGGCTGATGCCTGCGTATGACGAATTCCTGGACGGGGCCGCACCGATTGGCCCCGAACAAGCCCCCCAGCGTCAGGCCCTCTTCCGGACGGTCTTCGCGGGGCGGTCACTCATCCTCCCTCCTGATCTTACTGACGAGGCGGCCGAGGAGGTGATCAAGCGCTTGTTCGAGCTTTCGAGCACCGGAGAGCCGATCGTGCTATTCGTCGGCGGGGACACCAGCAACTACAGCGCCGCGCTACGAGTGTTCGATTGCATTCGATTTGGCTCATGCCCCGTCACCGGCGTCGCAGGCTCTGAACTGGGAACGTTCACCACCGTGATCTTGCAGGCGTGTGAACCTCGGCTGGCTATGGCTGAGTCAGGCTTCGCGCTGGCGATGATCGGAGGCTGGCTGGACGCAACGATTACTCTCACACCGAGCCTGTCTTCCATGGATGCCCGCACTTCCATCCTGCGGGCGGCGGAGAGGATCCGCGAGAGGCTCTCGATCCTTGGCGACATTCTGGCCGCCCGTTCGAATCTCACCGCCGCCGATTGGACCGCACGAATCACGACGGGAAGGGGTGTTGGAGTGGACGAGGCCCTTCGTATCGGATTGATCGATGCCATTATCGACTGATACAAGCCCGCGGAGGCTTCCGCTCCCGTATGTCTTCCCCGACCGGATTTTCTCGTTGACTGGCCGGATACTGCACGATGGCGGCTGTGTCGCGATCGCCAACAGTGTCCGGGCGCAGGATGAGGCGGCAGCCGAACCGATTCTCATCACCATCGACTGTCCCGGTGGCGTCGGCCGCGAGGCGGACCTGCTCGCGACGATCATTCGGTTCTGCCGTTCACCCACCATCGGGCTCGTCATTACTCGGGCGTATTCCGCCGGGTTCAACATCCTCCAGGCCTGCGACCTCAGGATGGCACTGCAATCCTCGTCGTTGCTTGCCCACCACGGGTCCGTACCGGCGTCTACTCAGGCGCTGAACAGTGCATCGCATGCAGAGGCGTTCGTCAAGTGGAAGACAAACGCCCTGGAATATCAGCAGGCCGCCTGGGACAAGAAGACGGAAGTCCTCAGCTCCCGAACCGGGCTCGATCCGGAACGAGTCAGCCGCCTTCTTCGGCAGGACCGAGTCCTCAAGCCAATTGAGGCATTCGAGCTTGGATTCCTCGACGCGGTTATCTGAGATGGCCGGATCATCGGTCCGGCGGTCAGGTCACACCGCGAGTCCGCGCGGCCGCAGGTTCGGGAGATGATCGTGCGGCCGAATCGAGCGTGGAGGGCTCCACCGGGGGTGAAGCCCAAAGGTCGGGACGCAGAGGGCCAACCAGCTACCCTCGGGAAAAGTATCCCATTTTCACCCGCCACGGATGTCCAATATTCAACCGCCGCCGACACGTTGGCATGGGAGGCATGAATGGACGGTCATCTGGCAGACGCGGACAGCACTATCCTGGCGTTTTACCGATTGACCGGGACCGATGCGGCTGGGCGCTTCCTGCCGGAGGTAATGGCCTTCAGCAACAGTGAGCTCGAGTCAGTGCACAACTACGTCCAATGGCTGTTTCCACTTCCCGAGGCGAGCGGGGCGAGTCCAACAGCTCCTATCCTCACCGCGGGCGACATTGCGGCCTTTCGGACGGACCCCATCCTCCAGCAGCGCCTCCGGCAATCGATGGCGTTGATGTTCGAGTTCTATGGCTTCACCACGGAGGACCCGTTGGGCGTTGTGACCGTTCGCCTGTCAAGTCATTTCGAGCGCCGAAAGACCGTCTGGCTCCTGCAGCACAACCACAACCTTCTTCGCATAACACGGATGCTACGATCACTCAGCATTCTGGGGCTGCACGAATACAGCGTGGCGTGGCTGGCCTGCCTCGAGCGCCTGTACGGACCCTATCGAGAGACGATCAGTGAGAGAACGATGGCGTTCTGGCGCGGAGCGGTCGCAGGCAGTGAGTTGCCGGCGGATCGATCCATGCCACCGAGCCCCTCCTCCGACTAGTCCGCGCTGATTGCGATCGGCGGGGCGAGACAACCACCTCCCTACGGCACCCGTTCATGCATATACCACGAGTGGCCGCAGTCACGACAGTAGTCATTCGTCGGCTGATTGGGCCGGTAGCCCTTGCATCCACAGGCCTTGCAGTGCCCGGCCCCACATATGACGGGGACCTCCTCCACTGCGGCGCCGTGCCCGGTCGACGGCCGGGGCTCAGTATCGGTCCGCACGATCGTACCCTCCACCCTGAATGTCCTCTGCACCGCACCGTTGAACAATAACCGCGCCTGTCAAGAGCCGGTGGGTGCCCCTCCCGCACTGACTGTGAGGGCGTGGGAGGGGCTTCCAGGCAACAGACATCACCCTTGGTTGGTGGCGTTCCGCCAAGGGGATGGGACATCTATCGGGTGTCGACGGCAGCCTAGCCTTCGGCTGATCCATCCACGAATGCGGCTATTCTATCGTCGACCAGACACACCTATGTCGTTAAAGGGCAAATGGTTATGGTTATCACGTTCGACTATTTACTAATACGATTGACATTAGTATTTAAGGCTGGTATTGTTCAAAAACTAAGTTCAGCGGAAATAGTAATAGCCAACGTGGGAAGGTGAAAATGCGGATCCCGGTATCCCCACCATCAGAACAGGAGCTCTTCGCCCGAGTGCTCGGATCCCTGGGAGGAGCAAGCCGATTTGCGCAGCACTTCCCGGACAAGATGGGTCCCACCCAGGCCGGTCGGTATCGGCACTGGGACACCCTTCGGCACCTGGAGCCCCCCGAGGGGCTGTCGGTGGAGGAATGGTGGCTGGGGATCAGGCTTGCTCGCCGGTCCAGTGCACGAGAAGTCCCTGTCCTCAGAGACGGGTCGGGCCAGCCCTTCTGGCTCTCGCTGGTGGATCCCGCGCTGCAGATGCTCCACCAGGTGGACCAGCAGGCGAGTGGCGCGTTCCGGGGTGGCGGGGAGGTGGTGGATGAGCGAAGCCGGGATACCTACCTCATGAAATCGCTGTTCGAGGAGGCCATCACCTCGAGTCAACTGGAGGGCGCCGTTACCACTCGGGAGGTGGCCAAGGAGATGCTGCAGCGGGGCCGAGAACCGCGCACCAGGAGTGAGCGGATGATCCTCAACAACTATCGTGCGATGGAGTTCATTCGTACCGTGCGACAGGAGGCACTTACTCCTTCGATGGTGTTCGAGCTCCATAGAATCCTCTGCGATGGCACCATGGAGGACCCGACTACAGCCGGACGGCTTCGCCGCCCCGATGAGGAAATTCGGGTCTACGATGACCAGGGCACGGTCCTTCACACCCCACCCCATGCGCGGGAGCTCGAAGTCCGGTTGGCGCACTTGTGTGAGCTGGCCAACGGGGGCAGCGAAGAGCCCTTTCTGCATCCCGTCGTCCGGGCAATCCTGCTGCACTTCGGCCTGGCGTACGACCACCCCTTCGTGGACGGGAACGGGCGGACCGCCAGAGCCCTCTTTTACTGGGCAATGGCCCGCAACGGCTATTGGCTCTGTGAGTTCGTCTCGATTTCCCGCATCCTCCACCAGGCGCCAAGCAAGTACAATCGGAGCTTCCTGTACACGGAGACCGACGGAAACGACGCCACCTACTTTGTCCTGCACCAGTTGCGGGTGCTGGTACGGTCCATCGCCGACTTGCACAAATACCTTGAACGGAAGGCAAAGGAACTCCGCGAAGCCAAGCAATTGCTGGCTGGCTCGGCTCGGCTTGGAAACTGGCTGAACCACCGTCAGTTGGCACTGCTGAATCACGCCCTGAAGAACCCGGGATTCGAGTACAGCTTCGAGTCGCACAAGCGCTCGCACCGGATCGTCTACCAGACGGCCCGCACCGATCTCAGCCAATTGGCCAAACTCGGGCTGCTGCACGAGAGCAAGTCGGGGCGCACTTTCGTGTTTCTGGCGCCAGTCGACCTCCGAGAGCGGATGGCGGCGGTATCGTAAATTTGGGATCGCCTCAACGCATGCCACGACCCCGAACCCCAACGCCGGAACGCGTAGAGCCGCCCAACTTGGGCGGCTCTACGGTCCGGCGCTAATGGCTAGGGAGGGAATTGAACCCCCGACACGCGGATTTTCAGTCCGCTGCTCTACCAACTGAGCTACCTAGCCCGGGTCGGACAATATAAGGACACCCCGACCCCCCCGGAAGCCGAGCAGCCCCGCCACTTCCACCCCCCAGCTTCTCCCTTCTCGCTTCTCCCTTCTCGCTTCTCGTATATTCCCCTCATGACCGCCTCGACCCTCACCGTCCTCGTCCACCCACTGATCCAGCACAAAGTGGCCCTCCTCCGGGATCAGGCCACCCCCACCAAGGAGTTCAAGGCCCTGGTGGCGGAGATCGCCATGCTGATGACCTATGAGGTGACCCGGGACCTGCCCCTCGAGCCGGTCGAGGTCCAGACGCCACTCGAAACCGCCGCCGGCCACCGGGTCGCGGGCAAAAAGCTGGTCCTGGTCCCCATCCTTCGCGCCGGGCTCGGCATGGTAGACGCCATCAGCCAGTTGATTCCCTCGGCCCGGGTGGGACACATCGGCCTTTATCGGGACCACGACACCCTGAAGCCGGTCCGCTACTACTTCAAGATCCCCGCCGGGGAACCCGACCGGCTGTTCCTGGTGCTCGATCCGATGCTCGCCACCGGTGGGTCTGCCGCCGATGCGGTCCAGGAGCTGAAGGCCGCCGGCGCCACCCAGATCAAGTTCCTCTGCCTGGTGGCGGCCCCCGAGGGGGCGCAGGTCATGGCCGAGCGGCACCCGGATGTACCGGTCTACACCGCCGCGCTCGACCGGGAACTCAACGAACATGGCTATATCCTTCCCGGGCTGGGCGACGCGGGAGATCGGCTGTTTGGCACAAGGTAGAAGCCAGAAGCGAGCAGGGAGATCCAGGGCCGCTGTCCCAGCAAGAGGCCGCCCCCGAGCCACCCCTCCTTCTCGCTTTTCGCATCACACTTCTCGCTTCAGGAGTACCGCATGGCAGGAAACCTGACCTTCTGGGGCGCCGCAGGACGCGTCACCGGCTCGATGCACCTGCTCGAGGCCGCTGGCGCGCGCATCCTGCTCGATTCGGGGCTGTTCCAGGGCAAGCGCTCCGAGTCCCAGGCGCTCAACGCCGAGCTGCCGCTCGACCCGCGACGGGTCGACGGGGTCATCCTGAGCCATGCCCACATTGACCACGCCGGCCGATTGCCCTTGCTGGTGCGCCACGGCTTCCACGGCCCAATCTGGGCCACGCCCGCCACCCGCGACCTCACCGCCGTCATGCTCCCCGATTCGGCCAACATCCAGGAGAGCGACTCCCGCTACCTGCGCCGCCGCGGCAAGGACGCCGCCGAGCCGCTCTACAACATGGCCGACGCCATCGCCGTGCAGGACCTGATGCTCGGCGTGCCCTATCGCCGCATCCAGCACATCCGCAAGCACATGGCGTTCGAATTCACCGATGCCGGTCACATCCTCGGCTCCGCCAGCGTCGACCTCCGGATCAGCGAAGCGGGCGAGATTCACCGCGTTGTCTTCAGCGGCGACATCGGACGCAGCGGCCTGCCGATCATCCGCGACCCGGCGCCCCCCTCAGGGCCGGTGGACACCTTGATCATCGAGTCCACCTACGCCAACCGCGACCACGAACCGGTCAGCGGTGCCCAGGTCCGCCTCGGCGAACTGGTGCGCAAGGTGGCGGGCCGTGGGGGCAAGGTCCTGATCCCTTCCTTCGCGGTGGGGCGCACCCAGGAGATCGTCTACTCCCTCCACGAGCTCTGGCGCAAGGGGGACATCCCCGGCATCCCGATCTATATCGACTCGCCCCTGGCGGTCGATGCCACCGCGGTCTTTCGCATGCACCCCGAGGTTTTTGACCGCCGCGAGCACCTGCTGGAGAAGACCACCGCGATTTTCGACTTCCCGCTGGTCAAGTACGTGCGCGACGTGCAGGAATCCAAGGCGCTCAACTCCCTTCAGGGTCCGGCGATCATCATCGCCGCCTCCGGGATGATGGAGGCTGGCCGGATCCTGCACCACGCCAAGAACCACGGGACCGACCATCGCAACGTCATCCTGTTCGTCGGCTTCCAGGCCGAGCACACCCTGGGGCGTCGGATCCAGGAGGGCAGGAAGCCGCTCCGCATCTACGGCGAGGAAGTCGAGATTCGCGCCGAGGTCGAGACCATTGGCGGGTACTCCGCCCACGCCGACCGGAATGAACTGCGGGCCTGGGTCAGGGCACTCGGCGGGCCGGTCCAACGCGCCTTCTGCGTCCATGGCGAGCCGGAACAGTTGGAGGCGATGGCCGAGCTGCTGCGCGATGAGGGGGTCAAGCAGGTCGTGGTGCCCGCCCACGGGGAGTCGTTCGCGCTGTGAGCCGACCTGGCTGGCGGTGGGCCGCCGGCTCGCTGCTGGTCGCAGCGGCAGTCTGGCTCGCCTGCTTCGTGTGGGTCGTCGTCGACAGCCGACAGGACCAGCGCCGGCAGGCCGGCGCCATCGTGGTGCTCGGTGCGGCCCAGTACAACGGCCGGCCCTCGCCGGTCCTGGAGGCGCGGCTTCGCCACGCCCTGGCCCTCTATCAGGAGGGACTGGCCCCAGTCATGGTCGTGACCGGGGGCATCGGCCGCGGTGATCGCGAGAGTGAGGCCACGGTCGGGCGGCGCTGGTTGCTGGAGCAGGGGGTCCGCGCGGAAGCGGTGGTCGTCCGGCCCGAGGGAAGCACCACCGCAGCTTCCATTGCGGCGGTGGCCGACTGGGCCGAGGGGTTCCAGATCAACAGTGTCCTACTGGTCAGCGATCCCTTCCACACCGCCCGGCTGCGGCAGGAGGCCCGGCGCGCCGGACTCCGTGGTTGGACCTCTCCGACGCGCACCAGCCCGATCTCGGCGGGAATCGGCGTTGAGCTTCCATACCTCGTTGCCGAGAGCTGGAAGGCGCCGGCTGCCTGGCTGGGCTGGGGGAGGTAGGCGGCGGCCAGATCAAGTGTAGTGGTGGCTGAGGTGTCGTCGGGGCACAGACTGGATCGCACATCGGAGTCATCCCGAGCGGAGCGAGGGATCTTGCCCACCTGTTCCAGAACTTTGCCGTACGAGGCGGTGGTCGGTTTATCCTGAAGAAGATCCCTCGCTCCGCTCGGGATGACTCCGTGGACCACCAGAATCCCGCTACCTTCCGTGATACCTGATACCTGACACCCGATACCCCGGACCCACCATGTCCCGTCCAACCCTCGTCACCCTGATGGTTTTCGGTCTGGCCAGCTCGGCTACCCCCCCGATGCTGCCGGCCCAGATGGCCCCGATCCGGGTGCCCGCCACCGTGGACACCCTGCCCAACGGCCTCCGCCTGATCATCCACCAGGATCGCTCGGCGCCGGTGGCCACCGTCAACGTCTGGTACCATGTCGGGTCGGGCAGCGAAAAGCCCGGCCGCACCGGCTTTGCGCACCTCTTTGAGCACCTGATGTTCATGGGCTCCGAGCATGCGCCATACCCTGAGTTCGATCGACGATTGGAGGCGGCCGGCGCCAACAACAACGGCTCCACCACGGAGGACCGCACCAACTATTACGAGGCGGGCCCGGCCAACGCCCTGCCGCTCATGCTTTGGCTCGAGGCCGACCGGATGGGGTACCTGCTGCCCACCATGGACGCCGCCAAGGTCGACGCTCAGCGCGACATCGTCAAGAACGAGCGCCGGCAGAGCTACGAGAACCAGCCCTATGGCATGGTCGGCGATCATATGCCCCGGATGCTCTACCCGGCCAGCCACCCCTATTCGTGGACGGTGATCGGCTCCATGGCCGACCTGTCGGCGGCCTCCCTCGACGACGTCAAGCAGTTCTTCCGCGAATACTACGCCCCCAACAACGCCGTGATCAGCGTTGCGGGGGACGTCGACCCCGCCGAGGTCCGCCGCCTGGTGCGCGAATACTTCGGGCACCTCCCCCGCGGCCCCGAAATCGTCAAGCCAACCCCCGTGCGCCCCGCCATGACCCGCGACACCGCCCTGGTGCTGGAGGATCGCGTGGGATTGGCTCGGCTCTACTACGTCTTCCCCGCCGTCAAGGCGTGGGACCGCGATGATGCCGCGCTCAACGTGGCGGCCTATGTGCTGACTGGCGCTCGCAATGCCCGCCTGACCAAGCGCCTGGTGTACGAGGAGCAGCTGGTGAGCAACGTCAGCGCTTTCAACGGCAGTCTGAACCTGGCCGGCGATTTCCAGCTGGTGGCCACCGCCAAGCCGGGCGGCGCCCTCCCCGCCATCCAGCGGGTCATCGACGAGGAGCTGCGACGGCTCGCCACCGAGGGACCCACCGAGCGCGAACTGCAGCAGGCGCGCAACGCGCTGGAGGCGTCGTTCCTCTCAGGTATTGAGCGGGTCCAGTCCAAGGCCGACCAACTCAACAGCTACTACTTCGAGCTCGGCGTTCCCGATGGCTTTCAACGCGACCTCGATCGCTACCGTTCCGTCTCGGCGGCGCAGGTGCAGGCGGCAGCCCGCCAGTACCTCACCGGCGCCCGAGTCGTCGTCTCGGTCGTACCGCAGGGCAAGCTGGAACTTGCCGCCACCGCCCGCGAGGTGACCCCATGAACCGCCGCGACCTGATCGGCCTGGCCATCTTCGCCTGCGTCGCCGTCCTCACAGCCGCTGACGCCACCGCACAGGTCACCACCCCGCCAGCAATGACGCCCGCGCCGAGCCTGACCCTGCCCACCACCTGGCGCGCCACCCTGCCCAACGGGGTGACCATCGTCGGCGCCGATATGCGGGAGGTGCCGCTGGTTCGCGCCACCCTGTCGATTGCCGGCGGCGGACGTCTCGACGGCGACCGGCCGGGAATTGCCAGCATGACCGCCGACCTCCTGGACGAGGGCGCTGGCGGCCGCGATGCCATCGGGCTGGCCGAGGATGTGGCATTCCTCGGTGCCTCGCTCGGCACTGGTGCCGGGTGGGATGCAATTACGCTTTCTCTCACTGCCCCGCGCCGCACCTTTGACGATGCCATGACCATCCTGGCTCGCGTCGCGCTGCAGCCGACCTTCGCCCGCGCCGATGTGCAGCGGCAACAGGACCTCCGACTGGCCTCGATCATTCAGCAGCGCGACCAGCCCGCCGCGGTGGCCAGCCAGGTGTTCAACCGCGAAGTCTTTGGCCGGGGTCATCCGTACCACGCCCAGCTCGGTGGGGACTCCACCAGCATCGCCGGGTTGGATTCGACCGCCCTGCGGACCTTCTGGAATCGGGCGGCCGACCCGCGCCGCGCCACCCTGATCATCACCGGCGCCATTACCCAGCGCGAGGCGGTGGCCCTCGCCACTCGGCTGCTCGGTGACTGGCGCGCCCCTGCCAATGCCCTGGCCATCACGCCGGCCGGCGCCATCCCGGCTCCGAATCGCGGCACGACCAGGGTGGTACTGGTCGACAAGCCGGGTGCTGCCCAGTCGGTCATCAACATCGGCGCGCCGGGTGTGGATCGATCGTCCCCGGACTATGCTGCCATCTTGTTGATGAACACCATCCTCGGCGGATCCTTCTCCGCCCGGCTCAACGACATTCTCCGCGAGCAGAAGGGCTTCAGCTACGGCGCCAACTCGGGCTATTCATGGCGGCCGGTGCCGGGCCCGTTCCTGGCCAGCTCCGCGGTGCGTACCGACGTTACCGACAGCTCGCTGGCCATCTTCTTCGAGCAGTTCAAGCGGATCCGGGACGAGGTCGTGCTGGCCGATGAACTGGAACGGGCCCGGTCCTATTCGGTGCTTGGCGCCCTGGGGAACTATGAGACCACCGGACAGGTGGCGGGGCAGCTCGCGACCGCCCTGAGCTTCGGGATGACACTCGAGCAGGTTCCTGCGGAGCTGGCCGCGATCCAGAAGCTGACCGCAGCCGATGTGCAGCGTGCAGCCCGCCAGCACCTCGACCCGGCGCGATTGACTGTTGTGGTCGTGGGAGATTTGTCCAAGATTCGGGCAGGTATCGAGGCGCTGCGCCTCGGTCCGGTGACCATCGTAACGCCATAACACGGCACCGTAGGGGCGCACTCCTGTGCGCCCCTACCCCCGCCGCCGTAGTCCCGCCGCCGAGGCACCGACCCACCCCAGGATTGCCACCACATACAGGTACCAGCCTGGCTGGTTCCCCTGGGTGCCATCGCTGGTGGTGGCTGCCATCCCGATGCCGAGCACCAGCAGCAGCAGCCCGAGCCCCATCCCGTGGCCAACCGGCGCACGGCGCGCCAGGCGCACCGCCACCTCGCCCCCGACAAACGCCGCCAGCAAGCTGTAGCCAAGGTTGACTGCCAGGTAGGCCGTGGTCGGTTCGGGCATCTGGCCGGGCCCGACGGCCGGCAGCATTGCCGCAACCGCCACCAGGGTGCCGGCCATGACCACAATGGTGGCGACCACGAAGCCGGCCAGGATGGCACCAACGCTGCGCAACATCCAAACCTCGGGGATGGAGGTTCGTGAATCGTAGCGTCGCACCGCTGTGCGACGCTACTACGGTGGGACGCGACCCTGTGCGGCGCGACTACATTCCCGCCATGACCCTTCTTGCCTCGCGCCGCGTCCACACCGGCCGGACCCTCAACCTCGACCTCGACCAGGTCCGCTTTCCCAACGGCACCGAGGGCAGCCTCGAAATGGTGCGCCATCCCGGTGCCGCGGCCATCGTTCCGTTTCTCGACCCGCCGGGCGATCCCGATCCCCGCGTCCTCTTGATCCGTCAGTTTCGCCACGCCGCCGACGGCTGGCTCTGGGAGGTGCCGGCCGGCACCCGCGATGGCCAGGAGCCGATGGATCGCTGCGCCGCCCGCGAACTCGAGGAGGAGACCGGCTGTACCGCGGCCCGCCTGGAGCTCCTTGCCGCCATCTACACCACCCCCGGGTTCACCAACGAGGTCATTCACCTCTACCTCGCCACCGGGCTCACCCGCGGACGGGTGGCCCACGAAGCCGACGAGTTCATGGAGGTCCACGAGGTGCGCTGGTCGGAGGTGGGCCGGAGGATCCGGGCCAGCGAAATCCGCGACGCTAAGACTCTCGCCACCCTCATGTATGTCCAGTGCTTCCGCCGCCCCGGTCCACCGGCCTGACCGGCCCCCTATATTTGCGGGATGGCCTCGCACTCCTGGGACGACCTGTACAAGACGATTCGCAAAGGCGCCCTTCCCCCGGCGGTGTACCTCTTTGGCCTCGAGGAGCCGCTCAAGGACGAGGCGGTCCAGGAGCTCCTCGACCGGGCGCTCGACCCCGGGCTTCGCGATTTCAACCTCGATATCCGCAGTGCCGGTTCGCTCGATCCCGAAGATGTCGTCACGCTGCTGACGACTCTCCCGATGATGGCCGATCGTCGGGTGGTGATCATCCGCGACGTCGAATCATGGCACAAGCGCGCCAAGGCCAAGCAGGCGGTGCTTGATTGCCTCGACCAGCCGTCTCCCGAAACCCTGGTCATCCTGATCCAGGGTGCCGGCGACCCGGAAAAGGCCAAGAGCAACGATCCCGATCCCGACCTTGCCAGGCGCACCTACGCCGTCAACTGCGATCGGCTGCCGTTCGACCGCGCCGCCCGGTGGCTGGTCAAGGAGGCCGAGAAGGTTGGCCTCGTACTGGCGCCCGACTCGGTGGCGCACCTGGTCAAGGCGCTCGATGCGGAGCTGGGTCCCCTGCGCGCCGAGCTTGGCAAGCTGGCTGGACTGGCGGGCAGCGAGCCGCTCACCGTCGAGCAGGTCTCCGCCATGCTCGGCATCCGCCACGGCGAAACGGTCCCCGACTGGTGCGAGGCGGTGATGGACGGCCACACCGGCAACGCCGCCGCCATGCTGCCGCATCTCCTCGGCCAGTCCGGCGCCAGCGGCGTCAAGCTGGTCATCTCCCTCGGTCAGGCATTGGTTGGCACCGCCCTGGCCCGGGCGCTGCGCGACGAGGGCAAGCGCGGACGTGCCCTCGAGAGTGCCGTGTTCGACACCCTCAAGCGTCTCCGCCTTTGGGGAATCGACTACCGCACCTCCGCCAACCAGTGGTCTCGCTGGTCCGAGGATTGGACCCTGCCCCGCCTCCAGATGGGGATCCAAGCCGCCATCGACACCGACACGGCCCTCAAGGCCACCACGCTTTCCGATGAGGCCGGCCTCGTGACCGATCTGGTCATGCGCCTGGCCTTGCCGATGCAGGAGGCCGCATGACCGCTCCGACCTTACGGGCCCCATGGGCCCTGCTGTCCCTCCTGCTCCTTGCTCCCGCCGTCCACGCCCAGCAGGACCCGCGGTTGGTCGATGCCATCCGGATTGCCCGCGAGGGGATGCCCGACAGCGCCCGGACCCTGACCGCCGCGCTGCTGGGCACGCTGCCCCGAACCGACGCGCTCTACCCGGAATTGCTCTACACCATCGCCATCATCGCCTCGAACGAGGCCGATCGCCGGCTCTACCTCCGGCGGATTGTGGTGGAACATGCCAATTCCCCCTGGGCCGACAACGCCCTCCTCCAGATGGCTCAGCTCGATTACGCCGCCGGCAACACCGAAGGCACCCAGCGGCAGATCAACCAGCTCTTGAGCGATTACCCCGGCAGCGAGGTCACTGCCGAAGCGGCACTCTGGGGAGCCCGTGCCGCGTTCGACCGCAACGACCCCCGGCTGGCCTGTGCCTGGGTGGCGAGCGGCATCGCGGCGTCCGGCAGCGACGTGGAAATGCGTAACCGGCTCAACTTTCTGAATCTTCGCTGCCAGGATCCGGACCCCGACCCGCGGCCGGTTCCCCCGGCCCCGGCCCCGGCACCCACACCACCCCCGACGCCAGCTCCGGCGCCCCGGCCTGCCGCCGGCCCGTCGTGGCATGTGCAGATTGCCGCGCTCTCCGATCGCATCGCGATTGACCGCGCCGTGGCAACGATCCGGGAAATGGGCTTCGAGGCCACGGTCGTGCCGGGACCCGGCGCGCTCCAGAAGGTGCGCGCCGGCCGCTGGTCCACCCGGGCGCTGGCCCAGGCCGAGGTGGCGCGGCTCCGCGACCGCTTTGGCGGTGCGCCCTTCGTGGTCATGGATCCCTGATCGCTTCGTGGCCGAAACCAGCAGCACCCCGCTCATGATCCAGTACCGCGACATCAAGTCGCGGCATCGGGACGCCATCCTGTTCTTCCGGATGGGCGATTTCTACGAAATGTTCTTCGACGACGCCGAGCTCGGCGCCCGCGTGCTCGGTATTACCCTTACCGCCCGCGGCGATGGCGTTCCCCTGGCCGGTGTGCCGGTCAAGGCCGCCGCCGAGTACCTCCGCCAACTGGTGGCCGCCGGCCACCGCGTGGCCATCTGTGAACAGGTCGAGGATCCCAAGCTCGCCAAGGGGATCGTCAAGCGCGCCGTCGTCGAGACGGTCACCCCCGGGGCCCAGCTGGAAGAGGGTTGGCTGGCGGGCGGCCGCAACAATTGGCTCGTGGCGGTCGCGCCGCCGTCGGGGAATGGGGCCGGCGCGTACGGCGTCGCCGCGATCGATCTCTCCACCGGCGAGGTCGTGCTCGAAACCACCGCTGCCGACGGGTTGAACGAATCGCTGGGACGGCTCCACCCCGCCGAGCTGGTGCTGCCTGCCGGGGCCAGGGACCTTCCGCTCGAACCGGAGATCATGCGTACCCGGCGCGAAGCGTGGGAGTTCGACCCCGAACTGGCGCGCGAGGAGCTGGCGCGCCGCTACGCCTTGGCCAGCCTTGATGGCCTCGGACTCGGCCCCGACGACGCCCCCGCGATCGGCGCCGCCGGCGCACTGTTCCGCTACCTGACCGATCTCCAGCCGGGCGGACTCGCTCACCTGGCCCGGCCAACGGTACGCCGATCCGATCAGTACATGTGGATCGATGAGATGACCCGCCGCAACCTGGAGCTGGTCGAGCCGCTCCGGGCCGGCGCCAAGGGAATCACTTTGCTTGAGACGTTGGACGCCACCGTGACGCCGATGGGCGCCCGCCTGCTGCACCAGTGGCTGGTCTCACCGCTCCGCTCTCCCGACCGGATCAATGCCCGTCTCGATGCCGTCGAGGTCCTGGTCAACGACAGCCGGGGTCGTGGCCGCCTGCGCGAGGCGCTCGACGGCATCCGCGATGTCGAGCGCCTGGCCGGGCGGGCAGCCGCTGGACGGGCCATTCCCCGGGAACTCGGGGCGCTGCGCGATTCATTTGCCCGCCTCCCCGATGTCGTGACGGCGCTGGCCGAACTTGCCGGCCGCGACGGCAGCGCGGAATTGACCGCCCTGACAGCCGGCATTGACCCGCTGGCCGATCTGGCCGCCGACCTGGCCGCCGCCCTGGTGGAGCGTCCACCCGCCACCCTGGCCGAAGGCGGCATCATCCGCCCCGGGTACGATGCTGAACTCGATGAGACCCGGGCCCTGCGCGACGGCGGCAAGCAGACCATCGCCGCCATCCAGCAGCGCGAGCGCGACCGGACCGGGATTGCCTCGCTCAAGATCGGCTACAACAAGGTCTTCGGGTATTACCTCGAGATCACCAAGGCCCATAGCGCCCGGGTGCCGGAAGACTACGAGCGCCGCCAGACCCTGGCCGGCGCCGAGCGCTACGTCACCCCCGAGCTCAAGGAGTACGAGGCCAAGGTGCTCGGCGCCGAAGAACGGCTCGGCGCGCGCGAGGCGGAACTTTTTGCCGAGCTCAGGGGGCGGGTTGGGGCCGCCATCGAGCGGGTCCAGGCCACCGCCCGCAGCCTGGCACGGGTGGACCTCCTGGCCGGGCTGGCGGAGCAGGCCTCCTCCCATCGGTACGTCCGGCCGGAAGTGCACGACGGCTTCCGGCTCACCCTCGTGGCGTCGCGGCACCCGGTCATTGAGCGCCTGATGCCCCGCGAGGCGTTCATCCCCAACGATGTCCATTTCGACGAGTCGGCCCGGGTGCTTCTGGTGACCGGCCCCAACATGGCCGGCAAGAGCACCATCCTCCGCCAGATCGGCCTGGTGGTACTGATGGCCCAGGTCGGCTCCTTCGTGCCGGCCGAGCGCGCCTCGGTCGGTGTGGCCGACCGGCTCTTTACCCGGGTCGGGGCAAGCGACAACCTGGCCCGGGGGCAGTCCACCTTCATGGTGGAAATGAGCGAGACCAGCGCCATCCTCCACAACGCCAGCGCCCGCTCGCTGGTGCTGCTCGATGAAATCGGCCGCGGCACCTCCACCTACGACGGCGTGGCCATTGCCTGGGCGGTGACGGAGCACCTCCACGATGTGATCGGCTGCAAGACGATGTTTGCCACCCACTACCACGAGTTGATGCAGCTCCCCGAGCAGTTGGCCCACGCCCGCAACCTGAACGTCGCCGTGCGCGAGACCGCCGACCGGGTGGTCTTTCTGCACCGGCTCGAGCCGGGTGGCACCGATCGGTCCTACGGCATCCATGTGGCGGAGCTGGCCGGCCTGCCCGATCCGGTCGTGGCACGGGCCAAGGCCGTCCTCGTCACCCTCGAGGGCGAGCACCGCATGGTGCCGGGCGACCCGCCCCGCATCGACCCGGGGCAGCTGCCGCTCTTCGCCGAATCACACCTCATCGACCCGGCGGTGACCGCCCTGCGGGGGCTGGACCTCGACACCCTGACCCCGCTGCAGGCGCTCAACCGCTTGGCCGAACTCAAGAAGCAGGCCGGCGGCTGACTCCACCCGCCTCGCCTGAGGCCAAATGAAGGGGTAGTTTCCGACCATGCAATTATCCGGCATCCTTGCCGCCCTCCTGCTGGCGGCCTGCACCACCCCACCCGACGGCACCATGGACCTCCCCGCCGGACAGGGAGCCAACCCGGACCGAGGGGATGACGCCCCCGTCCCGCTCGATGCCCAGAGCCCGGTGGAGTACCCCTCGGCGCTCTTCGACCAGGCCATTGGCGGCACGGTGGTGCTGCGGCTCTTCGTCACCGAGACTGGTGCGGTGGTCCCGGAATCCACGCGGGTGCAGGAATCGAGCGGGTATCCCGCGCTCGATTCTGCCGCCCTGGCCGCGGCGCCCAAGCTTCGGTACGCCCCCGCCACCCGGGACGGCGCCCCCGTCGCCGCGCCATTTACCCAGCCGATCATTTTCCGGGCGCCAGGGCGCGGAGGCATTACCCCGTGACCAGCAGCAAGAACGCCAGCCATGACTCGGTGCTCGACACCGTCGGCAACACCCCCCTCATCCGGTTGGCCCGGGTCGGCGCCGGAATCCGGTCGCCGGTGTACGGCAAGGCCGAGTACGCCAACCCGGGCGGCTCGGTCAAGGACCGGATCGGGCTGGCCATCATCGAGGCGGCCGAGCGGGCGGGCACCCTGCTGCCCGGCGGCACGATCGTGGAAGGCACCTCCGGCAACACCGGCGTGGGGTTGGCCATGGCCGCGGCGATCAAGGGCTACCACTGCATCTTTACCATGCCCGACAAGATGAGCCAGGAAAAGGTCCGGCTCCTCAAGGCCTACGGCGCCGAGGTGGTCATTACCCCCACCGCCGTTCCGCCCGACCATCCCGACCATTACGTCATGAAGGCCAAGCAGATCGTCCGCGACACCCCGGGCGCCGTCATGGCCGACCAGTTCTACAATCAGGAAAATCCCGAAGCCCATTATCGGACTACGGGGCCGGAGATCTGGGAGCAGACCGGCGGCACGGTGACCCATTTCGTGGCTGGTGCCGGGACCGGTGGCACGGTGAGTGGCGTCGGGCGGTTCCTGAAGGAGCAGAACCCCGCCATCCGGATCATCGGCGGCGACCCGGTCGGCTCCCTCTACACCGGGTATCACCGCACCAGGACCCTCGGCGAGGGGCAGCCGTACAAGGTGGAAGGGATCGGGGGCGACAAGGTTCCCACCGCGTTGTGGTGGGATGTCGTGGACGAGTTCCGCCAGGTCTCCGACCGCGACTCGATGGCGATGGCACGCCGCATGGCCCGCGAGGAGGGGATCCTGGTCGGTGGTTCGGCCGGAACCAATGTCGCCATTGCCCTCGACCTGGCCCGCGAGGTGGACAACCCCGAGGCGTGCATTGTCACCATCCTGTGCGACACCGGCGAGCGCTACCTCTCCAAGGTCTTCAACGACGAGTGGATGCAGGAGAACCAGCTCCTCGATGTCCGCCGCACCACCGTGGGTGACATGCTGGATCGCCGCGCCAAGGGCTCTCCGCCGCTGGTCAGCGTGACCCCCGCCGCCGCTGTCCGGCAGGCGCTGCACCTGATGGCCAGCTGGGATGTCAGCCAGATTCCGGTCATGGAAGGGGGCCAGTGCCTCGGTGGCCTGATGGAGCACTCCCTGATGACCAGCGCGCTCGACCAGCCCACCCTGCTCGACAGGCCGGTCCGCGAGGTGATGGAAGCGCCCTTCCCCATCGTTGACGCGGCGTTCCCGACGGACCGTCTTGCCGCGATGCTGACCCGGGAATCGCCCGCCGCCCTGGTCCAGCGCGAGGGGGTCGTGGTCGGCATCGTCAGCCGGGCCGATGTGCTGCGGTTGATGCTGGGGGCACGGTGATGGGTGCCGGGGATCAGGTATCGGGTATCGAGGCCTCCTTTGCCCCACGCAAAGATTCCCTGTCCCCTGCCGCGATGCCGCCGACCCCTGATACCTGATACCTGATACCTGATACCCTGGCCCCCATTCCCTATTCCCC
>Ga0163150_10002103_pt1 | contig 31755 bp, 36 predicted proteins | sample OliLakLV19P2IB_FD_148628 | JGI IMG/M metagenome (GOLD analysis project Ga0163150, IMG submission 148628) | Freshwater microbial mat bacterial communities from Lake Vanda, McMurdo Dry Valleys, Antarctica - Oligotrophic Lake LV.19.P2.IB | ecosystem: Environmental > Aquatic > Freshwater > Lake >...
ATTCATATCATCCCGCCGTGCCATCAAAAAACTGCCTTGAATTCGCGGTTTTTTGATGCTATAATAATCCCATCATGAGTACATTAACTATTGTTTTAATTGTCGTCGGTGTCTTGGTCCTCTGGGTAGTCTTTACCTTTAACAGTCTTATCAGGCTTCGCAACCGCAAGCAGGAGGCGCTTAGCGATATCGACGTGCAGGCAAAACGTCGATATGACCTTATCCCGAACCTTATTGAAACCGTGAAGGGCTATGCGAAGCAGGAGAGTGGCGTTTTAGAGAGCGTTACCCGGGCGCGCACGGCAGCCATGAACATGGGAGGCAGTCCAACGGAAAAGGCGAAGAGCGAAGATATGCTCTCCGGCACGCTTAAGACCCTGTTCGCGGTTTCTGAAGCTTATCCAGACCTCAAGTCGAATACGAACTTCTTGGAGCTTCAGCGAGAGCTTTCTGACACTGAGAACAAGATGATGGCCAGCCGCCGCTTCTTTAACTCTACGGTCATGGACCTCAACACGAAAATAGAGAGCTTCCCGTCGAACGTCATCGCCGGCATGTTCGGCTTTTCTAAGGACCAGTTCTTCGTGGTGGCGAACGAGGCAGAAAAAGCACCAGTGAAGGTGCAGTTCTAGTTCTATTTCTCATGGAAGAATTTCCTCAAAAAGAGTTTAAGCCGATGCGGAAATCTACAATATGGTTCTTATGGATTTTCTGCGGTGCTTTCCTGATTCTTTTTCTTGGCGCGCTCGTCATGGCAGGTGGAGCAGAGGTCGTCTTTATTTACTTTGTTGTAGGAGTAATACTCTTCCTCATCACGAGAGCGTTTACTAAACGATAATTTGTATAATGATCAATCTTATTATCGCAGGCGTTTTCACAGCGCTGTTTACGAACGACGCAAGAACGCTCGAAGCCCGCGGAGCGAAAGTTTCCGCGTTGCTCGTCGGCGGTATTAGTGCGCTCTATTACTTCCTCATCTTCCCGCAGGTGTTCGGCAGCTTTCCGGCATTAGGTTTTACGCTTGGCTTTGGTGAGCGCTATGGCCTTGAGGCGAAAACCGTCTGGCTCGCCGGCGTCTTACTCCCGATCTTTGTCTACGCCTTCATCGCGTACCGCCTCCGTAAAAAACTTTCTGTAAAACTGATTAACTGACTAACGGATTAACTTATCCCGTTTCCTACTACCCACTACGTACTACTAACTACTCACTATCCCAATGGCCTCCATCTACGCTCATCGCGATAGTAATATTCGGAAAACGTGGTTCATGCTCGCGTTGTTTTTGGTTATTGTTATCGGTATCGGCTATGTGTTTAGTCAGGCGTATGGTAGTCCCGGCATTTTGTACTTTGCCGTTGCCTTCGCGGTGCTGATGAACGTTTGGGCGTACTGGTTTTCCGACAAGCTCGTGCTCAAGATGTATAAGGCGGTACCCGTGAGCATGGAGAACAATAGAGAGCTCTACCGGATTGTTGAAAATCTCTGCATCACTGCCGGCCTGCCGGTGCCTAAAATCTATATTATTGATCAGCCGCAACTTAACGCCTTTGCTACCGGTCGCAATCCGGAACACGCGGTCATCGCCGTTACTACTGGGCTCCTCGCTCGGCTCGACAAAAGTGAACTCGAAGGCGTGCTCGCACATGAGCTGAGCCACATCGGCAACAGGGACATGCTCGTTTCAACCGTTATTGTGGTGCTCGCTGGCTTTATCGCCATTCTCTCAGACTTCTTCCTGCGCTCAATGCGCTTCCGTCGGCTTGGCAATCGCGATAATAATCAGGCCGCCGCCATTATGATGATTATCGGCCTCGTCTTCGCTATCCTGGCTCCCATAGCGGCAACGCTCATGCGGCTAGCCATCTCGCGCCGCCGCGAGTCCCTCGCCGATGCCAGCGGCGCCTTGCTCACTCGCTATCCCGATGGGCTTGCCAATGCGCTTCAGAAGATCGCGACCGATAAGACGCCGATGCCGCCTGCGAACAACAGCACGGCACATCTTTGGATAGACGACCCGTTCAATGGCGAGAAAAAGACCCCGTTCTTGCATAAGTTATTTATGACACACCCGCCGATCGAAGAGCGTATTACTGCTCTGCGAGGGATGGAGGTGAAATAGAATTGCTACTTCTGACGGTATTATCGAGTTGTACATTATAATTGATGCATCAATTATAATGTACAATCAGCTGAAAGCCAGAATCAAATCACTATAAAATGATTCCAGTTCGTCCGCCGGTAGTTTTTAGTTCATGGGCTCTCGGTGCCTATCTCGATCGCTGGTCTTTTGTACACTTCGGATGGGGATTTATGCTCGCGTCCATCCTGCGCCTTCTTGGCATTTCTCGCGGCCGCGCTTATCTTATTTCGCTGACACTCATGCTCGGTTGGGAGCTCATGGAGTGGTACACGGGCAGCCACGACTATCTGACCAACAGTCTCTGTGACGTTTTACTCGCATCCGCCGGTTTCTGGCTCATGCACTGGCTCTGGCCCAGGCTGAAGTTCCAGACGGACGCACTCGTCGCGACCGCAATTATTGGTGCGACGGTTATCGTGAAGCTGTGGTCTGATAAAGGGTAGACTACCTGAAGCAAAGAAGGGTTCCAACATTCGCTCATTCGTACGAATGAGCGAATATGGATGAGGTGGGGTTCGCTTTTTGGGTGAGTTTCAACTATAATCGCGGTACGTTTCATTCTATGGACCATATCCGCAACTTCCTTATTACTGCCCATATCGATCACGGGAAGTCTACGCTCGCTGACCGGCTTTTAGAGGAGACTCACACCGTTGAAAACCGCAACATGCAGGCGCAGTATTTGGATTCAATGGACCTTGAGCGCGAGCGCGGCATCACGATTAAGATGGCGCCGGTGCGCATGGACTACGAGTTCGAAGGCAAGAAGTATATTTTGAATCTCATCGACACGCCGGGGCACTCCGACTTCGCCTATGAGGTAAGCCGTGCGCTCGCCGCCGTGGAGGGGGCGGTCTTGCTCGTTGACGCGACTCAGGGCATTCAAGCACAGACGCTTTCAAACTTTGAGGGCGCGCGCAAAGCCGGTCTCAAGATGATCGGCGTGGTGAACAAGGTGGATATCGCCTCGGAAGAGATGGTTGAGTCTGCGGTCACCGACCTTGCCGAACTCATCGGCGTCGAGCCCGAGAAGATCATCAAAGCCTCGGGAAAGACCGGCATTGGGGTAAAAGACATTCTCGCCGCAGTCATCCGTGACGTCCCGCCTCCGAAAAAAGAGAATTTCACTGTGCAGGCTTCGCGCGGTTTGGTTTTCGACTCGCAGTACGACGACCACAAGGGTGTTATCGCGTTCATCCGGGTCTTCTCCGGTACTTTCAAATTGAATGAGACGTATCACATGGTCGCCACCGGTGCCGAGGTGAAGACGAAGGATATCGGCTACCTGAAACCGGGTATGAAAACTTCGCCAGCGATTAATCCAGGTGAGACGGGATACATCGCAACTGGAATTAAAGACCCTGACCAGCTTAAGATTGGAGATACGATTACTGACCGTGCCCCAGCCACTGCGACGGAGAAGCTTGAGATTGCGCTCCCGGGTTATCGTGAGCCAAAGCCGGTCGTCTTCGTCAGCTTCTATCCCGAGAATCCTGAAGATTACGATGATTTTAAAAAGGCTCTCGGCCGGCTACGGCTTTCTGATTCCGCGCTGCACTTTGAGCCGGATATGAGCGAGGTGCTCGGCCGCGGATTTAAAGGAGGCTTCCTGGGCCGTCTTCACTTTGAAATTGCGAGTGAGCGTATTGAGCGTGAGTTTGATATTCCGACAACGAGCAGCTTCCCGTCGGTCGCGTATAAGGTGAAGCCCGCGCCACGTTCGGGCAATAGCCAGTTGAAGAACTCGACGCTTGCCAATAACGCCGAGAATTGGGAGGGTGAGTATTTGATCGTCCAAAATCCGAAGGACTTCCCGGATGAGTATGTGGAGGTGCTCGAACCGATAACGAAGATTGAGATTCTCACGCCGATTCAGTATATGGGCCCGATTTTAGCACTCCGGGATATGTACCGCATCTATGATATTCAAACGGTGCCATTCGGTACGCAGGGCGCTGGATCGCATAAAGACAAGATACTCATCACTGCAAAGCTTCCACTCGCTGACCTTATTTCCGACTTCGACGATAAGCTCAAGTCTGTCTCGCAAGGTTACGGTTCGCTGAGTTATGAGGTTGTCGGCTATGAGCCGGGCAAGCTCGATAAGGTGGAGATCTTGGTCGCTGAGAACGTCGTTCCGGGGCTAACCCGTATCTTGCCGAAAGAGGATATTGAAAAAGAGGGGAGAAAGATGTGTGAACGGTTAAAAGACCTTTTGCCGAAGGCGCAGTTTAGTCAGGCGATTCAGGCGCGTAACAAGGGGCGTATTATCGCTCGCGAAACAATCGCGGCGGAGAAGAAAGAGCTTGGGAATTTCGGTAAAAACGGTGGTGATAGGACGCGTAAGATGAAGCTGTGGAAGAAGCAGGCGCGCGGAAAAGAAAGATTGAAAGAACGCGGCGTCGCTAGTGGTGTTCGGGTACCAGCGGAAGTGTTTAAAGAGCTGCTTAAAAAGTAGTATCCTGCTGATTTCTGATTACCGCTACTATGTTATAATGTACTAGTACACTATAACATAGTAGATTCGCGCGCGGGAGCTTAAATGTATCTCGTGAACGAATTCGCCCGTAGTGCTTGACAAATAGCCTATCTCATGTATACTACGTAGGAAATGAGTGTATCTGCTGCCTAGGTGATTCAAACCATTTAAGCAGTGTCACGACAATTGTGGCAAAAGACGCCGAAAGGCGTCTTTTGTTTTGCTGTTGTGATATAGTAATTGAGTCGGCGATCGAGAGGGCGATCGTTTGACCCAGCAGTAGAAATGCGACTAGTTCGCCTTGACGGCGAAAAACCGAGAAGCTCAGTCGCATTTCACTTCACGGGCAGGCGTATACTCTAAAACACACTTGATAGTACGGTTCGGTGGGCACCTCAGAGGGTCACCGTTTGACGTATACTCATTTAACACAATTGTTTGGAGTCGTATCGCGGTGACCCTCTGAGGTTCATTCCTTGGAGTCGTACCTGTCCAAGAACCCAAGCGCGATCAAGTTTCGTATTCACACAATCGCGCTTGTGGTGCAGGATCGCGATCGCCCTCTCGGTTGCTGCGAACAAAATCCCGCTCACGCGGGATTTTGCCTCTTTGCGGATAGAAGGGGTATAGTAAATTTACTTATGTTTCAGGAGAATGTATCCCTCAAGCAATATAGTAACTACAAGATAGGCGGTCCCGCCCGGTATTTTGTTTCCGTCAAAACGACCGAAGAGGTTATCGCAGCGGCGAAAGAGGCTCACAACATCGGTGCTTCTGTTTTTATCCTCGGCGGCGGAACAAACCTACTTATCAGTGATGCCGGCTTTCGCGGGCTCGTCATGCGCGCAGAATTTTCAACGCTTCAGATTGAAGGCGGGACGAAGGTGCGCGTTGGTGCTGGGGTGCTCATGAAGGAGCTCGTCCAGTTTTGTATCGATAACAGCTTGGCGGGCATCGAGTGGGCGGGCGGCCTTCCGGGAACGGTTGGGGGTGCCGTTTGGGGCAATGCCGGTGCTTTCAAGGGTGAGATGAAGGACTCGGTTATCGAAGTGACGAGCGTGGATACCCGCCTGCCAGCGCCTGAAGTCCCGCCCGACATGCAAGGCAAGTCGTTGCGGACGGGCGCAGGCAATGGCGGGCAGGTCGACCTAACCCATTCGGCAGGCTCAGGGCAAGTCCCCAAGGTGATAATGCGTAATAATACGCAGTGCCAGTTCGGCTATCGGGGCAGCATCTTCAAAATAAATACAGGCAAAGGGGTCAGTGAGGTAATCACCGAGATTGTCTTTCAATTCGTAAAGGGCGACAAGGAACTGCTCCGGGTTGCGGCGCAAGAGAAGATAGACTATCGTATTGCCAAGCAGCCCCTTGATTATCCGAACATTGGGAGTATCTTCAAAAATACCGATGTTAAGTTCGTTCCGGAAGCGACGCTCAAGCGTTTTGAGGCGAAGATAAAACATGATCCATTCCCGGTGCTTCCGACGGCGGTCCTAAATGATGCAGCTGGGCTCAAGGGAAGGATTGCTGGCGGAGCGATGATTTCGCCCAAACATCCGAATTTTATTATCAACGCAACAGGTAGTGCGACTGCGGCTGACGTGAAAGAATTGATGGCGCTTGTGAGGAGCGAAATTAAGAAGCAGTTCGGTGTGGAGCTTGAGCAAGAGGTGATTGAGATTTAGTGTTGAGAAAGCGCTCCAAAAGCGATATACTGCTTTTACTATGAATCCCGTTAGAAACACTCATTGCAGCTAACGGATATATTCAGCTAGAGATCTCTTACGGTATAAACGGTCAATTATAAACCAATAACGGTCGATCCCTGTGGGGCGACCTGTTTCTAACGGGATGAAAATCACCATCAAAGCTACCGGTTTAGAGCTTACCCCTCCTATTAAGGAGTTTATTGAGGAGAAGGTTGGCTCAGTTCAGAAGTTCTTGCAGCGCTATGACGTGGACAATGCGGTGCTGGCAGAAGTCGAGATCGCTCGCCCAAGCACGCATCACCACAAGGGCGATGTCTACTTCGCGGAAATCAACATCAATCTTCCGGGAAAGATGTTACGTGCAAAGATGGAGAATGCCGACATCCGGGTCGCTATCAATGAAGCAAAGGATATCCTCAAGCGCGAGATAGAAAAGTATAAGGACGCGCACGCGGATCACTAGGCGGTAAAACCTTGGAAGCGTTGAAGATGTTCGCCCGCAGTGCTTGTTGGATTGGCTTCCCTGCCTGCCGGCAGGCAGGGCTTGTCCATTTCCAACATCTCGAACATTCCAACAACTCTAACTAACCCCATGTCTTTCATTTCTAAATTATTTGGCGGGAGCCCGAAAGTTGACGGACGATATTACAAAATCGTTGAACAGGTTAACGAGCTCGAGAGCGACATTCAAAAGCTCTCGGCGGACGAGCTCAAAGCTGAAGCGGCAAAATTGAAAACGGCACTTATCGGCGGCGAGAGTCTCGACGTGGTTTTGCCACGCGCCTTCGCGCTTACCCGTGAAGCGGCAAAGCGCACGCTTGGTCAGCGCCACTTCGACGTGCAGATCATCGGCGGAGCGGTACTTAATTCCGGCGCTATTGCAGAGATGCGCACCGGTGAAGGCAAGACGCTTGTTGCGACACTCCCAACCGCGCTTAACGCGTTTGCCGGTAAAGGAACGCATGTGGTCACGGTCAACGAGTATCTCGCCAAGCGCGATACGGTCTGGATGGGTCAGGTCTATGACGCGCTGGGACTTTCTATCGCCTGTCTTATCCATGGCGGAGCGCTTAAGTATGACCCGCTTTACAAGCCGGAGCTGCAGACCGAAAACCCGCTTAAGGAGGGCGGCCTTGTCGACAAGGAGCGTGATATGACCGGAGCGTTCATGATCCAACAGGAGTATCTCCGTCCGATTACTAGGCAGGAGGCGTATCAATGCGACATCACCTACGGCACGAACCATGAGTTCGGTTTTGACTATTTGCGCGATAATCTGGCGCGGAGTAGGTCGCAGCAGGCGCAGCGCCCGCACTATTTCGCCGTCATCGACGAGGTGGATAGTATTTTGATTGATGAAGCGCGCACGCCGCTTATCATCGCCGCTCCAGATAGCAAGTCGAGCGAGTTTTATAAGCAGTTTTCCCGGATCGTTGCCCGGCTGGAGAAAGAGGTTGACTACCTTGTTGACGAGAAGCAGCGTGCGGTGCAAATAACTGAATCTGGTATCAATAAGGTTGAGCAGATGTCGGGCATCAAGAACCTGTACGAAGGTGAGAACCTCCGCCTCACTCACTATCTCCAGGAGTGCCTGCGCGCTCAAGGTTTGTTCGTAAAAGACCGAGACTATGTCGTCAAGGACAATGAGGTTATTATCGTGGACCAGTTTACTGGTCGACTCATGCAGGGCCGTCGCTACTCGGGCGGGCTCCACCAAGCCATCGAGGCGAAGGAGGGCGTACTCATACAAGAGGAGAGCCGTACCTATGCTCAAATCTCAATCCAGAACTATTTCCGTCTTTATCCGCGGCTTTCAGGCATGACCGGAACGGCGCAGACGTCGGCAGAAGAGTTCCACAAGGTCTATAGCCTTGAGGTGGTGACGATCCCGACCAACCGCTCCAACCAGCGCGCCGACATGCCCGACCTTATCTATAAGTCCATTGATGCGAAGTACAATGCCATCGTCGAGGATATCCGCAAGCGGAACGAGAAGGGACAGCCAGTGCTTATCGGAACGGTTTCTATCGAAAGGAACGAAGAGCTTTCGCGTCGCCTTCACGCAGCGGGTCTTAAACACGAAATGCTCAACGCGAAGAACAATGAGCGGGAAGGTTCTATCATTGCGCAAGCCGGCCGCAAGGGCGCGATCACGGTCGCGACCAACATGGCCGGTCGAGGTGTTGATATCATTCTGGGTGGCAATCCGGTGCAGATTGGCGACCAGCAAGCGGTTCGCGAAGCTGGCGGACTCCATGTCGTCGGTACGGAGCGCCACGAGAGCCGGCGCATTGACAATCAGCTTCGCGGTCGCGCTGGCCGGCAGGGCGATCCTGGTAGCTCGCAATTCTTCCTCTCTATGGAGGATGACTTGATGCGCATTTTCGGCGGCGACCGGATGAAGGGAATCATGAACCGCCTGAGCATTCCGGATGACATGCCGATAACCGCTGGTATTTTGTCGCGCTCAGTGAGTCAGTCGCAGGGCAAGGTTGAGGGCCACCACTTTGACTCTCGCAAACATCTACTTGAATACGACGACGTGCTCAACAAGCAGCGGCTCGCGGTCTATCGCCGCCGCCAGCAGATGCTTGAAACCGGAAAGGTGGAGATTGTGGAGAGAAAACAAGCGACCCCTGACGAAGATGGCGGCCAAGAGCAGCCGTCTAAGGTGGCAACACGAGAAATCGCACTTTCTCCATACGGTGTTTCGGCCGTGCTTGGCGCTTTTGATGGTTTCTGGATGAGCCATCTTGAAGATATGGAGGCGCTCCAGGAGTCGGTCCGTCTGCGGGCGATAGGCCAAAAAGACCCACTCAACGAATACCGGCGTGAAGGGCGCGACTTCTTCCAAGCGATGATGGCGAGTTTTGATGCTTGGCTCGTAGAAAACGAGGGAAAGATCGTTGAGCAGGACAGGGCGGCAGCTGGTAAGCCTCCCGCACCGATGGACAACATTCTCAATTTGGGGGAAGCCCCAAGAGAGATTGGAGATAATGGTGGCAGTGCAGTTGCCTCAAATGACGTTGGACGCAATGAGCCGTGCCCGTGCGGCAGTGGCAAGAAGTACAAAAAGTGCGGCTTAATCAATGCGCCAGAGCATAAAAAATAGCTATGTCGTCCGATCTTAAGCCGGTTGTCCAAACACTCTGCATTGTCGAACGGGATGGACAGGTCCTACTGGGCTTAAAGGGGCGTAAGATGGGCGCGGGCAGGCGCAGCAATCCGGGAGGCAACGTCGAGGAGGGCGAGGATATAGAGATGGCGGCAAAGCGGGAAGTTTTAGAAGAGACCGGCATCGTTGTCGAAGCGATGGAGCCGGCGGGCGTCATTGATTTTGAAATGCCCCATAAGGGGATTCGGATCACGATGCATATTTTCAAGGTGATGCGTTTTACTGGTGAGCCGAAAGAGACCGAAGAGATGAGGGATTTGCGCTGGTATCCCAGAGAGCAGCAGCCGATCAAAGAGATGTGGCCGGATGACGAGTTCTGGGTTCCGCATTATCTTCAAGGGAAAGAATTCAGGGGGAAGTTCGTCTTGGGAGAGGGGGAGGCGGTCATCAGCCACGAGTTTTCTCTTGTGGATGGCAACGATGAGATGAAAGTTCGCTGAACCCTCCTTGGCGGGAGTTATTTTGATTGTCTACTATAACATATATATATGTTATAGTAGACAATCAAAAAAGAGGGTGCGGGTGATCAGTGCAAGGGGTGTCGCAGTAATGTGGCGCTTTATTTTGTCCCCGATTGGTTTACAATCAGGGTATATGGCTTCGGATAAACAGAAGGCTTTGGATGTGATCGCCAACGAGATAGAGGGCTGTGAGCTTTGTAAGGTAAATAAAACCGGCTTGGCTGTTCCAGGCGAAGGGAGCCCTAATGCTAAAGTGGTTTTTGTCGGCGAGGCGCCGGGCAAAGAGGAGGCAAAGACCGGGCGGCCCTTTGTTGGCCGCTCGGGCAAGGTGCTGCGCTCTCTTATTGCTGCTCTTGGCTATAAAGAGGAGGATGTTTTTATCACGAGTCCGGTGAAACGACTACCCGTTCACGTTACGCCCACTGAAGAGGAGATAGACCATGGGCGCACTCATTTGGACGCTCAGCTCGCCATTATTAAGCCGAAAGTAGTTGTTATGCTTGGGCGTGTCGCCGGTGTCGCGCTCCTCAAGCAGAATTTTTCTATCGGTCGCGACCATGGTACTATTATTGAGAAAGAGGGTAGAACTTATTTTTTAACCTATCATCCGGCCGCGCCGCTCTATTCGCCCAGTGTAAAAGCAGAGCTGGTGAAGGATTTTAATAAATTGAAGAAATTTCTGAAAAATGGAGGAAAAAAATAGACCGAAGGTGGGGATTGCTGCAATCGTCTTGAAGGACGGGAAATATCTTATTGGCAAACGTAAGGGCTCGCACGGCCAAGGCGACTTCGCCTCTCCGGGGGGACACTTGGAATACATGGAATCGATTGAAGAGTGCGTGAAGCGGGAAGTTAAAGAGGAAACGGGGATGGAGGTCGACAATGTTCGCTTCCTCCGAGTTATGAATGTGAAGGACTATGCTCCTAAACATTATATTGATATCGCTTGTGTGTGCGATTGGAAAAGTGGTGAGCCGAGGGTGATGGAGCCTGAAAAATGTGAAAGCTGGGCTTGGTATGGACTGGATGAGTTACCTATGCCGCTTTTTAAATCGTGGCCATCGATAGTTGAAGCACTAAGGACCGGCAGGAATTATTTCGATAATTAACAAAAACATCCCGCTCGGCGGGATGTTTTTGAACCCTATTATTTTTTTCCTTCACTGATCTTTTTATTAATCGTGGCCCAAGCGCGGCTTCTTGCTTCCTTTTCGGAAACGCCCCTTTTTTCATATCCCGTTTCGATATGCTTAGCCTGGCGCTTTTGTTTAGGAGTGTGGTAGCCGGGCATATCTGCTAGTAGTTGCTTCCGCTGCCGTTACCTGGAAGCTGAACCTTAATGTCGGCGTTTCCGTTCTGGGTGCTGCTGCCGCGCCAGATAAAGAAGGCAGCGATCGCGACGACGATAATGATAACTGCTACTAGTAAGGTGCTGCTACTGTCAGTGTCGTGGTGAATAACTTCTGTCATATTTTAAACGTTGCTCTTTTTTGCGTTCGACCTTTCTTATGAGTACCTCACTACGGAAGACGTGCTGTTTCGTATACCATTTCAGACCCCTCCCATTTTCTTTCGAATCGAGTAGAATAAAACTATGGAAAACAGAAAAATAGTTATGTGGGGAGCAGGGATTATTGGTTTCGCGCTCGTCTTGGGATTATGGATACATGGCTTTGAACTAGCCAGCCGCGGCAATGCGGACACGATCACGGTGACCGGTTCGGCGAAGCGCCGCGTTGAGGCGGACTTGGCAAAGTGGAATGCGAGCTTCAGCCGTCGGACGGGTGCCTATGACCTCAAGACCGGCATCGTTCGCTCAGCAGCTGATATCGAGGCGATCAAGAAGTTTGTAACGGGGCATGGCCTTCCGGTAGAGTCGATCATCATCACGCCGATTCAGACCGAGTCGGTTTATGAGTACACGAGTTATGGGCAAACTAATAATCTCACCGGCTATAACGTCCGCCAGAGTGTTCGGGTGGAAAGTGAGAATGTGGATGCAATTGAGAAGCTCGGAAAGGATATTGCGCAACTCATTGATCAGGGGATTATCTCTGATTATCAGAATACTGAGTACTTCTACACGAAGATAACAGATCTTCGCCCGGAGCTTTTTGCCGAGGCGACCAAGGATGCGCAGGTGCGTGCTGAGTCAATCGCGCAGGGGACCAACGCCCGTGTTGGCAAGCTCACGAGCGCTCGGACAGGTGTCGTCCAGATCCTCCCTCCGAACTCGCTCGAAGTATCCGATTATGGAGCCTACGATACCTCAACCCGCCAGAAGGAGGTGACCGCGACGGTGAGCGTCGCTTTCGAACTGAAATAAAAAAACACCCCGCGCCTCCGCCAAAGGCGGGTAAACACGCGGGGTATTTTATTAAGAGAACTACGGCGTGGTTGCCGGAGGCGTCACCTGAACGTTGATGACGTCAGGGGATTTTGGCTGAGTGTTGTTGGCCGAGAAGCGCCAAAAAAGGAACCCGCCGACTGCGATAACAAGGATGACGATAACGACCATCAGTGCGCTGCTTGAGCTGTGACCGTCGTGGTCATGAATAATTTCTGTCATAGATTGTATTAAGAGTTGATTACGACCTTTTAATAACTATAACATATAAGACGGGTGATTCTATCTTTGCTTACAAACGATATTTTGATTCCGATAAAACGAGCGTATAATACGGCATATGGATATCTACGAAGAGTCTCTCGCTTTGCACAAAAAAACGGGCGGCAAACTTGGAATAAAGAGCAAGGTGCCCCTGAATGACAAACACGACCTTTCGCTCGCCTACACGCCTGGCGTCGGCGCCGTGAGCTCTGCTATTGGCAAAGACGCGAAACTCGCTTATGAGTATACCCTCAAGGGCAACTCGGTTGCCGTAGTCTCTGATGGGTCATCGGTGCTCGGTCTTGGCAACCTTGGCGCCGCCGGTGCTATCCCGGTCATGGAGGGCAAGGCGATTTTATTTAAAGAATTCGCGAATATTGATGCATTTCCTATTTGTCTCGATACACAAAACGTCGATGAGATCGTAAACACTGTGAAACATATCGCGCCGGTGTTCGGAGGAGTAAACTTAGAAGATATTTCCGCTCCGCGTTGCTTTGAAGTCGAGAAACGCTTACGCGAAGAGCTTTCGATCCCAGTGATGCATGACGATCAACACGGAACGGCGACGGTTGTCCTCGCGGCGATGATAAACGCCGTGAAACTTCGTTTCGGCATTGATTCTCTTATCTCTAATTCGCGCGAATGTGCGAATAGTTTGGCGCAGATAAGAGTAGTGTTTTCCGGTGCAGGTGCGGCCGGTACGGCGGTACTCAAGATGCTACTGGGATACGGATTTAAGGATGTTGTAGTGTGTGACAGCCAGGGCGCGATTTATAAAGGACGCCCGGAGCTTACCGATGAAAAGCTGGAGATCGCCAACATAACTAACCCGCGTAACGCTTCCGGGGGTTTGTCAGATGTGGTTCGTGGCGCCGATGTGTTTATCGGTGTCAGCAAGGCGGGATTACTTACGCCTGATATGGTGAAGACGATGGCCGCAAAACCGATTATTTTCGCGCTTGCGAATCCGGTGCCCGAAATTATGCCCGACGTCGCAAAAGAGGCTGGTGCCTATATCATTGCGACCGGCAGGTCTGACTTTCCGAATCAGATAAACAACGTGCTTGCGTTCCCGGGTATTTTCCGGGGCGCCCTTGATAATAAGATAAAGCAATTTAAGCCGGAGATGTTCGTCGCGGCCGCCAAAGCCCTGGCTGCGTATGTGAAGAGCCCGACCGTCGATCAGCTGCTCCCAAGCCCACTTGATAAGAGCGTGGTGGCGGTCGTTGCTAATGCTATCAGGTAAATAGAAAGAGACTCGCCGGTGAATGAGTGCCTGACTTTATTGGGCAGGACAGCGGCGAGTCTCTTCGAATGGTTTTTAGTTTGTGAGAACGCTCAGGTTAGCTGGTTTTGCCTCCCTGGCCGTTGCGGTTGCCGCCACCCTGATCTCCTCCTTGATTGCCACCTTGCTTCCCTCCGTCCTGATTCCCTCCCGTCTTGTTATCGTTCATAGTAAATGAGTTATATTGGTTCACTTATAATGTTCGACCTTTCCTCCTTCTATAAGACGAGGAAGGTGGTGTGAATATTTCAAAAGGGGAATATAGAGCCTTAAGATGAGATGCGCTACAATAGCCAAGAAAGCATTTATGGTCACTAAAACCGAATGGCAGTTATATTCCAGCTCGCAGGAGGCGTGGGGGGCGATGCTATCCGCCATCAATAAGGCGGAGCATACGATCGACATCGAGCAGTACATCTTCACAACCGATGAGACCGGTCAGCGCTTTATCGCCGCTCTGTTAGCCGCCCGCCAGCGCGGAGTCAAAGTTCGCATTCTGTGCGACAGTGTCGGCAGCGAGGGAATGGTCTTTGACGATTTCGACGAGCAGCCGCTGCTTGATGCCGGCATTGAGATAGTCTTCTTCAGTCCGGCCCGATTCTGGAACCTTTGGAAAATATTTCGGTTCTCCTTGTGGCTCCTGCGCGATCATAGCAAAATCCTCATTATTGATGGGCACACCGGATTTACGGGCGGGGTCGGCATCCGGGCGGACATGGTCAGCTGGCGCGACAGCCACGTGTGCATCACCGGGCCGGTCGTCTCAGCAATGGTTGAGGCGTTCGAGCGGATGTGGCAGCAAGTGAGCCGGGGCAGGCGCATCATCGGCGGCTTTTCTCGCTTTGTGCCCGACTCCGCGTTCCAGTTCGTCATGAACTTTCCGAAGCCGCATCAGCGTTATATTTATTATGCGTTTTTGGCAGCGATCAAAAGCGCTCAAAAGTATATCTATCTCACCACGCCTTACTTCATTCCGACCAGGCGCTTCTCCCGCGCTCTTAAAAAAGCAGTTGCCCGGGGCGTTGATGTCCGGCTTATCGTGCCGCGATATAACGACCACCAGATCGTTGATCTTGCGTCGCGCTCGTACTACACCGTCGCCTTGCGAGCCGGTATCCGTATCTTCCGATACGCCCCTTCGATGATTCATGGCAAGATTGCCGTTATTGACGACTGCTGGGCTTCGGTCGGCAGCGCGAACCTTGATAACTTGAGCTTTTTGCTCAATTACGAAGGTAACCTCTTCAGCACCGATGCCACCTTTGTCGGCGAGACGTGCGCTCAGTTCGAGGAGTTGCTCGGGGAGTCGCCGGAAGTGCTGCTGGGCGAATGGAAAAAGCGCCCGTTTCACCAAAAGTTCCTGGAAGCACTTACCTGGCCGTTTCACCGACTTTTGTAGCCGGGCTGGCCCGACCAGCTCTGCTGGTTTAGGGTTGCTTGAGGCACTTTCAGGGGCTATACTTCAAGAAACGTATGAAAAAACTATTAGTCTTGTTTGCTGCGGTTTTTTTCGCGGCACTGCCGGCCTTTGCTGGAGCGGCGACACTCCACGCCGGTGAGCATTACATACTTGCGGGCGAGGACGGTACCAGCGGTGATCTGTATAACGCCGGCTCGGACGCGCTCATCGAGGGAGTGGTTCAAGGCGACGCAACGCTTGCTGGAGGGACTATTGTAATCACTGGCAGCGTTACGCAAGACGTGCTCGCCGCTGGAGGCACAATAAAGCTCGGCGGAAAGGTTACTGATGACGCGCGCCTGCTTGGAGGTGATATCACTATCTCCGGTTCAGTGGCGGGCGATATTGCCGTTGTCGGAGGAACGGTTCGTGTATTCCCATCAGCGGTTATCGGGGGTGATCTTTTTGCCTTCGGCGGCACGCTCATCATTGAGGGTCAGGTGAGTGGTGATGTGCGTGTGATAGGAGGCGATGTAACTATCAACGGCAGTGTTGGCGGCAGTGTCGTGAGCTACGCTGACCGGCTTACGCTTGGGGCCAGCGCGGTCGTTGAGGGAGATTTAACGAATAAGTCGGAACAGCAGCCGGTACTGGAAGCTGGGGCGATTGTGAAGGGAGAGATGATCAACGAGCCCGCGCCGGTCCAGCCGCGTACGCTGCGCAGCATTCTTGCCGCCGCCGGAGCGATGGGCTTCCTCATGTTCCTCTTTGCTGGCTTGCTCTGCTTCTGGTTCGCCAAGAACAAGTCCTCGCAGTTTGTGGCTCACTCCTTGGCGCATTTCGGTAAAGAGTTGCTTCGTGGTCTTATTCTGCTCATCGCCCTGCCGATAGCCGCCGTTCTTCTTCTCGTTTCGCTTATCGGCGCGCCGCTTGGTATCATACTCCTCTTGCTCTGCGTGCTTATGTTCATGCTCGCGAAGGTATTTGCTGGCATCATGCTCGGCGGCTGGATAAATCGTGTTATTTTCAAAAAGCCGGATCAGGTCTTCACCTGGCAGACGATCATTGGCGGCAACGTAATTCTCATGCTTCTTCGTTTAGTTCCCGTCGTCGGCCACATCATTGGCACGATCTTTATGCTTGTCGCCTTTGGAGCGTTCTGGGGCTACGCGCACCGCCACATCTTAAAGACCCGTTAATATGGATGCTGAAACTAAGATTGTATTAGAGGCGCAGGGCGCGAAGTTGAACGCTATTTATGTCTCGGTTGAGAAGACGCGCAAGTACTTCAAGTGGACGATGATTATCTCCATCGTAGTTATCGTCTTGCCACTCGTTGGTCTTGTGTTCGCGATTCCGGCGTTTCTGAGTTCGTACAGTTCACTTTCGAGTCTCGGTATTCCGCAATAATTTCTATTGCCAGAAAAAGGTGGGCACCTCATACTGGAGATGAGAGTGTTGGCTTTCTTCTAGGAATTTCCCGCCACGGCGGGACGCTCAAATTCTTAGATAATTTATAAAAATAAATTATAAGAATTTGGCGCATGTGCGGGATCATTGGCTACATTGGTAAGCAAAAAGCAGTTCCGATTTTAATAGATGGGCTCAAGCGGCTCGAATATCGCGGCTACGACTCATCGGGCCTTGTAGTTATTGATGCTGATAAAAAGCATCATATTGAGCGCAAGGTGGGGAAGGTAGCAAACCTCGAATCTGCGCTACACGCTACAGGCTACACGTTACATGATGCCGGCATCGGCATCGCCCATACGAGGTGGGCAACTCACGGCAAGCCGAGCGAGGAGAATGCTCATCCGCACGCTGATTGTAAGAACGAGTTCTGGGTCGCTCACAACGGCATTATAGAAAACTATAAAGAGCTTAAAGACGCGCTTATTAAAGAGGGGCATGTTTTTAAATCAGAAACTGATACGGAAGTTTTGGCTCACCTTGTCGAAAAAGCGTACGGAGAGACCCGTCATCCTGAACGGAGTGAAGGATCTAATAAGCAAATAGATTCTTCGCCTGCTGCTCAGAATGACAAAGGGAATGGGAATGGTCACAAGTTTCTTTCGGCGGTGCAAAATGCTTTATCGCTCGTGCGCGGTACGTTTGGTCTGGTGGTGATGAGCGCTCACGAGCCGGACAAAATAATCGCCGCGCGCAACAGCAGTCCGCTCTTACTCGGCATCGGCAACGGGGAGAATATGATAGCTTCCGATGCCTCGGCGGTCGTCGCTATCACGCGTAATGTTATCTATCTTAATGACGGGGAGGTGGCGGAGATAACTAAAGATAGCTATCACATTGAGACATTAGCGGCGGCGCAGGTGGAGAGAAAGCCGGAGGCGCTCGAGTGGGAGGCGACGAAAATCGAAAAGGGTGGCCACGAGCACTTTATGCACAAGGAGATTTTTGAGATTCCTGAGGTTATCGAGAACTCAATGCGCGGTCGCATTATCATGGAAGACGGGCGGGCGAAGCTGGGAGGCATTGAGCGGGCGAAGGATGATCTGCGTAAGGTAGAACGGATTATTATCGCCGCGTGTGGCACAGCCAACGTCGCCGGCAGAGTGGGCGAATATATGCTTGAAGAGTACGCCGGCATTCCGGTTGAGGTTGAGGTCGCCTCCGAGTTTCGCTATCGTAAGCCAGTTTTCACTGAACATAACCTTTTGATATCAGTTTCGCAGTCGGGTGAGACTGCGGATACGCTGGCAGCTGTAAAGGAGGCGAAAGAGAAGGGCGTCCCGACGATGGGCATCGTGAATGTCGTTGGCAGCTCTATAGCGCGCGAGACGGGCTTAGGCGTCTATAACCACGCCGGTCCAGAGATTAGCGTCGCTTCCACAAAGGCGTTCGCCTCGCAGGTGACGGTTTTTGCACTCCTGACGATGTTCTTGGGACGACAGCGCGAGATGTCGGTCGTGATGGGACAGAGAATCGGAGAAGCGCTCCAGGAGCTTCCATCGCTCGTCCACCGCGCCCTACTGACTGAGCCAGCGATTATTGAAATCGCCAAGAAGTATAAGGATATAAAGAGCCTACTCACGATGGGGCGCAAATATAACGCGCCAATCGCGACCGAAGCGGCGATCAAATTTAAAGAAGTCTGCTATATCCCAACAATTGATCTGCCAGCAGGGGAGATGAAGCACGGCACCATCGCCCTTATTGATAAAGACTTTCCAACGCTTATTATCGCTCCGGAAGATAGTGTTTATGAAAAAACGAAGTCGAACCTCGAAGAGATAAAAGCGCGTGGCGGCAAAATTATCGCCATCACGACCGAGGGTAATGAAGAGCTGAAGGCGTTCACGCCGGATGTGATGTATATTCCGAAGACACTTGAGATGCTCACCCCGATCCTTTCCGTTATTCCAATTTATTTACTTGCATATCATATTGCTAGATTGCGTGGAAATGACATAGACAAGCCTAGGAATTTGGCAAAAAGCGTCACGGTGGAATAAACCGTGTCATAGCCTCAATTATCATAATTTCCACGGTCGTGGAAAATGTGATAATATAACAGCAATGATTTAGTATGAAAAAGTCTCTTACCTTCCATGTCCTTGAAAAAGTAGCCGAGGGTTTTTGCGCCATAGCCGCTCTTACCGACGAGATACTGCGATCCGCAATTCCCGCAGGTACGTCTTATAAAGGCGTTCGTAGCTCGCGGAATCGGGCATCAGATGTGCCGACTTTTACCACAATAGCAAGGGACGAAGAACGGCGCGTAAGGCATCAATTAGCTAATGTGCTCCATCGGCTTAAGAAAGACGGATTAATTTCGGTAAAGGAGCGTCATGGCAAGACCGGATTTTTTCTTTCCGAAGATGGTAAACGGGTATTTGCGAAAAAGAGTGAGAGAATATTACCCGACACGGTATATGATAAGGAACCGGACGATGTGGTTAAAATTATCATTTACGACATACCCGAGGCGCAGAGTTTTAAGAGGGATTGGGTGAGATCGGTTTTACATAATCTGGGGCTACGTTTATTACAAAAAAGCGTCTGGATTGGGAGAGTGAAGATTCCCGACGTGTTTATGCGTGACCTTGCGAATTTGCAATTACTTAATTACGTTGAGGTTTTTTCTATCGGCAAAACGGGGACAATCAGGAAAATTGATTAGTGCTTTCTGTTGGTAGTTTATTATCACAAAAACAACGACCGTGGAAATTGTGATAATATTGGGCGCGAATGATTTGAAAATCGAAAAACTTACGAAGGAAGAGTGTAGCAGTGGAGTAGCGATTGACTTTTTAATAAAATCGTGCTATTATCTATAGACCAAATTCTTGGTAACTTTGTGGCACTTCGCCACAGGGTCTCATCTCACGGGAGGGTTTCCGATGCGTTTTCGTTTCCTCTGCGCCGCCATGGCGCTGTTCGTTCTCATCATCGGTGTCGGCTGCGGCGGTGGCGGTGGTTCTTCGGAGCCGGCCGTGGTCACCCCGGCCGCGCCGGTCCTGCCGAGCCTCGAGGTCGAGTTCGTCAGCTCAACCTCGACGAAGACGTTCGTTGCGGACAAGCCTGGGACGGGTGATGTGGGCGAGTTCGTCGTCACTTACCTAGTCACCGCGATCGGCGGGGACGTGCATGTCGACAACAGCTGCACTGAGATCGAGGGGCTCGTCTTCGCTCCGGACGGTAACGTCTTCACCGTCACGAACAACGACAGCAACGACATCTTTTACTTCCTGAGTTCGACAGCGGATGTCGACTCGTCCGGATCGTTCCGTGTCAGGGAGGGCGAGACGGAAGCGTTCATGCTCACGGTGATCGTGATCGCCCGCGCCGACCACTTCGTGCAAGTGAGTCTCGAGGCCATTGGTTGGGCAAGCACGCCAGGTGAGGGCGAGGAGATGCTGATCTTGGATCCCGAGCAGTTTGGGACCGACGGTCTGTTCCTGAACTACGGTGACGACTACGACTACGGCTACGACGATGGCGGCTACGACCTTCCGACCGTCGGCGGCAAGGGCTAGTCGTCGCGCAGTACGAGATTCACACCCCTCACGGGCCCCTTCTCATTTTATCCCCAGAAACTATTGTATTTCTCTTTGAAATCGGCTATTATAGGGGCGTCCGGAAGAGTGCCTGCCTGCCGGTAGGCAGGTAGCAAGCAGGAGGTTAGCAGTTACGATTTAGCCTTATCAGTAAGGAAAATCGGCTTCTAGGTTCTGCTTACTACCTTTCCGGGTATAGGTCGCGCAACGTGTAGCCTGTAACGTGTAACATTGGCTCAAAAACAATGCTATACCTTACCCGATACGCGCTATAAGATACAAGCTACATGATTTCATGCTAGAAATTGTCTTACACGGAGAGCAGGTAGGGGAGGTTCTTGGTTTCCCTATCACCAATACGATGCTTATGTCCTGGCTTGTCACCGGTTTTTTAATCGTTGGCGCAACCCTGCTTAAGGGTAAATTTGCGATGATTCCGGGCCGACTTCAGGGTGCTTTCGAAGTTGTCCTTGGCGGGCTCCACTCATTTATGACTGATATGCTTCATTCAAAGGAAAAGGCCACAAAGTACTTTGGATTCGTAGCAACTATTTTTATTTTCATCGTACTCAATAACTGGTTTGGTATTTTGCCAGTGCTTGGTACTATTGGTGTATATCACCATACCGAAAGCGGAGAGATCCTGGTTCCATTGTTCCGCTCGGCGATGAGCGACCTCAACTTCACGCTTATTATGGCGGTACTCGCCGTGGTGATGGTGCAGGTGTTTGGTATTCTGGCGCTAGGTATTGTGAAGTACGGAGGTAAGTTCTTTGTAAACCCGTTCCGCGACCCAATCGGCGCGTTCATTGGCGTCCTCGAGCTATTCTCTGAACTCGCCAAGATGATTTCATTCTCATTTCGTCTTTTCGGTAATATTTTTGCCGGCGAGGTGCTCCTGATGATTATCAGTGTCTTGGCTCCTTACGGCGCCCCCCTTCCGTTCCTTGGTCTCGAGCTCTTCGTAGGGCTCGTGCAAGGAGTCGTTTTCGCTACTCTGACTCTGGTGTTTATCCAGATTGCAACGGTCGATCATCATTAACATTAACTCTTAGTATTTATTTGCATTAAGTAGGAATTGAAACGGGCGCAGGTGCATTCGCGCTGCCCATTATATTCCGTAGACCTTTGTGCAGATACATGACTTACAACTACCCATATGGAAGTAGAAGCAGTAAAGATCATGATGACCGGTGGCATTATGGCTATTGGTGCGATCTTCGCCCCGATAGCCATTGCCATGATTGGTAGCAGCGCCATGAAGGCGATCGGCAGGAATCCGGAGGCAGCTGGAAAGATCCAGACCCCGATGATTCTCGCCATCGCGTTCACCGAGGCTATCGCCATTTACACCCTCGTCGTCGCCCTGATCATCAAGTTCGTGTAGTCCGCTGTGCGAGTTCTGTCTGATTGCGTTGTTGCTTCGGTCTCGTCATACGCTTCGCTTACAGTATGACTTCAACCTTGCGCCTAGCACTCAGCCAGAACTCGCGACATCGGTTCGTGTAGGTTGTCAGCTGTGATTCGTTGGTTGAATCTTGAAGAGGTCCTAACGTCTTCAAGAAGATATTTACGAAATAAAATAATATGGAAAAATTTGTAGAAGTATTCGGTCTCAATTGGAAGCTGATGATCGCTCAGCTCGTTAACTTTACGATTTTAGTTATCATTCTTGGTAAGTTCGTGTATAAGCCGATCATGAAGGCGCTTGATAGCCGCAAGCAAAAGATCGAAGAGGGCGTTGAGTTCTCTGATAAGGCGAAGAAGGAGCTGGCGAGCGTGGAGGTGATGAAGGCGGATGAGATGAAGAAGGCGCAGCTCGTTGGCCAAGAGGTCATCAAGAAGGCGGAGACTGATGCGACGACCGCGGGCGCGAATATTATGGCTGGCGCTGAAAAGGAGAAGGAGCGCATTCTTATCACTGGTAAGACGATTTTGCTTGAACAGAAGGCGGCGATGGAAAAGAACTTTTACCAGCAGGCGGCAGGCGTCGTGAAGGAAGCCCTCGGCAAGGTGCTCAGCAAGGGCGACTTTGCAAAAGAAGAAGACGCGCTCATCGCTGAAACGCTCAATGAAGTAAAAGTCCGATAACAATGTTTAATAACCAAATTTACGAATATCCAAATCAATGATTAATGTTCAGAATTTTTTAAACATTAAGAAGTTGGAAATTCACTTGTAAATTCGTAAATTGGTAATTGTAAATTTATATTCATGCGTTATCCAGTAAAGAAATATGCACAGGCGCTCCATGAGAGCGTAAAAGGAAAGCCTCAAGGTGAGGCTGAACAGCTGTTGCGTTCTTTCTTGAAGCTCATCGAGAGCTATCACGACCGTTCACTGCTTCCCCGTATCATCGAGCACTATGAAAAGATACAGCGCAAGAGTGAGGGAGTGGTGAAGGTTGAGGCGACAAGCGCGAAGAAGTTGAGCGCGAAGGTAAAAAGCGATATCGAGAAGAAGTTCGGTGCAAAGCTCGTACTGGTTGAAAAGGTGCATCCGGACGTTCTCGGCGGAGTGAAGCTGATAGTCAACGATGAGTATCTGATAGATGGGACGTTCGCCGGGAGGGTCGACAAGTTGTACAAAGCATTAATGGCGGGAGCGAATAAATAAAAATCATATGTCAGACTTTATTGTAGAAAAACTGAAAAAGGAGATAACTGGCAGCTCGATTAAGGTTGAACAGGAGGTTATTGGCCGCATTGTTGAGGTGGGTGATGGTATCGCCAAGATTTCTGGTCTTCCGCTCGCTCGCAGCCAAGAAATGCTCTCGATTGAAACGAAGAAGGGTGCGGTGACCGCTATCGCGCTTAACCTCGAGGAAGACCTTGTCGGTGCCGTCGTGCTCGGTGAGGGTGGTGACATTAAAGAGGGCGACCTCGTGAAGGCGACCGGTCAGATTCTTTCGATTCGCGTGAACGAGAATATGCTTGGCCGGGTTATTAACCCGCTCGGTGAGCCGCTTGATGGCCGTGGCCCGATCTTCTCCGGTAAGGCGGTGGAAGGTGAGATCCGTCCGCTCGAGGTTACCTCCCCGGGTGTACTCGACCGTGAGTCGGTGAACACCCCGGTGCACACCGGTATCAAGGCTATCGACGGTATGATTCCAATCGGTCGTGGTCAGCGTCAGCTTATTATCGGCGATCGACAGACGGGTAAGACCGCAATCGCTATCGACACGATTTTGAATCAAAAGTTCGACAAGAGCGGTAAGCCGATGATTTGTATCTATGTCGCTATCGGACAGCGCGAGAGTAAAGTTGCTCGTATCGTTGAAGACCTCCGCACTCGTGGCGCGATGGATTACACCATCGTTGTTTCGGCTCCGAGTTCTTCGCCTGCCGCGCTCTGGTACTTGGCTCCAATGGCTGGTGCCGCGATTGGTGAGTACTTTATGGCAAAAGGTCAGGACGCGCTCGTCGTGTTTGATGACTTATCAAAGCACGCGACCGCCTATCGTCAGATTTCGCTTCTTCTCCGCCGCCCGCCAGGCCGTGAGGCGTACCCAGGAGACATCTTCTACCTCCACTCTCGCTTGCTTGAGCGCAGCGCCAAGATGAGTAAGGAGAAGGGCGGTGGTTCTTTGACCGCGCTTCCAATCATTGAGACACAACTCAACGACGTCTCGGCCTATATCCCGACTAACGTTATCTCGATTACTGACGGTCAGATTTATCTGCAGTCCGATTTGTTTAACCAGGGTATCCGCCCGGCTATCAACGTCGGTATCTCGGTCTCTCGTGTCGGTGGCAATGCGCAGACTAAAGCGATGAAGAAGGTTGCCGGTACGCTGCGCCTTGAGATGGCGCAGTTCAAAGAGCTCCAGGCGTTCGTGCAGTTTGCCAGTGACCTCGACGAGAACACCCGCAAGCGTATCAGCCGTGGTTTGGTACTTACTGAGGTCCTCAAACAGGGCGAGTTTGTGCCGCTCCCGTTCGAGAAAGAAATCCTTTCTATCTACCTCGGCGTAAAGGGCCATCTCGATGCCGTTGGTGCCGCAAATGTTCAGCGTTTTACAAAAGAGTACTTGGAGTATGTCTCTAAGAGCCACGAGAAAGATGTTCTTGAAGCGCTGCGCACCAAGAAGGCGCTCGAAGACGATATCGTGAAGGCGATTGAAGGCTCCATCGCGACCTTTAAGACGATTTGGAAATAAGTTGTTTAACTTCCGTTCATGGAATCTCTCAACGAAACTAAAAAGCGAATAAAGTCGGTTAAGAACACCCGCCAGATTACCAAGGCGATGGAGGTGGTTAGTGCGACCAAAATGCGAAAGTCGCAGGAGCGAGCCCTTAAGGCGCGTGGCTACGCGTTCGCGGCTTTTGAGCTTCTCGCCAACTTGGATCGTTTTGAGGGGAAAGTGGAGAAGCCGGAGCTTTTTATTCGTCCCAAGAAAGGCGAGAAGACGCTTCTTGTAGTGGTGACCTCCGACAAAGGCTTGGCTGGTTCACTCAATAGCAACGTACTTAAAAAAGCTCTCGCGTGGAAGACTAAGGAATCTATTAATGGCGAAATCGATCTTGTGGTTGCAGGGAAGAAGGCGAGTGCGTTTTTCAAGTTCCGTAACGTGGCGGTCAAAAAGACGTTCTTTGGCCACGGCGACTTTGGAGATTTTAATGAAGTAACTGACATGTCTGAATTTTTACGCCTTGAGTTCCTCCACGGCGAATATAATCGCGTGGTGGCGATTTATACCAACTTCCGCAGTACACTCAAGCAGGAGGCGGTGGCGCGCGAGATCCTGCCGATGAAGGAGAAAGGTTTGCATGAAATGATTGACGGGCTAACGCCAGAGAGGGGAAGATTCTCTGATACGGACAAGACAAAGGCGAAGATAGCGGATTATCTCTTCGAACCTTCGCCGAAAGTAGTGTTCGATGAGCTGGCGGCGAGGCTTTTTCAGATGATGGTCTACCACATTATCCTCGAAGCTAATGCCTCTGAACACAGCGCGCGAATGGTGGCGATGAAGACCGCAAGCGAGAACGCCGCTGAGATAGTCGATGACCTCACGCTACTGTACAACAAGGGCCGGCAAGCGAAGATTACGCAGGAGTTGGTCGAAATAACTTCAGCAAGCGATGCGATAGCATCGTAAAATCCTAAGCACTAAATACTAAATTCTAGATAAATCACAATGAATAAAATTCGAAATTATAAAAGTGGAAATTATTTAGGATTTAGATATTAGAAATTAGATATTACATAAAATTATGAACAAAGGAACAGTTTCACAAATTATCGGTCCAGTCGTAGACGCTCAGTTTCCGGAGAATCAGGTTCCGGCTCTTTTGAGCGCGCTGACTATTCAGATGGACCCTTCGGCAGGCTCAGGGCAGGCGGCGCGCGTTTTGACGCTTGAAGTCGCGAAGCACATGGGCACCGGCCGTGTTCGCGCTATCGCGCTCGGCTCGACCGATGGTTTGCGCCGCGGTGAAGAGGTGATTGATTCCGGTAAGCAAATCTCGGTACCAGTGGGTAAGGAGGTGCTTGGCCGCTTGTTTAACGTACTTGGTGAGCCAATCGATGCGGGGTCTAAAGAGTTTTCGAAGTACTCGCCGATTCACCGCAAGGCTCCGGCGTTCGTCGACCTCTCCCCAAAGGTGGAGGTGTTTGAGACTGGTATTAAAGTTATCGACCTCATCGCTCCGTTCGTGAAGGGAGGTAAGGTGGGTCTCTTCGGGGGTGCTGGTGTCGGCAAGACGGTTCTCCTCCAGGAATTTATCCGCAACGTATCCGAAAAGTCACAAGGTATGTCGGTGTTCGCTGGTGTCGGTGAGCGTACTCGTGAAGGTAACGACCTCTATAACGAAATGAAGGAGTCCGGTGTTATTAAGAATACGGCGCTCGTCTTCGGTCAGATGAACGAGGTGCCGGGTGCCCGTATGCGTGTGCCACTTACCGCCCTTACGATGGCGGAGTACTTCCGTGATGAAGAGAAGCGCGACGTGCTCGTCTTCATCGACAACATCTTCCGTTTCAGCCAGGCTGGGAGTGAGGTGTCGGCCCTTCTTGGCCGCATGCCGTCAGCCGTGGGTTATCAGCCGACGCTTGGCAGCGAGATGGGTGAGATGCAGGAGCGCATCGCTTCGACCAAGGACGGCTCAATTACCGCCGTGGAAGCCATTTACGTGCCGGCAGACGACATCACAGACCCGGCGCCGGCAACGACGTTTACTCACCTCGACTCAACCATTGTACTTTCTCGTGCCCTTACCGAACTTGGTATCTATCCAGCCGTGGATCCGCTTTCTTCCAACTCAACTGCGCTTAACGTTAATATTATCGGTGAAGAGCACTACCGCACCGCTCAGCGCGTAAAAGAGACGCTCCAGCGCTATGCTGAGCTTCAGGACATCATCGCCATTCTTGGTATGGAAGAGCTTTCCGAAGAGGATAAACAGGTGGTTAACCGCGCCCGCAAGGTGCAGCGCTTCCTCTCGCAGCCGTTCTTCGTCGCCGAAGGCTTTACTGGTACCCCAGGTCAGTACGTTCCGCTCAAAGAGACGATTCGCGGCTTCCAGGAGATTTTAGACGGTAAGCACGATGACAAGCCGGAGTCCGCATTCTATATGAAGGGAGGAATTGGGGATGTAAAATAAGCGTAATAACGAAGTAAGCGAAATAGCGTAAGGAAGCGGGACGTCTACTACGTCTACAACATCATGAAACTAAGCGTTTACACCATGAAGAGGACGGTCTATGCCGGCGAGACGCCGCGCGTGACTGTGCCGACGGTTACCGGCGAGATAACGGTACTTGAGCATCACGAGCCGTATGTGACTATTTTGGCACCCGGCTTGGTTCGCTATGTCGCGATTGTTCCGCACGGAGCGGGGACGATTGAAAAAGAAGAGACGCTCGCGATAACTGGCGGTTTTCTCGAAGTTCGACCAGGCAATGAAGTTCGCATATTAGCGGACGCTTAGTGGCGAATAATGACCTGCCTGCCGGCAGGCAGAGGTGCGCGCGCTCGCAGACGCGTAGATTCCTTTTTGCCCGTTTGTCATTCTGAACGGATGAAGAATCTAGTTTTCACGTTATAGATCCTTCGTTCCACTCAGGATGACAAGCCGAAGAAAATTTGCAAATACCGCCCATCGCGGTATTTTGATTTTGATGACGAGTCCCAAGCCCAAGGAGTCAGCTCATGCCGCTCGTAACGGTTTATGGTATTCACTTCGAAAGCGCGCACCTCGATCTCCTGGATTTGACCAGGAAGATTCAGTTCGCAATCGCCAGCGTGCCGGCGATGAAAATTACGAAGCCAGAGGAAAAGACTCGCGTCTATTTTCCGCAGGATTTGCTCAGGCGCGAGAAGAGCAAGGTCACGGTCGAGATCCGGATTAAGTCGAAACCGGAGCGAACCGAGGAGGTCAAGCATCAGGTAGCTGAGGCGGTGAAGACCGTTCTGGACGACTTCATCTGGATCGACGCTCCTGAAGTCTGCGTCTTCGAGACCCCCATCTTCGTCTGATCACCGTCAAGCTTTCGCCCGCCCAACCGCAGCTCATGACGAGCCCACCGGAAGTTCGGCGGGCTCATCATTTCGGGCTCCTATTAATTTTCTAGCTCTTCTTATTCTCTTATTCGCACGAATAAGAGAATAGTTATTTGCGAGATAAACAGGCAGAGCGATTCAATATCTCGGACACTTTCCAACGCTCCCTTAGTCGCTCTTCTTGAGTGGCGCAGCGGTTGTCTGTAGTGTCTGAGTAAAAACCTGTGTGGGATTGCTGGTATTGAATGAGAGCGTGAGAACGATTTGTACGGCCTTAGCGGTTCCACTGGAGAGCTCAGTGAAGGCGAGCGCATCAGCGACGACTCGATTGGTCGACAGCGTCGAGGTTGCGTTTGTGCCTTCCTTTTTTGCAACTGCCCCGTCTGCGAGTGTGATAATCGTTGGGGTTGTGCTCGCTTCGTTTGTTGTAATAGTCAGCGTGCTGCTGGTCACCGAAAGTGCTTGTGAATTGCGAACATCACGTGTGATTGTGTTCATGATAAAGTTCAGCTCGCTCGCCACCTGGCGGGACGATGTCTGCTGGGTCTGAATGCGAACGATGGTCACGAGAATGGCCGCGAAAAGACCGACCACAATGCTCATCAGCCCCATGTAGATGACGAGCTCAATCAGCGTAAAGCCACGCTGATTAGCTCGTAGTGCGTAGTGCGTAGTACGTAGGGGAGACATAGATTCATTATAACATTCCTTTCGCTACATTTTTCTACGAGCTACGTACTACGAGCTATTTCTACACGGCTGTCGGGTCGGTGAATATAATTGCGATCGTCTTGCCGATTATTTTGAGATCGAGGGCGAGGCTCTGGGATTCAAGATACCAACTGTCGAGCTCGAGCTCGCGCTTGAAGGTGAGGCTCGAGGCGCCATTCACCTGGGAAGCTCCCGTGATGCCCGCCTTGCCGTGAAAGATGAAGTGATACTCCTTTGGATAGTGCTCCACTTCACCTGGTTCGTGCGGGCGGGGGCCGACAAGGCTGAGGCTGCCGCCAAGGACGTTGATGAATTGCGGGAACTCATCAAGGCGGAACTTGCGGATGACCTTACCGACCCGGGTGATGCGCGGATCATTCTTAATCTTAAAGAACGGGCCGTCCTTGCGTTCATTAAGGGGAACGAGCTCATGTTTCAGCTCGCCGGCGTTTTTGACCATCGAACGGAACTTAAAGATTCCAACTCGTCTTCCGCTTGAGATCCGGTCGAGATTTACAAAAATAGGCCCACGGCTATCGAGTTTAATAGCAAGCCCGACGAACGGGGTGAGAACGATCATAATAAGGCAACCCAAAATGCCGCCGATGATGTCGATGAGGCGTTTGGTAAAGCTGTAGGCGTATGACTTCTTAAGAAACATCTCTATAATACTATCATGTTTAACATATGCCGTTTACTCTAGGCGAATGTTACGTAGCATTTGCTATTAGCCCAGCTAGACTACTAGTCCAATAAACCATTGACCATGCGCATCGCACTAGTCCACGACTATCTCAATCAAATTGGAGGAGCCGAGCGGGTTCTTAAGGTGCTCGCCGAGATGTTTCCGAAGGCGCCTATTTATACGCTTCTGCACGATAAAAGGAAGATGCGGGGGATGTTCCAGGGGCGAGACGTTCGAACGAGCTTTCTCGACTGGCCGTTTGTGCGCAATCATCACCGGCTGTTTATCCCCCTTATGCCGTTTGCGATTCGGACGATGCATCTGGCGGACAAGTTCGACCTTATCATTTCTGATAGCGCGAGCTTTGCGAAGGGGATTCCGCACGACCGCAAAACGAAGCACCTCTCGTATTGCCACACGCCGTTGCGTTATGTCTGGGAGACTGAAACGTATTTCGGTAAAGGCCTGAAGCACGGCGTCTTCCGGAACATTTTCAAGCCATTATTTCGATACGTGAAGCGCTATGACTATCGGTTTGCGCAGTATCCTGACGTAATGCTCGCCAACTCGCAGTTCATCGCCGACAAGGTGCAGGATTATTATCACCGTGATGTCGCGGTCTTGTACCCACCAGTTGATTTGAGTGTCTTTCATCCTGATTCTACTAACAGCTTGCAGCTAAAAGCTAGCAGCTATTTTATTGCTGTTGGAAGATTCTTGCCCTATAAAAAGTTCGATCTTATCATTGACGCCTTCAACGCGAATGGCTTGCCGCTTATTATTGTCGGCGCTGGGCGCGAAGAAGCTAATTTAAAACAGCGGGCGACTTCGAAAAATATAAAGTTCTTGCCGTATCAAGATGATGCGAAGCTCCGCGAGCTCTATAACGGCGCAAAGGGACTTATCTTCCCGCACGTTGAGGACTTTGGGCTCGTCGCCGCAGAGGCGCAGGCGTGCGGAACGCCAGTTCTCGCTTTAAATGCCGGCGGAGCGAAAGAGATTGTCCAGGATGGCGTGAGTGGCGTGCTTTTCAATGAGCAGTCGGTCGCTGGACTTCAGTCTGCGATCGCGCGATTCCAATCGATGCATTTTGACCGAGAGGTTATTGCGAGAAGCGCTGAGCGGTTCAGTAGGGAGCAGTTTGAAGCGGGAATCCGCTCCGCTATCGATTCTCTGATGAAAAAATAATCTTCTCCCCTTATCTTGCTATCTATATAGATAGCAAGATAAGGATGGCGATTTTAGTTCAAAATTAAGAACAGCCCGCACGCTTGTCCGTCGAGATGACGGGGCGTACGGGCTGCAGCGGTGGGATGCGTTACTTCCCGTTTCCGAATGAGTAGGCGAGGAGCTCGCCGTTGTCATCCTTATTGAGGAAGGGTCCGAAGTCGGTCTTCGTTCCCTTGTGCAACTTGTAGAGCTTGCCGTGCTCGAGGTTCTTGGGCGAGTCGAGCGGGACGACCCAGAGAGCGATATCCTCGCCGATCTCCATCTTGCCGTAGACGGCGTAGATGCCGTTATCGAGCTTGCTGATGTCGGCGGGGACGCCGGTCTTGGTTTCCACAATGAGGAGCCCGCCGACCAGCGCAACCGCACCCAAGACGATGGCGTAGATTTTCGATCCCCAGTGGGATTTCGGACCCCGTCTGTATCCAGCCACGAGCGATCCCATCGAGAAGCCCAAGAGGACAAGGTGCCAGTTCATCGCGATCTCCTATGGGCTTTTGGTAGCCAGCCCTCCTTTCGGCTACGAGCCCACTGGGATGCTTAAGTAAATAGCATTTTTAAATTTTTTATGTCAAATATAGATTGAACTTGCCAAATCCCGTAAATCTGATATATTAAGCCTATTCCAGTGGATTCCGTTCGGGAGTCCAAGCCTCAACGCCACGAGGGCCCTGGAGCGTAAGTTGGACAGGATCTGTCCGTATCGGGCGTAATCAATAGCTTTTATGCTTTTTGTTTACGCACCCTTACTGGGTGTTTTTCTTTATTATTCATTCGTATGCGCTATTCGTAAAGCGTATCTAACATTTATTCGTATGCACTTTTCGTTAAGTGTAACTAACCTATGGACGACATTAAAAACAAGACAGCTGAGGTAGCGGAAGCAGTACCGGCAGAGCGCACGGCTGATGGCGCGATGATGGAGGAGATGGCGAAGGCTGGTGTCCTTTTTGGACGCAAGCGCACGCGCACCAACCCGCGCATGAAGAAGTATATTTTCACCAACCGTAACGGGATGGAGATTTTTGACCTCACCCAGACGATTGAGCAGATTGAGAAGGTGAAGGCGTTTATCGGCGAGGTCGTAAAGACCGGCCGCCCGATATTGCTCGTTGGAACGGAGCCGTCCTCGATTGAGGCGGTGCGCGCCCTTGGTGAGCGCTTCTCGTTTCCGTTCGTTTCTGAGCGCTGGCTTGGTGGCACGTTGACCAACTTTGACAGCCTTTCGAAGCGTTTGAACTTCTATATGGGCCTTAAGGCTGATAAGGAGACCGGCAAGCTTGATAAATACACCAAAAAGGAGCGCGTGGTCATTGAGAAGCAGATTGAGCGCCTTACCCGCCTTTTC
>Ga0163150_10002105_pt1 | contig 31725 bp, 18 predicted proteins | sample OliLakLV19P2IB_FD_148628 | JGI IMG/M metagenome (GOLD analysis project Ga0163150, IMG submission 148628) | Freshwater microbial mat bacterial communities from Lake Vanda, McMurdo Dry Valleys, Antarctica - Oligotrophic Lake LV.19.P2.IB | ecosystem: Environmental > Aquatic > Freshwater > Lake >...
TCATTTGCTTTCTCCTTCTGCCGCCGTCTCTTGATCGGGGCACCAAAAAAGCAAGCGGGGCCGCTCCCAAGAGCGAAGCGGTGAGGCGGAGTGCATTGTTGGGGGGACCTGACGGATTCCGGTGAGCTATAGCGAGCGGACCCGCAGGGCGGAATCCGGCTGGGGGAGCCGACAAAGCAGAACGAAGCCGAGCGCCGGGCGCGGGCAGGCGATAGCCGTCAAGCGAAGCGGTGCCCGATCATGGACGGACGGCTAGAGGAGACGCTTTAACGTGAAAGTGTGGCGGCTGCGGGCGATGCAGACTGCACTCGGTTCCGACTCGGTTCTAAATTGATCGCGGCCATGCCACGGCCTGATTCGAAGCATCGTTTGGCCGTTTTGGCCATCGGATACTTCCGATTTGCAGTCGCTGATGGGAATTGGTGGAAATAGTCCACACTTGACGACCAAGGGTACGCCCGACATTAGGCCATGAGACGCACGGAGAGGCGACAGCCAAGGTCCACTGGAACGAGTGATGCGGATCAAGATTGCGATTCCGAGTTGACGTAGGGCCTAATTTGCGATGCCGGTGGACCGAAGTCGGGTATCCGAGCTTTCGGACAGCCGTGAGGGGTGGGCATGAGCAGAAAGCCGCCTCGTGAGTGCCCGGTTTTTAATGGTCTCCGTCCTGCGAGAATGACAAGAGTCGGCCAGTTGCGGCAAACAGAATCGCTTCGCGAGTGTACGAAGCGACGGCTGCACTATGCCCAGAAAACCGATGCGCGCTTCTTTTAGTGCAGTTGGATCTGGTCGGAAACGCGCGCGGTTGCAGTTGACTCGCCGCAACATCCATTCGCCGATTTCTAGGAGTACACCTACACTTTCTAGGCTAATCCCTGTCCGAACACGTCATCGAGTCCCGCTCGAACCTTGCAGCTAACGGAGACTTTTGGTCGGCATAGAATTTCGCCAATGCTGTAATGGTTGACATGCATTTTCGGCGCTGATAGCCTTCAAAGGCGAGCCGACCAGCTTCCTTCACGTCGCCTTTCTTCAGTAAGAGTTTGACCATTAATAGGTACCCGGCGCCGACAGCTCTTTGGTCGGGGACCTTATGTCTGTCTCGGTTGATGGTCATTGCCTGCCTGATCAAGGATTCGCTCCGTTCGTAATCACCTGCGGAGAAACAATGCTCCCCCTCCGCCGTCAACCGCCGTACCGTTACCCAAGCGTCCTCCGTTGTCGATCCGCTGATGCCTTGCCGCTTGCGTGACCACTGGTCCTTGGACCACGATAGAAGTCGTGCGAACAATGGCGAAATGAAGTGCGAGTATGCATGGAGGAATTGGCCAATTCCTCCAATCCGCCTTAACGACCGGAATTGAGAGTTCACCGGTCGCGCGTTTAGGAACAGTAGGGTCGCTAACATGAAAGTCAGCAAACTTGCTAACAGGCCAGGCCATGAGTTTAGGAGTTGACTGGCCAGATTTGCATAGTAGAGCGGGGGAAGATGGACGCTTCCTTTTCGCAAAAGGTCGCCCAATATCGAGCCGGCGATGAGAAGGGCGGCAATCTGGATCACAGAGTAGCCGCGAATGAACACGATTCTGCGGCGGCGTATGTACTGATCGCCGCCCCAGCTAATGGCTATAACTCCGATGTACAGGATGGCAGTACGGGCCATCAGCCATGCGGAACCGGAGAACTCTTGGCTAACAAAACACAGCCGCAAAATGTCAAGGAACAACGTACTGAGATAAAAACTGCCGAGAGCCAATGCCCAACGGCTTGTTTCTGATCTGCTAAATATCGAATTCATTCGAAGTTTACAGTGAACCGCCACAGTGAGACTGCTGATGAATGTCAGGCTGAACATCACACCTACAAACGTAAGAGCGGGGCTTCGAAGGCTGAGTCGTGTGAGGAAGTCAGGGAACCAACCCCATCCAACATAGGCGCCAACGATCGGTACCTCAGCGATCGCACCCATTGCAATCCAGACGCAGAGCAGAGCCAGGATCGAAGAGACGAACTGACCCATTTCCCGACCCAAGAACTTTTCGAGAGACGGAATCTTGACGCGCCCGATAGCATAATTTAAGGCCAACGTCGCTACGAGTAAACCCAATAAACCACCGTCAGAGTTGTGCGGTCCATTCATTATTTCTCTCCGCCCCGAAAGGGAAACAGGATCACGCGCCTTGCCCCCACCATCCGCGCGCGATCCGGATGGAGAGACCCCTTCGTTTCACTTCGCCCAGTACAAGCTGCCCAGCGAGGGCGAGCAAAAGCAGAACTATAATCCAGCGACACGCCATTGCGAGAAATGAAGGCTCCTTTATAGCGACAAACATCCCGCCGGTGCGGTACACCCCAGCGCGCCACAAGCCCCGCGGAGATCTCATTGCTTGCGCAAGTAGAAAAGCCCCCGGCACCGTCTTGACGTTCATCGGGCGGAACTGCGGCATTTTCGTGAGGTTCACGCCGCCGAAACCATGAGACGATCCGGATTCGTAATCACGCTTGTAGGTCTCCCAGATGCGCGCCGGACTCCACGCTATCGCTGATCGCAACCCGGTGAGCTGACTGGTATCGATGAGCGTAGATAAGCTGCCGCCGGCGCCGAGGTTCCGCTTGTACCAATCGGCGAGCACTCTTGCAGAGAACGCTTGTCTGAGGTCTTCGTACTCAGGCGCCTGATTCACCTGTTTGATAAGCAATGGACGTATATAGACCTGCGTCAGACGAACAAATTGTTTCCATTCATCCGGAGTGAGTTCGATCGCCTCCCATGCACCACCTGTCTCAGTAGAAACACGAAAGGCCTTTTGTTCAAAAACGACATCCAAGATCACACCTTCGATGAAAATGCCTGTCTTGCTCTGCCGTGCAAACACACGGCCTGTGCCGGACGAAATCTCCACCCGTCCGGTACTTCCCCAACGCATGCTGACACTGTTAGAACCTGTGTGTCGACGAGCAATCGATTTAGCAAGGGCTCGCTCTCGGCTTGCGAACGGTTCTTGTCTCATTAATTTGCCTGCATCTTTTTTGAGCTGGTAATCTGCTAGCAACATGATTCTTCCTACGTCGGTTTGTCCGAGGGACTGCGAAATGATTCGATCAGGCTCTCCGGGGTGGAGATTAACCCAGAAATCTCTGTCCGGAAGTGACAGGAACGTGTAAAAAGCCGTTTGAGCGAGTCGGGTAGCATCGTGAAAGGAAAGCCTTATGCTTCCATTGGATCGAATGGCTTGGAGGCCGGAAGAGAACTTGCGCATATCCCAAGAGCCCGGCTTACTAAGCTCGGCTTCGGAAAGATAAACCAGCCGAACTGAGCGAAAATCAATCCCGCCCGGATCGTCGGGACCCGACGGCGGCGCCCCCGATACCGGTCCCGTCGAGGAACCGACGCCAAGAGGGGACAGGACGTCATTGCTCAAAATCTTGTCTGGGGAGAGTGTCTTCCACTCGAATTGGCCTTGAGCGCCTTTTGAATCGCTTCCAGAGGAGTCAGGGTATAGGTAGGGGGGGATGTCGTATTTGTCTCGAAGCTGACGCAACTGGTCGTCAACTTGCCCGATTCTGAGGCGGTTTTGGTGGAGCTCTTCACCACGCGGTATGCTGTCCGGCAGGTCTTGGCCAGTCGGCCCTTTGCTTACTCCGGTGCCGGCCATATCCCCGAGCAGTTGTGCCAAGTCCCCTAGAGGGTTTTCGGTCACGTCGCTATACAGTCGGCCCCGCTCAATCGACAACTTCTGGGCCTTCTCGTAGTCGCCAGAAGACATCTTGGACGAATTGTCGGTTATCCAGTCTGGAACGTCAGGGTTTTTTTTAGGCCTGGTTAGCTGCGGCTGGGACTGAAGTCTGTCCCATATATCAGAGAAGCTCTCTTGCGGTGGTGTCGGCTGATAGCCTTTCGCGGAGTCGTTTCCACCCGATACCCCGACGGAAAAAGCGCCAGGAGTAGGAGCCGATGGCGGAGCGCCAAATAGGGGACCAGTATTGCCAGGGGCAGAAAAGAATGCAGTGCTACTAGACCTGGAACCGCTAGCTGAAGTTGAAGGACCCGAATTGATATCAGAACCACTAAACCCACTAAGGGGCGCGGTGTGATTAACGTCCGGTGGCTGGAGGCCAAGTTCGGACGGTGCGGGAGGCGTCGGCCAAGCAGCGTACGTAGAATATCCCGGGTCTCCCCGAAGCGAATATACCAAGTCGCCGGCGTCGTCGTCCTGGGCATATAAAGAGAAGTAGAAGAGCGCGACCGCCCCCACGCCGAGCGCAATCGGGTAGAGGTGCTGACGACGAGCGCCGAAGGGACCACCGCCACACCAACACTGCGTAAACTCCCAAAAGTTCCTCATCATAACTCCCTCCGAACCGGAACGGGCGCACCACCCGGCGGGAACGCCCACTCTGCGGGACGGAACGAGACCGCACACTCACCCCGGAAGAGCATGACGCTCTTCCGGCCTTTCACTCCCCGTCCGCCGCGGTTCCTGAATCCGACCTGCCATAAGGGCAGAATTTGCAAACGCATCCTTCAGAAATGGAGGGACTTCTGGACTTCTGGCGTTTTTGCCGGTTGCTGCTCGTTGCCTAGCAAACCGTGTGAAAGATGGTATGATCCGGCCATCCCAATTTAGGAGCGGCTGAATGTTCGAGATCTCACCAATTTGTCGGCGCCTCGTCGGCGCGCGTTGTGCTGACGCGTATATCCTGCAGGTTCAGCGCGTTCTCCGCCATGTTTTAGCCGACGAGGAGGTTGCGGCGTTTAGTGAGCCGGGCCATATCGTTGCCGCGTTTCGATCGGCTAAGCTCATACCGCCTGATTTGATTGAGATTTGTGGAAGGTACGCTACCCGGCTCGCTGCCGAGAGCTCGTCAGCTGTCTCTCTGGCCGTGTGCTTTGCAGCGTGTATATATCCCCGCCGTGCATTTCAGCTCGGGGCCGAGGATCTCGTTGACCGGGTCGAGGCGTTCGCTGCTGTTTATTGGGCGTTGGCGTCCTCGGCATCGTTGCCGAGTCCGCAACCCGAGCGGCTCATCAGTTGTTTAGCCACGCGGCTGAAAGAAATAGCCGCCGCAGACGTTGGTGAGTCCCTGTCGGATTTGTCGGCTGCGGAAAACGTTCCCGAAAAGGACGAAGCGGTAGAGAAAGAACTCCGCAAAACGGGGGCCGCCCTTTATTTAACTAGTTGCCCCTCCCACATAGTCGATATCACTTTCGCGCGTTGGCGGGATGACGCCGGGTTCGTCCGCTACCTTCGGACCTTCATGCCAAGCCCGCCATCATACTTTGTGAATCGAAGAGAACGGGCACAAGGAGCGCCAGACTGGCAAGTGGTGCGGGTGAACCTGACCCGGCTGTTGCCAGACCAGCCGCGTGAGTACATTGATCGAGCGATCATGCTTGAACAGGCGGCTTGGAATGAAGCGAGTCGATGGATTGAGTTTACCTTGGTGACGGAGAGAGTTGGTGACTTTTGGGAACAGCACTGGGACAAGCTGAATTCCGGTTTTCCATATTATGCTTTCCTCAGCCGCTTCCCTTACTGGTGGAAACAATGCTTGGCTAGATTTCGATTCAGCACGGGAACAGATTCACTGGATGCGGAAGAGAGTGAAGAACCTGTCGAGCGCGTCCGGCCGGCATCGGAGCTCAGCCTCGAAGCGCTTAGATGTTGTCGGGAGGGGTATCGGCTACTTCGCACTACGTTTTTTGTTCGTCCCGATCACTCGACGGGGGATCATCTCGACCCGGCCCAAAGAAACGATCGTTTACGACTGGTAGTGGATCAGCTTTGGTACAAGCGCCTGGCGGGTCAAATTGAAGGGGACATTCCTTCCGAAATGGTCAACTCCATCTTGGCGCGTTTCGATAAGCAAGTGACCAAAGACACCATCAACAATCTCAATCATCGCCTTCACCGGCGGTTTTGGGCGTACCAACTGGCTCGCGTGGAGAGATGGCGAAACTCGCAGATTTGCTCTGCGCGGCACCCCAATTCCTCAAATGAGCGGAAGGCTATTCAATACCCCTTGTTGGGAGAATCGGGCGTGCTAACAATAGCGTCCATTGCACGGCTCGCCACGCCTGGCGCTAGCTTACTTTGGGCGTTTACCGCTCACGTGTTCTTTCATCCACTCGTCGAGCCACAACGCCAAGATCCATGGACCTTTAAGCGATATTTGCGCGAGCTCTGGTATTGGATTATGGACCCAACCTTCGACGATGCTATCATCTCTTCGACAAAAAGCAGCCTGGCTGCGGCGGCATTTCTGGCAGCCCTGCAAAAGCCGGTGCTGCGCGACCTTGTTGCTGAACTTCGTTCTACGGACGAACAAGACCTCGACATATTTCTGAGTGAACGAGATTTTCGAGTCGAAGAAACAGCGGCCATGCAATGTGTCGAACAAGCGGCAGGAATGGGAATCGGGATTTGGTCAGAGAAAACCCTTCGACATTGGCGAAAGCTGGTCGCGAACCACTGGATCGTACCGATTTGGTATCTCGTCTTTGTCGAGAAAGTTGATCCGGCGAATATGCCGTCGCGATTGCAGGTTGACACAAACGAAACTCAGGCGGTGCTTGAAGTGGCCAAGTCAATGCTTGAAACGGCAAATAGTCTGTCTGTAGCCGTAAGTCACTCGGGCGCCACCCGGTCAGGTGTAAGGAAAAGCCTATGAACGCAAACGACGCGAAGAACCTCCTAGCTTCCTTCCTCGTGGGTCATCGCGTGTCGCGGAACGACTTGGAGCAAGCGAGCAACTTGCTGGCCGGTGATGAGCCGTATCGTCGCTTTCTGAGCGAGACCATGGGTATACGGCGGAGCTGGGTGAGCGAATGCCATGTCTTTCTTTCTCGAGTAGCGGAACTCGCCGAATTATCATCTGATGAGCAGTTGCAGCGTTTTCCGGTGCTGGCCGCGCATTGTGGTACGTGCCAGTCTTGCCGCGAGGTGTACTGGAATATTAAGCCCATGTGGTACGACGTCAGACGGTCGACAGAACCTAAGGATCTGGTTCTGCATCGAAGGCTTACAGACTGCGTAGATCTCGCGATAGACAAGATAGGGCGAGTTCTCGAGCGGGCTATCGGGGTGCCGCCGGTGCGATTCGATCTCGTTGCGGCTACGGCCGCTTCGCCAATTGTGGGACCGCAAATCAGAGAGTGGGAGCTGCGGGATGACGATGCTGGATATCTCATTCGTCTGACGTTTTCAGTTGTAGAGCCCGGCGCCACATCACTCACTGGGCTACTTGAAAACTCGCCACCGGATGCATCGAAGCCGCCGCCAGACGCACGAATCGAAATTCGCCACCAAGAGCGCAATGTCCTTGTTGTAAGTGGCCGACTAGCCGATTTTGAAACTGAACCGATCACGCTTGTGGGCGCAGGGGGGTGGACGGTCCGCATCGAACGCTCCGATATTAGAGGTAACTACATTTGGGAAGTACCCGTACAGATCGTCCAGTCAGAGCCCGACCACCCCATCAACTCGGGTGAAGGAAGCCGAGGTGCTCTGATGGGTGGCGAAGCCCAAAACGACAGCGTGGGGGAAGCGGGGGATCTGCGTACCGGGCAGATGCTGGCGGATCGATATTGTATCGAACGCGAACTTGGCCGCGGCGGCATGGGCGTAGTCTATATTGCCCGTGACCGTCAATTACTCTCGGCCGATTCTACGCGGGTTGTAATAAAGGTTCTCAGACCCGAAGCGCTTCAAGACGCCTGGTTTAAGAAGAAGTTCTTCCAGGAGTTTGAGTCGCTGACCCGCGTGAATCATCCGAATGTCGTCAGGGTATTAGGTTCTGGCACATTACCCGATAAGGCGCCGTTCTTTGTCATGGAGTATGTCGAAGGCAAGACTTTGGCTTCCGTGATGACCCAAGAGGGCCTGGATTTCGAGCGCGCTGCGCACCTTATGCGTCAGATAGGCCAAGCGCTGAGCGCGGTTCATGAAAAGGGCATTCTGCACTGTGATCTTAAGCCAGACAACATCATGCTGCAGACGTTCGACTACGCGGACGAGTCAATCAAGTTGATCGATTTCGGAGTCGCCAAAATAAGGGACTCTAGGGTCGCTTTCCAAGGGGGAAGTACTAAAATTGCTGGGACAATCCACTATGCGTCTCCAGAACACTTCACGGGTAAGTTGCTACCGGAAAGTGACGTCTATTCGTTCGCCGTAATCGCGTATGAGATATTGACTGGTCGGAGGCCCTTCAATGCGAGCAATGAAGGCCAGCATTGCTACCTGCAACTAGAGGGAGTGAAGATTAGACCCAGTGATCTGCGGCCCAATTTGCCCCCGGCAGCGGAAGAGGTGATTTTGAAAGGGCTGGTCAACGACCCGAACGAACGCTACCGGCGGGCCAGCGAATTTGGCGAGAACTTGGCTCGGGCATTAACATCGTCGAGTGGAAGCTCGACGCTTGTGGGCGCTCCGGCAATTTCGAAGCGGCACATCGACCCAGCATCTTCCACCAAACGTGAGCTGACCCTTGAGATTGGTCACGTGCTCGTGATTGAGCTGTCGGATCATCCGAGTCTGCCGATTGAACAGCAGGTTCAACAGTCGCGAGATCTGCAGGAAATCGTTCGTGCCTCCGCGGAATTTCAAGCATCTCTCGCGAACGAGCAACTGATTAGCTTTTCTACCGGAGAAGGCATAGCCCTGGTATTTTTTAGAGATCCTGTGGCGCCTGCCCAGTGTGCTTTGGAGGTGGCACGCGCTGTCAAGGCACAGGAGTCTATAAAACTTCGAATGGGCTTGCATACGGGACCTGTGTATCGCGTTGCCGACATTAACCTCAACCACAACGTGTCGGGCGGTGCCGTTGCTGTCGCACAGCAAGTGGCTGCGTGCGGTGCATCGGGTCACATTCTGCTATCGCAACCGGTCGCGGAGTTTCTGAAGCAACTGGAGAACTGGCGGGCGAATGTGCACGACGTTGGCGACAAACGGACTAAGCACGGCAGGCTCCATTTGTACAATCTGCACACAGGCGACCTCGGTAATTCTGGAAATATTGGCAAGAAGCCATCCAAACGCTTGAGCGGAAAGAAGGCCAAGGAGACCGCATTGGCGCATACGGCTGTGCATGAGTCCCCGTATGTGCAACTGCAAGATCGGACGGATCAAGACGCTACGCTCGCAGGCGGAGGACGAGCACCTCGTGTAAATCAAGCGCTTGTTGCACAAATCCTCGGAGTTTCTCATCGTCGGGATGACAAGGGCAAAGAAGGTTTGATCTATGCCCAGGTTCCTCTCGCTATGGAGGATGTTGCTTCTGACCCTGTTTTCGTGCCGATCAAAGCGCAGGTGTTAGAGACGCACATACAAGAAGTGCGAAGAAGAGTTGAAGACCTGACCCGTCGCGCGCTAGTTGGTCAACGGCGTGGCAGTATCGGTATAGAGGCGGCAGCCGACAATCTCGCCCGTCAAGTGATGCCGCCTATGGGCTTCGGTGGACTCATGGGCGATGGCATTCATCCACAGTTTGATCTGATACAGGACGCTGCTTCCGCGATTCCGTGGGAGGTGTTGGAAGAAAGTTACTTTGGCTGTCCTCGCTGTCGCAGCAGATCCCTTCCGGATTTCCTTCGGCAATCCACGCAACCGCACTGCTCCGCTTGCGGTGGTGCGATGAACCGAATCGGAGGGAAGCTCGCTTTACGCTACCACTTAACGCACTTGGTTCGAGGACCAGGCCGAAGTGCGAGTGCGGGAAAGAAGTTTCTTTTCATCGAAGATCCGACCGGAGACCTCTGCGATGCGTCCAAAGATCCTGATGCAGTATGCGGTGACCACCTGGAGCAATTGCACGACTTGATAAAGGATCAGGGGTTTACGATCGATCTCCTGCGGAAGAGCCACGCCTCGGTTCAACATGTGCTGCGCGCGCTTTCTGATGCCGAACTCATTGGCATTTACTATTTTGGGCACGGATTTTTTCCGCGAGATGGTGATGAAGGACGGTTGATCTTGTCTGACGGTGTTCTTTTTGCAAGCCAAATTGAGGACGTTGCGCCGACAGCAAAGATTGTGTTTCTCAACGCATGTGAGGGTGCCGCGACTGGACGAGATTGGGATCTAGAGAAGCGGTCACGGAGTGTCGCCCATGCGTTCGCCCGCGGCGGGCGCGGCAAAGTAGTGATAGCGCCGCTTTGGCCAGTTGTAAATGTCCAAGCGGCCGAGAGCGCCCTCGCCTTCTTCCGCTACGCTTCGAGTGCAACACCAATGGCGGAGTCCTTGGCTAATGCTAGGCGTCAAAGCCTCCAGCGATATGAATCTGGCGAGCCTCACCTCGCCTGGATGGCCTATCGCTATTTTGGAGATCCAAACAACACCTTTCCTGCGCCCATTGAGAAGAGCGTGCTCGTAGCCTCGGGTGCTTTGACTCCTCGTTCTTCGCGTGTTTTCGATGGGAAGGGGCAGCTCGATACAGAAGCGTTTTCTTTTGGCGTCGAAGAAGTTCTTGTTCGCGCAGCAAAAAGGAGAAATTCACAAGGACGTGCGCAGCTCACAACAAATGATTTGATTGCAGGCCTAATCAGGAAAGGTGATCTGACGCGCATGGTGTTCCGACGAGTTGCCGTCGATCCCGATGAGTTGTACGAAACCATTGCTGAAACCATCGAGGAGGGGCCGCGATCCGCGGCCGAACGTGAGCCCTCCCGTAGCGGCCCAGAGAGCAAAGACGAGTCAACCCTGCTCCAAAGTCTTTCGAAGTGGATTGTGCGGGACAAGGCGGAGTTTAGCACTCAACTCGTGGAAGTGTTAGAAGAAGCTGACCTAGCTGCGAAGCAGCGCCAGCCAGAGAAAGACGACGTGCGGATTTCTGAGCATCAGATACTGCACAGCCTTCTTGTCGGCGGAGAGTGGCGGCCAGCGATCACCATCCAACTACCTCCAGCTGCTAACGTCAGAGCCGCACTATCTGAATGCCAGAAATCTGGTTCGATCGACGATAACGGCGCTATATCTCTGAAGGCCTTGGATCGAGACGCGCGAAAAATCATTGAGGGAGCTCATGAGCTTTCCCAACAGCGTGGCGTCTTTCCGATCTCACACCGTCTGATGCTGGCAGCTTTTTTGGCCGATGCCAAAGGGCACGCGGCACGTGTTTGTAAGTGTGCGGACATTGACCCGGAGCTCCTTTTTCTCTTGATGATCGCATCAACGGAAAAATCGGACGAAGAGCGCTCTCCGAAGTCGTTCGGTCTGAGCACGGAAGCGTGCGAGCGAATTGTACTGCCGGTGATTGAGCAGGCCGTACGAACGATAACTGCGCCTGAGCTGATCAGTCAAGTTCATTTGTTTCGGGCATTTTGCGAGAAGGCGACGCCCGAGTTCAGGGCATGGCTTCAGGATCCTCCCCTCCCCGTTGATCTCGCTGCTTTGCGGGACACAGATCCAAACAGAGAAGAGCTGCTCCGGTGTTTGGATACAACTGCGAGGAAGGTTGTAGACACGGCACATGCTCTAGCCCAAGAGTCTGGCGTCCACCCAATTCCAAACCGACTGCTGCTCGCTGCGTTCCTCATTGATCCGCGCGCGCATGCCGCCACGGTCCTGCAAAGCCATAACGTTCCAGCCGCCGGTCTCTGCGCCGCGTTAATCCAAGGCGCTCGGAGCGGCCCTGCTCGTTCCTTTCCGCTTGATGCGTCGGCTTGCGATCGAGCAGTTATGCCCATGATCCATCGTTCAAGGGAGATTGCCGACGATTCGGCAATCGTGACGGAGAAAGTTCTTTTTGAGGCTTTTTGCGATACAGCGCCCCCGGACTTAAAGAACTCCTTGAAACGTTCACCTATGAACATCGATTTGGATGTTCTTGCCAAAGGGGCTGGTCGATCGGCGTCCGGGAATGGCGCCCCTTCTATTGCTACGCCCGACGATGACGATCTAGCTGTTACTAAAATGGGCCTTAGCCAGGCTCAGTTTGACGGGTTCGCTTGGCGAGTGCTCGTCAGATCGACGCGAATAGCCCGCGTGCACGGGTGGGCCGAGGTCAGAACGCCACACCTACTTGTGGCGCTGCTCGAGAGTTCTTCTGGCGTTGCGGCGGCCCTTCTGCGTGCCAGCCCAATGCCGCTCGAAGACGTGAAGCAACTAGTCTTGTCGCTTGTTCCCCCACGCTCTTCGGTGGCCGACTCCGTTTCCATATCGTTTGGAAACAATGTAAGAGACACGCTTGAACGCGCGCGGCAGGTTGCCAAACGTGAGAAGCGGGAACAAGTCAATGAGAACGATCTGGTGGCCTCATTGCTTGCGGATAGCGGCGGTGTGGTCGCCCAACTATTTGGAAACCTGGGGCTGGTCCTCCCGAACGCCGACGAGAGCGGGGACCTCATTGTAAGGACATCTGGGGGCGGATCTTCGCTTTCACGACTGGGTAATGATCTCACGGAGAAGGCTCGACGTGGCGAACTACCCGATGTCGTAGGCCGAGACACCGAAATCGAGACGGCCTTACAGGCGCTGCTCCTGACCGAGAATGCAAATCCCTTGTTAGTAGGCGATGCTGGAGTAGGAAAGACTGCCATAGTCGAGGGGATTGCACAGCGCATTGCAAGCGGCCGATGCCCGTTAAAGCTTCGCTCGATGAGAGTAATCGAGCTGTCGGCGGGAAGCTTAGTCGCCAATACGCGTCTTCGGGGTGAATTTGAACAGCGGGTTCAGGAGGTGCTTGCCGAGGCCCGGGAAAACGTAATCTTATTCATCGACGAGATTCATACAATAGTCGGTGCCGGTTCGGCGGAGGGTAGCGGCCCCGATGCTAGCAATATGCTGAAGACGGCTCTTGCGCGCGGTGAGATCCGATTAATCGGAGCAACGACACATGTAGAATTCAAACGCACGGTCGCGCGCGACAAGGCCTTATCTCGACGCTTTCAAGTACAGCTGATTAACCCGCCGTCCCGAGAGGCAACTTTGCGGGTACTATCGGCGCGTCAACCAGTTTTGGAGCAACATCACGGAGTCAGCATCACCGAGGAGGCGAAGGATGCCGCCGTCGATCTCTCTGGGCGATACATCCTTGACAGACAATGGCCAGCGAAGGCTCGGGATGTGCTGGATCGGGCGTGTGTTCTCGCCGTTGCTGAACAGACAACCCATGGTCCTGTACGCGTCACCCGCGAGCATATCGCCAAAGTGGTCTGTAATCAAACAGGAATACCGTTAGACCGGGTTTCTTCGAACGATCTCGCCGCTTTAGTAAGCCTTGAGGAACGGCTGGCGCAAAGGATCATCGGTCAACAAAATGCCGTTCGAACTGTCGCGTCGGCTGTCCGGCGGGGGAGGCAAGGGTTAGCGGGTCCCAACCGGCCTTGGGGTATTTTTCTGTTCCTTGGTCCTCCGGGAGTCGGAAAAACCGAATTGGCCAAGATTCTTGCCGAAGAAGTCTATGGCGGTTCAGAGGGCCTGATTCGCTTCGATATGGGCGATTTCACGGAACCCCACTCTACAGCGAGGCTAATCGGTGCACCTCCGGGCTATATCGGGTATGACCAGGGCTCACCCCTAGCTGAGCGGCTTAGGCGGCAGCCGTACTCTTTGCTGCTGTTCGACGAAGTCGAACATGCCCACGAAAATGTTCTTGCTGTGCTCTTGCGCCTTTTCTCGGAAGGAACATTAACCGACCATGAAGGCAACGTGGCCGACGGTAGAAATACCGTCGTTATCATGACTTCAAATCTTCTAGGGTTGGGGCATGAAGTCAAACAGATTGGTTTTGGCATGGGCCACGAACCTGCAGGGCAATCCTCTCAAACTGATCTCAGGGCGTTGCTCGAACGCCATTTCCATCCAAAGTTGATTGATCGTTTGGACGCTGTAGTTCGCTTCAATCCGTTGGGGGTGCGGGATCTCGAAGCGATTGCTCGTCGAAAAGTCGCTGAGGTTGTTACCCGCTTAACTTCGCTTTACACCATCTCGATAGGCGTTCGCGACGAGGTGTTTTCTTGGCTGGCGCAGAAGGCCGCCGATGGTGGCCACGGGGCTCGCCATCTACAGCGCACAATCGACGATCACCTCGGCCCAGTGCTAATTGCTGCTGTTTCGAACCTCGGGGGCACCATCGGGTGCCGATTGGAGGTTGCGGTTCTCGCCGCGGGGGACGGCGTCGAATGCCTTCTCCAGCGTGCGCGCCCGGGCTGAGGAATAGGTATTCGTTCGGCTAATTCCTCGGCCGGGGCGTTGCGCTCCTAAAGAGGTCGTCGGCACTGGGGTTCCAGACGCTCTTGAAAAGCCGTCCTTCGTGTGAAAGAAGTCGTTCTCTGTGCAGTCCCTGTGGAATGGAGGGCGTCGTTATGTCATTCGGGTCGGATGGTCTGTCGGATGCTCAGCGGCGGGTTTTGTTAGCCAGGGCGAAGGCCTTGGTCGGTGACGCCCGATATGAGCAATTTGTCACCGCCCACGGGGAGGCGGGGGTTTTGAGGGCCGTACTTCAGTTTGACGCGTTGTCGATTAAGCCCCAACCGGGTTCCGAGGAAGTTCGACGTAGAGAACTCCCGCGGCTGAGCGCCATTAGGAATTGGTTGCTTGTTTACGGCGCGGTCGGCTTGGTGGTGTTGGTGTTCAGCTTTTCCATTCGGGGCGAGGGATTTGCGTTTCAGTGGTCTTGGTGGTTCCTGCTCGCCGCCTTTCCGGCTGGCGCCCTGATTGTTGGGGTCTTTCAGCTTCTCGCTAAATGGTGGGATTCTCTGGAGGAGCTTAAAAATCTCATTGTAGCCTGCATCTGGGTGCCGGGGGCCGGTGCTTGGCTTGCGCATTGGCTCACCAGCAAAGAGGCTTATGGCTGGGTGGTGGCTGAGGGAGTTCTCTATCTGTTCATCATCGGACCGATCTGTTGGGCGATGGGGGGGGGTGCTTGGCGCGTGAACGCAGTCGGCTCGTGGGTGATCGGTCTGGGGATGATAGCCGTGGGTATGGCTGTATCGGCTAAGTAGGCGCCGTGTAGACGAAAATAGCGTGCGCGTGGTTTAGAGGCTCTGTACGCAAGCAAATGACCCCCAACGAATCAAAGGCAATCAAAGCGCAAGGCGAGTCAACGTCGGTCGATCCTGCGGAGTTGGGGTGCCTCATACAATCTTTGCGGGAGCACAATTCCCGGCGAGGAAATCAGATGCAACCGGACCCGGACACAACCAACGTCTTTCGGGCCTGCGCTTTAACTGTGTTCTTGGCCGCGAACGAACCCGGCGATCAACATTTGCCACGAGCCTTAGGAGATCGAGTTCGGACGCTTTTGGGGGCAGTCGAATCTGATGCGTTGCCCGAAGCCCGGGTGTGTCGGTTCTGGCTCGGCGCTACAGACCCGGCGATGGGCGGTGGAGCCATGGTCGATATATCCTCGCTCGCAAATACCCTCTGGGATCCGGTTAAGGCACTGGTCTACCGCTCATTGGCGTGGTTGGGTAAGAGAGACCGTTTGGCGGAGTTAATTCCAAGCGATGGGTCCTTGTCATTGGACGAGGCCGACGCTTGGCTCAGCGTCGGGCACGATTCACCGCTCGATTCCACTTGGACGACAAGGATTACGGTTCGAGATGGCGAGCCTCCTCCTTCTATGAGTGCCGCCCAATCCTGGAAGTTGCTATTCGAGGCGGAAACCAGCATTGCATTTAAGGAGGATCAAGGATCTGCCGAGGGAATTCTGGCGTCGCTTCTACTTCCCCGTAATGATGCTGCACCGGATGCTTCCTATCCTCACGGCGAAAGAAATCGACTTGCGGCACGTGTGGCCGCCGCCTTTGCCCGTGCGCGACTGGCTCGTTGGGTCGACGACGGGGGGGTTCTCTCTGGCCCGAGCGCGCGATGGATGCCGTCTTGGGAAAAGGAATATTTGAATGCGTTGTTTTGCTGGCAAGCCGGCGATGAGCAATCGGCGATGTCGTTCCTGCAATCTACCCTCGCATCAAACCCCTATCAAACATCAACGCGACTAGCCTTGGCAGCACTCTTGGCGCCAGACTCGCCGGATAAGGCGGTGGAAGTGCTTAGTTGTGACCATGCGACGATGGAAGTGCTTGTTTCAAGAGCTGCATTGGAAGCCCGTCTGGGACGCTACTTGCAAGCCGCCGAGGCGTTGGAAGCCTCGATGTCAGCTCGTCAGGAGCCCGCACGTTACACTTGGGCTCGCGCCCGTCAGCAATACCGGCAACAGCGAGATATCCTTCTGGCGGCTCTCCGGGAGCGCAACGGCGAATGGAGTGGAGCGATCAAGTCATGGCAGGCCGCTTGTGCCGGGGGCGGGCGGAAAGCCCTGCAGGAGGCACGGCAGCTTTACATTGAACACGAGCAATTGAGAGCCATGCCGGTCACCTCTCGGAGCTGGGACCGCAGCAACATTAGTCAGCGGCTAGACCGCCGTATCCACGAGATTGGTGCCATTCCTTTAGTGAGTGACGCAATGTTCTTCCGCGGTGCGGGCATGATAGTAAAGAGTCCAGAACGTGCAACTAAGGACTTTCAGACATTGCTCCGAAACCGCTCTTGGGTCGACCGTGAACGCGGTGTGGGGGGGAGCAGGCTGAAGTTCCTCGGGGACTCCCTCCTAGCGCTTGGTCAGCCAACCAGCGCACTCCGCGCATATGACTTGGCTGGCGCAACATCTGAGAGCATGGCTGTGGCGGCGGTGTATGAAGCGATCAATCAAAAGCTAGCAAGCGACATGATTGGCGCTGCCGCGGATCGCGCCAGCGCAATCGCTCCGAGATGCCCGTGGCCCCAGCTACTGGGCGCTCTAGGCTTAGTAATGTCGGGCGATCTGAATGGCGCCATTGTACGATTGGATTTGGCCAAAGCGTTGGGCGCGCCAGAGTCCGTTTGGCGTTGTTTGACTGGTATTGCTGGGAAGAGCGGTGTATCGTCTACCGACATTGCAGGCGCTCGCCTACGGCGGGAAGTTCTCGCCATAGTTCAATTCGCCTGTAGCGAGGAGCCGGAGGCTTTAAGAATCGAGGCCTTCATTCGTGGAGTAGGGGAACACTGGGTAGAGACCTGTCCAGTGGAACCTGCTGTCGCTGCGCGCAAATTGATGGCGGCATACTGCGGAGAAGGAAAGTGGGCCGATGCCACAGCGTTTGCGGACCAACTTGAGCGATTCGGGCGAGACTGGGCTATTGAATTGGCGACAGTTGCCCGAGTCCGCCAGGCACTTGATCAAGCACTCCGCGGGGATCTGGAGGGGGCGGATCAGGATTTGCGCAGCCTCGAAAAACGGCTGTCGCAAACGACCAGCAGAGCAGGGCGTAGTGACTCGCCGCCCACAAATTCAAAGGAATAGCACATGCAACTTTTTGTCAATGGTCAACTGAATGTCCAGACGTTCGATCAGGATATCCGAGCCGGAACACATGATCTAGGCGACATTTTAGGGGCCGCGGCTCGCACACAAAGCGTCAAAGTCGAGAGCACCCATTTCCTTATTGCTATTAGCAAAACGCCCGGTGGAGTGACGCAGAAACACTTAGGCAGGATGGGACTCACCCTAGACCAATGGGAAAGTGGTCTTTCCGAGTGCGCGGCGCGGTCTGCTGGTCTACCACCCACGCACTTGACCGAAACATCACTTCATGCGACTGCGAAGTCTATGCTGGAAACCGCTCAGGACTACTGTGATCGTTTTGCGATCTCACGCATTTCGGAATCCGTCCTTCTCCTGAGTGGCCTCCAGGCCGCTACGCCGGCTGTGCGTGAACTCTGCACTCAAGCAGATATTGATTTGGAGAAGTGGTGTCAGGACATCAAGAGCCTGCTTGAGCCGGTTGTGGTCGTGGATCTCTTTACCCCGGACGGCGCGCTTGATACGGGCAAACTGTCTCCAAGTGCCACAAAGGTCATGAGATTGCTTCGAACTGAAGCCGAGTCTCTGGGCTTCGACACTGCAGATCTCCGCCACTTGCTTCTTGGATTGCTGGAGTCCGAGGGTGGAGCGACTCACTATAGTCTTCATAACCAAAGCCTCACCCCACGCAAGCTACAAGAAACGCTCGTCCTTGGTTTACGGAATAGATCCAAAAAGACAGGGCCTACGCTCATCCTTGACCGTGCGCATATGCAACCTCTCCTGCAACGAGTCATTACGGTGGCCGGCGAGTTGGCGGGTCGGGATCACGCAGATCGAATAACGGAGGCACACCTTCTGCGAGCGTTCCTAACGATTGACAGCGCAGCTCGTAGAATTCTGGAGGACGAAAAAGTAAACCTCGTTCAGCTAGGTGATACTGCAGAGCGGTTTGAGGGGGGCGAAGAAGAGGACGCAGAGTCGTCCGCCATGGCAGACGTTAACACCGTAAAAGAGCGCTTGCTATTGCGTTTGGTGGGGCAAGAAGACGCCGTCACCCACATTCTGCCGTACATTCAGCGTATGCGCTTCGGGTTCACAACTCCTGGTCGGCCCGTGGGTGTGTTCTTGTTCTGCGGACAATCAGGAAGTGGGAAAACAGAAATGGCCAAGGAGCTCGCTCGAGCGGTATATGGCTCCGAGGAAAACCTAATCTTCTTAGAGATGGGGCAGTTTAACTCGCCGGAAAGCATGAACATTTTTGTTGGCGCCCCACCGGGATATGTGGGATATGGCGAAGGTAAGCTGACGAACGGACTTCGTGATAAGCCGCGCGCGGTCATATTATTCGATGAAATTGAGAAGGCTCATGCAAAGGTGTTAGATGCTCTACTGCGTTTTGTCGATGAAGGTAAGATCGACGACCCGGCCGGCCCGGTAAGAGATGGTGCCGAGTGCCTTGTGATCTTGACAAGTAACGTGGGTGCGCATGAATTGAGCCAATTATGGCGAGAGATCGCCAACAGTCCGAATCGGCGTACTATCATACGCAAGAGATTGCGACAGGAGTTCCAAAAGAACAAGTTCCGTGTCGAGTTTCTCAACCGGCTCGATGAAGTCATCCTTTTTCGCACCCTGGAGCAGGAGCACTACACCGAAATCGCCAGAAGGTTCCTCGCGAGAGAGCTCGAGAGACTGCACAAAGAGCGGGGCATTTCCGTGGAGCCGGACCCCGGTGTGGCCGCGGCAATTGGCGATTACTGTGGCGCGATCGATGAGGGGGCGCGGGCCGTCCGGCGGTTAATGCAGTCCGTTGTTATCACACCGGTCATCGACTTTGTGGTACGAACTGGCTGCGTGCCGCCGGTCAGCCTCGCTGTTGCGGCCGTTCGCGAGACCGAGGACCCAGAATGCGAGCCTACAGGGGTGGTCTCGCTACAAACCGGGAAATCCACAGGCCATGCCACACGTTCCTGAGATTCGAACCGCTTCGCTTCCGGATATGCGTGCCTTTGAGGGCTGCACCATCGCTGGCAAGTATCTTCTGGAGCGTTTTCTCGACGAGGGGAATTTCGGGGCGGTCTATAGGGCCTGTCAACTGGCATATGGTGTCGAGTTGCGCAAAGTCGCCATCAAGATTGCAAAACGCCCCATGACCGAGACTGAAGCACAGCGAGTCTTTGGCGAAGCCTTGGTGATGGCAAGGCTCTTCGATGAGACCCCAGACGCACTACTTCGGCGCCATTTCGTCGGTGTTTACGATGCGGGACTCTGTCCGGAAGGTGGTCCTCTAGCAGCGCATCCCTACGTCGCCATGGAACTAGTTCGTGGCGGTAGCCTTAAGCGATATCTCCGTGTGGGCCCGTTTCCTCTCACAAGAGCCGTGGACTACTTCGATCAGATATTGAAGGCCGTGGCGTTCATGCACAAGAATAATCTAGTTCACCGCGACCTGAAGCCTGGCAATGTTCTCGTTACGAGAACAGAGAGTGAACCTGACGTACTGAAAGTCAGCGATTTTGGGCTCGTAGTTGAGGTCAATCAGTTAATCTCATGGGTCCCAAGCGGTGGAGATCTCGCCTATCTGGCGCCAGAATCGTTCTCGCATAATATCTGTTCGCCACAAAGTGATGTCTACATGCTGGGCCTTGTGTTTTATGAAATGCTTCTCGGCGCTAATCCGTTCGAGACAGTTGGGACTCATCTTCGCGGTGCCGACGAGGAAACCCATCCCGAGATGCAACGGCTTCATCTGGCTGCCAGGCACCGTTTAGATTTAAGGCCGCTGCGTCAGCATGAAGAGGTTAAGCGCCGCCCTGCGCTCGGCGAGGTGATTTGTTCCGCTCTTCAATTGGATATGCACTCGAGAAAGTTCACAAATGCATGCGATATGTTGGTGGACTGGGAATCAGTCAAAACGCAAACGGCGACCACGGCGGCCCGCGACGAACCGCCGTGGGACCAGGTTCGAAGGCTGGTCCGTGAGGCTAAACAATACCTGCGCATCGGAGACAACCAGCAATACGAGTTCTTGCTGTTCGAAGCCGTGCGGCTAAATAGTAATAGGGCGAAAGTCCCCGACCGCATGCTATTTGGCGAGACCTACTTGCTGGCAGTTGAATGTCTTCTTCAAAAGGCGAAAATAGAAAAAGCTGGAACTCTCGCAGCGGAAGGGTATCAGCGGCTTAAGTCTCGCGGTACATGCTTGGCAATGGTCAGGTATTATGCCGCGGCTGGTTCGCCCGCGGCGGCCGGTTTTCAGCGAGAGGCCAACGCCTACCCGGAGGAGAGTTAACTTCGTGCCGTCGCCGCCATATTCCGGAAGGAGCGCCAAAGAACTCGTGCATCGTACTCGCACGGCACTGCAGGAAGCTATTGGACGAATACACCTCCACAGGGCTTGGGACTTACTTCAGGAACGGAACGAGCATGGAGACCCTAAAGGGGCGCGCCCATATACCGATCAGGCAATCATTGAATTCCAGATGGCATATGCTCGCGATCCTGAGGATCCTGGTGTCATACACCATCTGGCCATCGCGCACCATGCACGCGCATGGGATTTAGAATCGGCCAACGACCAGCTTGCCGCGGCGGAATGGGAACGGGCCTTGGGATACTGGCGCATACTAGGTGCGTCAGGCGAGTTCTGGGCGGTCCTAGAGACGAAGTTTCACGAATGCGATCCCGAGGCCAACGCCTCTCCGATAGCCGACTTGCGTCGCGGTTTGTTGGAGAACCTCTTGGATATCCATGTCGATTTTGTCCGCCGGTATTCGGAGAGCGAGACTCCTGGTCGTGCCAGCATTCATCTGGATATCGTTCGACGCGCCCTTATTCCGCCGGCCGTCAAGAGCCGACTGATTGGCAAAGTATTTGAAGCGATGACAGGGTCCGTACCAGAAGCAAAGGCAAACAGAAACTACGCCTCCGCGCTGACGCTAGTGGATCGTTTTCTGGGACTGTTCCCAGACTACCTTCCAGCATTGCGGCTCCACGCGGAGATTAGTAACGAGTGGATCTCGACTCTTTCTTACAAGGATGACTGGCCGAAGATTGTCGCTATCGAACAGAGCGCCCGCGCCCATGCCAGCCGCACAGCGGCCCATCCAAGTCTGGGTGAATACTTGCTGGCTAGTACGGCACTCGAGGAATTGGCTTTGACGATAGCGTGCCGAGGCAATGATCGCGGAACAGCCGAATTTCAACGAGGTGACAGGGATGAGGCGCGTGAATCTCTTGATATTGGGATCTGGTGGGGTCATCTCGCTTGTCCACAATGCCCGGAAGACGCGCCGTTGAGGAATGTTCTCGCCGCTTGTCTGTACGGCCGTGTCGCATGTCTTCATGAGGAAGTACAAGCGCTCGGCATGGATGAAACTGTCGACGCCAAGACGAAATTCGCCGTTGCGAAGAAGTTCTACGGCCAGATTATCGCCGGCCTCGAACAGGCGATCGAAGCTCGACCAGCGAATCAGGACCTCCTTCGGCATCTTGATCAGGAGCTTGAAGCCAGTCGGAATCTCCTGATGCAATTGCAGACAGCACGTCAGCTAGGAGGCTTCAATTGAATATTTGGCGTCGTGGTCCTCTCGATAAGAACCCGTACCGCCGAACTGCTTTTCGAGTTGCTCGGGTGCAACGCGAGATCGTGCAGCATCGCAGACTCGTGCAACTCATCGGACAAACCAAACTGATTGCCCAGGATCCCCGAGCACATTTGATAGGCGGCGAAGCTGTGTCATTAGCAGAGATCAACGCAGCCGTCCAGGTTTTGCTTGATGCCAAGCTGCGTATCGCGGAGGAGTTGCTGGAACATGCAACCGAGAGGCCTCCGATGGATGCACTACGTAAGCTCGCCCGCGAAGCCTCCGAGGCCCTCTTGTACGAGTCAAAGGAAATGGCAACGTCAAACTACGACGGTCTGCAGATCTGGGTACAAGACTTGGTGCAGCAGTATCTAGAAACCACGCTCCCGGCGTCCCCGTCATTCGGGGCGCTGGAACTCACTCTGGTGCCTCCTTTCGGGCGGGCAGGCGAGTAGCATCTGTCGTCGAGTGAAAGGCCTCCTTAGCCGTACTATCTCTTCATTCGAGCGGTGAAATAGAGCCGCCACTACGAACATGGGAGAGAAAATGGCGCAGGATCTAGAATCGTCTGCATCGGTCTGGGCTGCCCGCTTTGTGGCCGTGTTCGCCCTATTGACGATGTGCGGAGGCTGTTCGCCGAGTGCGGGGGAGCAGGCAAAAGTGAGGGCCCTATCGAAGGCAGGGGAGTTCTTCGCCAGCTTCTCATTGCCGCGGTCCGAGTCGTCCGACCAAGCGGGACTGAAAGACTACCGTGTCTTCGGTACTAATCCGGACGCCTTAGGAGTTGGTTGGGTCGCAGCTGGTTTTCCTACGGTTCGGGAAGTATCGACCTCGCCAGCGGTCTTTGAAGTCGCCATTCCTTTCTGGTGTCGAGGCACGACTTTAGATGGGCGAGTTTTTAAGGCGCAGCGGCAACTTGCGGTGAGTATTCTCGACGACGGCTCCTCGGCCAAGGTTCAGGGCCACAAATTACTGCTGGACAATGAACTATCGTTCTTTCGTCAGGCGTTCGGTTGGGCTTTCTGGGGTTTTGCTCTACCCCTCGCTATCTTTCCGGCGGCCCGTGCCCTGTTGAGTATCTGGTTGAGTCAAAAGGGGTTCTCGGTGGGTCTGGCGGGGGGTGGTGCGGCCGTGGCGACTCTTGCGGCTGCCGCCTATTTGGGCTATGTTTTCTTCGGCTCGCTTCTTGCGGTTGCCTGCAGCGTGCTTGCCATTATTGTTGGCCGGGTGTGCTTGGTCAAAGCGTTCTCCTCGGGTTGAAGGGCGGCGCCCTGGTTCATGGGGCGACGCGGACGCGGCACCGGGGTAACTTTGGTGTTCTGGCGATTTGTTTCATTCGTAAAGGGCGCGTTTTCGGGGGGTTATGGGAGAACTTGAATTCATCTTTATTGTCTTTTTTCTCGCTGGGGACCTTTTAATTTTCGTCGTTGTTCTCGTTGCCTACGTGATTGGTGACCTCATCCCCTTTACGCAAGGCTGCGTGTCGCCTCCTTCACGCCAGGCCGCCGGTATTCGGTTGAGTACCCGGCAATGGTTTTTGGCCACCCTGATTCTCGTGGTTTTGTGTTTGGGCTATTTCGCCTTGTGGATGAGACCCCCGGAATACGTACCGATACCGTTGCGACCACAGCCAATGAGCGCTCTAGTCCATAGCCTGTTCGACTCATTTCCTCATTGGGTACCGACCCCGGTTTCGACGGTGGGGCTATATCGGCACACCAGCGTAGCTTCGCTGAATAACGCCCCCAGCCGTTACACCCCGATGGCCCCAAACGGTGTGCTTGACTTAAATTGGGACTTCTATGCACTTTCCGAGCTTCCTTGGTTTCTTGAATTGGGCACAATTTTATTTACTACGAGGCAGTCATGGAGATTTTAATGGACAAACGACTTGACGTCAAAGATGCGCCGCGACAACTGGCGGTCGGAATCGCTGCGGATCTACCACTTGTCGCCATCGCCTGGCGCGCGCTTCGGACCGAACATCAACGTCGTGCGGCCGAAACTCAACGAAACGCTGCGGAGATGACCCTGTTTAGAGACGCTTTGGCAAATGTCGCAGAGCTCGTCTTCCGGTTAAGACGCGTTAGCGATCGCTGGGAGCCACAGCAAATGTTGGTTTTTCTGGAACGCCTTGAGCAGGCGGTTACGCGAGCGGGGATTTCGGTGTTCGCGCCCGAAGGTGAGGAATTCACCTCTGAGTTGATGGACGTGGTGGAGAACGTCGCTCAGCAGGTTGACCCGCGGGCTAGCGAACCGCGGGTTGGCGAGATTATTGAGCCGGCGGTTCTGTATCACGGCGACGTGCTTCGCATGGGGAAAGCAGTCATTCGGATTCCGGGCCGAACCGAGTGAAAGAAGCGAACGGACACAAGCTCATATTGGCTTCAAGCGCTAACGCGAAAGGCGTGTTATGGGACGAATTGTGGGAATCGATCTCGGGACTACATACAGTGCGGTGGCAATCCCCGAAGAACGCCCAGGAGTGGACGGTTTTCTTGTTGCCAGAGGATGCCCCGGCTGCTCCGTTGTTTTGGATGACCGGAAGCGGCACATAACGCCATCCGTGGTGGCGGAGGATGAGCGGGGCCAAATTGTGGTGGGGCACCCTGCCAAGGGCAGGGCGGGATTCACGCCCCCGCCTATCATGTTCGCCAAAAGATCGATGGGAGAGGACACGACATTTCCGCTGGCTAAACAAGGCGTTCTCCGCGCGGAAGACGTCTCCGCTCATGTGTTGCGCTACTTGAAGAAAATGGCGGAAGCGAGGCTCGGTGAACCCGTAGACGAGGCCGTCATTACCGTGCCCGCGTACTTCAGCATGAAAGCGAAGCAGATGACGGAAAAGGCGGCCGAGATGGCCGGATTGCGGGTCGCCCAGATCGCGCAGGAGCCGGTCGCGGCGGCCATCATGTACTGCGCGGGTGACCCCCGGGATTCGCTTCGCATCATGACGTATGATCTTGGCGGCGGCACGTTCGATGTCGCGATTTTGGAGAAACGTGGCGGGGTCATCAGCACCGAATCGATTCGGGCCTTCGATGGGGATCGCTTTCTCGGCGGGTACGATTTCGACACACTTCTTGCGTTGTGGATCGGGGACCAGTTATGTGCGCGTGGCTACGATCTTCAGTTGAACCAAAACGACCCCGGGGACAAGGTGATTTTCGCCAAGCTGATGGTCTACGCCGAACGCGCGAAGATCGCCCTGTCCAAGGGTGAGGAGTACGAATTTCAAGAGCCTGTGACCGGCATCAACGACCATTCTGGTACTCCGGTTACCCTTGATCTGGCTATCCGTCGAGACGAGTTCGAGGCGATGATTGCCAAGAAGGTCGAGTACACTATTGATCTTTGCCATCGTGCGCTTGAGAAAGCATATCCGGAGTTGCCTCGCCCTGTGAGGTCGCACAAACTGGACGAGATTTTGATGGTAGGTGGCTCGTCCCGTATTCCTCTCGTCGGCCGGCGCTTGGAGGCGGAATTCCAGAAGACGCCTAAACTGGTGGAACCGGATCTATGCGTGGCCCTGGGGGCCGCCCTAATGGCCGGGGCGATGCGGACCGTCTCGGTCGGTTGTCTGCGGCTTGACCCGGTTCCTTCGCAAACTGACATGCCGGAGCTGGTCGTGACTGGGCAGGTCGTTCCAGGCGGGGGCGTTGCGTCTGTGGATCGCTGTACGGTTACTCTGCGCGCCATGGATCAGTCCTATCTGCGGTCACGGCCTTTGGGCGCCGAGGGCCGGTTCTCTTTCGAACAAGTGCCTCTCGCGTTTGAAAGCACCACGGACTTCCTTCTCTCGGTGGCGGCACCCGGCGGCGCCGAGATGGCGGCTCATCGCTTCTCGGTCGCTCAAAGTGCCATTGTGGCGGCCGGCGGCCTCATGGAGGGGCGTATGTGTACCAACGTGCTTGCGAAGCCGATATCGATCCTCCTCGCGGACGGGTTACATGTGGTGGCGCCCGAGCGTACCCCACTACCTTACGAAAACCCCACGCTTCGCGCGAAAACCCGCGACACCAGCGGCACGATCCGCATTACAATCCATGAGGAAAACAACCCCCTTGGCGAAATTCTTATCAAGGGTATCCCGCCTACCCTGCCGGTGGGCAGCGCGGTCGAGATCACCCTCTCCATTCAGGAAAATTTCCAAATTCGCGGGCGAGGCTACGTCCCGGCTCTTGCTAGGGAAGAGACAGTGGTCATTGATCTCCCTGTGCGCGCCCTGAAGGGTATAGGCGAGTTGCGCCGGAACTATGAGATCGCGGCCGAGAAGGCGAACGACGCACTAAGCAGCGCAGGGCGCGGAGCCCGATTTGGCAATGCGAAAGCCGTCCAACTAAAGAAGCGTATGGATCAGTGCGAGGAGATGTTGAGCGAAGCATCTCGGGGGCGCCCAGCGGAGCCCGCCGCAATCCAGGATTGTCTTGATGAAATCGAAACACTGAGCCGCGACATCGGCAAGCGTTGGGAGCCTAAGCCATCGCGGACGGTGTTTGAGGAGAAAGCGAACCAAGCACACGAACTCCTCGCCAAGGCTATAAAAAAGAAGCCCAAAATTGCCCAAGAAGGCTACGATAAGCAAATCGAAGCCATCCAGTCTGAGGCGGATAAGGCTTACAAGGAACAGAACCTCGCGGTTTGGAAAGACTCCTACGATAAGTTGGCGAAGCTCGTCGACAGAATCGAGGATCTGACGGACGATGGGGACGGCGGTGGCCCGGCCCCAGAACCTGCCCAGTTCTTGCTCTCGCTGGCGCTGGCATTGAACCGCCTCGAAACCTCGGCCAAAGACAATGGGCGATACCACAGGTTCCAAAAAGAGTTTCAAGACCTGGCCACCTCTCTCACGCTCATAGACCCAAAATCCGCCGATGCGATGAGCCAAATCCGCGACTGGTATCGGACTAAGTTTCAAGATCTGAAAAACCGCCTGGATGCGCCGGATACCGAGGGTATTCCGGAGCTTGACTAGAGAGGACGGCGAGCGGCAGGAAGGCCGAGTGAAAGCCACCTGCCGCCTAACGATCATTTGGGGAGACCGGCGGCGAGGAAGGAGATGGGTTGTAATGTATAGCTGTCCCGCATGTGGTTCTGAGGGTGTTTTAGGTGCCGGCATCTGCCGCTGCGGGGCGGACATCTCGCTGCTACGGAGCCTGGACGGCCTCGCCGATGCATGGTTCAATAAGGCGCTTATGGCGCTAGCTAGCGGCGACCCCGGTACAGCCCTTGAGTGGCTGTCGGCCTGCTGCGTCGCCAACCCGACCGACGCGGTCGCGCGGCGGGCTCAGGCTAAAGTCTGGGCGCATCTCGGACGGTTCGCCGAGTCGCGGTCCGCGCTGGCGCGGGCGGCTGCCATTGACCCAAACTCGCCCGAGTTGGAGTCAATCGAGCTTGCTATTCGAGCAAAGAACCCCGCTCGAAAACGACCCCAAGCGAGGCGCGTCAAGGGCGGTCTCGAGCAGTAGGAGAAATATGATGGACACACCAACAGTCGGCATCGATTTGGGAACCACCTACTCGGCGATCGCCTATGTCGACGAACAAGGTAGACCCAGGGCAATTCCGAACCCGGAAGGAAAAAATGCTACCCCATCTGTGGTGTTGATCGACGGCGGTCGCATAGCTGTGGGGGAAGTGGCACTGAACGAGTGGGTGACGAATGAGGCGCATGTCGTTCGCTGGATCAAAAGGGCAATGGGGGACTCGGACTATCGCTTTCAATCGCTGACCCCTGTCCAAATCTCAGCAGAGATCCTTAAGGGTCTGCGGCGTGATGCAGAGATATTCTTTGGTCAACCTCTCGGCGAGGCGGTAATCACATGCCCGGCCTACTTCGCATCCATCGAGATTGAGAACACTAAGGCGGCAGGCGAATTAGCCGGGCTGCGCGTGCGTGAGGTCGTAAAAGAGCCAACCGCTGCGGCGGTCTATTACGGTGTCGATAATATGCGGGACGGCGAGCGCGTTCTGGTTTGTGACCTCGGTGGTGGTACTTTTGATGCGACCGTTCTCACCTTACGCGAGGGTACGTTTCTCCCGCTCGCTTCGATGGGTGATCGCCAACTAGGCGGTCACGACTGGACCATGGAGCTCCTGGCAATGGTGGCCGAGGCTGTTCAAGAGCGCTTTGGTGGCGACCCGCGGAACGATCTTGTTGCCGGGCAGCGTCTCTATGAGGCTTGTGAGCAGGCGAAGCGAGACTTTGCCCGTCTTTCGCAAGTGGCGGTTCCGTGCCAGTTTCAGGGCCGTATGGAACAACTCCCCGTATCGCGCGATGCGTTCGAGTCGCGGACCGAATGGCGTGTTCAGCAGTTGGTGATGTGGTGTGAGCGCGCTTTGGCGAAAGCGCAGCCGGCGCTCTCCTGGGGTGAGGTTGACCGGATCTTGTTGGTTGGCGGTTCTAGCCGTCTGCGGCGGATGTCTCTTGCTCTTCAGGCGGCGTCGGGCAAGGTCCCCGTCCAGACGGGCGAGCCCGATCTGATGGTGGCCCTAGGGGCGGCGGTTCTAGCGCGCGGTAAAGTGCGTCCCCGGAAATCGGCGACGGCCATGGTCGAGTCGCAACGTACGAGTTTAGTTGAGGTTAACTACGCGCGGGTCACGGCTCGCGCCTTGGGGACTCGTGCCATCGTTTTAGATGCTGGTGAGCCGCGTGTGGCCAACTCCCTGATTATTCCGCATAATACTGTGTCTCCGGTATCCCGATCACGTGATGATTTCGAGGTTTCGTCGAATCGGCAGCTGTTCTTTGACGTCCCGGTCGTCGAGTTCGAAAGCTCTGACGACTTCGACGTTGTGGCCAGTTACCGGTTCCAGTGCCTGCCTGATGCTAAGCGTGGCGACGTGGTTCGCGTGACTTTCGAGTACGACATAAGCGGGATTGTGAGTGTTTCGGCGCTGGACCTCAAATCCGGCGCGCCGCTCCAGTCTCAGCGCCTTCCCTATGAGGATCCCGATATCAGTAAGGTTGGGCGGATGAGTCTGCGGCCCCGGTGGGTTGTCTTTGCGGTCGACACCTCCTACAGCATGAAGGGGGCCAAAATTGACGCGGCGATACATGCCGTGATCGACAATGCCCGCAAGCTCATCGAACTCGCCGGTAATACATGCAAGGTCGGGATCGTCAGTTTTGATTCTGATGCCAAAATTCTATGCGCGCCAACTTCTGATTTCGAGGCCATAAGCCGGGCCGCGGCCAAATTAGTTCCGGCCGGGTCTACTGCAATGGATGCGGGGATCGTTATGGCTGCCAACCTCGTGATGAGCTCCCCCGAAGAATCTGATCGGGATGTGGTGATGTTGACTGACGGTATGCCAGACGATGCTCGACGGGCCAATACCATGGCTGTGGCGCGAGAGTGCCGCTCGAAGGGGATAACGCTTTCGTCGCTCGGCGTCGGGAAAGAGCAAGTAGATCTCGATTTCTTGAACAAATTAACCCCTATTTCTCTCGTTCTTGACGGGACGGAGGGGATATCCGCGGCTATGACAACGCTATTAACCCAGTCGGCCGCCGCGCGTAGTGGGCGCGCTTGAGAGAAATGTCCCACCTACGTTTGGAGGAATTATGAGCGACGGTTTAGAGCAAGAAAATCCACTTGGCATCATTGAGGCGATCCAAGCTGGCGTCGGTGATACTAGTGGGAAGCTTTCGGCGATCATGGCTCGGCTGGAAAGTCTTGAGGCTACCGCCGGGGCGATCATGAACCAGATTAATTACCTGCCGCCCCAGGTAAGAATGCTGGCCGGCAAAATTGACGGTCTTACTGCGTCGATCAGTGAATCGCGTTATCGTGCTCTGCTGATGAGCGTCTTGGGCATTCACGACATGGCCGAACAAGCTCTGCGCGCGCAACAACAAGGGAGTGACGGCGACGTCACGCATAGCCGAAACTACGAAGTCCTGATAACACAACTCCGGCAAATCCTGGAGGTGAATGGGCTGTCGCAGATTCCGGCTGAAGGCATTTTTAATCCGGAGGTGCATCGCGCCATTGAGCGAGTTCCCGTGAACGACGAAGGTCAAGCGAACCTCGTTCTGGGTGTGGTTAGAGACGGATTTCGAACAGAGCAATCCGTCCTCCGCTATGCCGAAGTGCGGGTCGGTTATTATTTGCCGCCTGAACCAACGTCAACGGAACCAGCTGGCGAGACCGTCGTGCCCTCGGCCGACGGTCAAGAGCTAGAGATTCAGATTTCAACAAAGGTTGAGTGAAACCGTAGGGTGTCGCAAAAAAGGAGAGTGTTATGGGTGTGCGAGCTGGTATCGACTTGGGAACTACCTATTCAGCGATTTCGTGGTACGACGAATATAACAATCGAATCGACACAATCGATCTAGAAAGTGCCGATGGCGCCAAGATGATACGGTCGGTGGTCTACTATCCCGGCGCCGGCGAGCCACCCGTTGTTGGCGAGACCGCGTGGAATGCTAGAAGGCAGTTCCCCGACCAGGTAATTGTGGGCGTGAAGCGGTCCATGGGAACAGGCTACCGTACGCCACCCTTTGATGGGGAGGAATATACAGCGCAGCAGGTTTCTGCCGATATCTTGCGAGCGCTGATCAAGGATGCGCAAATCTTCTTGGGCGGAGAGGTCAAGGATGTTGTCATCACGGTTCCCGCTCACTTTGGCGATAACGAGCGGGCCGCCACCGAAGAGGCAGGGAAATTGGCTGGCCTTAACGTCCTGGCCACATTGCCTGAGCCACACGCCGCTGCGCTTGCCTTCGCCGTAGACAAGGTAGCAACGATAAAGGACAAGCACATCTTGGTTTATGACTTGGGCGGCGGCACGTTTGACGTGACTCTCATCCACGCCAGAACTGAATCGGGCGCCGGCAACGCGATTGACCTTAAGATCGACACCATATGCAAAGACGGGAATGCTTCGCTCGGCGGTCTCGATTGGGATCAAGCGTTAAAAGACATTGTGGCTGAAAAGGCCCTTCAGCAATTTGGCGCGGATGTGTTGCAAGACCCCAAGAACGAGGCCATTCTGCTCGACAACTGCGAGAAGGCAAAGCGAAGCCTAAGCCGCACAATGAATGTCTCTATCATAGCCGACATGGCCAACCACGCTGTCGATGTCTCGCGCGCTGAATTTGAGGCGCGGACCAGTGCTCTGCTGCTTCAGACCGAGATGCTAATGGACAAAGTGCTTGAGGACGCCGAAAAACAGCACGGCCTGACGAAGGGCCAAATCGAGGTTCTTCTGACGGGGGGGTCGAGCAAGATGCCCATGGTGAGACAGATGGTTGAAGCGAAAATGGGCAGGCCTGCGACCCAGCACGGCAATCCCGAGTTGTTGGTCACCATCGGCTCGGCTTACTGGGCGCACCTGCTTGGGGGAGGTACTGTCACCAAAGTTGACCCCACCCCGGAGGGGCCCCAAAGGAAAACGGTTGCCGTCACGCAAGGCGGGATTACCGATATCGCCTCCTACGCCGTCGGTGTCGAGGTGTTGCGCCCGGATAGCCAGGGCCAGTATGCGCGGTACAACGCGGTCGTGGTGCCAAGTGGCGCTCGGTATGGGGAGGTCTTTGACAAAGAGTTCCGCGTGGCGGAGGACGGCGTTACTGAGATCCATATCGTCCTTTACAAGGGCGATTCGGGAAATTTGGATGAATGCGAGCAACTTATGGCGTTCACCATAACCGGACTGCCGCCCGGGCGTGCCAAGGGCCTGCCCGTGAAGGTCAGCTTAGGGTATGACAACAGCGGTATTTTGCGCGGCAAAGCGATCGACGTGAAAACCAGTCGCGAAGCGGAAATCGTGGTCGATCGCAGCAAGGCGGCCTTTTCCCAGACGGCCGCATAGAGACGCCCTGTCAATCGTCGGCTGGCTTGGC
>Ga0163150_10002107_pt1 | contig 31718 bp, 14 predicted proteins | sample OliLakLV19P2IB_FD_148628 | JGI IMG/M metagenome (GOLD analysis project Ga0163150, IMG submission 148628) | Freshwater microbial mat bacterial communities from Lake Vanda, McMurdo Dry Valleys, Antarctica - Oligotrophic Lake LV.19.P2.IB | ecosystem: Environmental > Aquatic > Freshwater > Lake >...
GCCAGCAGCACGGCCCGGCAACGGTCGCGCTGCTTCGCCTCCCGCTGCGTCCGCACGCGTTCTTCCAACCGCTGCCGATCCGCCGGTTCCCGCAGAGTCACGTCCATGGTCAGCCTCCTTGCTGGGGGCCGACAGTGTGACATACCGCGGGCCATCGCGCCAGACCTAACAAGCGCCGAACGCGCGCGAGCACTTTTCGGGTTCCGTATCAGTGCCACCCGAGCCTGTGCCCGCGCTCGAAGAATACGGCACCGGATCGCCCGCCTGCTTGTCATCGTTCACGTGCATCAACCACACCTGCCGCTTCGGCCCGTGCTGGCCTGCCGCGTAGTAATCGATCAGCGCTCTGTTCCGCTCGGCGCCCATGTCGCGGGCCCACACGACCTTCGCCGCATCGATTTCCGCGGCGTTGAAGACCCACTCGTTGTGGACCGAATGCCCCGGCCCGTAGCTCATGAACACGAGGTGATGACCCTCACTCACTTCGAGCTGCGCCAGCACGCGGGCACGTTCGAGATGCCAGTTCGGCCGGCCCTGCCGCCACTTGGGCACGAACCCCGTGAGGAACGCCGCCATCGTGATCACCACCACGATCGCCACCACATACGGTCCGACCGGCTTCAGCGAGGCGCACCAGATGCGCAGCCCCTGCACGATCAGCAGCACGACCAGCGCCGTCATCGGCGCCGCGTAATGCGGGAAGGTCGCGACCGTCACCAGGTTCGCCAGCACGACCGCGGCGCAGCAGAAGAGCGCGAGCTTCATCCCGCGCCGCCGCAGCGCCCATGGCAGCGCGAGCAGCGGCAGCGTGAGCAACGCACCGAGGAGCAACTCACTGCGCGAGACTCCCGCGACCACCTTGCGCACCCAGCGCATCGCGCCTTCACCCCACTCGTCCTGGTCGTACTCCATCGGCCGATCGAACTGCGGCAGGCTGGCGACATAGAACGCCCACAGCGTCCGCAGCTTCCGGCCGGTCTCGATGAGCAGGTTATCCATCGAGCGGTGGCGGTTCCAGAGGTCGACTTCCCATCGGCCGTGGAACTCCTCGAGCACCGCATGGTTCCAAGTGACGCTGCCCTCGGGCTTGGGCCGCTGCCAGATGAAGATGGGGAACGTGCAGTATTGGTCGTGGTGATGAGCCCAGGCGAGCTTGGTGGCCTTGCCGGTGACGCGGGTGTTGTAGTAGGCCATGAACGTGCCGGTGAGCACCAGCACGATCGTTGCGGGAATGACGAGACGCATCACGGCCAGGCGTCGCCGCTCGCCCGGCAGACGGAAGAGCCAGACGAGCAGCACGATGGCGACGGGCAGGCTAACCGCCATGCCTTCAAAGGGCCGCGTGTTGGCGAGAAGCGCGACGCCGGCGGCGAGCATGACGCCGTGCAGCGGCGAGGGCTTCGCTCCCGCTACCGCCGGCCTGATGCGCAGGATGCGGCCGAGCGCCCCGAAGAGCATTGCCCCCCCGATCGCCGCCACCGCGCCGCCGAAGTAGCTCTGACTCCAGTAGCCGCCCTCGGCCAGCGGTGCCCCGCGGCCGAGCACCACGTACTTGAGCACGACCAGTGCCCCGCCGAAGAGCGCCCAGCGCGGCGGCAGCCAGCCGAGCAGCATCCAATAGATCGCCCCGCTCATCACCGCGACACTGAACCACACGCCGATCAGCGGGTCGCCGGTGATCACCTGCCCGCTCGCCAGGGCCATCCCTTGTCCCGGCGGATACATCGAGGCGTAGCTCGGGTCGTGGACGATGTGCATGGTCTCGAAGAAGACGTAATGCGGATGCTTCGGGTTGGCGAGCCGGCCGTGCGCGAAGGTATCGCCCGCGAGCAGGTAGCTGAACTCGTCGTGGACCAGCGGCTGCGGCCGGCCGCCCAGCGCCGTCGCCAGGGCGGCGGAGCCGAACGCGGCGAGCATGAGCACGATCGCCGCCCACCGCGGGCGGTGCGCCAGGTTATGGAGGAGTTGACGCATGGGAACGGAGAAGGGAACAGGAGACAGGGAACAGGAGTCAGGAGTCAGGAGTCAGGAGGTTGGCATGCATTCACCCCACCACCTGCGCATGCTTCCCACTCTCAACGGCGCCTAATCGGAACCGGGCATCGGTGGAGAACAGGTTGCCCTTGTACATGCCCCACTTCCAGAAACGATACAGGAAGCTGGTGCCCAGCACGCCGAAGCCGTACTTGCACGAGCGGCGGAAGTTGATGCTGCTCGCCTCCGGGAAGTACTTTGTCGGGCACGAGATCTCGCCCATCGTGAACCCCGCGGCGGCGACCTGCGCGAGCATCTGGTTGTCGAACACGAAGTCGTTGGAGTTGGCCAATAGCGGCAACTGCTCGAGCACGCGGCGGCTGAACGCTCGGTAACCCGTGTGGAACTCGCTGAGCTTGGTGCCCATGAGCATGTTCTGCGCCGCCGTGAGGAAGCGGTTGGCCACGTACTTCCACAGCGGCATGCCGCCGGCACGGGCCGTGTTGCCGAGGATGCGCGACGCCGTCACGCAGTCGTAGATCCCCGACGCCACCATGCCCGCCATCGCCCCGATGAGGCGCGGGTCGTACTGGTAATCGGGGTGCAGCATGATCACCACGTCGGCGCCCGCCTTGAGCGCTTCGGTGTAGCACGTCTTCTGGTTGCCGCCGTAGCCAAGGTTTTTTTCGTGGACGAAGGTCGCGATGCCGAGCTTACGGGCGACTTCCGCGGTCTTGTCGCCGCCGGCGTCGTCGACGAGGATGACGTGGTCGACGATGTCGTGCGGGATGTCCGCGTAGGTCCGCTCCACCGTCTTCTCGGCACGGTACGCGGGCATCACCACAACAATCCGTTTACCCATCAACATGCGGCGTCTCCAATCCCACCTTGAAATCATGGCGACAACACAGGGCCGATCAAAAGAAATATCGGGGGTTACCGCTCCGCGCTTGACCGCCACGAGATCGTAGACGGAACGAATCCAGTTTACGCTGCGACGGCGGGCAATGTTCTCGGTCCATTCTCCGCCGGTCTCGCGCATTCCCCTGTAGCCGTTCGATGGTGCCACGGGTCGGCTCGGCGACCCGTGGCCTGGCTAGTGCGCCTCACGGGTCGCAGAACCGACCCGTGGCACCCGGATCGCTTCCGTCTGCTCTAGGGATTCATCTCGTAAAGATGCAGCGAGGCGTTCGACTGCTGCCACACCCCATCCGGCTTCCCCCCCGGCACCGCAATGCGCTTGCCCACCGTCGGCAGGTACCACTGCAAAAACTTTTCGTCCGCCCGGTGGTTCGGCCCGAGGTAGTCGCCCAGCCGCCTGCCCTCCAGGTCCGGGGCGTGCACGAAGAACACCCACACGCGCCTGCCCTTGACCTGCCTGAACACGCGCTCGAACACGCTGTAGTCGCCGATCGAAATCATGTAATTCCCGTCCCGCGTCGTCTCGCTCAGCGGCGTCGCCGGGTCGCCCGCCGTGAAAAACGTCACATCCAACGCTTGCGCCTCCGCGCTCCGCCGCCAGTAAAACTTACTCAGCATCATCGCCGGGTAATTCACGTACACGAAGTCGCCCGGCTTGGCGTGCCTGTTGAGCACTTCAAGCGCCGGCTTCGCGTCGTGCGGGTCATCCGGGTTGCGGATGTAATCGACCACATTGAGCAGCGGGTGCGCCAGCAGCACCGCCAGCAGCGCCGCCAGCACCGGCGCCCGGTAGCGCCCCGCCGCATCGGCGACCCACTGCACCCCGCGCCCCATCAAAATCAAAACCAGCGGCACGATGAAGAGCAGCACGCGCCCGAGCATCGGGTGACGCAGCTCGTCCTGCGTGCCGAACGGATACATCTTCGTCACCGAGACCAGGGCGGCAAGCGGGACGGGCACCAGCAGCATCGCCAGCGCCAACCGGTCGCGCCTCCACAGCGCGGTCGCGCCGATCAGCGCGAGCACCATCGCCAGGCCGAACGCCTTGTAGCGCATCGGGTCAACGAAGAAATCGAGCGGCCGGCGAACGAACCATTCGAGGTCGCGCAGGCTCTTCGGCGGCACCGGCATGAACCCGCCGTGCGCCTCCCAGAACCCGCGGTGGTGCGCCACCGAGCTGCTCTCCTGCATGAAACTCTGCTTCATCCAGAGGAACACGCCCGCTGCAATTGCGCAGCCGCCCGCGACGAGGATTGCATCGACCGCCCGCTTCTGCTTGAAGGCGAAGAGCACGAGCAGCCCGCCGGTGGTGAGAACCATGAACACGAGGGGATACGAAAAGAAGAGCCCCAACGCCGCGACAAGCGTGAACGCGACGATGTCGAGTTTGCGGTAGCCGTCCTCAAACATGCGGACCGCCAGCCAGACCAGCGTGATCGATGTCAGCACATCCCACGCGTACGGCTTGAGCTCCATCGCGTAGTAAATCAAGGGTTCCGACAGGCTGAAGAGCAGCACTGCAAACACCACCCCGCGCACCGGCAAGAGCCGCCGCGCCAGCAGCACGAACACCGGCAGCGCCAGGAGCGAAGGCAGCAGCGACATCAAGCGCAACGACCGCTCCCCGCCGCCGATGTTCTCGATGATGAACCGCTGGGCGTACAGATAACCGATCGGCGCCACCTGCCCGTAATACAGGGGCTCGCGCAGCCCGGCATAATCGCGCTCGACGAGGTTGGCCGCCAGCATCGCCTCGTCGTGCCAGAGCGAGTTGTCGGCCAGAAACAGCACGAGGCGCAGCAGCGCGCCCAGCAACAACAGCGCGCCGACCGCGGTCTTGGCGCGCGGCGACCAGCGCTGCGTCGATAACGGATTGGAAGCAGGGGATTCCATGGGCACACAACACTCACGGTGATCATCGGTTATCGGGATGAGAAAGGACAGGCGCTCCCAAGGAGTGGTCGCAGGCGCGGGGAACCGCTCCTTTACGGTCCCGGCTCGCTGCGGTGACACTCGATTGGATTAGGCCCGCTCTAAATCAGATTAGAACAGAACCAATCCAATCGTAGCGTTTGCCTTCGGTGCCACGGGTCGGCTCGGAGACCCGTGCTCTGCGGCGACGTGCGCACGGGTCGCAGAGCCGACCCGTGGCACCGCTACGATTGGCTGGTGTCTGCTCAAGTTCGTCGAACTGATCAAGAAGGCGCTCCGACGAGATCCAACTTGGTCGTCTGATAATCCGGATCGAGTCGGACCCCGTTGCCGGCGTCGTTGCCCAGGATGGAATCGAAGATACCGGTGCGCGAGGCGAAGGTGAGCACCGAGAATCTCTGGCCAAGGGTCGGCAGGAACCCGTTCACAAAGGACAGTTGCAAGGTGCCCGCGAGGCTCGCGGCACCCGTGACGGCGAGCCGGCCAAATTGACCGGCGTCGGCGCCACCGACCTCGATAGCGATGAAGGCAAGGGCGGCATTGGTGAAGGCGCCCGTCACCGCGAAGGTGCCGCCGGGTAGGACGACGATGGCGCCCGTGTTCGTGAACGACTGGGTGAGTCGCAGGGTGCCGGTTTCCACCCGGATCGTCCCCTCGTTAATAAGTTGCACCTCGATGGTTGTGATGCCGACGCCGGCCGTCTTCTTGATGGTGCCAAAGTTGTCGACCCGTCCGGCGCTGCCGGCCCAGTGGTCGATTAAGGCATCGGTCTGAATGTCGAAGACGCCGCCGGTCGCGACAACCATCGTGCCGCCGCCGCCCGCCGCGGTGAGGTTGAACCAGATGCGCTGTGATGCGCTGCCGGTCCAGGCGGTGGTGCCGCGGATTTCGACGAGGCGGTCCTCATCGAGGTTCATGGAGTTGATGGTGCCGTTGCCCTGGAAAACGGTCTGACCGCTGCCGATCATGGTCCCCAGGGTGATGGTGTGGGTCCCGGTGACGGTCACCGCCGCGCTGCCGGTGAGCGTGCCGCCGGTCATGGTCAGGTTGGCGATGGAATAGGGCACGGAAATGTCAACGGTCGCACTGCCGCTGATCAAAAGGGTGCCGGCCCCCGTGACGCCGCCGCCGGTGATGGTGTGCGTCCCCGCGCCCAACTGAACTGCTGCGCCGGCGGCAGTATTGAACGTGCCGGCATGGGCGCCGCCGCCGCTGAAGTGGAGGGTGCCGGTCTGCACCTCGACGATGCTGCTGTTGTTGAACCTCGCGGCCATGCCGGTGGTGCCGGTCCCGATGGTCTTGCGCACGGTGCCGGCGTTGTTGAACTGACCGGCGCTGCCGGCCCAGTAGCCCATGTGAGCATCGGTCTGGATATCGAAGATAGCGCCGGCGACCACGGAGATCGTCCCGCCGCCGCCGGCCGCGGTGAGGTTGAACCAGATGCGCTGTGATGCGCTCCCGGTCCAAGTGGTGATGGCACGGATCTCGACAAGCCGGTTATCGTCGAGGTTCATGGAATTGATCGTGCCGTTGCCCTGGAAGACGGTCTGACCGCTGCCGATCATGGTCCCCAGGGTGATGGTGTGGGTCCCGGTGACGGTCACCGCCGCGCCGCCGGTGAGCGTGCCTCCGGTCATGGTCAGGTTGGCGATGGAATAGGCCACGGAGATGTCAACGGTCGCGCTGCCGCTGATGAGGAAGGTACCGGCCCCCGTGACGGCACCGCCGGTGATCGTGTGTGTTCCAGCGCCCAATTGAACCGTCCCGCCGGCGGCAGCATTGAACGTGCCGGTATGGGCGCCGCCGCCGGCGAAGTGGAGGGTGCCGGTCTGCACCTCGACGGCGCTGTCGTTGATGAACTTCGCCGCCATGCCGGTGGCGCCGGTCCCGATGGACTTGCGCACGGCGCCGAGGTTGTTGAACTGACCGGCGCTGCCGGCCCAGTAGCCCATGTGGGCATCGGTCTGGATATCGAAGACGCCGCCGTTCGTGACGGTGATCGTCCCGCCGCCGCCGGCCGTGGTGAGGTTGAACCAGATGCGCTGCGAGGCGCTGCCGGTCCAGGTCGTGGTGCCGCGGATTTCGACGAGGCGGTCGTCGTCGAGGTTCATCGAGTTGATCGTGCCGTTGCCGAGGAGGACGGTCTGGCCGGCGCCGCTCATGGTGCCGGTGACGAGCGCATGATTGCCGGCCACGGTGAGCGTGCCGCTGCCGCGCAGCCGGCCGCTGCCGGTGAGGGTCAGGTTCTGTGTGGCCCCGTTGCTGTTGAAGACCACGTCGCTGTTGGCGCCGATGGTGGTGTTGGTGGGCGCGAAGGTGCCGCCGACCGTGGTCACATCGGAGACGCCGTTCTGGGAGAAGCCGGTGAAGAGCACGTTGCCGGTGATGGAGCTGGTCGCCTGAAGGTTGTGCAGGCCCTGGCCGAACTGGAGCACGGCCGCGCCGATGGTGCTGAAGCTGCCGGCGTGGTCGCCGCCGCCGCTGAGGTGAACCGAGCCGGTCTGCACCTCGACGATGCTGCTGTTGTTGAACTTTGCGTCGAGGGTGGTGGTGCCGGCACCGCTGGTCTTGCGGACGGTGCCGAGGTTGTTGAACTGGCCGGCGCTGCCGGACCAGTAGCCCATGTGGGCGTCGCTCTGGATGTCGAAGATGGCGCCGGCGACGACGGAGATCGTGCCGCCGTTGCCGCCGCTGCCGCCGCCGCCGACATTGAACCAGATGCGCTGGCCGCTCCCACCGGTCCAGGTGGTGGCGCCGCGAATTTCAAGCAGGCGGTCATCGTCGAGGAGCAGCGAGTTGATGGTGCCGTTGCCGAGGAGGATGGTCTGGCCGGTGCCGCTCATGGTGCCGGTGACGAGGGTGTGATTGCCGGCCACGGTGAGCATGCCGCTGCCGCGCAGCCGGCCGCTGCCGGTGAGGGTGAAGTTCTGCGTGGCGCCGTTGCTGTTGAAGACCACGTCGCTGTTGGCGCCGATGGTCGTGTTGGTGGGCGCGAAGGTGCCGCCGACCGTGGTCACGTCGCTGACGCCGTTCTGGGAGAAGCCGGTGAAGAGCACGTTGCCGGTGATTGCGCTGCTGGCCTGAAGGTTGTGCAGGCCCTGCCCGAACTGGAGCACGGCCGCGCCGATGGTGCCGAAACTGCCGGTGTGATCGCCGCCGCCGCTGAGGTGGAGGGTGCCGGTCTGCACCTCGACAATGCTGCTGTTGTTGAACTTGACGTTGAGGGTGGTGGTGCCGGCGCCGCTGGTCTTGCGCACGGTGCCGAGGTTGTTGAACTGGCCGGCGCTGCCGGACCAGTTGCCCATGTGGGCGTCGTTCTGGATATCGAAGACGCCGCTGGAGGCGACCTTGATGGTGCCGCTGCCGCCGCCGCCACCGCCGCCGATGTTGAACCAGATGCGCTCGCCGCTGCTGCCGACCCAGGTGGTGGTGCCCTTGATCTCGACGATCCGGTCGTCGTCGAGGTTCATCGAGTTGATGGTGCCGTTGCCGAGAAGGATGGTCTGTCCGGTGCCGATCATGGTGCCGGAGATGAGGCTGTGGGTGCCGGCCACGGCGAGCGCGCCGCTGCCGCGCAACAGGCCGCCGGAGAGCTCGAACGATCCGTTGATCTGCGAGTCGCCGGCCAGGTCGAGCGTGCCGCCCGCCAGCTCCAGACTGCCGTTGGCGACGAGCGATTGGATGGCCACGGTGCCGCTGACGATGGTGACGGGATTGACGGTATCGCCGATGAAAACATCGTCGTCGGCGGTGGGCACGACCCCGGTGCTCCAGTTGGCGGCGGTGTGCCAGTTGCCGCCGTCGGCGTTGACCCATTCGACGGAGAACGGTTGCACCGTGAACGACGTGTCAACATGACCGAGGCCCATCGCGTTGCCGGCACGGTCGCGCACCTGCGTTGCATCGATACGCAGGACGTAGTCGTCGACCTCCAGCTCCGCGAACGTCAGCGCCACCTGCCGGTCCAGCAGCCGGAACTGAATGTTCTGCGGGCTGATGGGGCCGCCGCCGCCGATCACTTGAACGGTCATCGCCCCGAATTGCTGCTCATCGATGGGTTCGGAGAAGGTGAGAACCACCGTCCGGAAGCTCCTGCCAAACGTCGCTCCTTCGGCGACATTGCTCGCGACCAGCGCCGGGGCGACGCTATCGGGGACGAGTTGCACGGCGATCTCCGCCGACGCACCCACGTTGCCGCCGGTATCCGTCGCGCGGACCTGGACCGTGATCTGGTCCGACCCATTGGCGACGATGCTCGGCAGAGCCGTCGTCAGGTCGAACGGGAACGATACGTCGTTGCGAACCACCTGACCGTTGATCAGGAGCTCGACATTCCTGACTTGCACGTCATCGGTGATGACCGTGTCGAGTGTGATGGACTGGCCTTCGAGAAGCTGCACCCCCGGGGTTCCCGCGTCGATGTCGTCGAGGCCGCCGCTGATGGCGACGATCGGCGGCTGGCCCTGGTTGTCGAGCGGAAGGAAATTCACGATCACCAGCCCGCCGGCGCCATCGGCGACAAACGCGAAGCCTGCGCCGAGGGCGATTGACCGAGGATCGGCCGGGAGCGTGAACTGGGTCAGGAAGTCGTCGGTGTCGGTCGGATCCGTAACATCGAGGAGCTGGATCAAGTTGCCGAAATTACCGGGGCTCCCAATGGAGACGGCCCGGCCCGAACCGTTGGCGGCGATGGCGCGGCCGGCGATGCTGGTGGAATCGACGCCGCTGAGCAGCGTGAGATTGGCGGGATCGGCGACGCTGGCGGTGGCGAACCCGCCCGTGAAGCTGATCTCCGCGCCGATGTAGGCGACGCCGCCGCCGACGAAGAGTTTCCCGCCGCCGGCCGGCATCGTCAGCGCGTCGCGCTGCACCATGATGCCGGTGGAGACTTCGACGGATCGCAGCACGTTCTGATCATCCATCGTGTAAAGGAAGAAGCCGTCGCGGGCCAGGCCGGTGATGGGGCGGAGGCCGGGGCTGAGCGTATTGAGGAGCTCGCCGGTGAGCAGGTCGTAGGCCCGCAGCGCCGTTCCGACCGCGGCGTAGGCGACGCCGTCGAGCACCTCGACCTGCCTGACATCGCCGGCAATGGTGCGGAGCACGCTCGGTGCGGTCGGGGCGGCCACGTCAATGAGGTGCAGCCCTCCGGCACCCGCGGCGACGGCGGCGATGCCCAGCCGCGAATCGACCGCCACGTCCACGGCGTCGCCGGCCAGGTCGATCTGCCCCAGCACGACCGTCTGCCGTGGCTGCGTGACGTCCACGATCGCCAACCCGTTTAGCCCGGTGGCCACGAACGCCGTCTGCCGTTCACCGCTGAGGGTCGATCCTTCGATCACCACCTCGTTCGCATCGCCCTGAAGCGGCAGCCTGCTGATGAGGCCGGTTGCGAAAGCCCGGCTACCGAGGGGATTCAACCCTTGGGCGATCTTGGCGCCGTCGCTGACGCCATCGCCGGTGGTGCTCCATTTGGCGGGGTCCGTGCCGAGCATGTTCTCGACGGAATCGGATAACCCGTCGCCATCGGTGTCGGCATCCGTATCAGGCAACAGGGTCACCCGAACGGGGAAGCCGCGTCCGCTGACGCGAGGTGTCTGGAAGATGCTGTTGCCAACCAGGCCGGTCGAAGGCTCGTAAATGCTCAGGCTTCCTGTGCGCGAGGTGCCCAGCGAGGCCGAGAGCGCTGAAATGTTTGCCGCGGTCCCACGGATAATGGCGTTGTCATTGGAATACTGATAATGAACGGGACCCGCGGTAGCCGGGAAAAGGCTCGTGGTCGGCTCCCCCTGCATCGCGGCATCGATCAGCCGGTCCTGAAGGCTTACTAGCTCCCGCACATCGGCGTCGCGGCGGGCGGTGTAGTCCCTGACAGTGTCAAAGTTGCCGGCAAGGTATTCGAGATGATCACCCAGAGCGGCCCGGTTCTCGGGCGTATCCGGGGCATCAGAGAGCAGACGCTGCATCTCACCAAAGCTGCGCGAGAAGGCTGTCAGGTCGCGGTCGGCGGGGAGCAACCCGCGGTTGGCGTCATCGAACGTGTTGCGCACGTCCCCGAACTGCGCGACCTCCTGCGGCGTGGGCGCCGGCCAGCCCTGCGATTCGGCCAGCCGCTGCAATTGTTCCGCGAGTGTTCCTTCCGTCGTTGAGGTCGGAGCGGCCTCGGTGTTCCACGAACGCGATTTGAAGTCGTTCACCTGATCTGGAAGCATTAATCCCGGTGGGGCGGTTGTCGCCAGGGTCTCCATGTCCGCCAGAATCTCTGGGATCTTCGTCCACGCTTCCGCCAGCGTCAGCATGTAGCCGAATCCGGGTATGAGCTTCAGTTGATACAGGGCGCTGTTCTTGTCAAGCTCCGCATAGATCTGTTCCTTCGTCCATCCCTGTGTGAAGCCTTGGTAGAGCGTCTTCAAGTGGTTCTCGATGACGTCGTAGGTCGCGGTGACCACCTGACCTGCGTAAAGGCCAAGTGCTGCGCCGCCCGGCCCGCCGAACGTCCCGCCGACGATGGCGCCGATGATCGGGACGCCTGCCTTGATGAACTCCTTGGTGGCATTGACAAGGTTGACAAGATTCTTCGCCAGCCTGGACACCGCCTGCGTCACGGGATGGTTGACGAACGCCTTGACCGCGTTGACCACGCTGTCCACCGCCTGCCCGATGAGCCCGTGCCAGCCCGGCTTCGTGATGCCCGTTCCCGGATCGGTCACGACGGACTGTCCATCGGCGCTCACCGTGGCCGTGCCCTCGATGACCAGCCGGCCCGTGGTGTGATCGAAGCTGAGGAAACTCAGCTTCGTCCCGGGTGCGGCGTTGAAGACGTTTGGAAACGTCAGCTGTAATGGCGCGGCGAAGGCGGCCGCATCGGGGGCCTGAATGGTGATATCAAACGTGTGCTGCAAGACGCCCGGCGGCAGCATGTCGCGCACCAGTTCCGGCGGCACCGTGCTGATGCCGACCTGGGCCGCGGCGCCCGTCAGCGGCTGGCCATTAGGCCCGATGATGCTGCCGGGTTGAACTTCAAGGGTGAGGTATTGCCGCTCCTCGTCGGTCAGGTTGGGCGCTGACACCGTGTCGACGCCGACCATCGTCACCTCGGTCTCGCTGACGGTCTGCAGGATGTCCGTGCGGATCCTCGGCAGATACACCTCGGTGCGCTCGAGGTGGGCCTCGCGTTCCTCGCGGGTGCCCATCGTGCCCATGACCGTGTTGGCCTGGCCAACCTCGATCTCCTGGTCCATCACCATCTCGGGGAAGTAGAACCCCGCCGGCGCGTTCGTCGCGGTGCGGCCGTCGATCGCCAGCTTGATGGTGCCGCCGGGCACGGCATCGAAGTGGAAGAATCCGTTGGCATCGGTGAAGACGGCCTCGTCTTCGAGCCCGAGGATGAAGACCTTCACGCCGGCGATGGGGCTCAGGAACACGTCGTCGGCGCTGAAGGCGATGCCATCGGGGCCGGCGCGGAAGTCATCGAAGGTCATCGGCTTCAGGTCGACGCCGGGGTCATACACGCGGCCGGTGAGCGTGGTGCCTGCGAGGGGGACGAGGCTGACGGTCGAGAACTGGTACGTGAAGTTGCCGCCGGACGTGCCGTTGTTGTCGGCATCCAGCGGGGCCGCGTCGCTCTGGGCGAGGATCGTCGCGCCCTCGACGTGGACGGTGATCGTTGAAGCGCCGGGCAACGGGTTGGTGAAGAACAGCCAGGCGAAGGAGCCGTCCATCGCGGGGACGATGGTGGCGGGGACCTTGGCGCCGGTGGTGTCGGTGGCGTAGAAATTGTCGCTGGTGAGGGTGGCGGGGTTCACCGCGCGGGTGAAATAGACCTGCGGTCGGAAGGTGGAGCCAACATCGCTGCTTCCGGGGGCGGGGGTGACGCTGGCGACGGTGAACGGGATGGCGCTGTTGAGCTGGAGGTTGAGGGTGGTGACGCCGATGTTGCCCGCGGCGTCGGTGGCGGTGACGGTAAGGACGTGGCTGCCGGCCTCGAGCTGCGAGAGGTTGAGGAACTCATCGAACTGACCGGTGACGGGATCGAAGAGCACGGGCATCGCCGCCCCGCCGTCGAGCTTGTAGTTGAGCGAGACAATCGAGGAGCCGGTGGCGTCCACGCTGCCGATGAGGCGCGAGGACACGTCGATGACCTGGCCTTCGATGAGCGAGGTCAGCGTGACGGCCGGGGCGAGGGTGTCGAGCGTGAAGTCGAGGACGACCGGCGCAGCGGCGTTGCCGGCGGCGTCGATGGCGAGGAAGGTCAGCGTGTGCGCACCCTGGGCGCTGCCATCGAGCGGCAGGTTCAGCGGCAAGGAGAACGCGCCGCTTGCGGGGATGAATGACAGGTTCGTCAGCGGACCATCGTCGAGCTGGTACTGGAGCGACGCCACGCCCGACAGGTTGTCGAGCACCCGGCCGGCGACGGTGATGTTCTCATTGTGGACGACACCTGACATACCGGTAAGTGGCGACTCAATCACCACCATCGGCGCCTGCTCATCGCTCGACACCGCGAAACGGCTCATCACGAGCTGCGCCAGGGCCCGGCCGCTGGCCTTGCCGTCTTCATTGGAGAAGGAGTAGTGGATGCCGCCGTAGATGCGGCTGCGACCGGCCTCCTCTGCCGCTTCGTCGAAGCTCGCGAAGCTGCGGGTGATATTGAGCAGGCTCGGCGAGGTGATCGTGAAGCCGATGTCATCCCCGAAGATCGCGGTGAGGACCTCCGCGCCCGCGCCGCTGAAGGTCGAGTGACCCGAGGTGTACTCCGGGAACGGCGGCGAGATCAGCAGCGGCTGCCAGTTCTTGTCCGCCACCGTCAGGTCGTTGCCGTCGGTGTCGGCCTGCTGGATCGCGGTGATCGGCCGCCAGAACCCGTAGGCGAACTTGGCGTCCCACGCGGCGATCGCCGCGTCGCCCATCGCCACGTTGAGCTGGGCGAACAGCCGGGCGTTGGCCGAGACGCTGTTGCCCTGCTGAATAGCGATCTGCGACGCGATCTGGTTCCAGTGGCCGGCCGGCGTGAAGGTGCCGGCGCCATCGGCCCAGAAGCGGGCGATCTGCGTCTGATCGGCGGTGCGCGTGCCGCCGGTGGCGCTGCCGAGGGACTTCACCTCATTGAAGGCGTCGGCATACTCCTGACTGGTCAGTGCCGCGGGACCCTCGGGCCGGAACTGGCCCGGGCTGGTCATCGCGAACGGCGTCAGGTCCGCCCACTGCGGGGCCATCGCCACATCGAACATCGGCGCGGTGAACTGCCACGCACCCGGGCCGCTGCCGGGGACGAAATCGATGAAGTCGTCCCAGCCGTCGTGCTGGCGGATGGCGATGACGGCATCCGCGATCGATTCGCCGAGTGCGACGCCGTCGTCTTCGCTCGGCCCGTCGGGCACCTGGACCAGCGATGTCGCCAGCGCCGCGTCGAGCATCGCCTGCTGGCCGGGGTAGAGGTAGAGGAGCACGCGGTGCGCCGCGCTGGCCACCGCGGCGGTGAGCGATGCACCGGCGGGCGCACTCGGCGAGACGTAGAAGCCGGGGGTGCCTTCGATGGCGGCCACCGCGTCGTACACGGCGGTGCTCACCATCGCCATGCCGCGCGTCGCCACCGGCGGCGTGGAGGCGTCGAAGGTGATGGCGTCGAGCATCGTCTGGTTCCACGCCAGCACGACATCGACCTCGGCATCGCCGGTGCGCTCGATGGTGCGCGTGAACTGCGACGAGTTGCCGGCCAGGTCGCTGGCGATGATCGTCAGTTCGTTGTCACCCGCCGCGAGCGCCACCTGCGGGAACTGGAACACGCCGGCGCCCGTCGCCAGCGACAGCGCCCCGCCGGGCGCGAGCGCCAGCAGCGCCGCGGGATCGGTGGTGCCCGTGAGCGTCACCACGCCCGCCGCCGTCTGCTGATCGCCGAGCAGGCCCGAGTCAGAGCCCGCGGAAAGATCGAACGCGGGCTGGACCGGCGCGGCGGTGTCAAGCGTGAAGGCGAGATTAAACGTGGTGGCGTTGCCGAATGCGTCCTCCGCCTCGATGCGCAGCGCGTGCTGCCCGTCGGGCACCGTCACGTTGCCGTTGATCAAGGCCAGCGCCGCGGCGTTGAGGTTGAACGTCCCATCGACGTTGCGGAAGCCGGCGATGTCGACGAAAGCGCCGCCGTTGAGTGACGCTTCGAGCAGCGTGACCCCGGACGGGTCGTTGACGGTGCCACCGACATCCGCATCAAACGTGACACCGTCGATCGAACTCGAGCCGGTGTCGTGGGCGAGGCCGGCGGCGAAGACTGGCCCCGCGAGGTCATGATCCGCCGCGGGCAGGTTGGTGAACTGCAGGTTGCGGGCGAGGATCACATCGTCGCCGAGGATGATGCCCGAGCCGTTGACGTCGAGGAAGGGGTTGTACTGCGGGTGCGTGGTGCCGCGGAACTGGGCGTTGCGGACGAGAATCACGTCGTCGCCCAGCACCGTGTTGGAGCGGTTCACATCGCCGCGAACGATGTTGACTTGAAACTTGAAGTCGTGGCCGGCGGCGTCGTCGCCGGAGGGGAACGCGTCGCTGCTGTTGAGCCAGTCGCCGTCAAGCAAGTTGCCCTCAAGGTCGGCGATTGTGTCGGTCAGATCAAGAACCCACTTGTCTGCCGCCAGCGCCTCGGCGAACGTCCACGTCGCGGTGAACGTGTCCGCGTCGTAGCTGAAATCGCCGACGTTCAACCCACCCGGTGTACGGATGCCGCGCAGCGCCAGGTCGCCCGCCGCTAGTTGCACATCCTCGCTGAACCGCACCTTCACCTGATTGACATTCGACCACGGCACCGACCGCAACTGCGTCGCGCTGCCGCCCAGGATTGAGAACCCGCCGTCGCCGAGCCCCGCGCTGTTCAGATGACTCAGGAACGCCGGCGACCACGCCGACCCCGCCACCAGCACCTCCGCCACCACCGGCGGCGCCACGTCCGCGCCGCTGAGCAGCAGTCGAGGTTCGAGCAGCTCCGGCTCCACCGGCCGAAGCGCCGCGCGACCGGCCAGCGGGCACCGCTCCCACGCCTGCGCAACCCGCAACCGGCCCAGCACAAAGGAATACAACCGGCACAAGACGCGGTAGCCGCGCGAGCTGATTGACATGGCAGTCCCCTCACAAAGCGAAACAATCCATTCGAATGACGCGGCCTTGACTTAGTCCGAAGAACGCAAGAATGGCTCTTTCACGTCTCTGACGGAGGCAGGCAATGCAGAGGAGATTCTACGGAACCGGTCATGCGTCCACAATGATAAATACTCTATCCGAGCCGCCACGCGTGAGCGTGCGGATCCCCGAAAACACTGGGCGCTCGCGGCATCCACTTGCACACGCTTCCCGGCTCGCACAGATTTTTTAGACAGAGCCTAGCGCATCATTCCACATGTTCCCGTGGGTGAACGTTTAGCCGCGGAGCAAAGGCTCTGCGACGCTCCGCGCGGCTACCCGCAACAACAACCGGAACGATCCACTAGGGATAGAACCGGAAAATGTTTCCGACGGCCGGGATCGCCGGCCGCACCGCGTCGCTGATGGCGGTGAGCTTGTCGAGGAGCGCCTGCGGGATGTCGCCGCCTAGCGCCCCGGCCAGTTCGTTAAGCTGCACGGCATTGCGGGCGCCGACGAGGATGGCGGTGAGCGTGGGTGTCTGCGATGCGCTTTGCGCAGGCGTGAGCGAGCCGGGCTCTGTGAGCCCGGTCTTCGACGCTGCAAGTGCGGCGTGCGCGGCGGGGAGGGTCGGCGTCGCACCTTCGACGGCTTGTGCCGCAGGGCCCGCCCGCGGCAAAGTCTCCCGGCTCAGCAGCCAGCGGATCGCCAGGTGAACGAGCGGCCGCTTCGCCTCCGCCGCCACGACTTTCATCTGCTCCACCGCCGCGAACACCGCCGGCCAGACTTCGTGCTCGAACATCACCGTCTTCGCCCGCAGGTCCCCTTTCGCGAAATACGGCTCGGCGGGAAACGCGCCTGCGAGAATGCCCTGCGCGATCGCGCTGTACGCGACCGAGGCGATGTTGTGCTCGATGCCGTACGGGATGAGGTCGCGCTCGGGGAAGCGCCAGAGCAGGTTGTAGCAGAACTGGTGGGCGTGAATCGCGCAGACGGAGCGGGCGGCGTCGAGTTGCGCGATGTTGAAATTGCTCGCGCCGATGGCGCGGATTTTCCCCTCGTCCTTGGCCCGCTGAAGCTCCTCGAAGACGGGCCGCAGGTCCGCGCTGTGCCGCGGCCAATGCACGTAATAAAGATCGACATATTCGACGCCGAGGCGCTCGAGGCTGCCTTGGAGCGACTTGCGGATGGTCGCGGCGGTGGGCTCTTCGAGGTAGCCCTTGGTGGCGAGGAAAACCTTCTCGCGCCGCATCGGTTCGGCGCGAAGGAAGTCACCGATGAGCGTCTCGCTGCGGCCGTCGCCGTAGCCCTCGGCGGTGTCGAAGTGATTCATCCCGCGCCGCAGGGCCACCTCCATCACCGACTTCGAATCATGGACGCTCTGCCCCGCCCAGTGCGCGCCGCCGAAGACCCAGGCGCCGAGCGCGAGCCGGCTGAATTCCTTGTCGACGGGGAAGAGGCTGGCGGAGTTGGCGGGCGTTGAATCCTCGGACATGCGGGCAGTTTAACCGGGAGGTCGAGGCTTTTCGGGAGGGCGAGGCTCCCGTCGAGCCGTTGGTTTGCGAGGCTCACGGCCGAGCAAACCAAATTCGCGCGGTTGACATGCGATGTTCTTGGAGCTGCCGCGCGACTTTCGTTTCCTCGCCTTCGAGGCGAGGAAACGAACGGCTCGGCGGGAGCCTCGCCCTCCCAACGCACTCGGCACTAACTCAACAGCATCTCCAAATCCTCGCGCGTCAGCGAGCGCAGGAGGTTTTCTTCGCCGCCGATGATCGCGTCGGCGAGCTTCTTCTTTTTCTGCTGGAGCTCGGCGATGCGCTGCTCGACGGTGTCCTTGCAGATCAGGCGGTAGGCGAAGACGTGCCGCGTCTGGCCGATGCGGTGGGCGCGGTCGATGGCCTGCTGCTCGACGGCCGGGTTCCACCAGGGGTCGAGGATGAAGACATAATCGGCGGCGGTGAGGTTGAGGCCCAGGCCGCCGGCCTTGAGGCTGATCAGGAACACCGGGCACTTGTCGTCGTTCTGAAAACGCTGCACCGGGCTCTTGCGGTCCTGCGTCTTCCCGTCGAGGTATTCGTACTTGATGCCCGTCGCGTCGAGGCGCTTACGGACGATGGCGAGCATCGAGGTGAACTGGCTGAAGACGAGGGCCTTGTGGCCTTCCTCGGTGAGCTCGGCGAGGTTTTCAAGGAGGGCCTCGAGCTTGGCGCTGGGCTGGTCGGTGCGCTTGTCGTCGATGAGGCCGGGGTGGCACGCGGCCTGTCGCAGGCGCAGGAGCGCTTCGAGGACCATCATGGGCATGCCGGACTTGGCGCCGCCGCCGAGGATGCTCGGGCTCGACGCGCCGCCGGCCGAAGCGCCGGCCGGGCCGGAGTCGATCTTGCTCAGCAGCGTGCCGCGGTAGTACTTCAGGAGATCGTCGTACACCTTGCGCTGGGCGTGGTCCATTTCGCAGATGATCGTCTGCTCGGTTTTCTCCGGCAGCTCGGTGAGCACCTGCTGCTTGGTGCGGCGAAGGATATAAGGCCGCAGGGCGCGGGAAGCGGCGCGGGCGATATCCATGTGGCGGGCATCGTCGAGCGACATCGAGCCGGTGAGCTCGATGTCGTCCATCTCGTCGTCGCCGGGCTCGGTCGGCGGCGGCGCGACTTGCGGCGCGGCCGATGCGGCGCCATCGGGCGGAGCCTGCGGGCCGCCGCGCGTGCCGCGGACGAGGTCGGCGAAGCGGGTCGCGCTGCCGAGCATGCCGGGGTTGAGGTACTCGAAGATAGACCAGAGATCACCGAGGTGGTTCTCGACGGGCGTGCCGGTGAGGGCGAGACGGTGGCGGGCCTGGAGCAGGCGAGAGGCCTTGGCGACCTGCGAGCCGGGGTTCTTGATCGCCTGGGCCTCGTCGAGGATCGTGTAGTTGAAGTTGATCTCGCGGAGCTTGGCGATGTCGCGGCGGAGCAGGCCATAGGACGTGACGATGACGTCCACATCACCGAGGTTGTCGAGCAGCGAGTTGCGCTCGGTGCCGGCGTAAGACATGACGCGGAGGCCGGGCGTGAACTTGGCGGCCTCGTCGAGCCAGTTGAAGACGACGGAGCGCGGTGCGACAACTAATGAAGGCGATGTCTGATTTTTGATTTCTGATTTCTGATTTGCAAGAGGCGCGCCGGCAGCCGAAGCCGCCGCGCCGGACGCCGCGCCTTGGAGCATCGCGAGCACCTGCACGGTCTTTCCGAGGCCCATGTCGTCGGCGAGGATGCCGCCCATGCCGAACCACTGGAGGAACTGGAGCCAGCCGAGGCCTTCTTTCTGATACGGGCGGAGCTGACCGTGGAACTCGGCCGGCGCCTCGGCGGGTGCGACCTTGTCGAACTCGCGCAGCCGGCGGCGCGCTTCGCCAAACTTCTCATCGACATCGACCAGCGACTGCTGATCGAGCAGCACGTCGAGCAGCGCGGCCTGGCTGTTCTTAAAGAGCAAGTGGTCGCCCTCGGTCTTACCGATCGCCGCCAGCAGGCCGTGCTGGCGGAGCCACTCCTCGGGGAGCATGCCCTGCGTGCCGTCGCTGAGCGTGATCATGTTCTGCCCGGCGCGGGCGGCGGCGAGGATGTCGGGGAGGGAGACGAACTGTTCGCCGGCCTCGGTGGCGAAGTTGATGCCGCCGTGCAGCTCGAACCAGTCGACGCCGCTGCGGATGGTGAGTCGCGGGGTGGCGGCGGCGCGGATGACCCGGCGATCGGCGCGCACCGACCAGCCGCGCGAGATCAGGGCGGTGACGGCGGGCGGCATCGCGCGGACGGGCAGCACCAGGTTGTGCTCACTGACCACGGGGTTGGCGCGGAAGCCCAGAGCGGCCAGCGACTCCATGGCGATGCGCTCGAAGCGCAGGTCGCGGCGGATCAGGCCGGGGGCGCCCACTTGCGGCGCGGGAGCTTCATCTACCACGCGGTCAGCCGCGCGTGCCGGCTCGCGATTGAACCCCTCTGTGTTCCGCTCCACCGCGCGCTCCGCCGCAAACTCATCATCTTCATCAACCACCGCCTCCGGGGCCGCCAGCGACATTTCATCCACCGTCGCCGCGCTGCCATCGGCGGCGGCGGCGACGAAGCGCCCGCTCTGCCCCGGCTCGACGCGCAGGCCGCCATACTCGAACCACGCCTTCGCGGTGAGCTGCTTGCTCGGCGGGGCGTGCGGCAGCGCGGGGGGACTCACAATGTCGATGCACGGCCGGGCCGTCACCTGCCGCTCGGCGAACGCGACGTCGGTCGGCAGGTCGATCTCCGGCAGATCGGGCAGCAGGTAAAGCCGCTCGACAAACTTCGCCACGTCGCGCGGCGGCACCACCAGCGGTGCCACCGTCCGGCCGCGCCGCTCGTCCTCGCGAAAATGACTAACCCAGCGCAGCGCATCGCGGTCGTCAAAGGCCGCCGCCTTGCCGCGCAGGAACACCATGCCGTCGGGCCCGCCGAGGATCAGCTCCGGCTCGTTGACGTTGGCTCGCTGCCGGCCCCGGCGCAGCTCGACGCCGATCGTCAGGCCTTCGTCGCCGTGCGTACCCACCATCCAGAGCACCCACGGATTCTGGGGCTGATCGTCCCATTCGAGCATGCGCGGCAGGGCCTGCGGCGTCTCGATCACGCAGCGGCGGGCATCGATCATGCGCTTTACCAGCGGCCGCCACGTCCCCGCCGGCAGCCGGAACGCCGAGCGCCGGCGATGATCCAGCGACCAGTCGCCCGCCTCATATTGATCCACCCACGTCGCCCCCAGCAGCAAGCCGCACAACTCGCGATCGATCGGGTCGAGCAGCTCGCCAAGGACCTCATTGCTGATCTTGAACGGCTTGAGCCCGCCCCACCCGCCGCGCGGCGTCGCGCGGTGTCGCACCTCGACGACCAGCCCGCCGTGCTGCTGCGAGAGGTCGGCGCTGACGACATAAAAAATCTGCTTGGCGTCGATCAGCGGCGAGGCGGGCGTGGCCGGCTGATAGTGCCGCGACGGGGAGAGCAGGCTCAGCCGGCTCAGCCACTGCGGCTCGGCCTCGCGCTGCGGACGCTGCGGCGAGGCGTCGCGCTTGCGGGCCTTCGGCGCGGAAGGATTGATGTCATCGAGCGGCCTGCCCTCGCCTTCGGCGGCGCCATCGCCCTGCCGCTCCAGTGACAGCAGCGTGGCCCACACGTGCTTGCAGTAATGCCCCTCGCTGAACGCCGGACAGGTGCAGCTCACCGCCGCCTTGGCGTTCTTGTCGCGGATGACGACGGTGTACTCATTCTGCCCGCGCACGGTGGCGCGGGCAAGCTCACCGCCCTCGGCGGGCTGTGGTGTGACCCGGCCGCGGTCGAAATACTCCCGCCCGCGCTGCCGCGCCATGCTGGAGAAATAGCCCGCCCATGAAGTCGTCAGCGACAACGTGCGCTCCCATCAGACCGTGAGATTGATGCAGGGAAAAGCCAAGCCCCACAGTCTAGCGGGATTCCTGTGCGCGGCAATCAGGGCTTCGCTACACTGATGGCATGGTAGTGGGTCAGTCTGAATCTTCAACCCGATAAGGGCCGCGCTTGTTCGCTTCGGTGCCGATGGTCGCCCGCTCCTGATTCTCCAGCAGCGCAACCAACTCTTCAATTGTCCAGACGTGATCGGTCAACTTCGCTTCCATCGCGGGGGTGACGCGGATCGTCTGGTGAACGCGGCAGAAATTGTAGTAGGCAAAGTGCAGCGCGACGGACGCCTCGTGGTTCGTCACCTTTTTGGAGAACGCATTCGTCAGCCGCGTGAACCGGCGCATGCTCATCCGCATCGTCAGGTTCTGCCGCTCGACAAAGCTGGTGCTAATGTGCTTCGGATCGGGTTGGCCGATGCGGGCGTATGGCTTGCAGCCGGTGCAAGTACCGGGGCTATAGCGGGCCGACGGGCTTTTAGCCTTAAGCCGGGGATCGTCGCCGTAGAGCTTCACAAGCTGGGCATAGTCCACGTCGGTTCCGAAGTGTTCCATGATGCCCTCAAGGTACAGGTTCAAGCCGTCAGTCGTAAGCTGGACGCGGCTATGCAAGCGACCGGCCAAATCGTGCGTGAACTCATAGGCCGAGCCGGGATCGCGACCGCCGACGAGGTAAGCGATGCAGAGCTTCGTGTCCGCGTCGATGGCCGTCCACGTCCACACGTCGCCAACGCCAGACTTGCCGCGATCCGCCTGCTTCTGCTTGCAACCAACGAACGACCAAATCTCATCACACTGGACGCGGGCCGTGTTCAAGCAACGCACGCGGGCATCGTGAAGCTCGTGGCACACGTCGCCCATATCCACGAGCAGCTTGCTCACGGTGTTCTTCGCCACGCCGGTCATGCGGACAGTCGCCCGCATGGAGCAGCCTTCGACAAGGCACTGGATCACGCGAACACGGTCGGCAGTGGTGATGCGTTTCATACTGAACTTTATGCTTGACCGGTTTGGCATTGTCAACCCTTTAAATGACATTTTTTACATCTAAATGGACCATTTTTAACGATGTAGAAGCACTAAGTAACTGATTTTGATGAACTTATGTAGGAATAAAAATAAGAATATAAACACCTTGCAAACAGTCAAACTTAGGTTACACTGGTCCTCCATGAAACACAAGCCCCCAACCAACAGCAATCTCGTGGATTTCTCCGACCCGTGGTTCCCCGTGTTCTCTAAGGTCTGTCGGCTGGCGGTGCGGGATGTGTTGGCCGCGATCCCGGTCCTCGGGCCGCCGCGCAAGACCGAACGAGCGAATGACCTTCATAGGGCTGTTCGCCAAGGGTTCAGGCAAGTGTGCGACATGGGCGGGTTCCTTCAGTTGGTCGAGGAGCCGGAGGGAAAAGGCTTGGATTATGTGGTGTCCACGCTCAACCCGGCGACGCCCATTAGCTACCGTTGGGGGCGCTTCAACGGGCTGACCGTCCGGCGCAACCCCACGCAGCGAACGGAGCATCTTCACGAGCAGGGCACGCTATTTTCGATGATGGATGACGCGGCCGATCCGGAATCAATGCCCATGCTCACGATTGGCTTGGGCATCGCGGATGACTATTGGGAAGCGAATCAGCCGTGCTGGTGGCTTGGGCGGGTAATGCTCCTGCGGGAAGGCGAGGAGCAAAGCGAGGTGCTGGCCGAGATCGACGCCTTCGAGAAACCGGCCGACCGTGAGCATCACGTGGTTCCAGCTCCGTTGGTGAAGGCGCGCGACGAAGAGATTCACGAGTTGGAGGAACTGGTCGGGAAAGTTCGCCGAGCATAAAGGACGAAGAAGTGACGAATATCAATCCCGCGAAAATCACGTTGGCTCGTGAGTCGCGAGGCTGGACGCAAGGGCAGTTGGCTCACGCGATTCACACTAAACAAAGCACAGTATCGAAGTACGAAGCTGGCGCGATCCCAGTAACCCGCAGTCATCTGGAATCCATCAGCACCGCCTTGAGATATGAAGCCGCATTTTTTTTAGAGGATGCCACGCCAGTTGCGCTCGGCGGCGATTTCCTATACCGGAGTCGCGCTGGCGTTTCGGCGCGCACGTGCCGCCGGGTCGAGGCCGAAGCAAACATCCGCATGATGCAGGTGGTTCGATTACTGCGATCAGGGCAGGTGCCAGAACCCCTCCCTTTTCCCGCAATTTCTCCTGCCGAAGTCAACGGTCAGGTTGATCGCGTCGCACAGGAAATGCGAAAAGCACTGCGCATCCCACCAGGGCCAATTCGTAACCTCACTCGCATTCTCGAAAACGCGGGAGTCATCGTCTTCGCGATGGACTTCGGCACCGACCAAATTGACGGCACAAATATTCGTCGGCCGGGGTTGCCGCCGCTTCTGTTCTTGAATCAGAACGTATCGGGTGAACGTCACAGATGGAATCTCGCCCACGAGCTTGCGCATGTGGTGATGCACTTCGGAACTGCGTTAAACGACCCCGAAGAAGAAGCCGACGCATTTGCACGCGAGTTTCTAATGCCCAAAGCCGAGATAAGGAATGACCTGAAAAACCTCGATCTAGTTTCGGCGCTACGACTCAAGCCGGTTTGGGGGGTTTCAATGGCTGCGATCATCAAACGGGCCGAATCGCTACGCATTATCTCCACCTCAACAGTTGGACGAATGTTTCGCGCCATGAACGCACGAGACGAGAGAACTGTCGAGCCGATACCACTCCCGTTCGAGAAGCCAGAACTGTTCGATCGACTATTGGAACTCCACCGAAACAAATTGGGGTTCTCGAAGGACGATATGCAATCACTGCTTTACACGGACAAAATGGGCGAGATTCCAGTTCCGGAAGCGCCGATGCTTAGGCTTGCGGACGAGCAATTACTCTTTGACGCCTGAGTCAGCTTTCGTCCACCGCGCCTTCGCCGCCTTCTTAGCAATCTCGCTCCGCTGCTTCTTCGTCAACGACGCGGCGCGAGCCTTGCCGCCCTTGAGACCGCCCAGACGCCCCAACTCGACCGCTGCCGGGTTCTTCGTCGTCGGTGGCTCTGGCGGGGCGTTGCCGGTCGCAATGTCCACGATGAGCTTACCGAGCACGTTAGGATCACGGGGCCGTTTCGGGTTCTTCGCCATGCCCCTATTCTACCCGACCGCTCAAGCATCGGGGCGGTGGCCGGATTTCAGACTGACCCACTACCGATGGCATGACCTCGCGAGCGGAGATACAGGCTTTCGTCAACGACGTCGTTCGACGGTTTCATCCCGAGCAGGTCATTCTTTTTGGGTCCCACGCGACAGGCACTGTCCATGCCGATTCCGACGTTGATCTCCTGGTGATCATGCATCACCGTGGTCCAAGCACAAAGGTGGCGACGCGCATCCGTCTAGCCTGCCCGCGTTCATTTCCAATGGACTTGCTGGTGCGGTCTCCGGCTGAACTGCGGCGGCGCATTTCAATCGGCGATCCGTTTTTCAAAGAAGTGATGGACCGGGGATTATTGCTTTATGAGAACAATCACGCGCGAGTGGGTCGTTAGAGCAGAAGCGGATTTCAATGCAGCGATGCTCCTTCGTCGATCGCGTAAGAAGCACAGCCGTGATGTCGTTTGCTTCCATTTTCAGCAATGGATTGAGAAATATCTCAAGGCACGATTGGCTGAAGCCGGGCTTCCGATCGCCAAGATTCATGACTTGGAACGGCTGCTTGACCTGATCTTGCCGGCGGAGCCCTCTTGGGAACTTTTGCGTCCGTGGCTCGCCGAGGCCTCGGATTTCGCTGTCGATATCCGATATCCAGGGCGATCATCTACGCCGGAGGAGGCACGCGCCCTGCAGCGCGCCACGATGCACGTCCGCGCCACGGTACGGCTATCGCTCGGGATCAAAGCCAAGCCGTAGCGGCTCACGCCGTCGCCGTTTCCTTCAGCAGCGGGCCGCCGTGCTCGATCGGCGGCGGGACGTTGGAGGCGAAATCTTTCACCGCACTGAACAGCTCGGAGAAATCGCGGAACAGGTCGCCGATCAGGCAGTCGGTCAGGTCGCCGCGCAGGTGCGGGTACTTGCGGATGACCTGCGAGAAACTAAAGTCGTGGTTGTAGAACGCGTAGACAAGCTGCCGCATCGACTCGACGCCGTGCTTCATCTGCTTCGCGTAATCGTCGAACATGCCCGCGGAGTAATCGCCGGCCGTCAGCGCCGCATCCACCGCGTCCGCCCCGAGCTCGCCGCTCTTGAGCGCGATGAACACCCCGGAGGAGAACACGGGATCGAGGAACTGGAACGCGTCGCCGACGAGCAGCAGGCCGTCCTTCGCGCAGAAGCGCGTGCGGTAGGAATACTCGTTGACGACGCGGTATTTCTCGATGACGGTGCCGGTGGAGACGTGGTCCTTGATCCAACTGTTCCTCTCGACCTCGGCCCAGAAGATTTTCTCCGGGTCGGTCGTCTCGCGCTGAAGATAAGCCCGCTCCGCGACGATGCCGACGCTGACGCGGTCATCGGGCAGCGGGATGTACCAGAACCAGCCTTTCTCCGGCACATAGGCCACCGTCGTCGCGCCTTCATCGAGGCCGGGGTCGCGCTTGGCGCCGCGGAAGTAGGTCCACACGGCAACCTTGTCGAGGTATGGATCGCGTTCACGCCAGTCGTGGCGGACGATCGAGAACGCATCGCGGCCGGAGGCGTCGATGGTCATCGGCGCGAAGTATTCGACCGGGCTTCCGGGGGCGCCCTTGTGCGAGACGCGCACGCCGACCACCGCGCCGTCCTCGTTATGAATGAGTTCCTTGACGCTCGCTTCCTCGATGCAGGTCGCCCCCTTCTCGCGGGCGTTGTGCATGAGCATGTGGTCGAAGTCCTGCCGCCAGACCTGCCAGGTCTGGGCGCACTCGTGCTCCATGTGCTGGAAGAAATAGAACGGGGTGGAGACGTGGCCATCGGGGCGGACGAACTGGACGCCGTACTTTTTCGGAAACGCCGAGGCCCGCATCTTCGGGAGCATGCCCAGGCGTTCGAGGGTGAAGTAGGTGAAGGGGATGAGCGACTCGCCGATGTGGTAGCGCGGGAACTTTTCGCGCTCGAAGAGGATGACGCTCCGGCCCTTCATGGCGAGGATGGCGGCCGCGGTGGTGCCCGCGGGCCCGCCGCCGATGATGATGGCGTCATACTTGTTGGAGACGGTCGTGGTGTCGGGCTGGGTCATGGGCTCCCTCGTTCGTATGCACACGTACTATACAGTCGGAGACGATAGGCGGCAATCGGGGAGGCGGCAAATCGAAGAGGTCTGATGCCACTGGCAGTCCGCTGCCAGTGCCCTTCGCGCACGATGAGCACGATCGCAAGTGAACTGCCATGGCCGCTGAAACGATGCAGGGCATAGATTGTCCGCGCGATCGAGCATTTCCAATTTCTTTAGGAAAAAAGGAATCGAGGAAATAAGGAAAGGAGGAAAACGAAATTTAAACTGCGTGGATCGCGACGACTCTCACACTCTTGATCCCTTCCTCATTTCCTTCTTTCCTTAATTCCTAAATAAAGATTGAATCAACCAGAGTCGCTGAAGTTCGTGCGTCGCTCCCCTCACCTGGCTCAATCGCTGCTGCGCGGCGATTGAGCCTGTCCTCTCCCGGGGGGAGAGGGGGCGGAGGTCACTTTGCCGGCGGCAATATTTCCACGACCTCCGCGAGGCGTTCGCCGGCGCCGCTGTAGAGCACGTTGCGCCGGCCGTAGAGCGTGTGCGGCTTCGTCAATCCCAGCGTCTCGTTGATCAGGTCGTCCGACATCACGCGCAGGAACGCGACCGGCCGGCTGCTATGGGCGATGCCGTCCTCGTTGAGGATCGTGCCCAGCGGCCGCTTGCCGTCGAGGATGTGTTGCTTCGCCTCTTCTGAAAAGAGATTCAGGTTGATGCGGATGGCCCCGAACTCGACGCGCTTGCCGGTGTCGTCCATCACGAGAGCGACGCGGCGTGAAAACCAGCCGTCGTCACCCAGCCGTTTGTCGAAGAGTTGCAGCGAGATGCGTCCACTGTGGAAGCGCTCCAGCGTCGGCGTCATGTCGCCCTTGTGCACGAGGAGTTGCTTGTAGGGCTCGGGCATGCGCTCGCCATCGATCGCCTCGATATGCGGCAGCGGCCGATGGTCCGCGGAGTAAAACTCGTCGAGCGGAAAGAACAGGTCGTAGGTCGGATTCTCCGTCATCTTCATCGCGCCGCCCCCCGAGCAGCAGCAGAGCATGAGCGAAGACAACAACAGAATAAATGAAGTGATCGGAAAGTAAGCGGCATTCAATGGGACCTCTGGTCTAGTTTCGCCGGCGGTGCCGTAGCAAACCCACAATTAGGCATGAAATAATCCGCGCAATATCCTGAGACCGTACCAAACAACTCCAATCAGAAATACAACGTTCAGAACGATCCATTCCGGGCTCGTAAAAAAATCCGAACCGGCGGTAAGCAAATACCCGTCACGATGGAGCCAATGAGCGGTGCGAGAGGCGGACGCCAGCGCGACAATCGACCCCCCCGCCATGACTGAAAGCGCCATGAAAGAACACACATCCCAGAGCCCGCGAGCCGTCGTTCTGCTGGGGTAACGCGTGAACGCCGAAAGCAGAATCGCTGCAACGGCCAATACGAGGCAAACAAGCAATCCGACCTGGTCCTCTTCAACAAACACCTTCAGAACCGCTCCAATGGCGGCAAGAACAAACGCGATGAGAAGGCGTATCGGCACATCAGCTCCAAAATACGATGATTCCGCGACATCAACTCACACAATCCGATCGGTTCGGTGTTTCGATAAAAAGAACCCGTGCAGCAGGCGGTCCACCTGGAGCAGGCCGTGGCGCGTGAGCTCGATATGTCCATCGGTGACATTCACGCAGTCTTCCGACTCGTAGGAACGCAGCAGCGCCGCGTAGCGCTCGGCCGGGTCAATATTGAACTTCTGCTTGAAGTAATCGCGCGGCACGGAGCCGAGCTTCAGTTGAAGGATGAACTCGCGGATGAACTTTTCCTCGTCGTTCATCGTGAACGCCCGCGACATTGGCAGCTCGCCCTTCTCGACGCGCTCGATGTATTTATCGATGTTCGCTTCGTTCTGGTAGTGCGTGCCGCCGACGATGCCGAAGCTGGAGACGCCGACACTGAGCATGTCCGCCCCGCGCCAGAGCTCATCGCGGTAGACGAACTTCACTTTCTCGGGGTCCTTCACGGCGGTGTACGCGCTGGTCACGGTGTAGCCGTGCTTTTCAAGCTCGCGGAAGGCGTAATCGACCCATTCGCGCTTGGTGTGCCAGTCGGCCACGGGGGCTACAATATTGCCCTGCTCCTTCATCTCGTGGTAGATCGTGGTGTTGAACGGAATCTCCATCTGGTAGATCGTGACGCACTCGGGGTCGAGCTCCAGCGTCTTGCGGACCGCCTCCTGCCACTTCTGCGGCGTCTCGTTCATCATGCCGGCGATCAGGTCAATATTGATCTGCGTGAACCCGACGTCGCGGGCGGTCTGATACGCTTTGTAAATCGCCTTGGAGTCGTGGGCGCGGTTGTTGCTCTTGAGTATTTCATCGTCGAACTGCTCGACGCCGAAGGAGAGGCGAGTGACGCCGAAATCTTTCATCGCCTGCAGCTTCCGCTCGTTGAGCGTGCCGGGTTCGCCCTCGAAGGCGACTTCCTCCATCGCGTCCCACGGCAATAGCTTCTTCATGCCGTCGGTGAGATAGATAAGTTGCTCGGGCGAAAGATACGAAGGCGTGCCGCCGCCGAAGTAAAGATACTTGGGGCTCCGGCCGCCGATGTATTTCTTCTCGACGTGCATCGCCAGCTCGGCGAGCACCGCGTCGAGGTATCGCTTGATCTCGCCGGCGTTCTTGTCGGTGTAGACCTTGAAGTAGCAGAAGTGGCAGCGCTTCCGGCAGAACGGGATGTGTGTATACATCCCCAATGTTGTGTCTGGAGCCGGGGCGCGGTCCATCGCCGCGTGTACCTGCGAAACATACTCCGGCTTCCAGAACGAAAACGGCGGGTAGTTCGAGACAAAATAATTGCCTGCCGTCGTCTTGTCCTTGTCGGACGCGGGGAGGACTGGCAGGGTTTCGGTGGACATCGTGAACTCCGGTCAACAAGAATCAAGACAATGATCAGGCCACCGAGACACCGAGAGCACCGAGGAAGACAAGATTAGGCTGGTTTGGACTGTTCCATTTTTTTTGCAACGTTCGACAAACCACTTCTCTGCTCGACTCGGTGTGCTCGGTGTCTCGGTGGCTACTTCTCTTCAGCGCCGAACGCATACACCAACCCATCCTCCGCGCCGATTACCATCGTTCCATCGACCACCGCGGGGGAGCCTGTCACCGGCTGGCCGATTTCGTAGTTCCAGACCTCCGTGCCGTCGGCGAGGTTCAATAAATACACACGCCCGTCGTCGCAGCCGATCACCACGCGCTCGCCGGTGACCACGGGTGAGCTGTTGAACTGGCCCTTGGCGCGGAAGTCCCAAATCTTCTCGCCCTTCTCGCGGGAGACGCAATGCACGCGCCGGTCGTGGCCGCCGAAGATCACGGCATCCTTCGTCAGCGCGGGGGCGCCCATGAACGGGAAATCGCGCTGGCCGTACTGCCAGGCGATCTTCCTGGCCTTCAGGTCGACGCAGATGAACTTGTTGCCGTGGTGGCCGACGAAGACGCGGTCGTCGCCGAGGGCGGCGGAGGCGGCGATGTAGTCCTGAATCTCGACCTCGCCGGCCTTCTTGCCGTCGGCGATGGACACCACATGCACGAGGCCATCGCAGCCGCCGAACACGGTGACGCCGTTACCGATCGCGGGGGCGCCGTTGATGATGTTGCCGGTCTCGTACTCCCAGACTTTTTTGCCGGTTGCGGCGTCGAGGCAGTACATGCGGGAGTCGTTGCTGCCGACGAGGACCCAGGTGTCCTTGCCGTCGGGCGATTTCGTCCAGTTGGCGGCGGCGGTGATCTTGTCGCCGGTCTCGAAGTGCCAGAGCATCTTGCCGGTCTTCGCGTCGAGGCAGTAGAAGTTGCCATCGTGCCCGCCGACGAAGACGCGGCTGTCGATGTAACAAGCGGACGCCTCGATAGGGTCGGCAAATTTCTTCTCGTTGGGGCCGGCGTCTTTGGGCAGCGGGCCACTCAGCGTGGAGAACGCCCAGGCCTTGGCGCCGGTCTTGAGGTCGATGGCGTAGAAGCTGCCATCGGTGGAGCCGATGAACGCCTTGCCGTCGGCGATGATCGGGGCAGACTTGATGCCGGCCTCGGTCTTGAATTTCCACTTGAGGACGAGCTTGTCGGGGAGCTTGCCGGCGGCGATGCCGGTCTGGGCGCTGTCGCCGCGCGAGAGAGTCCAGGCTGTGGCGTCGGGCTTGACGGGGGGCGCGTTTTTCTCGGCGGCGGGCGCGGCGATGTTCGCGGAAGCGCAAGCGGCGAACAGGGCCGCGAGGCAGAGGACGGAGGTTGTGGAAGATCGGCGGTACATGTTTGGGCTCCCGGATCGGTGGCCGTTGTCGGGCATCACGATTCTATCCTACCTATGCGTATTAAATGCGGAAACGGGAAGAAATATAGCTGGTGGATTGATGCCGCTTGATGCCACTGGCAGTCCGCTGCCAGTGCTGTTTGTCTAGGAAAGTCGTTGGCGGGAGGCTCTGGCAATCGGGGCCAGTGTCTTTCCTCCTTGAAGGTCGCGGGTCGAGGCACTGGCAGCGGTCTGCCAGTGGCATCAAGGCATCGAGCCTCAATACGCGTCGCCGTTCATTCGCCGGGGCGACATCGACTTCGTGTAGAGCTCGATGAAGTCGGCCTCGGTCGCCTTGCGGGGATTGAAGTTGGCGGTCCACTGCGCGGCGGCTTCGGCGGCGAGCATCGGGATGCTGCCGGCATCGACGCCGCACTCGGCGGCGGAGCGCGGGATGTCGGCCTGGTTGAGCAGCGACTCGACGCGCTCGATCAATGCGCCGGCGGCGACGGCGGCGCTGTCGCCGTTGTCGGCGATGCGGGCGGCGCGGGCGAGGTCTTCATAGGCATGGGCGGCGGCGGGGTCGGCGCAGTTGAAGCGCATCACGTGCGGGAGCATCAGGCCCACCGCCCGGCCGTGGATCACGTTGAAGTGGGCGGTGAGCGGGTTGGCGGCCGAGTGGGCGGCGCCGAGCATGGAGGACTCGATGGCGACGCCGGCGAAGGCGGCGCCGAGCTGCATGCGGCCGCGGGCCTGGAGGTCGCCCGGCTCGCCGAGCACCCGGGCGAGGTTGCCGGCGATGAGCTTGAAGGCCTCGCGCGAGTAGAGCGACGATATCTCGTTGCGCTTGTTGGTGACGGCCGTCTCGATGGCGTGGGAGAGGGC
>Ga0163150_10002114_pt1 | contig 31628 bp, 21 predicted proteins | sample OliLakLV19P2IB_FD_148628 | JGI IMG/M metagenome (GOLD analysis project Ga0163150, IMG submission 148628) | Freshwater microbial mat bacterial communities from Lake Vanda, McMurdo Dry Valleys, Antarctica - Oligotrophic Lake LV.19.P2.IB | ecosystem: Environmental > Aquatic > Freshwater > Lake >...
AATTAGCCAGACACGAAGTGTCTGGTATGGGAATCGACCCTGGTGCGTCCTGAAAGGACGGTGGAGTTCCGCCGTCCCGCCGGGACGAAAACACTTTCCCACCGCCCACCCGGCACTTCGTGCCGGGCTAATTTCCTGCGGTCGCTCCGCGACCAAAAGCCTTTGCCGAGGCTCAACGACAACAGCGGCAAGATGCACCCGGGTGCCCGGGGCGCAACTCGACATAGTTGCTTTTTCAAGCGGGAAGGCTGGAGCGTGCGGCACGCTTCGCGGTCAGGGGCAGCATCGTTCCACGAAGCGCGGTGGCGGCGCGGTTGATGAATGAAGAGTCTCCGATAAAGCGAACGGGCGCGTTCGTTTGAACGCGCCCGCCACAACACCCCCGTCTTGGGGTACCAAAAACCGGCTCGCGCCGGAAAACTTCACGCTTCGCGGTAGGTCTGAAGATGTCCCCGCATCGTGAGGATGGCCTGCGAATGAATCTGGCAGATGCGCGACTCAGTGAGGCTGAAGATCTCCGCGATTTCGCGCAGGCGCATGTCCTCGAAATAGTAGAGCGCGAGCACCTGACGCTGCATCTGGGGAAGTTCCTGAAGATGTTCGCCGAGGATTTCGGCCATTTCGTTGCGGGCCACGCCGTCGAGCGGGTTCTCCTGCTTCGGGTCGGCGAAGGCATCGTATTGCGAGGGTGAATTGTCGCCTTCATCGCCGAGCGCGGCATCGAGGCAGACGAAGGTGGCGGGGCGGATTTCTTCGAGGAGTTGCTGGTAATCGTTGAGAGAGATTTGGAGGGCGTTGGCGACTTCGATCTCGGTCGGCACGCGGCGTTTTTTCTGTTCGAGAATTTTGATCGCCTCCTGAACTTTCTTCGCCTTGCTGTGGATGGAACGCGGCACCCAGTCCATGCGGCGGAGTTCGTCATACACAGCGCCGCGAATGCGGACGCGGGCGTAGGTCTCGAAGGTCGAGCCGAGCTTGGGATTGTAATGGCGAATCGCGTCGAGCAGACCGACGAGGCCGGCGCTGTAAAGGTCCTCGGCATCGACGTGCGCGGGCAGCGACATCTGGAGGCGGCCGACGACGGTCTTCACGAGCGGGAGGAACTGCTCGACGAGGCCGGCCTCGGACTGTTCGCGCGTCGCCTTGCGGGCGTAGCTTTTCCAGAGGACGGCTTCGCGGGCGGCGCGTTCGGATTTCTTTTCGTCACGGACTTGGAGGTTGAGGATCATAGGAGCAAGCGTTTTTTGGTTTTGGTTGTTGAGCCACGCACCCGCATGAGCAGCGCGGGTCTTCAACCCGGAGCTGTCAGCACTGTTTGAGTTTAATTGCGTTTGCATAGCCGGACGGGCTTTAGCAGCGGCCTTGCCAACGTGAACGGGAGGCCGGGAGAAGCACGAAATGCCCCTGTAGGAATTCAAGAAATCAAAGAAGTCTGCCGCTAGTCTTCGCCGACGGCCCGCCACTGTCCCGCCGCTTTGCCTCGTGGTGTCCTGTGCTGTCCAAGTCCGCGACAGTGTTGGAGCGTGAGAGCGGGCGCGGAAATTTCGGCGGGAGTTCAGAGGACAACAGGACGCGGGGAGAAATTCCAAATCCCAAATTCCAAACAAATTCCAACGGGCTCAAATTTCAAACGGAGTGCCACGCGCGGGGCCTTTTTCGCCGCTCCTTCTCCCTTCACCAAAATCAAAAATCCCCTCCCGCTTGCGCAGGAGGGGATGGGCACAAGGAGAAGTTCGTTCAGTCCACCGTGCGGATGCGGAAGAACCGCTGGGCCGAGTTGGTCGCGGCGTTGGTGAAGGAGAGAAAGTCGCCGAGGGCGGTGTTGGTCCAGAGCGGCGTCCAGCTTCCCGCGTTCAGGTCGTCCTTGTAGTCGATGGCGTATTGTTTCCCGGCGCGCGTGCCCCAGGTGAGTTCCACATTGTCGCCGGTGAGCACGCTGCTGGCGAAACTCGGCGCGCCGAGCACTTCGACCGTGATGGTCTCGGTGTCGTTCTCCGCCGGCACGCCGCTGTCGGTCACGCGCACGCTGATGGTGTTGGTGCCGACGGTGCTGGGCGTCCAGGTGAACGCGCCGCCGGTCGTGATGCTCGCGCCCGCCGGGGGCGTGGGCAGCAGCGTGAAGGTCAGCGCCTGCGCCGGCACGTCCACGTCGCTGGCGGCGGCGGTGAAGGCGAGCGTCTGGCCGAGGTAGAGGACCTTGTCGCCGATCAAGTCGAGCACTGGCGGCGTGTTGGACCCGGTAAAATAATAGTTCGGCATCCGCGGCGTGGTGGTGTCCATGAAGTAGAGGGAACTGCTGCCGTCGGGGAAACGCCCCGTCGTCAGATCATCGATCTGGCCGGCGAACGACACTGTGTCGATGCCCGATCCATCCGCCGCGAAGAGGCCGATGGCATCGCCGGCCTTGGCGAGGGAGAAGTTCACATGCAGGTCCGCGCGCGGCACGCCGCCCACGGTGTTCTGGCTCACTTCATTGTCCGCCCAGACCAGCAGGTAGCCGCCCGGTGCAATGGTGTGCGCACCGTTGGTGGTGATGAGGTACTTGAACTTGTCCGTGAGAACGTCCGTGAGGTAGTAGCCCGCGAGGTTCACGGTGTTGGTCGTGGGATTGTAGAGTTCAAACCAGTCCTCGAAGTTCGAGTCTGCGGGGTCGGCGAGACTGCCCACGTTGCTCGCCATCCATTCATTGATGAACACGGTGATGGGCGCGGAGCGTCCGTCGTTCGTGCCGCCGGGCGTCACGTAGAAGAACACCTGGCGGTCGAAAGGCTGGCCGTCGGGATACGAGCCGTAGCTGCGGTCGGAGGGCAGGGCGGTGTAGTTCACGAAGTCCATGACCTGCGGCGCGTTGGTGAAGAGACGCGAGAGCGCGATGCCGCCGGTGCCGGAGGGCAGGCGGAAGCTGGTGTGATATTCCGAGTTCGTGGTCTCGCTTGGCTCGCCGTCACAGAAGACGACGAGGAACTGCGTCGGCCCGATGCTGCTGCCGACGGGGAAAGTCCAGTTCGTGTAGTTCGTGTAGGTGTGCGTGAGGAACAGGCCCTCGAGTGACACGGTGTTCGTGCTGGTGTTGTGAATCTCGATCCACGGCTCGCGCTCGCCGTTGTGATCGAGAATGCCGAGCGTGTTCTCCGCCTGCACTTCGTTAATCCAGAGCGTCTTGAACGCGGGGATGGTCGTGGACAGCAGGTTGTTCGAGCCGGGGGAGTAGGAGTTTGTAGCCGGCGAGACGAGCGTGGGCGGCACGTAGTTGGAGGGCGTGAGGAAGATGTTGATGTTCGTCGCGCCGTTGTTCACGCCCGTGGTCAGGGCGCTGTTGCGGACGCGCACGTAGAGATTGGTCGCCGAGTTCGTGGCCCAGTACCAGAAGCTCAGGGTCATGGACAGATTGTTGGTCGGAGCCGGACTCAAATACTGTTGGATGAGCCGGGAGAAGGTAGACGGATTGGCGAAGCCGGCCGCGCCGTTGCTCATGAGCAACGCTCCGCTCCCCGTGTGGACGAGGTCACTGACGATGACCGTGTTCGTCACGTAGGTCCCGAGGATCCAACTGTTGGTCAGGCCGGTGTCGAGCGGGGATTCAAAATCGCCGTTGCGCACGTAGTTATAACCCGTCTCCGCCACCGGGCCTTCGACGAGGGAAATGTCATCGACGAGCGCGCTGCCTGCTTCGCCGAGGTAAATCCAGAGGCGCTTCACTCCGGTGAGCGCGCTGTCGCCGGTGCCGACGCTCCCGCTCGCGCTGAAGAAGCGCCAGCCGTCCCGCACGCCGGGATGAGTGATGATTTCGCCCGCATAGACCGCCGGGATGTGGCGGGCGTTCCAGTTGCCGGCGCGGCTGTTGTCCTGGTTGGGATCGATGAGTTGCAGCGAGGAGCCGGTGCCGTTCGCATTCGTGTTCCACGGCGCGGCGGCCTCGTAGCGCACCCGGTCGATGATGACGTCCGCGAGGTTCGTGGTCGCGCCGGGCTGGATGAGCGAGATCGTCTCGCCATCACTCTGAAGCGCGCCGCCGAACTGATCATAAATCGGCGTGGTCGCACCAAACGCGGCGATGAAGGGCACGCGGTTCTTCACGAGGAGCAGGAACTGGCGCGGTCCGATGTAAGCGCCCTCCGGGAAGGTGTAATCCAGCCCGTTGATGCGCCAGCCGCCGATGTTGAAGGCGAGATTGCTGTGCGTGTTGAACAGCTCGACGTATTCCGCGTCCGGCGCGTTGGGCGCGGGGCGGTACATGATTTCGTTGAAGACCACGAAGCCGCGCGGGTCGGGCACGGCGGGAGCGGCGTAAGTCACGCTCACGTTCGCGGGCGAGCCGATGGCGTTGTGGTTTTTGTCGTAGGCCGCCACGGAGATGGGCGCGTTGTTGGTGACGGAAATCCGCGCCGTCCAGGCGGTGATGCCGGTCCAGGTGACGGGCCAGGCCACGCCGTTGAACTCAATGGTGGTGATGTCGAAGGTGGCGTTGCCCGTGATGGTCAAGACGTTCGAGGCGGAGGCGGTGACGCTGGGGGTGGTGACGATGAAGCCGTTGAAATCCACCGCCGCCATGGCGTTCGAGATGCCGGCGCGCGCGGTGTCGATGAAGGTTTTGATCGCGTTGACCGGCGTGGGAGCCACGTTCACGCCGCTGGCCAGCATGGCGTTGTAGCGCCCGTCAATGGCCGGGTAGTAGGTCGTGGTCTTCATCGGGCCGTTCACGATTTCCTTGTAGGCCCGCCACCAGGCGCGGCGGAAGGGCGGGTAGCTGTTCAGCGCGACCATCGAGGGGTCCGCGCCCTGCACATCAAACAGGTTTCCACCGGGCCCGTTGGACTGGGTTCCGCCCTGGTTCGGGTTGTTGAGCACGATGTTGTAATCCCAAATCATCAGCTTCCATTTTCCGTCCTTGGGCTTGTAGCCGTACATGTTCTGAGCGTTCACGCCGCCAAAGCTGTCCCAGTTGCCCACGCCGTGCTCGATGGCGAAAATGCGCGTCCACTGATCGATGTCCACGAGGCCGCTGAAGTTCTGCCAGTACTGGGGGCTGGTCGTCGGCTGGTTCGCGGCCTCGATGATGGCGATGACGTTGGTGTAGTCGTTGGCCGTCTTGTCCGCGCTGCGGGTCAGCCAGTTCTGGCGGTAGCGGGTGAGCTTGTGCGCGTTGGTGCTGAGGTTGCGGTTGAAGGTACACCACGATTCGTTGTCGAAGCCCGCGACATTGCCGCCCGTCACGTTCACGTCATCAAACTCGAACCACGGCTGGAGCTTGAACAGGCGGCCCTCCGTTTCATCCGGGAAGAACTCGTCGATCAATTCGCCGCCGGGACGCTGGGTGTCCTCCTGCAATCGGTTGTCTCCGCCCTTGCGGGTGCCGTTCACATACATCGCCACGTAGCGGCGGTAGAGGTAGGGCAGGCCGAGCTTGCGCGTGAGGAAGTAGGCGATCTGCTCGCGCATGAGCGACGGATCATCGAAGCCGCCGTTGCCGGGCGCGTGAACTTTGTTGAAGTTGTCCGCGCCAAGATATTTGTCGTCGAGCGGCAGGTTGATCACGAAGTGCGTGCTGCCGGTGACGGGCGAACCGTTCTGGCCCTGGTGATACGGGCTGTTCGAGTAATGCGACACCACGTTGTAGATCGGGCGGTTGTTGTTCACGATCATCGTGCCGTCCACGTCGTGGTTGCTGAGCGCGGGCCGGTTCATATAGGCGCTCACGTTCGCCGCGCTCATCCAGAGGCGGTAGCTGCTGAAGGCTGCGGTCGGAATAGGTTCGCCCCAGCGGATCAAACATTCACGGCGCTGGCCGTCCACGGCCGTCAACACCGCGCCCACCGGGAACTGGCTGGTCGCGAGCCGCGCATCGGTGGCACCCACGTAAAACGAAACCATGGTGTTGACCGCCTGCGCCGGAATGGTCGCGGTGTAGATGCCGTCGCCCGCCACGGCGTCGCCGGCCGTGCCGTTATCGACCATGAACTGCTGGGAGAAGGCGGGCGGTGTGCCGCTATCCACGCGCCAGAAGAGCACTGCGTTCGTCACGCCGTCCGGGTCGTGCAGGCCAGCGGTCACGACCACGCTCTCACCCGCCTGGGGCAGGGCGGGGAAGTGCGTGACGCCGTGAATGGCGGGCGCGACGTTCGTAAGGGCGCGGCTGTTGGCCGCACCGGGCGTGCCGAGGTTCGCGGGCAGTTGCATCCGTCCGTAATTTTCCAGGAAGCCGCCCTTGATCCGCATGAGCACTTCCGGCCAGCCGCGCTGCCAGCGTACGTAGCCACGCAGGGTGAACGCCTGGCCCTGGGTGAGCGCGGCGATAGAGACGCGGATGCGGTTTGCGCCGGAGTCGCCATTGCCATCGCTCAACACACGCATGGAGCGGCTGCCGGTGCGCCCGGTGAGATCCAGCGTGGTGCGGATGTGATTGCCCTGCGGTGTCCACGGGGCCAGTCCGATCTCGAAGCCGGGATTGGTCAGCAGATTGGCACTGCCTGGAACGTTCGCCTCCATGTCGTCCAGCAGACATTCGCCCTCGCCGAGCATCGTGATCTCGAGACGGTCGATGGCCGTGGCGCCCTGCGTGTTGCCGGTGTCGATCAGGCCGGTATGCTCGAACAACGTCCACGGCGCCTTCTGCGTTTCATCGCTGTCGCCCCAGTTGTAGGCGAGGCGATGGTTTGAGCGCGGGTCGATCAGTTCCAGACTGCTGCCGCCCTGGTTGGCCCATTTGCCCCAGCGGCCGCCTGTGCCGTAGGTCAGCTCGTCCACCACGATGTAATAAGTGTTGGTGAGCGACTGCTGACCGTTCGTGGTGAGGTCGAGGTCGGGCTTCGCGAGGGCCACGCGCTCGCCGTCGCGCGAGAGCGTGCCGCCGTAGTTTCCGAAGGTGTTCCCGTTGTTCAGATTCGCGTAGTTGCCGAGCAGGTGCGCCTTGTTCTGCGCCACCACCACGTAGCCGCCCGCCGGGATGGACGTGTTCGCCGGGAAGGTGAAGTTGATGCCGGAGATGAAACGCCAGCCGCTGATGTCCACCGGGCTGCCGCCCTTGTTATACAATTCGATGAACTCGTCCTCGTCCTCCTCGGAGATGGGGCCGTACATGATTTCGTTGATCACCACGTTGTCCACCAGCGCCGCGCTGTTCGTCGTGCCGGGCGTGCGCGTGGTGAGGCGGTAAAATTCCGGCGAGCCATCCGGCGAGCGGCCTGTGGCGACGCCGTTTTCCTGGCCGTCGTATTGCACCGCGTCGAGCATCCGCGTGCCGTCCGGGCTGCGGAGGTAAATCGACTCGCCTTTGTGATCGAGGTTGAAGCCGAGCTGAACTTGATCGAACGCGATGTGCCCGCGCGGCGGCAGAATGGTGCCGCCGGGGATTTGAAACTTGTTCGTCGAGGGCGCGTCGCTCAGGTAGCAGCCCGAGATGTCCACCGCCTGCGTGCTGTAATTGAACAGCTCGATGTAATCCACGAGGGGCAGGTCGGTGTGCGCGAGGATCTCGTTGATCATCACCGCGCGCAAACCCTGGCGCAGGCGCGGCGCTTCGTGAGCGCCGGGCGAGCCGCCGATGCGGTCGCTGGCGTCCCAGGATTTCGGATTGCCCTGGCCGTGCGACGCACGGGTGAGGACGAGCGAGTGGCCGGTGCCGTCCGCGCCCACGGGCCAAGGATTTTGATCCTGGTAATTCACTTCCAGCATGATGCCCTGGTATTCGCTGTCGCTCCGCAAACGCACGCGCCCGCTGGCCGGGAGCGAATTGGAATACGGCCCGAGCACGCCGGAGATGCCGTAGGCCGACATGACCGCCGACGGATTCTGGGCAATGACGAGGAACGTGCCGCCCGGCAGGATGGTGTTCGCCGGGAATTTGAACTCGATGTCGCCCGAGAGCCGGTAGCCGCTGATGTCCTCGAAGTAAGGATTCGAGTTGTAGAGCTCTACGAACTCGAGGCTGTTCGTGTTCGTGCCGCCGGGCTTGTACATGATTTCCGAGATAACAATGGGGCCGGTTCGCGCGGCGGCGTTGAGCGGCTCGGTGATGAAATTATACGAGTTCAGCGACACGACGGCGGGGCTGACTTCCGTGGGGCCGAAATCGCGGAACTGTGCCGTGGTGGAGAGGGCCACGTCGTGGCTGGTGACGCCGAAGCCGAGAAACACCGGGCCGACCACGAGCGTCACGCTGCCGAGTTGCACCCACTTCTGTCCGTCGAGGCTGGCGTAACCGGTGAAGAGATTGCCCACGCGGCTCAGGCGCAGCCAGGTGTCAGGATAACTGGCTGGAAAATTCCCCGCCTTCACTGACGCCGCACCGGTCGTGGCGCGCGATTCAAACACCGAGCCGACGACCAGCGGCGTGGCCACGGCGGCGGCAAACACGCTGTTGGTATCCAGCGTGGCCCGCGCCATCAACGACGCCTTCGTCCACGGGTCGCGGAAATTCACTGCCTGCACGCGCACCTTGAAATCGAAATCTCCGGCCCGCTGCTGGTGCGCGAAGGTGAACTGGTCGCCCGTGCCGCCGATGTCCGAGCCTGCGCCGCTCACGTTGTAGCCGTTGCCGGCGGAGACGATGCCGCCGGGAATCGCGGGGTTGCCGATGTTAACCGGCGTGTAATCCGCCGTGATGAACGAGCCGACGGTGTTCGCGGCGATGGAGTTCGACGCGGCGGAAAGGTCGCGCGCGTTGTTGATCACCAGCCGGTAAATGCCGCCCAAGGTTTGCGTGGCCGTGACCAGCGAGACATTGGTGAGATCCGGCGCGAGGGTCGCGGAAGTAATCGCGAGCGGCACGCCCGCGTTGTTGGTGATGAAATAGTTTGCCACGTTCGTTGCCGTGTCCGCGCGCACGCGTTCGGTGAAGGACAGCGCCACGGCCGTGAGGCCCGCGCTCGACACCGAGACCAGTCCGGGGGCGACGAGATCCGCGTTCACGGTCAGCGTGGCCACGGCGCTGGTCACGGAGTAGAACACATTGCTCGCGGTGTTTTCCGCCACGGCGTTGAAGCCGCTGCCGCTGAAACTAAGCGGCGCGGAGGGGATGCTGTAAGTGAGGCTCGTCGCGCCGGGCAGCGCCACGCCATTCGAGTACCACTGCACGGTCGGGGTCGGGAAGCCGTTCACGCCCACTGTGAACGACGCAGGCTGCAATTCCTCGACGGTCTGGTTCGCGGGCTGGCCTGTGATGGTCACGGGGATTTCATTCGCCGGCTGGGCCGAGGCGAAGAAGTTGTCGATGCGGTTTTCACTGTCCGGGCCAGGCGAGCCGTTGTCGTCCGCCCACAGGATGTAGAGGTTGCCGCCGGCCACCCAGTTGATCGTGAGGGTGGTGGTCAGCCGCCCGGAGGTTCCCACCGAGAAGGCCGGGATGAGCGTCCAAGAACCGGCCGTGCCGGTCAGACTGTAGAAGGCGCGATGGCCGTTCACTTCTTCCGCCGTGCCCGCGACCGTGAAGTCATAACTGATGGTGGCGGCGTTGGCGTTCACGCCCAGGTTGTTGACCAGCGTGCACATCAGCAGCGTCGCACCATTGCCGGTGGGCCGCGTCTGCAGATCCAGCGCGCCGGAACTCCAGGCGGCTGCGGCGCTCGCCGTCATTTGCGCGGCCGCGTCTGTGATCACGGCCGCCGTGATGGAACTGGCCGGGACCGATGTCGCCGCCGCATCAAGCGGGCCAGCGGTGGTGATGTCGCCCGCACCGCCGGCCACCGAAGCCGTGGACCAATCGCCGGCGGGCGGCAGTGCGCCGAAGCCATTCGTATAGCCCGTGTTGCCAACGAGCGCGGCGCGCGCCACCTGCGGCGTGCTGAACATCAGCGCGGCTCCGATGAGTAACACGATTGTAACGTGAAGGGTGTGTGTCCTGGTTTGCATGGAGTTTGGATTTTCTACGGATGAACCCAGCCAATAGAACGCGAAAGCACGGCGCTTCGCGGGGCGTAAATGGTTTTACGCGTTTGGATCATTGGGTTTCGGTGCGGCAATGTAGCCATCGGAAAAAGAATAGCAATCACCCAGTCGGTAAATGGACGTAATTTCTTCCATTCCGCTTCCGACTTCCCACTTCGCGCGCCGCGCGCCACACTTCGGCGTGCTCTTGCTGCTCGACATCGGAAACACCCACACGCACTTCGGCTTCGCGCGCGCAGGCAAATTGGTTCATCCCGGCGTGCTGCCCACTCCGGCGTGGCGCAGTGGTCGCGCGGTGGACACGCTCGCGCGCGCGGCGGAGGGGCGGGCCATCACCGGCGTCGCCTTGTGCAGCGTGGTGCCGAGGGCCACGGTGTTCGCCGGGCGGCAATTGCAGCGCGCGTGGAAGCTGACGCCGTTTCAACTCACCCACGAAACCGTGCGGGGCATCGGCATCGACTATCCCGCACCACGCACCATCGGCCCCGACCGGCTGGCGAACGCCATCGCCGCTCGCGCCTTGTTTGGTGCGCCTGTCGTGGTCGTGGACTTCGGCACGGCGGTGACGTTTGACGTGGTGAACCGGCGTGGTGATTACGTCGGGGGCATCATCGCGCCGGGCCTGGCGGCGATGACCAGTTACTTGCACGAGAAGACCGCGCTGCTGCCGGAAATTAAAATTCGCGAAGTGACCGGCGCGGTCGGCAAGAGCACCGAACAGGCGATGCTCATCGGCGCGGTGCATGGCTATCGCGGTTTGATTCGGGAACTGATCGGGAAGCTGAAAGAGGAATTGAAATGCCGTCACTTGCCCGTCGTCGCGACGGGTGGCTACGCGAAACTCATGGCCAAGAAGCTGCCGGAGATCTCGGCGGTTGATCCGCTGCTGACGTTGAAAGGATTGCGGTTGGCTTGGGAGATGAACCAGAAGGGAAACTCCAAACTCCAAACTCCAAACTCCAAACAAACTCCAAAACCCAAACTCCAAATGCGCCGCGCGACCAAGGGCGTTTAATCCAGCGCGACAGCGTTTGGAGTGCGGTCGCTTTAGCGCCGCTTTCTCCCCGCCGACCTGCCAACTCAACTTTCAGCCGGAACCATGCAGTTGGAATCCGCAATGCCTCACGCCAAGGCCGCGAAGGGCGCAAAGGAATTGACGCTCTGATCTGTGGAGAATTTTCACGAAAATGTGCTTTTCCTTCCCGGGCCAGTCCGTCCGAGTTCGCCCTTTCCTTCGCGGCCTTGGCGTGAGGCTTCAACTGCATCGTTCCGGTTCAGTGCTGCTTCCGCCCCCGTCCGTTTGGAATTTGTTTGGATTTTGGATTTTGGATTTTGAAATTTGTTCCGGCACTCTCCGCCGCCAATGAATCGCATCGACCAACGGTTCGCGCAGTTGCGGGCCGCACAGCAAAAGGGTTTTGTCGTCTATATCGGGGCCGGGGATCCGACGCTCGAAGCCACGCGCCAGCTTGCGCTCGCGTTCGACCAGGCCGGCGTGGACGTGCTGGAACTTGGTGTGCCGTTCAGCGACCCGCTGGCCGACGGTCTGGTCAACCAACTCGCCGCCCAGCGCGGACTCGAATCCGGCACCACGCCCAAAAAAGTTTTGGAAACGGTCACCGCCATTCGCCGCGAATCTCAGGTTCCCATCGTCCTCTACATTTACTTCAACCTCATTCACAAGCAGGGCATGAAGCAGTTTATTGGCGACGCGGCGCGCGCAGGTGTGGATGGTCTGCTCGTTCTCGATTTGCCGCCGGAAGAGTCTGAGAACTACGAGGCGCTGATGGCGGAGGCGGCGTTGCGGAACATCTACCTGATCGCGCCCACCACGCCCGAGGAACGCATGGAACTGATCGCCAGGCGGGCGCGCGGTTTTATTTATTACGTCTCCCGCGAGGGCGTGACCGGAATGCAGAGCAAAGTCTCCGACACCATTGCGAGCATGACCGCGAAGATTCGCGCGCACACCACACTTCCCATCGCCGTCGGCTTCGGCATCTCGAATCCCGAGCAGGCGAAGCTTGTCGCGCAGCACGCCGAGGCCATCGTGGTGGGCAGCGCCATCGTGCAGCAAATCGCCGAGCACGGTCACAGCGCGGACCTCGTGCCGGTGGTGAGTGAATTTGTTCGTTCCCTGGCGCGGGCCGTGCGCCCGTAAAGTTCAAAGTCCGTTGCGTCGATAGGCTACAAACTGAAAAAACTTCTGATGAAAGCTAAAACTAACAACTCGGATCGTTTCGTCATCATCATGGCCGGCGGGCGCGGCGAGCGCTTTTGGCCGATCAGCCGCGAGAAGACGCCCAAGCAGCTCATCACTCTGCTTGGCAAGACTTCCTTCCTGCAGCAGGCCGTTCAGCGCGTGCTGCCCGTCGTGCCACTGAAAAACATTTTCATCATCACCAACGCGGTGCAGGCGCCGGAAGTGCGGCGGCAGTTGCCCAAGCTTCCGAAGGACAACGTGGTCGCCGAACCGGTCGGTCGCGACACATGCGCGGCGGTCACACTCGGTGCGGCGCTCGTGGGTGCGCGCTCCACCACGGGCGTCATGGCGGTGCTGCCGGCGGACCACGTCATTCCCGACGAAAAAAAATTCCTGCAGGTGTTGAGCGACTGTTTCGATCTGGCCTCACGCGGGCGGGCCATCGTCACCATCGGCATCAAGCCCACCGAGCCGGCCACGGGCTACGGCTACATTCAGACCGGCGAGCCGCTCCCGCCGCCGCAAGGCGCGAAGCCTTACAAGACCACCTTCTTTCGCGCCGAGCGTTTCGTGGAGAAGCCGAATCTGGAAAAGGCGCTCGAATACGTGAACAGCGGCCACTACCGCTGGAACGCCGGCATGTTCATCTGGTCCTTCGTGACGGTCACGGAAGGGTTGCAGAAGCATCAGCCGGAAATGTACGACGCCTGCCAGCGGTGGTTCGCCGCCGCGAAGAATCCGGCGAAGTTGAACAAGATTCTCGCGAAGGAATATCCGGCGATCAAAAAAGTCTCCATTGATTACGCGCTCATGGAACACGCGCAAAACGTCATTTGTGCGGACGGCGCTTTTGCGTGGGATGACCTCGGCGCGTGGCCCGCACTGGCGCGGCATCTCAAAGCTGACACCGAAGGCAACTGCGCCGTCGGGGATTTCATCCATGTGGATGCCGCGCGCAACATCATCTTCGACGCACGCACCAAGAACCGCACCCCCATCGCTGTCGTCGGCCTGCGCGATTCAATTCTCGTGCAGACCGATGACGCCGTGCTTCTGGCGCACAAGAGCCAGGCGCAGAAGATCAAGGACCTGGTGAAAAAGCTCTCCGAGGACGCACGGCTGAAGAAGTTGGTGTAGTCCGCCGCTTCGGGATTTTCTGCGGCGGCGTTTCTCTGGAACGCCGCCGCAACGAAACTGCCGAACCTACTTCTTCGCGTAGATTTCGCCCGGCGCTTTCAGCATTGGCTCGGTGATTTTGAAATCCACCCCGCTGCCTTCCACCGAACGGAAGAAGCACGATTGATAGCCTTCGTGACAGGCTGCGCCGACTTGCTCCACTTGAATCAGCAGCGTGTCTCCGTCGCAATCAAACGCGAGGTCTTTGACCTTCTGCGTGTGGCCGCTCTCCTCGCCCTTCATCCAAAACTTCTGCCGCGAGCGGCTCCAGAAATGCGTCTTTCCCGTCGCGATGGTTGTCTCCAGCGAGGCGCGATTCATCCACGCCATCATCAGCACGCGCCCGGTGGACTGTTCCTGGATGATGGCCGGGATCAGTCCATCCGCGTTGAATTTCAGCTTGTCGTAAAAACTCATGAGGCGCGGAATGTTGGGCATGAGCGGGGAAATGCCAATCTCAAGCTCTGGGCGAGAAGCCGCAGAAGTGGAAGCTACGTGGCGACGGGTTCGCCGAGGGGAGCCGAATGACGAGCCGGAGAAGGAGCGACTTCAGGTGCAGGCGTGGCTGAGATTTCCTGCTCGTGAGACTCGACGGGAGAGTTCACCGCGACAGGGGACACCTGTTTCCTGGCCGCCGCCGCGAGCGCCAGCACGAAGACCAGCGCCACAGCCAGCCAGACCAATCCGCCTATCAGAATGAAGGTGAGCATGGTTTTGTTCTCCGCCTAAATTCTCCGTCATTCGTTTGTGAATAACGTGTGAATGGCTGGTGGATAACATTGCTGTTACGATGCGGTCAACAAATTGGTTGTGCCGAGTGCAGAGATGTGCAGATGAAGATGGACGAGATCGCGGGCGGAAATTCCCGAGGCCGTGCTAGGCCAGAACGCTCTTCACAATTTTGCCGCTCACGTCGGTGAGCCGGTAGTAGCGGCCTTGAAATTTGTAGGTGAGCTTCTCGTGGTCGAGTCCGAGTTGGTGCAGAATGGTCGCGTGCAGGTCATGCACGTCCACGGGATTCTCCGCCACGTTGTAGCCGTAGTCATCCGTTGCGCCGTAGGTCACGCCCTTTTTCACGCCGCCGCCGCACATCCAGATCGTGAAGCAGCGCGGATGATGATCGCGTCCGTAGTCGGTGGCCGTGAGTTTGCCTTGAGAATAATTCGTGCGCCCAAATTCCCCGCCCCAGACCACGAGCGTGTCGTCGAGCAGCCCGCGCTGTTTCAAATCCTGCACCAGCGCATAGCACGCTTGGTCCACATCTTTCGCCTGACGACGAATGCCGCCCGGCAGCCCTCCGTGATGATCCCAGCCCGGATGATAAAGCTGGATGAAACGCACATCGCGCTCCGCGAGTCGGCGCGCGAGCAGGCAGTTCGCCGCGAAGGTGCCCGGCTCGCGCGCTTCCTTTCCGTAAAGCTCGAAGGTCGCTTCCGTCTCCTTCGACAAGTCCATCACGTCCGGCACGCTGGTCTGCATCCGGTAGGCCATCTCGTATTGCGCCACGCGCGAATTGATTTCGGGATCGCCCAAGTCTTCGAATTGTTGCGCGTGCAATTCCGCCAGCCGATCCAGCATCTGACGCCGGCCTGCGGCCGTAATGCCGTCAGGATTTTTCAGGAACAACACCGGGTCTTTGCCCGCGCGAAATTGCACGCCCTGATGAATACTGGAGAGAAATCCATTGCCCCAGAGTCGAGAGTAGAGCGGCTGATCAATGCGGTCCTTCGAGATGAGCACGACGAAGCCGGGGAGATTTTCATTGGCGCTGCCCAGTCCGTAACTCAACCACGCGCCCATCGACGGACGCCCAGGCAATTGATGGCCGGTTTGGAAAAACGTGATCGCCGGATCGTGGTTGATGTGCTCGGTGTGCATCGAGCGGATGAAGCAGAGTTCATCCACCATCTTGGCCGTGTGCGGCATCAACTCGCTGACCCACGCGCCGCTCTGCCCGTGCTGCGCGAATTTGAAAATCGAACCCGCGAGCGGCAGCGTGGCTTGATGGCCCGACATGCCGGTGAGCCGCTGCCCTCCGCGCACGCTCTCCGGCAGGTCTTGCCCGTTCAACTTGTTCAGCAGCGGCTTGTAATCAAACAAGTCGTGCTGCGACGGCCCGCCGCTCATGAACAGATAGATGATGCGTTTGGCCTTGGGCGCGAAGTGTGGCTGGTCGAGGATGCCCTTGAACGGGTTCACCCCCGCCGCGCGACCGTCGCGGTTCAACAACCCAAACAGGGCCATGCCGCCCATGCCCAGCGCGAAGCGACCGAAGAAGTCGCGCCGGTTCATTTGAAAATTCACATGCTCGCAGTTCATTCAAATCTCCAGTTTCGACGCGCTGCGAACTCCGGGAATCAATTCAAACCCCTTGTCGTGCGTCAACACCACGGCCCCGATCCGTTTGGCGCAGCAGGCGATGACCATGTCGGTGAGCGAGACGATGATTCCGCGCCGGTCCAGTTCCCACAGCGACCGCTCCGCATCCGCCCAAAGCCGGTTGTCTGTCGGAATGTTGATCATTACGTCCCAGGAATTGTGGAATTTCTCCAATAGCAGTTCGCTGCGCAGGGCGCGTCCCACTTCACAGCGCACCATGCCGCAGATCGCCACGTCGCGCGTGGCGGCGGCGAGGGTGAGTTCTTGCAAAGGATCCCGTCGCTCGCGCAAGGAGCGGATGTAGTAACTGCTATCGGCGAGAACGGGGCTTGCGGCCATAAGTAATGGGAGTTTCACGCTGCCGCATCGCTTCCAAGTCGTAAGCCGGATCCACCGCGTCGCGCAGTTCATCCGGTGTTGCACCCAAGCCTTCCTTGGTCAGGGCGACGAGCTTGGCTCTTCGATCCATCTCCCGGAGCGCCAGATCAACCGCGCGCGTCTTGCTGTCCGTTCCCGCTGCGGCCATCACTCTGGCGAGCAATTTGTCATTGATGTGCAGTGTCATCTTCACAGGGCGCAACGTATGGCTCTGTTGCCATATCCTCAAGATTTTGCTTTTCTATGCCGGGATAATTTCCATTGGACTTGCCGTCGCGTGCGTCCGACAACTGGCAACGAACGTGATGAAAACTTTTTTCCGCTGGCTCTTCCGCCTCTGTGTGGCGCTCTTCTTTCTCGTCGTGGTGCTGGCGGTGGTGGCGGTGGTTTTGAAGGACGTCATCGCCAAGTCGCTCACCGAGCGAAGTCTCCGCCAGAACACCGGCCTGGACGCGAAGATCGCGAAGATGGAGATCGGCCTCGCGACGCCGGTGGTGAACGTCGAGGGACTGAAGCTCTATAACACGGATGACTTTGGCGGCAGCACCTTTCTCGAAATGCCGGAACTGCGGGTCGAATACACCACGGATGATCTGAAATCCGGCAAGCTGCGTTTCAAAACCGTGCGCCTGAATCTCGCCGAGGTCCACATCGTGAAAAATAAGAGCGGCAAGACGAACCTCGAAATGATGCAGAAGCTCTCGAAGGAAAAATCTGCCAAAAAGGACGGCGGCCGAGGCGTACCCGGCGTGGACTTCGGTGGCATTGACGCGCTCTACCTGACGGTCGGAAAAATCCGCATTACCGACGAAGGCGACGCACGAAACAACGATCTGATCGAGGTGGGTGTGAAGGAGGAGGTGGGGCGTAATTTGAAAACCGAGGCGGATGTGGCGTTCTGGTTCAGCAGCGTGATGTTCAGAATCGCGGCCCGCGAAATGTCCAACCCCAAGACGGGCGAGGAGCGGCAACGGAAAATCAAGCGCCTGTTCGGGTGGAAATTTTAATCACGCAGTGCCCAGCATTGCTCGGCCAGGAAAAAGACCCTCACGCCTTGGTGCTCCGAAATCACCGCTTCTTCTTCAACGCCGCCTTCGTCTCCTCCGCGATTAGTTCGAGTTCAGGCTTCAACTCCTTCTTGGTCTCCGTAGTCATGCGATCAATGAAGAGGATGCCCTGCAAGTGATCGAACTCGTGTAGCACGGCCTTCGCCAGCAAACCGCCGGCGCGGAAGGAAACCTTCTCCCCCTTCTCGTTGGCGGCGCTGACTTCGACTTCAGCGGGTCGCGTGATGTCGGCAAAGACTTCGGGGAAACTGAGGCAACCTTCTCCGCCTTTGACCGTCTCCGCACCGGGCTTCAATTCAGGATTGATCAGCACGAGCGGCATGTGGGCCTCGGGATCAACGGTCTTGCCGCCCACTTCCATCGTTGAGGGGCGATCCTTGATGCCGCGCACGTCGATGACCGTGAGTTGCAGCGCGTGTCCGACCTGCTGCGCGGCGAGGCCGACGCCGTGCGCGTCGTACATCGTGTCGAACATGTCGGCGACGAGTTTTTTAATCTCGGGAGTAATCGTCTCGACGCGCGCGCCTTTGCGGCGGAGCACCGGGTCGCCGTATTTGGTGATGGGGAGTTTCAAGAGTCCTTAACCGGCCAGTCGCGCAGCAGGGCGACGAGGTCACTGAGGCGCGGGCTTTGCGCCGTCCGCACGTACGATCCGCTGGTCGTCACGCCCACGAGCACGGACATCTCGTCGTCGAACCCCAGGACTTTGCCGAGGCAGAAACCGGCGTTGAAATGATCACCCGCGCCCGTCGTGATCAACGGCTTGGGGATGAACGGGCCGTCCACAATCTCGCACTCGCCGCCCTTGCTGATCGCCAGCGCAAAACTCACGGGATGAACGACCAGCGTGTCCATGTTGGTCGCGGCGCGGATGTCGCGCACCAGTTGCGCCAGCGCGCTGCGCGTGCGCGCCTCGGGATTGAAGCCCAGCACCGCGCCAACTTCCCAGGCCTCCTTTTCGTTCAGGCCGACGATGACGTCGAAGTAGGTGCGGAATTTCTCGATGAGCTTCAACGCGCGGCGCAGGTCGTCGTGCGTGCGCTTCTCCGGGTCCGCGAGGTCGAAGAAAATTTTCCGGCGCGGCTCCTTGCTCGCCGGGCAAAGCTCGTTCTGGATCGACTCCCAGATGTCGCTCATGAACGGAATCATCGTCCAGTTCACAAAGGCCACGAGGTCGCTGCCGAAGAAATGGTCGGCGAATTTCTTTCGCCCGAAGCGCACCTGAATGTTCTCCCATGTGATCTCGCCGAGTTGCGTCGTCTTGCCGACGAGGACTTTTCCGTCCTCGAATTCGTAAGCGTCGGTGTGTCCAGGCGGCGCGATGGAATGCACTTCCGCGTGCGCCGCGAAATCGGTGAACACCGGGTGCAGAGTAGGGTAGCCCAGCGCGCCGACATACGTGACCGCCACGCCGAAACGCGAGAGCGCGTGGGCCATGATCGGGCCGTTGCCACCGAGTTTCACGCGTTGCACCACGGCTTCGATATTCGTGCTCTGGCCCGCGGCACCGGCGAGGCGTTCGGAAAGTTTAGTGATGCTGGGGATGCGCTCGAAGGTCTCCGAGTCATGCCGCACGTCCACGAGATGGATGATCTCGTCCACGAAACCATCCAGCCCGATGAAGGAGGTCAGGTGACTGGCGCGCTCGACCGAGGCGAGCAGGCGCTTGGCGCATTGTTCGCGGAGTTCCTGCGGGGAGTGCATGTCAGTCGAGCTTCACGCCGAGGATGCCGAGGATGCGATCGAGATCCGCGTCGTTGAAAAATTTCACTTCCATCGAGCCTTTGCCGGCGCGGTAGCGCAACTGGACTTTGGTGCCGAGACGTTCGCGCAATTTGTTTTCCACCGCCACCACATGCGTATCGCGGCTGGTGATGGTCACGCCGTGGTTCGTCTTGCCGGGTGTGATGTTCGGCTGGTTTTGCAGGCGCGAGACGAGTTCCTCGGTCTGGCGCACGGTGAGTCCGTCCTTGAGCACGCGCTCGGTGGCGAGCTTCTGCTGGGCGGCCAGGGGCAGGCCGAGAATCACCTTGGCGTGACCGACGGAGAGGCGGCCATCGCGCACCAGGACTTGCACGTCCGGAGCGAGCTTCAGGAGGCGCAATGAATTGGCGACCGCCACGCGGCTTTTGCCGACCTTCAGTCCCACGTCCTCCTGGCGCAGCGCGAACTGGCCAATCAACTGCGCGTAGCCCAGTGCCTCTTCCATCGGGTTTAGATTTTCGCGCTGGAGATTTTCAATGAGCGCTAGTTCGAGCACGGCGCGGTCATCGGCTTCGCGGACGATGACGGGTACCTCCGCGAGATTCAGCAACTGCGACGCGCGCCAGCGGCGTTCGCCCGCGATGAGTTCGTAATGCGTCTGCCGGTCGCGCACGATGAGCGGCTGGATGATGCCCTGTTCCTTGATCGAATCGGCAAGTTCCTGCAACGCCTCGGCGGGGAATTCCTTGCGCGGCTGCATCGGGCTGGGGCGGATTTTTTCGAGCTTCACGCGCAGTACGCGGTCACGCGGATCACCGGCGGGCGCAGGCGGGGACGGAGCCGGGGCTGGCTTCGCCACCATCACCGTCGCGGCGGTGACAGGCGCGGGCGCGGGCGCGGCGGGCCGGGCCGCAGGTGCTCCGAGCAGCGCGCCAAGTCCACGACCGAGAGCGGATTTCGACATGACGTGAGAGTGCGAATGCGCGTGCGCGCTGTCAATTGCCGAGGCGAACTGAGGGAGAGTAATCAGTGATCCGTGAGTCAGTGATCGGTGCAGGCCACCGGTGATTACTGATCACTGTTTTGCGAAGCAGGCGAAGGCAAGGACATGCTTCACGGTCGCGGAAAAACTACCGCCCCTGATTGATGCTGCTGGGCAGGCCGTGCTGCCAGCCTTGCTGGGCGTTCCATGGGCGGTCGGAGGCGTTTTCGGACTCGGTGGTGTGGCAGCCGGAGCAGAGCAGGGCGGCGACGAGGCAGAAAATGAAGCGTAACGCGGTCATGTCAGTAGAGGACTTGGTCGCCTTCCTCGATATCGCCGAGCTTCCAGCCGGACATGAGGTTGGCCACGCTGCGGTTGGCCATGACTTCTTTAATCCGCACCTTGCCCACCAGTTTGCTGTTGCGATGGACCATGAGCACGCCGCCTTCCAGCATGCCCTTGTCTGAGCCGAGGTCGAGGACGACGAAGTTCCATTTCGGATCAACGGTCAGGACGGTGCCTTTGGTGTCCGGGGGAAGTTTAACGACATATTCGTCCTCGCCGAGAATCAGCTTCAGCCGGTTGTCGAGCACGCTGATGTTGCGGTTCAAAATTTTCTTCTCATCTTCCAACGCGGCCACGTCGTCCTGAGTCTTCTTCAAATTGTCCGCCAACGTTTTGATGCCTTCAGGCGTGTAGCCGGTGGCTGTCCACTTCGCCAGTTCAGCCTGGGCGGCCTTGCGGTCATCAATAGCTTTGGCGAGATCGGCCTTGTTCTTGGCCAGCGCGTCTTGCGTGGTGGCGAGTTCTTGTTTTTTGCCGTTCAGCTCTTCCTCGGTCTTGGTGAGCGTGTCCTTGGTCTGCGTCAGCACCTGCTTGGTCGCGGTGTGCTCGCGCTCGCTTTTTTCGGCGCGGTTTTTTTCGGTGGCGCGGCCCTTGATGTTTTCATCGCGGACATCGCGGATGGCGGTGAAGTGCTCGCGCGCCATTTTTTGCGTGACGAAGATCGTTCCGGCTCCCACCAGAATCGCGAGGATTAAACTGATACGCAGCAACATGTGTTTTGTATTCCTACTGTCCTAAACGGGCTAAAGCGATGCTCGAAACTATGCGCTGAGAAATCGCGTGTCAACGTCGCGCTCTCGTCGGCAACCACAACATTTGTCGTCCGCGCGCTTCCCGACCACCGTGTGTAGCCGCCAAGCTCAAGCTTGCACTCGCGCGCCGCCTCGCCATCCTTCACCCATGAAACTCACTTTGCTCCTGGCCGCGCTTGTGGCCGCCTTGCCGCTCCCCGCCGCCGCGTTGCGCGCGCTCATCATCGACGGGCAGAATAATCACGATTTCAAATCCACCACGCCGCACTTGAAGAAGGTGCTGGAGGACACCGGCCTGTTCACCGTGGACATTGCGACCACGCCGGCGAAGGGCGGCGACATGACGACCTTCAAGCCCGCGTTCAAGAACTACCGCGTCCTCATCTCCAACTACAGCGGGCAACCGTGGCCGCAGGAGACGCAGGACGCCTTCGTCGCCTTTGTGAAGAACGGCGGCGGCTTCGTCAGCGTCCACGCCGCGGACAACGCTTTTGCCCAATGGCCTGACTACAACGAAATGATCGGCATCGGCGGCTGGGAGGGGCGCAATGAGAAGTCCGGCCCCTACCTGCGCCTGCGGGATGGGAAGTTTGTCCATGACCCCACGGCGGGACGCGGCGGCAGTCACGGACAGCAGCACGCCTTCGTCCTGGACACGCGCGTGCCGGAGCATCCGATCATGGCCGGACTGCCCGCGCAATGGCTGCACGCCAAGGACGAACTCTACGACCGCCTGCGCGGCCCGGCGAAGAACGTGACGGTGCTCGCCAGCGCCCTCTCCACGAAGGAGTCCGGCGGCTCCGGCGAACACGAGCCATTGCTCATGGTCATTCCCTTCGGGCAGGGCCGCGTCTTCCACACCGCGCTCGGGCACAACAACGGGAAGGACCTCACCGCGCAGAAGTGCGTGGGCTTCATCACTACTTTCCAGCGCGGGACCGAATGGGCGGCGACGGGGAAGGTCACGCAAAAGGTTCCGACCGATTTTCCCACGGCGGACAAGGTGAGTTTGCGGGAGTGAGCGGAGCGCGGAACGCCGAGTCTGCGTGATCGTAATTGTTGCGGCGACGCTATGCTTCCCCACTCCGGCATCACTGAAACACGCGGATTCGGCGGTCCGCGCTCCGACTACTTCCCAATCGCATCCAGCTCGGCCCAGCGGGCGTAGAGGCGGGTGATTTCGGCCTTGGTCTGGTCGAGTTCGTTGATGAGCTGGGTGGCTTCGCGTCCGCGGGTGGCGAAGAAGGCGGGGTCGTTCAGCGTGGCCTCGACCTCGGTGACGCGCGCTTCCGCCTTGAGGACGGTGGCTTCCATGCCGTCGAGTTCGCGCTGTTCCTTGAAGCTGAGCTTGCGCGTGCGTGGTGGCTCCGCTCGCGCTGCGAGCGGAGTTTCTTTTTGGACCGACGCATCACTGCGCGGGGCTTCCCACTTGGGTGCTTTCAACCGTTGCTCGCGCTCCAGTTTCTTCTCCAGATAGTAGGAGTAATTGCCCGGCTGCACGAACACGCCGCCGTCCTCGAAGGAAATGATCTGATCGCAGATACGGTCGAGGAAGTAGCGGTCATGGCTGACCACGAGCACGCTGCCCTCGAAATCCACGAGCGCCTCTTCGAGCATGCGCAGGCTGGGCAGATCGAGATCGTTCGTCGGCTCGTCGAGCACGATCATGTTGCCGCCGCGCTTCAAGACTTTCGCGAGCATCAGGCGCGCGCGCTCGCCGCCGGAGAGCTTGCTGATGGGTTCGTTCGCGCGATCATCGGCGAACAGAAACCGGCGCAAGTAACCGCGCGCGCTCAGCCGCTCGTCGCCGAACACCACCGTCTCGCCGCCGTCGGAGATTTGTTCGATGACGGTCTTGGTGTCGTCGAGTTGCATGCGCGACTGATCCACGTAATTGAACTTCACCTGTCGCCCGGTCTTGGCCGTGCCTTCGTCGGGTGCGCGTTCGCCGAGACACATGCGGAGCAGCGTGGTCTTGCCCACGCCATTGCGCCCGATGACGCCGGTGCATTGGCCGGGCTTGAGCGAAAGATTGAGCTGACGAAAGAGCCAGCGTTCGTCCGCACCCTCGCCGACTTTGGCCCCGGCCTTTTCAAAATCCACCACGGTGTTGCCAATGTCCTTCGCGGGCGGGATGAGCAGATCCATCTCGCGCTCCTCGGGCGGCGCGGCCTGGCCGGCCATCTCGTAATAGCCGCGCATCCGGTGCTGCGCCTTGGTGCGCTGCGCGCGCGCGCCGGAGCGGACCCACGCGAGTTCGCCTTTCAGGAAACGCTGGCGGCGCCGCTCAGACTGCTCCGCGATGCCCTGGCGAATGGCCTTCGATTCGAGATACGCGGTGTAATTTCCTGGGTGCGAGAACGCGCGACCATCAGCGATCTCGATCACGCGCGTGGCAATGACGTCGAGAAAGTAGCGGTCGTGCGTGACGAAGATGACCGCGCCGGGAAAGTCGCGCAGGCAATTTTCCAGCCAGCGAATGGTCTCGGCATCGAGATGGTTCGTCGGCTCGTCGAGTAGCAGCAAGTCGGGCTGCGAGGCCAGCGCGCGGCACAGCGCGACGCGGCGTTTCTCGCCGCCCGAAAGGCTGGAGACCAGTGTGTCCATCGGGGCCACGCCGAGCGCGTCGGCCTCGGACTTGATGCGCGTCTGGAGATTCCAGCCGTCGGCGTGTTCGATGTGGTGGAGGATTTCGCCGAGTTCCGCTTCGGAGCCATCGCCGGTCTCGTAGCGGCGCAGCCACTCGATCAAGTCCGCCGCGCCCGCCTTGATGTTCTGGAGCACGGTCTTCGTGCCATCGAGTTCAAACTCCTGCGGCAGGTAGCCGATGCGCAGCTCGCGCCGGCGAAAGATTTCGCCCGCGTCCGCGGTCATCTCGCCCGCGAGGATCTTCAGCAGCGAGGTTTTCCCGCAGCCATTGCGCCCGACGAGTCCGACCTTTTCCCCCGGCGCGACCGCGAGGGTCACGCCTTCGAGCAGGCGTTGATAGCCGAACGACAACTGGAGTTCGTTCGCAGAAAGTAATGATGGTGTAGCACCCACAGGATCAAGTTAGGGGAACGCCCCGGGCAAACCTAGCAATTCGTATTTTGGTGTGGTGAGGTAGAAATCCTCGCGCTGCGAGGCGAGGCCGTCACTGACTCTGGAAACGCAGCACCGTCTTGTCGCCCGCTTTCAACTCCAGCCGGTTGCTGGCGATGTTGAATGACGTCACGCTGGCCATCGCCTTGAGGAAAGCACTCTCGGCGGCCATCGCGGCCGGTGGCCCGCCCATCTTCGTGCCCGCGAGCGGGCCGAACTTCAGGGCCGCACCGCTCGAGTCGTAGCTGCCGAAAAATCGATTGATGCCGCTGGTCCCGCTCGCGCGCTTCGTCGTGGACTCGAGTTGCAGCGTCGGCGTGCGCAAGCCTTCGGTGACGGTGACTGTCTTGCCGTCGATCTCAGCGAGTTTCCATTCCGTGCCCGTCAAAGGCTTCGCGGGTTCGGCGGCGGATGCTTTCATCGCCGTGCCGCAGCCCACGAGCAAGACTGCGGCGCAAATCAAGGCGTAGGTTAAAATGTTTTTTTGCACGACCAATCGGACGCTAACCAACGAGTGGAACGTCAGCCAATATTTTCAGTCTCTCAAGTCGAGGTCGTTCGTGGAGAGGCTGAGCCGCTGATGCGGACGAAGCCGTCGATGCCGGGCGAAACACTCACGGCCCACGGCCAGCCACACTTCCCATTCACAAAACCATCGCTCAATGGCCTGCTCATTGCGCCGGGAAAACCGCACCGTTTCTGCACCATTTCCGCACCGCTGGTTCTCGCGCGCCTGCTCCTCCCGTTCGCGCGCCAGCCGGTCCCGCACACCATGATCAAATTGCTCCACGGAAGGATACGAACTCCACGCTGTGATCGGCGCGGGCCTGGAGGCAGAGGGCAACCATCAAGGGTTCACCTGAATGCGGTAGAAGTAGGGGCCGGGGCCGGTGGCGGTGGAATCGGTGTGTTGGTTTTGTGGGGCTGTGGCGGGAAGATTCGTGGCCAGCATCGAAAATCCCTGGCTTAAGTTTGTCGTGCGAAGAAGGGAATAGGTTTTGTCGGCGACGCTGGACCATTTAATGACGAGGCCGCCGCCGGGGGCGGGTTGCAGATCGGTGGAGGCTTTGAAAACGGAGTTTGCATCATTGGGATCGGTACCGGCAATTTGTTCGGCCCAATCAGGCACGCCGTCGCCGTCGGAGTCCGCGTCCGGATCTGTGGGTTGATTTACCATAAGGTCAACGCGCTCGATGCGGCCACGGTCGGCTTTGCTGAAGGTGACGTTGGTGGAAGCAGGCGGGAGGAGCGTGGCGGCGACGCCATTCACCGTGGCCGACCGGGTGAAGTTCGTGGGTGAAGCGGTAAGCGGCAGTGTGTTGGGCGCGGGAGTGAAAGAGAGGTTGCCTGCGGAACGGGTTTCAAACGGAATGCGGGCGACGTAGAAGAATTCGCCGTTCACGCTGGCGATCGTGGACAGCACAGATGCACTTGAACCACCGCCCGAAATTACCCAATTCACCTCGCCCCCCATGAGGGAGAGCGGGCCAGCGGAGTTCGTGACGCTGCCGTATTGGATCGAGGCCGGTTCGGGGATGCCATTCGCGGTCAGGACGGCCGGCATGAGCAAAGCAAAGAGTGCACAGAAGGATCTCAGCTTCGATGATAAAGGGCCGCGATGTTCACAGATCCTCATTTGTGCCTAAGTATCGTTACTAGTGGGGTTGATCCATTTTGTGCAAAGCATTCACGTTTTCCATAAAAAGTTTATCATAATTCTCTGAGCTCATGCCACGCGAGGTGAACACTTCTTTTGCGACATTCTGCATGCGATGGTGTTTGGATATCTGATCAAAACCAACGTCGACGCCGTTGCGAACGCTCCTCTCAAAACCGTATTGCTTAGTTACCGCTGAACTCCAGACCATACTCAACATCGCTCCTTCTCCTATTTCTTTACCAAGGCGGTTAAGCGAGTTCATTGCTGTCACAAAAGCACGCGCGCCATCTCGCAAACTTTGCTCAACAATCTGGTCAAGCTGTGAACCCCATTCGGCGCACTGCTTACCCGCGACATCGCCGTAATAAACTCCAAGAAGAGCACCGGTTATTGGGTTTAGCCCTGCGGCACTTGCAACAGGCGTGACCACAAATCCGGCTGCAACATTGCAACCCACTAATCCCACCTTCGAGAAAACTCCTGGAGTATTTGGCATGTCGTATACAGCTAGTTTCGCCTTATCGCCCCAATCAATGACACTGGCGGTCGTACGAATGGCGACTTCACCAACGTTGCCACTTGGATCTATCAATTTCAGAGGACAACTCATTACATATGAATAAAGATTGAGCACCTGTGGTTTTAGCTTCCATTCGGCGTTCGGCGGACCTACGAGAACTCTATCGACAGTAGCAAACCGGCTGATTGTCGAATTAAAATAACGAGCCTCCAGGTATAGCAACTGATTTTCTGCGTCCCGTTCTTTTTGGATAAAACCAAACGGCTCTCTTAAGCCGACAGGCTGATGATTTTTGCGAGGCTGTCCAAAGGCAAAGTTCGAAGTTTCCTCAACCAACGCACTTTGGCTGTCGGACAGGACGGAGGAGGAACCCAGATGATCTTGGTGATAATAACGGATTCTGAGTGCGGGAGATAGCCAATTGAGGGTGTTCGTCGCCGCAGGTTTGAGGACAACGGATTCTCCAGCCGGGATTTTGAGAGGGGCATCCGAGATGCCCGCAAGTTGCGTCGGCCCACGTTCCTGCCAGTTCTGTGTTCGGGAGTCGAAGCGGGAGAGCCTCGCGTCTGCTGGAATCACGGCGGCAACGTTCCATGGTTCGCCGCCAACATTGGCGAGGAACTGCCGGGCGGGGTCGAGTGCCGCAGGTGGTTCGCCAGGCGGGGTGCCAACTATGGTCAGGACGCAAGATTGTGTGGTGAGCAGCCAAGCCACCGTTCCGGCAGGTAATGATGTGGCGGCGGAAATGGGCAGAAATTCTCCACCGGGAGAGTTGTTGGTCCAGAATACTGCGGTTTGCAGCAGTGGCTGATTCGCCGGGTCAAGCTGGGCCTGTGCGTTGCCGACATTGACCGAGGCCAGATTCCAGCCTGGGTGCAGGCGGAGGAACTGGTGGCGCTCGGTGGAAGGACTCAAGGTGCCGGTGACGCGGGCGACGCGGGTTTCGCCGTTCCAAACGTATTTGACCGGCGAGTCATGTTCGCGGATTTCGAAAAATTTGTTGATGTAGAGGACTGAGGCAGGTTGAGAGTTGAGGGTTGAGGGTTGAGAGCCTGTCGCCGCCTTTGGCCATACGCGCTTTAGGATGCGGCGGTCGGTATAGTCGTAGGTGTAAATGGCGCGCATCTTGTCGTTCTCAACGGCGGCGAGGCGATCCTTGAAATCCCAAGTGTTGGTGAGGCCGTCAATGTTCGTCATGTTGCCGTTGGCGTCATAGGGGTAGGCGCGGAGTTGAGTGTTGGTGGTTGAGAGTTGAGAGATCGAAGTTAAAGCGTGCGGACCAGGCTGCGGGCCTTTACCGGTTCGTCCGCTGCTGCCAGCCGTGCCGCCGGAGGTCATGGTTCCCAAGTCGGTGACGGATTTGCCGTCCTCTACGTGGGGGATATTTGAGAGTTGCGAAATCATGTTGCCGATGCGGTCGTAACGGTAATTAATCCGTCCCGGCGAGCCGACGAGAATGGCCGGGTATTCCGCACCCGTCAGGCGATAGAGCGAGTCATAGTCGAAAACTTGCGTGTTTTTGCGGGCCACGGCGTCGGGTTGGCCGGTCAGGTCGCGGTTGTCGTCAATTCGGCGGATGTTGGAGACAGCGTCGAATGTGTAGGAGAAATTGACGAAGTCCACCTCACCCCCGCCCTGTCCCCCCGTGGCGGAGAGGGTGTGCAAATTCCGCAGCCGCAGGCGTGGATCGTAATCATAGGTGGTCAGCACCGCGTTGCCGTACCGAATGGAGTCCAATTGAGCGCTGGCGCGGTGGGTGATGTTGCTGATGATGCTTCCAGAGGGACCGCCGGTGATCCGGGTGAGCAATCCGCGCGAGTTGTAAAGGTTGGTGATTACATCGCCATCGGGGTAGGTGAGAGACACCACGCGATCCATCGAGTCGTAGGTGTAGCCGGTGGTGAAGGAGACGAGAATGGTTGAGGGTTGAGGGTTGAGGATTGAGAGGAAAACTGGATCAGGGATGCGCTTGGTCTGGGATATGATCCGGCTGCGGGCGTCGTAGGAGAAGTGCTCCTCGCCGGAGAGATCACGCACGGCAGCCAGTTGGCCACGGACATTCCCCGCTGGGAAACCGGGCAAGGAGGCGTCGTAGAAGTATTCCACATCCGGCGTGAGCCCGGCGGCGTTCAGGTACTCCTCGGTCTTGATGCGGTTCGCGCCGTCATAGCTGTATTGAATTACCTGGGCTTTGTTGTCGGTGGTCTGCCTGAGATTTGAGGCGTCGTCATAGACGTAATGCATTTCGCCGCGATCCGGGTCGTCCATGAACTTGAGGCGGGACAGGCCGTCGTAGTTCATCGTCTTGAGGTTGTTTTGCGAGTCGGTGATTTGCGTGAGCTGGTCGAGCAAATCGTATTGGTAACTCGTGGTCCAGGTTTGCGGCGGGCCAACGGGATCGCCCGAGCCGGTGAGCTTGACGATTTCCTGCACCTGGCGCAACCGGCCGGCTCCATCCTTGTTCCGCAAGCCGTCCTCGGTGTAGCGCATGGCGCTGCCGAAATGAATCGAGTTGGCGCGGGTTTGTTCCTCGTCCTTGACCAGCCGCGCCAGCGGTTCATAGATCGTCTCGGCGAAAACTCGTTCGCCGTCCACTTCGGGTTGATGTGCCCGCGTCACGCGACCGAGGGCGTCGTAATGATTTTCCACAAAACCGGAGACGAATGTCGGATCGTTCCATCCCAGTCCGCCAGTGTCGAAGTAGGGCAGGTATTTTTTCCAAACGCCGCGCCGATCGTTATAGACCACCGTGTCGCTCACCACGGTTTGTCCCGGTGTTTCGCCTTCCGCGCGCACCATGACCTTGCGCCCGAGGCCGTCGAAAAACAGCCGGCTATCGAGCGTGCCACCGCCCGCACTTTCGCGCTTGGAGGCACTGACGAAGTTGATAATGCGGTTGGTGGCCAGTCCGACTCCAAGTTGGTACGCGTAAAGTTCTGTAGGAGCGTTCGTGGCATCGCCGGGCTTGGTGATCGCGGTGATGCGCCCGAAAGTATCGTAGCGATAGGATGAGGTGTTCGTATTGAAATCGGTGGACGACGTCATCACGCCCAAGCCGAAATCATACGCGGCGGTGACGAGCAGCGGCGGGGTCGCAGCACCCACATGGATCGTCTCGGTGACGGGATAGGTGCGGAGGCTGTTGTCGTAGCCGATTTGACGCGCATGGCCGGTGCCGAAACTCGAGGGCAAGCCGAGCGGGTCGTAGATTTCAATTACGTTGCCGTATCCATCATAGCGGTTGCGGCTGAGGTTAATCTTTTGGTTCGTGGTCGGGTTCACCAAGCGCCGTTGCAAGGTCATGTTGCCACGGATGACGGAACCGGGGTTGCTGCCGCTGAAGGTTTCCTCGTCGTAGAAGGATTCGGTGCGGGTGACGACGGTTCCATTCTCGTCGGTGATCGTCTCGCTGACGGGCAGGCCGAGAATCCAACGCGTGAGGCCATCCGGAAACGCGGCGGTGAAGACGTTTGTGGTGATACGCTCGTCGTCCCAAGCCGCGAGGTTTGCGCCTTCCACGCGACCGTAGTCAGTCAGGCGCGTGGTATTGCCGTAATCATCCCACAGGTACTCGCGCAGGAGCGTGACTGGTGTGCCATTGCCGCGCTCAAGGACTTCGGTGCTCTCGCTGGTTTGGAATGCGAAAGTCACGACCCGGCTCTCGTTGGCGGCGAAAGTCAGCGGCAACTGGCGGTTCGTCCAGACGGTGGAGGCGTGGTCAAACAATTCACCGCTCACCGTCCGGCGCTCCACCTGCAACGGCTTCCCTTTAAGCGCCTCGACGAGCGCGCCCGTGTCGAAGCGGTATTCCGTAAGCAAACTGGGCGCACCCTGGTTTGTGTTCCCTACGTCCGTGCGTATGGCGGTCTCGAAGCCGCGAAACTCACGCTCCAACGCATCGTAATAACCGTTGCGATAGGTGATCTCCGTCCGATACGTGCTGCCCAAGCCGTCCCGCTCGGTGAAGGCGGACACCACGGGAATCGGGAACGGCGGCACCAACGTCCAGGCGTTGGTCGTGCCGGCAGCGGCCAGCATGTAATCCGTCGAAGTCCGATATTCGATTTCGAGCGAGCGACCCATGCCGTTGGCCATCCGGGTCATTACATTTGGTTTTGTGGCGGGATTCAGATCGAGGTAGCGGAGGAAAATACCTTGGTCCGGATCGTTCCAGACGATGTCCACTGAGCCGTTGCCATTCATATCGGCAAAGCGGACGGCGGTGGCCTTGCGAGTGGCAGGGTCGTTCTGCCAGTTGGGCACCTGGTCATCGGTAATGACAACTGGCGCGGCCCATTCCTTGCCGGAGCGATTGCGCCAGATTTTGGCGACCCCCGAACGCACGCTGGCCAAGTCCGCCAAGCCATCCCCGTCAATGTCCACGAGCGTCAATCCACCGTCGGCGCGATCACTTTCGGTCGGTCCATTGGGCCCACTGCCCATCGCCTGAATGTCGTCGAACTCGCCATAGCCTTTGCCAGGATAAAAAAACGTGCCGCCCTCCTCGACTGTGCCAATGATCGCCAAGTCGGGCATGCGGTCCCCGTTGAGGTCAGCAAACTGCCAGCCGTTGGTGAAGTTGACGTTCACGGCCAGTGGCGTGGGCGGCGATTTTGTGACGGTGGCACTGCCGCTGCCCGACCGGCTCAGCACCATGGCAAATGTTGAGTCACCCTCGTCAGTGGCCACAAAATCCAAAGCGCGGTCATTGTCAATGTCCACCAATTGCACTTGGGGATCGCTGATGGGAAACGTGCCGGGCACCAGGTAATCCACGTCCGTGCCGAGCGTGGTGGCGCTGTTGAAAGCGCGGTAATAATAGCCCCCGTCTTCCTCCACCAACACCTTGACGCTCCCGTCGCCGCGCAAGTCGGCGAGCTTCGTGGTCGGCGCATCCAACGCGGGATAGAACACCGATGAAGTGAATTCCTGCGCCGCGCTGAAAGGCAAACCCGGCCCGCGATTGAGGTAGGAATAAAACTTTCCGGTGTCGTAGAGCAGCACGTCCGGCAGTCCATCCCGGTTCACGTCCACGAAATCCGCTTCGCGGCTTGAAAACCGGATGTTCTGGAATGGCCCAACATCGGTCCACTGGCGGTTGGCGCCCAGGGGCGGCAGAGAATAATCGAAGCTCACTGGTGGCAGGAAGTCGGTATTGAGCAGGGCGGTTGTGCTGGTGTCACTGCGCTCATCGCCAAACTGCGTGAACTTTGCCAGCAACGACAATGGCGAAATGGTGTGATAATCGAACTTCCAGAAACGGATGCGGCGGCCTTCAAATTCCAGCATGGCGCTGCCCAATCGCCAGCGAGTTTCGGCGCGAAACCGGCCGCGATAATCGGTGAGGCAATCCGCGCGATTGGTTTCGTATTGAACCCGAACTCCGAAGTAGCGCGCTGATTTTCCGGGGGGCGCGCCCCCGTTTCCTCAGATCATACCCCCTCCAATGGCCAGCCGGTCCAGCGGCGGCACCAACTTCGGCGACGCGGCTTTGAGCCA